>Ga0136617_10004796_pt1 | contig 12125 bp, 15 predicted proteins | sample AntDrymUQ3222106_2_FD_129672 | JGI IMG/M metagenome (GOLD analysis project Ga0136617, IMG submission 129672) | Polar desert sand microbial communities from Dry Valleys, Antarctica - metaG UQ322 (21.06) | ecosystem: Environmental > Terrestrial > Soil > Desert | place: Antarctica: Dry Valley...
GAGCCACAGGATCGTCTCGTTCACGACCGATGCGACCAGCGCCGGCCTGCTCGTCCTCACGCAGCTGACAGACGACGGCAAGATCGTGCCGGTCATCGACCGGACCTACCGCCTCAACCAGGGAGCCGAGGCGATCCGCTACCTGGAAACCGGACGTGCCCGGGGCAAGGTCATCATCAGCATCGGCGACCGCGGCGCGCTCGCCGCGTTGACGCCGGCAACCTAGGCGGCCAACCGATGAAGATCATCGCCTCGGACCAGGCCATGCGAAGGTGGCTCGACCACGTGATCGATTACATGAAGGCGGACTTCACCAGGGCCGTATCGCGGTACGACCTCATCCTTGACAACATCGAAAACCGCCCGCTGTCGGACGTCAGACACGCGCTCACGCCTCGCGGAACACTGGTCCTCAACAGCGGTACTGGCGCGGGCGGGATGCAGATGATGGCTCGCCTCATTCGTCCGCTGGTGTCGTCGCCTTTCGTGCGGCAACAGCTACGCCGGTACCTGTCAAATCCGAACCGAGCGGATCTGGAGGTCCTGACGGCGTTCGTCGAAGACGGGACGCTCAGGCCGATCATCGACAGCAGCTTTCCTCTGACCCAAACGGCGGCGGCGATTCGTCGCATCGAATCTGGGCATGCTCGAGGAAAGGTTGTCATCGCCGTGTGACGCCCACCCCGTGATCGCCGCCGAACTCGCCCGTTCGCATCTTCAGCACCGGGCGCGACCCACCCTCACCACTGACGGAGTACGACCGACCATGCATGCCACCGCGCCGCCCAGTATCGCGGCTGACCCCTCGGGGTCCTCCACCGCACAACGGAATGGACGTGAGGCCGGCGCTATCAGCCCCGATCCTCGCGAGGCCCTAGCGCCGACGCGGGCTGGGCTATGAGCGCCATCGCCGCCCCCGTCGCGCCGTACGCGGCACGGCTCCAAGTCGATTATCCCGAACGGCTTGACCGCTTCACGACGTTCTTCCGCCTGGTCTGGGCCATTCCGATTGCCGTTGTGCTGGGCGCAATCACCGCCAGTGGGAACCAGACCATCGTCACCGCGGCCGGCGAACAGATTGCCGGGGCGGGCGGGGGTCTCCTCGCTGGCCTGGCCTTCGCCACCGCGCTCATGATCGTCATTCGCGTTCGCTATCCCCGCTGGTGGTTCGACTTCGCCCGTGAGCTGACCCGCTTCGGCGCGCGCGTCGGGGCCTATGTCGCGCTGCTCACGGATCGGTACCCCTCGACGGTCGAGGAGCAGGCCGTGCATCTCGAGGTCGACTACCCCGACGTCGAACGTGACCTCAACCGCTGGCTCCCCCTCGTCAAGTGGTTCCTCGCCATCCCCCATTACATCGTTCTGTTCTTCCTGATGGTCGGGGCCATCGTCGCGATCGTGATCGCCTGGCTCGCGATCCTCATCACCGGTCGCTATCCGCAGACGCTCTTCAACTACGTCGTCGGCGTGGGCCGTTGGAGTCTGCGCGTGAGCGCGTATGCCTTCCTGCTGGTGACCGACGAGTACCCACCCTTCAGTCTGAACGCAGCGTAGTCATGAGACTTCTTCGTGAACTCTCGCGGCGCAAGCTGCGCACGACTCTCACCATCACCGGCATCACCATCGGCATCTGGGCGCTCGTCGTCTTCAGCTCGATGGCCAACAAGATCAACGACCTCGTCGGCATGGGCGCCGACTTCTACGCTGACAAGATCGTCGTCACCGACGGCGTCGCCTTCGGTACCTCACCGATGCGACTCACTGATGCCGATGCCATCGCTTCGGTCGACGGCGTGGCAGCGGCCGATCCAAGGGTCGAGCTGCTTTGGGAAACCGACCTCGCCGTCAGCTTCTCGGTGCCGGACACCATCCTTGGCACGATCCCGGGAGCTGACGGCGGGCACGATACCTTCCAGACGGAGCTGGCGACCGGCCGGGAACTCGCCGCCGAAGATGCGGGCAATGTCGTCGTTCTCGGGTCCAGCCTGGCGCAGAAGCACGGCGTCACCACCGGCGGTTCGATCGAGATCCGGGGCGAGACCTTCGAGGTGATCGGCACCCTGCAGCCGACGCTCACTGCACCGGATACCACCGCCTACGTCACGCTGGCGGCTGCCCAGCCGATGTACCTCGGCGATCTCCCGCCGCTGGTGGCCGAGTCCCTTGTCGCCGACGAGCTGATCAACCAGGTCGTCGCCTATCCCGACGAGGGAGCGGACATCTCAGCCGTGGCAGCGGCCATCGAGGCGACCGTCGAGAACAGCGCCACCATGACCGGCGCGGAGTTCGATGAAACCGTCGGCGGCACGACCGCGATCTTCAACGCGATCATCATCGGCGTCGCGGCCATCAGCCTCATCGTCGGTGGCCTATCCGTCATCAACACGATGGCCATGAGCGTCGCCGAGCGCACCCGCGAGATCGGCATCAAGAGGGCCATCGGCGGCTCTCGGGGCCGCATCATCCGCGAGCTGGTGGCCGAGGCGGGCGTCATCGGTCTGATCGGCGGCCTGATCGGCCTTGGCCTGGGCGCGGTCGTCGTCGTCCTCGCCAATGAGGCGGGCAGGTCGGGCGGCACGATCCTCTTCGACCTGACCGTGAACACCGCCCTGTTCGCGGTGGCGTTCAGCACCATCCTCGGGATGATCGCCGGGATCATCCCATCCTGGAGCGCCGCCCGTCTCGACCCGGTCTCCGCCCTGCGCTACGAATGATGGAGGAGCGACCGATGTCACTGGTCCACGGAACCAACCTGCGCAAGACCTACCGCATGTCACGCCACAACAGCGTGGCGGCCCTCTGCGGCGTAGATGTGGCGATCCCCGCCGGCGAGATGGTGGCGATCATGGGGCCCTCGGGTTCGGGCAAGAGCACCCTGATGCACCTGCTCGGGTTGCTCCACGCGCCCGACAGGGATGACGGGCCGGCCCCGCAGCTGCGGATCGACGGGGTCGATGTGACCACCCTCTCCGATGGCAAGCGGACGGCGATCCGGGCCAGATCCATGGGGTTCGTGTTCCAGTCGTTCAACCTGGTCCCGACGCTGACCGCCGAGGAGAACGTGGCGCTGGCGGCGGAGTACGCGGGGACGTCCCGGGGCAAGGCGCGCCGGGCGGCACGCGAGGCCCTCGACTCGGTGGGCTTGGCTGACCGAGTCGGTCATCGACCGATGGAGCTCTCCGGTGGCGAACAGCAGCGTGTGGCCATCGCTCGAGCGCTGGTCAATGACCCCATGCTCATCCTGGGCGACGAGCCCACCGGCAATCTCGACTCGGCGCGCACGCTCGAGGTGCTCGCCCTCCTGCGCCGCTTCAACCGCGAGCGTGGCCAGACCGTGGTCCTCGTCACCCACGACGCGGAGGTGGGCGAAGCCTGCGACCGGATCATCCGCATGCGCGACGGCCTGATCGTGGCCGACGAGCTCGTGGCGCAGCTCCCCGTGGCCGCATGACGACCCAGTGGGGCAAGGACTGGGCGAGACCACAGACCCAGAGGAGGACCCAGTGGACGCCCAGGTTGATCTTTAACCCGCCCGCCTCCAGATCGATTACCCGCAGCGCCTCGACCGGGTCACGACGCTCCTCCGGTTCATCTGGATCATCCCCATCGCGATCCTTTCGGGCTTGCTCACAGCGAGTGGCGACCAGACCATGTTGACTGCCACCGGCGAGCAGCTTGCGAGCGCTGGCGGCAGTCTTTTCGCCGGCCTGGCACTCGCCACCGCCGCGATGATCGTGGCGCGGGTGCGGTACCCACGTTGGTGGTTCGACTTCTCACGCGAGCTGACCCGTTTCGGGCCGCGCGTCGGCGCCTATGCGCCACTACTCAGATAAGTACCCGTCGACGGTCGACGAGCAGTCCGTGCATCTCGAGGTCGAGTATCCGGACGTCGAGCGAGACCTCAATCGCTGGCTGCCGCTCGTGAAGTGGCTGCTCGCGATCCCTCACTACATCGTCCTTGCCGTGCTTAGGGTCGAGTCGAACCGCTACATCACGCCGGCGGCGGCGCTTCGAATCGTTGGCGGCGCTGCGGACTGTCCGCGGTGACCTCCGCCGACGGCACTCAGCGGGGACACGACGAGCACGGCGAGACCGGCGACCTCGCAATCACGGACGCGATGGTACCGACACGTCGTGCACGCCGGCAGCCGCCGTGGTCCCATACGCGGATGACCGATGGAGAGCTTCCCGAGCACGTCCGCCGGAACCGCGCCGCGTGGGACGCGATGGCGGCTTCGTACGTCGCGAACGGGGAGCGCAGCTGGTCCCTGACCGAGCCAGAGTGGGGCGTCTGGAGCCTCCCGGAATCCACCGTGCGCGCGCTCCCGGACGTGTCGGGGATGGACGTCATCGAGCTCGGCTGTGGCACGGCCTACGTCTCGGCGTGGCTCGCACGCCGCGGCGCGCGACCGGTCGCCATCGACAACAGCGAGGTGCAGCTGACGACGGCGCGGCGACTGCAGCGCGAGCACGATCTCGACTTCCCGCTGCTCCACGGCAACGCCGAGACCGTGCCGCTCCCGGACGCGTCGTTCGACCTCGCGATCTCAGAGTACGGCGCCAGCATCTGGGCCGACCCCTACCGCTGGATCCCCGAGGCCGCACGGCTGCTCCGACCGGGTGGCCGGCTGATCTACCTCGTGAACGGCACCCTGTGGATGCTCACGGTTCCGGACGCCGAGGAGCCGGCCGGCGATCGGCTCCTGCGCGCGTATTTCGACATGCACCGCTTCGAGTGGACCGGTGACGATTCGGTCGAGTTCCACCTCGGCTTCGGCGACATGGTCCGGCTGCTGCGTGCCAACGGATTCGAGGTCGAGGACCTCATCGAGCTGCGACCGCCCGAGGGTGCGACGACGACGTTCCGGTACGTGACGCTGGACTGGGCGCGACAGTGGCCTAGCGAGGAGATCTGGATCGCCCGCAAGCGCGGGCAGCCGGATGCCCCGCGCTGGCGGTCCACTCGCGGCTCCGCAGCCTGACTTTCGGCCGCTCGGTCGGATCGAAGGCCATCACCCACGCGCCCCTGATCTTGACCGATTACCCCTCGACCGCCCAGCGGTCGTCCTGGGAAACCCACGTGCCGCTCGCGTGTGGGCCTCCCTTGACCGGCGTTTCCGGGGCAGTGCCAAGCAGGGATGCGGTCTCGCCGTGCTGGCGGAACGCACGCGCTTCGGCTATAACGCCGCGGGCCAGAACGGCGCCTCCGGTCTGGAGGAGTCCATCGAGTACTCCCGCTATCCCGATGGGCCGGTGGTCACGCGGTTGAGGGGGCCGGAAACCAATCTTGAGGTCGCCGCAGAGCCTGGCTGCTCCTGCTCGCGCTGATTCCTTCGGATGCGCCGAGGTGAGAACTGCCTTCGAGGGCCGACGCGACGCGCTGGGCGCCGACGAGGTCGACGCGACGCGCCGGCGTCACCGCGTCACCGGGTCACGTCGCAACGAGGACGGTCACGCGGTCCCACGCCGTGTTCATGTAGCCGTCCGGATTCCACACGTCGGCAACATCCGCCGGCTGTCCCGCGCCTGCGTCGTCCCACGCCCGCACGACGAGTTCGTGCACGCCGTCCTCTACGTCGAGGTCCACCTGCCACAGCCGCCACGCCCCGATCGGCCCGTCATCCACCCGGGCCGGCAGCCACGAGGCACCAGCGTCGCTCGAGACCTCGACCCGCGCGACCTCCCGGCCGTCTCCAGCGACGGCATACCCCCGTATGGTGATGCGTGGACCGGTCAGCTGGTCGCCCGGGGCAGGCTCCGTGATCGCGGACGTGGTGGCGGTCTCTCCGAGCATCGTCCCCTCCTTTGTGCTTGCCACTTGTTCGCGGCTGCCGAGACGCAGGCGGTAGTCCCGCTGCTGATACCAGTTGTCCGACGGATGATCCTGGACCGTGACGCGCGTCAGCCACTTCACGCTTCTGGCGCCGATGTACCCGGTCACCACGGCACGGAGCGGTGCCCCGTGGGTGCGGGTGAGCGGCGCGCCGTTCATCCGGTCTACGAGAAGGACGCGTCCGGAGCGAGCGACCTCGATCGGCACCGAGGCACCGAACGGCGTCACCGGTCCATCGGACGGGCGGCACGTATCGCCACCGACGAACGACACGTGCTTAGCAGCTTGGACCGCGCCGGCCGCGATGAGGACGTCGTCGAGCGCGAACCCGCTCCATTTGGCGGTACCGATGGCGTCCGCCGCCCACTGGAGCGGGCTACGCGTTGGCGCTAGCGCCGACAAGCCGGAGCGTCGGTTGCCAGCGCATTGGACGGTGGTGACGATCGTGCGTCGCTCGAACCGGGCGGCGAGGTCGCGCAAATCCAAGGTCAGCGGGCGTGCCACCATCCCGTCGACACTAAGGCGATGAGTGTCCGCGTCGATGGCGGGCACACTGCCATGGTTGCGGACGTAGAAGAGGTCGACCGGCGTGATGGGGTGGCGCCCGAGCTCGGCCAACGGTGGGCCGGCGTTGAGTGGCTCACCCAACCGGACGCGGAGGCGCCCGACGATGTCGGCGTCGGGCGGCGTCGTGGTCACGTCCTGAGTGTAGGGAAGCGCGGTTGCCTCCGTGGGATGTGGCGACGTCCCTTTCCGCCCACAGACATTCGTGAGTCGCGCTGACCGCACCGGGAGTCGAAACGAGTTGTCACGAGGGTTCGCGCACAGCGCATCCAAGGACTGGCCTGTCAGGGCCGACTGTCTGCCGCGTAGGACGGTCCCAGCGCCTCGCTCCCACTGGCTCGCGTTGGTCAGGCTTAAGCGTCGACCGGCACGCGGGTATCTCCTGCCTCGCCAGGGCGTTGTCATAGCTGTCGCCGCGGGAGCCCACGGAGGTGACGGCGCCCGTCTCCGCCAGGCGCTCGGTGTAGCGGATGGCCAGGCACTGGAGACCCCGGTCGGAGTGATGGACGAGACCGCTGAGGTCAGCCTCACCGCGCGCCCAGATGGCCATCTTGAGGGCATCGAGAGCGAGGTCGGTGTGGAGCGCGCCCGCGGCGCGCCAGGCGGTGATGCGCCGGCTGAAAGCGTCGATGACAAAGGCGGCATAGCAGAAGCCGGCTCGCGTCCAGGCGTAGGTCAGGTCGGCCACCCAGAGCGGTCGGGGGCCAGTGCCGTGAAGATGCGCTCGACGAGATCGGCCGGTCGCGCGGCGACCGCGGCGGGGAAGGTCGTCCGGATGCGCTTCATGGCCTGCTGGACCCACATGCGCAGCGACTCCGGGCCGATGCCCAGCTGCCGTGCGATGCGGGTCACCAGGCCCTGGCGCTGATCCCCCGATCGAACGACTCCTGGACCATCCGGATGGCCCGTTCCCGGAGCTCCGGTGGATAGCGGCGCTGTGTGGGCGGCCCGCTGACGCTGGTGTTCCTGTCTGCCATGGCTCCATGTTCCTCCAACTGCCGGAGTCTCCATGGAAGTCAGGGGGGTTCATCTAGCGGATCTAGCCGAGCCAGGGATGCAGACCTGCTCGTCATAGGCGTACTACGCGCTGACAACCGCCAAGGGACACTCGAGGCGGATTTCCCGTGTAGGTTGGCGCTGTATGACTGAACGACATTCGTCCAGCTTCAGTCTCGAAGATGTCCCGGCGGTCGCACGAACCGCGTGGACCCGCCCTCGGGATGAGCTGCTCTCGATCCTCGGCGACGAGCTCGTCGCCATCTGGGCCTACGGCAGCGTCATCGGTTCCGACCGGCCGCGTCGCCCAGCCGACCTCGACACCCACGTCATCCTGGAGCGTCGACCCGATGCGCAGACTGCGCAGAGGATCGAAAGGGGTGCCCGACCCATTGCAGCTGAAGCCGGGGTCGAGTGGGATACCTGGTTCATCACGCTCGAGGATGCGTGCCAGCCGGGTCACCCGCCGCATGCGTTTCGCGAGGGCCGCCGCGACACGGCTTGGGCGCTGCATCGGGCGCACTGGCTCGCCGGCCGCGTCGTGCATGTCTACGGCCAAGAGCCGGCCCAGATCGTGGCGAGACCGACCTGGCCCGAGATCGAGGTCGACCTCGATCGGGAGCTCGAGCATATCGAGCGGCACGTCGTCGAAGGGGATAGGGACCCGTACGAAACCGCCTACGCCATCCTCAACGGGAGCCGCATCCTACACTCCGTCGAGACCCGCAACGTCGTCCTATCAAAGCGGGAAGCTGGCACCTGGGTGCTCGAATACCTCCCCGAACGCTGGCACCCCGCCGTCGCTGCCGCATTGCGCGCCTATGACGAGCGTGCGACTCCGGCAGATGTCGAGCTCCTAGCCAGCGAGATGGCGCACTTCATCGCCACGGTCCGGGAGCGGCTGCCCGCGTCCGATGAGTCCCTGCGGGACGGTCGTCCCCGTTGGTCGGGGTACTGAAGGGGCCGCCGGAACCGGCTCGGCGCATCCTCGAGCGACTGAGTCCGCCCTCGAGGGCGGACTGAGCCCGCCCTCGAGGGCCGAGTCGCTTATCGACGCGGAGCCACGGCGGTCCCGCCGCAATGCGTCGGTCGCATCGGGGCGGCCGTCAGCAACGAACCAGAGCAGCGCCGCCAGTCCGAGCGCGTTCGAACGCTACATCATGGCGCCTAGGACGCTGAACACTATGACCACATGGTGTTGCTTTCTCCGCGCGGCTGAGTGATGAATGTGAGCATCCATCCCCCGCCGAGGTGACCCCTGTGGACACACCCCTCCTACCCGCCTCCTCGAAGGGAGGCCCCTCCGTCTGGGACGATGCGCTCCACGCCTTCCTGGTGGCGAAGGGCGCTCGCTCGGGTTCCCGACGGACCGTGGAGAGCTACAGCCGGATGCTGGGACCTTTCTTCGCCGCGACGACGCCCGAGCGGGTGACGTCAGCTGACGCGCTCGCCTATGCGCACGGCATCAGGCTCTCGGGCCGCACACCGTCACCTTCGACGGTGGGGGCGCGTATCGCCTGCCTGTCCTCCTTCTTCCGCTTCTTGATCAGGATGCGGCTGCTGACCGTCAACCCGTGCGACGCTCTGGAGCGGCCACGGACGGTATCCGCGCCAGCCCGGGGCCTCACGGCCGAGGAGGTCCGGCGCCTGCTGGCCGTAGTGCCGGACAGCGTCCGGGGCCGTCGCGATAGGGCCATCCTGCTGACCCTCGTGCTGACCGGCCGACGGAGAGCCGAGGTCTTGGGCCTGCGCGCCGGTGACATCACCACCGAGGGTGCGACCCCGTACTACTCCTACGGGGGCAAGGGCGGCAAGCGGGGACTTCGAGAGTTGCCACGACCCGCCCACGAGGCGATTCGACTCACGCTTGCCGATGCAGGGCTCGAGCTCGCGACCATGGATCAGGCGGGCTCGCTTTGGCAGGCCGGGGCAGGCTTCAGCGGCATCAGCAGCGGCACCTTCTCCGGCCGCTTCCGACGCTACGTGGCCACGGCAGGACTCGAGCCCACCGGTCTGCATGTGCTGCGCCACACGGCGGCGAAGTTGCGGCGAGATGCGGGCGAGTCGATCGAGGACGTGAGCCAGTTCCTGGACCACTCCTCACTACTGGTCACCACCTTGTATCTACGTCGGCTCGAAGGCATCGTGGACCGGGCGTGGGGACGCGTCGCCGCGGTCATCGGGCTGTGAACGCGTTCGGGGGGCATGCGACCAGCGGGTGACCGTGGACGACCTGTGGACTGCACGCCACGTCGGCCGCGGATGAGCCGCAGCCCCATTGGCAGCGAGCGACCTTTCGGACGGGACGGAGATTACCGGCGAGCCTACGTCGGAGTGGGTCTCGCGGCGAAGAATCAATGGAGCGGACCGCGGACCAGGCGGACCACCCGGCCCGGATGACCCCCCTGGTCCGCATGATCCGCGGACCAGACCATTCTGTTCACAGCCACCCGCGGGTGGCGAGGGCGCTGGCCCGGATCCCGAGCTGCCCGCGAACGATGACGGTTGGCCTCCCGGTGGGCCGCCGTACTCCGGGAAGGCATGCGGCGAGTCTCCGCGAGCGCAGCCTAGGTGACCCGCCGATGTCCACGTTCCGCTCCGTCGACGCATCCGTATTAGAGCGTCCCGCCAAGCCATCCAGCGCGATCGACCCCGCCAGGACCGGGATGGTCGCCAAGCTGTCGCGCATCACCGACCCCTCGGTCGTCTACCACGTCTCCGAGGTGGAGGGCGAGAATGCGGCTACCGTGCGTGGCCGGCTGCTGCGGGCGGCGAGGGTCGCCAGGGTCGAGCTGGCGGTCGGAAGTCACCGGATTGCGGCTGCCTGCTGGGGCTGAACACGCCGGAGCGGCGGTCGCGGGCGGGCCGGCGCCCGCTTCTATCGCGAGCGACGCGGAGCCTCGACGTGACGGTCACGACGGTCGTGAACGCACCCGTTCCGCGCAGCGTGGTCCGCCTGGTCCGCGGACCAGCGCACCGTTTCCTCGCCGTCCACGGCACGTTCGCCACCGAGGCGCCAAAGGGCGCCCACGTGCCGCGATGAACGAGCGCAGCGCCACCAACGCGACCGCACGAAGAAGGGCCCCAAGCTCGCGCCCAGGGCCCGTGGTCCGGCTGCCGGAGGGTCTACTCGGTGGCGGGCACCCCCTCGAAGAACTCCTCGATCTCCTGGAGCCAGCCGTCAGGTCCCACGCCGGCGCCCATGTCGCGGTCGAAGCGGAGGCCCGGGTAGGCCTCGATCCGGTGATACAGGTGCTCGCCCCCCGGCAGATGACGGGCCCGCCCGACGACCCGCTCGACGCGTGTCTGCAGTTCGGCCAGCTCTTCCCGGATGTCAGCCACCTCGGCAGCGAGGTCGATCGCGTCCATCGCCTAGACCTCCGCCAGGATGGCCCGCACGTCCTGCTCGAACGTGTCCTCCTGCCCGCCACCTTCGAGCGCAGCCTGGACCTCGTCGCTGCCGATGGCGTCGGTGTACGCCTTGCCGCCCAGGGACTCCGTGGCGTCGAGGACCGCCTTGGCCTTGCGCACCTTCGGCGACTCGGGCTTGGCCGCCTTGGCCTGACGGGGCTTCGGCTCCTTGGGCGTCTGCGGACCTCCAAGAGGCCACACCTTCTCGGGCCGCTCGGCCCCCGGCGTCTCCCCGCCCTCGGCCTTCCGCGCCAGGGCCGCCTTGCGCAGCGCCCTCGTGTACTGGTTCCAGTGGGGCTTGCACATCCGCCCCAGGCCGTCCTTCTGGCTGGGCTGGACCGGGAAGCTACCCGTGGGCGCCTCGTGCGCCTCGATGCCGTACTTGGCCGATCCGATGCATCTGCGCATCTTCACCATGGCGTTCCTCCGCTCGCTCGCCGACGCCCATCGGGGGTCGCGCCGCACATCCATCACTCGGGTGGCACGACGATTGCAAGTCCCGGCAGCGCGATGACTCCGAGATGAGCCCGACCGTTCGGAAGCGTTCGGATCGCGGCGACGCCCCCTCCGCCCCGCCGGCCCCCTGGCGCAACCGCATCCTGGGCACCGGTGAGGAGGCACCGACCCGCCCTATGGCGTCTCGCTGGATCCGACCTGGCGCGACGGCGTGTATAACGGGCTAGGCCCGGCCGAGAAGCCCTATTGCGCGTCGGTGGCCGCGGCGAGCCCGACGACGGCACAGGGGCGCCCGGGGCGCGAGCTGCGCGAGGGACGAAGGGCCACCGCAACACGACGCTCTCGGGCGACACCCTGGTGGACTGGTTCGAGGCCTTTGCCCTCGTGCCCAGCCTGCGGGTGGGCTACGTCTGGCACGCTGGCGTCCACGCCGCCGCGGTCGCCGACGGTCTCGTGCGCATCGGCTTCGAGATGGTCAGCCAGGTCATCTGGGACAAGGGCCTCTTCGCCCTGGGCCGCTCCTGGTACCACTGGCGCCACGAGCCCTGCTGGGTGGTGCGCAAGCCCGGCTTGAAGGTGCCCTTCCTGGGGGAGAGGAACCAGTCCACCGTCTGGGTAGCGGCCAGCCCCAAGATGATCATGTCGGGCTCCAAGGAGGTCATGGAGGACCACCCCGCGCAGAAGCCGGTGGTCCTGGCCGAGACGCCCATCGCCAACCACCTCAGGGTGGGCGAAGCGGTGTACGACCCCTTCGTCGGCTCGGGCACCACCATCATCGCGGCCGAGCGCCTGGACCGGCGCTGCTACGCCCTGGAGCTGGACCCGCGATACGCGCAGGTGGCCATCGAGCGCTGGCAGGCCTTCA
>Ga0136617_10004797_pt1 | contig 12123 bp, 8 predicted proteins | sample AntDrymUQ3222106_2_FD_129672 | JGI IMG/M metagenome (GOLD analysis project Ga0136617, IMG submission 129672) | Polar desert sand microbial communities from Dry Valleys, Antarctica - metaG UQ322 (21.06) | ecosystem: Environmental > Terrestrial > Soil > Desert | place: Antarctica: Dry Valley...
CAGCGTGCCTAACGCATCCTTATGCTCGCGCAGAAGCTCGCCCAGGCGCCGGACCGCCTCCCCTCGCCGCGGTGCGGGCACGTCTCGCCACACGCGAGCAGCGGCCACCGCGCCGGCGAGCGCTGCCTCGAGATCGTCGGCATTCGCCGTCGTAACGTCGGCTAAGCGCTGTTCATTGGCTGGATTGATCGACGTGAGAGTGGCGCCGGAACCGCGCCATCCGCCACGGCCGAGACCCACCCCGAGGTTGGTGTTTCCCAAACCGAGACGCGCAAGCAAAGGCGGTGCGCGCAGATCGCAACCGACGCGCTCAGGCGTCTGACGAGACTCGTTCATAGTCACTCAGAGCAACTCATTCGGGCGCGCACATGACGACCCGATCCGATCCATCGCCTTCGGCCAGCCATCCCTGCGCGATCATCTCGTCACGCACGGCGCGGTCTGTCGTATAGCGATGGTTGGCATCGGCGCGCGAACTGAACACGCGATACACCGGCAGCGTCGTCGCTGGGCAGCTCCCCGCGTTAGGCAGGAAAACATGCATGACTGCCGGTGATTCATAGATGAACGAACTATTTTTTTGCGCCGTGGCCGCGCACTCGTCCGTTCCGCGGCCGAAGAAATGGGAGTCTCCGAGTTGCGGCGGGATGTAGAACCGGCACACCGCCGACGACCCAGGCTGCGGCGCCGGGTAGACCTTGAACGATCTGCCCGTTCGCGCCCAGCCTCTGGTCGCACCACTGTCAAGGCTCGCGATCTCCGGGAGATTGGCGCTGCCGAAATAGTGATCCAGACCGCGATGGTAGAACTCGATGACGTTGACGGCCGCAGTTGGTCCCGCCGCGGCGACCGCTGCTCGGACGGCCGCATCGGCAGCGAGCAAGCCTGGTCCGCAGATCGCTGTATTGCAACTCGACCCCGCGAGAAATGGCTTCGCCGTCGACACGAGGATCGAACGGACTTGCGCCGCGGTCAAGTTCGGGGCGATGTCCAGCATCAACGACACAACACCCGACACCATTGGTGCAGCGAAGCTGGTGCCGCCGACGTTGGCCACCGTGTCAACGGTCGGCGTCGTCGCACCCGCGTTCGAGAGCGTGAGCACGCCATCGATTGAAAAACGCCGGCTGTATTGACCGCCGGGTGCCGCCAGCGTAATCCCAGCACCGAAGTTGCTATAGGCGGCCTTACCACCGGCGGAGTTCGTCGACGCGACGGCGATTGCTTCGGGACAATTCGCCGGGGCGTGATTGGCGACGTCGGCATCATCGTTCCCGGCAGAGACCACGATGGCGCGCGTGACGCCGCGCGCTAATGCTGCCCGCATCGTCGTGCTGTAGCCAAAATGGCATGCGCCTTCGCCACCCAGGCTCAAGTTGATGACGTGCGCGGGCGTGGGGTTCGCGGGAACGCCGGGGACCGGCAATCCGGCAGCCCAGGCAATCGCATCGATGATGTCCGAATCGGTGCCGCCGCATTTCCCCAGTACGCGCACCGGCAAAATTTTCGCCGCCCAGTTAAGACCCGCGGTCCACGCGCGGTCGTTGCCATTCGCCGCGATGACGCCGGCGACCAGCGTGCCATGCCACGAGCTGTCTTCCATGTTGCAATCAGAGAATCGGCCGTCCCGGTCGGTTGCGGTTATCCAATCGCCTGGGTCGGACGCGTCCGCGTCGCGGCCATCCCCGTCGTTGGCCCTCGTCGCGTCGCTGATGAAGTCGTAGCCCGGCAAAATCCGCCGGCTCATTGCTGCGTGTGGACGGCTTCCCGTGTCGAGTACCGCGACGATCGTCCTTGAACTGCCGGTCGTCACATCCCAGGCGACGAAGGCGTCGATCCCCGTCGGCTCGTTGAACAAATACGTCTGCGCAGCCAGGAACTCATCGTTGGGAATGAACGCCCGCTTGCGAATGCGTTCCGGTTCGGCGTATTCGACGTCGGGATCACGCGCGAGATCTCCGGCCAGCGCTTCGATTGCTTGCGGGGTCTGCGCGCCTTCGACGCCGACAACGTGGGCGCCGACCGCCATCGGCCGAATATGCTTCAACCTTGCGGTTGTTCCCACCGCGAGCTGATTCAGCCGCATCGGAACAGCGATATGCGATTTCTGCGCGCTTTCCTTGAACTTCACGATGAAACGGCCCGTGAATGCCGCGCCGGTCTGCGCCGTCGCAGAGGAGGCAAGCAAAAGCACCCCGAGACCGAGCAACGTCGCGATCAGATTCCAGGGCAAAGCTGCAGCTTGCCGCGGTAATCGCGTGCGAATCTTAGCGGACTCGCTGCTAATGATGTCCGAAGAGCGTTGCGACGTCGGCTGCACGTCAAACGTCGAGGTTGCGCACACCCAATGCATTCGATTCGATGAACATGCGGCGCGGTTCGACGTGCTCGCCCATGAGCGTCGAGAAAATCTCGTCGGAGGAGATCGCGTCGTCGATCTGAACCCGCAGCAATCGGCGGACTTTAGGATCCATCGTCGTTTCCCATAGCTGTTCGGGATTCATTTCACCGAGCCCCTTGTAGCGCTGGATCGTCGTGCTGCTGCGCGCCTCATTCAGGAGCCAGTCGAGCGCCTCCTTGAACGTCTTGACCGCCTGCTGCTTGTCGCCGCGTTTGATGACCGCGCCGGGCAGAACCAAGTCTTGCAGCACATCGGCCGCCGCGCGAATCTGCGTCGCGTCTCCGCTCGCGAGAAAATCGGGATCGATCGCCGTGACGTGCGGCGTTCCGTGATGGACCCGAACAATGACCAGGCGCCAAACTTCGGTGGGCACATCGTAACGCGACTCGACGCTGACTTCCGGGTCATTGATCTGCGCCTGCAACGCGGAAGCGCTTTCGCGGGCGGAAATTTCGATCGACAAATCCACCCGCACACCATTCAACATCGCGTGCAACGCCTGCGGATCGACGAGCCGCGCCACGCGATCAATCACCGCTTCCGCCAACAGGAACTCGCGCGCGACATTGGCGAACGTTTCGGCGCCAAGCGGCGCGCGACCCGCTCCTGGCGTTAGCTCGGCGCCCTTGAGCGCGACCCTGAGCAGGTGCTGCTTCAGTTCCTGATCGTCCTTCAAGTAAACCTCTTCCTTGCCCTGCTTGGCCTTGTACAGCGGCGGCTGCGCAATGTAGACGTGGCCGCGCTCCACCAGTGCGGGCATCTGACGGTAAAAGAACGTGAGCAGCAACGTGCGGATGTGCGAGCCATCGACGTCGGCGTCGGTCATGATGATGATGCGGTGGTAGCGCAGGCGGTCGGCGTTGAACGCATCCTTGTCCTCTTTGTCGTTGCCCGGTTTCCCAAAGCCCGTCCCCAGCGCGGTAATCAATGTAATGATTTCCTGCGATGAAACGAGCTTGTCGAACCGCGCTCGCTCGACGTTCAAAATTTTCCCGCGCAACGGGAGGATCGCCTGGAATTTTCGATCGCGTCCTTGTTTCGCCGAACCACCGGCGGAATCGCCCTCGACCAGATACAGCTCACATAACGCGGGGTCGCGCTCCTGGCAATCGGCCAACTTCCCCGGCAAACCCATACCGTCGAGCACGCCTTTGCGGCGCGTCAGCTCGCGCGCCTTGCGCGCCGCTTCCCGCGCGCGCGCAGCATCGACAATCTTCGTGCAGATGATCCGCGCATCGACCGGATTCTCAAGCAAAAACTCGGCGAGCTTCGCGCTGACGATTTCCTGCACCAGAGGCTGCACTTCGGACGAAACAAGCTTGTCCTTGGTTTGCGACGAGAATTTAGGTTCGGGCACCTTGACCGACAACACGCAAGTCAGCCCTTCGCGCATGTCATCGCCCGTCGTTTCCACTTTCGCCTTTTTCGCGATCTCTTCTTTTTCGATGTAGTGGTTAAGCGTACGGGTCAGCCCTTGCCGCAAACCGGTCAAGTGCGTGCCGCCGTCGCGCTGCGGGATGTTATTGGTGAAGCACTGGACCGACTCGGCATACGAATCATTCCACTGCATCGCGACCTCGACGATGACGCCTTCGCGCTCGCCGATCGCATGGAAGATTTTCGGATGCAGCGCCGACTTGGCCCGGTTCATGTACTCGACGAAACCCTTCACCCCACCGGAATACGCGAAGTTCTCGCTTTTGCCGTCGCGTTGATCGACGAGCTCGATCTTGACCCCGTTGTTAAGAAACGACAGTTCGCGCAGGCGCTTCGCGAGTATCTCGAAATGGTATTCGACCTGAGTGAACGTATCCTTCGAAGCCTTGAAGTGGACTTCGGTGCCCCGCCGGTCGCTGGCGCCGACGGGAGCGAGCGGCGCCGTGGCCACACCGTGACGAAATTCCATCTGATACAGGTGGCCGTCGCGCCAGATTTTCAGCTTGAGCCATTCCGACAGCGCGTTCACGACCGAAACGCCGACGCCATGCAAGCCGCCTGACACCTTGTAGCTGTTGTTGTCGAACTTGCCTCCGGCGTGCAACTCGGTCATCACGATTTCCGCGGCGGAGCGGCGTTCCTCGTCGTCGAGCTTGATGTCCGTGGGAATCCCGCGTCCGTTGTCCAAAACCGACACCGAGCCATCGGCGTGGATGATCACCTTGATATCGTCGCACCAGCCGGCAAGCGCTTCATCGATGGCGTTATCGAGCACCTCGAACACCATGTGGTGCAGGCCGGTACCGTCCGACGTATCGCCGATGTACATGCCGGGGCGCTTGCGGACCGCGTCCAGGCCTTTCAGGATTCTGATGCTTGACGAATCGTAGTCGCCGCCGTTTGGCTTCGGCAGGGGGATCGCTTGTGCTGGGGTCATACCGGCAGCTAAATGCGCATCGGCATGACGACGTACTTGTAGTCGTCACGCTCCGGCATCGTCAGCACTGCGCTGGAATTCGCGTCGCCGAACGCGAAGCGCACCCGATCGACGCTCAAATTTTGCAATGCGTCGAGCAAGTACGTGATGTTGAAACCGATATCGAGCGGTTCGCCCTGATAAGCGACTTCGAGCTCTTCCTCGGCTTCTTCCTGCTCGCTGTTTGTGCAGATGATCCTGAGTTGATCCGCGGCGAGCACCAGGCGGACGCCGCGAAATTTTTCATTGGAAAGAATAGCGGCGCGCTGCAAGGCAGCGAGTACCTCGCCGCGCGGCAATTCGATTTCCTTGGTGTGCCCGACTGGGATGACCCGCTTGAAATCCGGAAATTTGCCATCGACCACTTTCGACACGAGCTCGACGTTCGCGAAACGAAACCGCACCTGATTGGCGAGAATGTCGAGCGTGACGAGGTCGTCTCCGTCAGACAGCAGTTTGGACAGCTCGAGTACCGTTTTGCGCGGCAGGATAACCTCCTGGTGCGCGTAGCTGCCGTCGACTTTTAGGCTCGCCCAGGAGAGCCTGTGGCCATCGGTTGCGACCACCTGCAGCAATCCTTCATCGACAACAATCAGCATGCCGTTCAAGTAATAACGGATATCCTGCTGCGCCATCGCAAATTCGGTCAGTTTGATCAGTGCGCGCAGATCCTTTTGCGGTAGCGAAAACGTCTGCAACTGCTCGCTACCCGCGCTGATTCGCGGGTAATCGGCCGCGGAGAGTGTTTGCAAATTGAAACGCGATCGCTCAGCGCGCAGCGTCATTTTGTTGCCAGTTACGTCGACGTTCAGTGTCGCGCCTTCGGGCAGCGCCCGCAACAGATCCTGCAATTTGCGCGCACCGACCGTTGTCGCTTGCGCGTCGTGACCGTTCATCGGCGTTTGCGCGGTGATCTGCATTTCCAGATCGGTCGCCGTGACATACAAATTGCCAGCGCGTTGCTCGAGCAGGACATTGGCGAGTATCGGCAGCGTATGTCTTCGCTCGACGATTCCCGAAACCGCTTGTAGCGGCTTCAGCAACGCATTGCGATCGATCTGCTTTAATTGCATTGTTGAAGATTAAGAAGAGCTAATAGGAGGGGACACAAACGCGGGATTACCGCAGAAAAGAGTTAAACATGATGAGCTTACCGCGCGTCCAACCGATGGGAAAAGAGGCGCGAAGACTGTGCATCGTTTGGGGATGAAAAACCAGCGCGGGGAAACGGCTTCTTTGCCAACAACTACCCCACAACTTATCCGGAACAAAGCCTGTCGATTATACCGGCAATTGCGACGCTTTCATAGGGAAAAGTGCGCCGGACTCGTGCAGGCTGGCCCGCTCAACTACGTAATACCTGGAGCAGGAAATTAACGTCCTGGTTCAAGTTCGGCAGAGACTCGCGCAATTTGGCGATCTGCCGGCAGGCATGCAGGACGGTCGTGTGATCGCGTCCTCCGAAGTTGCTGCCGATTTCCGGTAACGACATCTGGGTGAGCTCCTTGGCGAGCGCCATCGCCACTTGCCGCGGCCGCGCGATGGCGCGCGAGCGCTTTTTCGAATGCATGTCGGAGATGCGTATCTTGTAGTACTCGGCGACGGTCTTCTGGATATTTTCGATCGATATCTGCCGATTCTGCACGGCGAGAAGGTCGCGCAGAGCCTCTCTTGCCAGATTCAGCGAAATCTCCTGTCCATGAAAACTCGAGAATGCGAGCACCCGTTTTAGCGCCCCTTCGAGTTCGCGCACGTTGGACCGGATGTGCTTGGCGATGAAGAACGCCACCTGCTCGTCGATGCGCAGCCCCATCGACCCGGCCTTCGCCAACAAGATCGCGACCCGCATCTCGAGCTCTGGCGGTTCCAACGCGACGGTCAGGCCCCAGCCAAACCGTGAAATCAAACGCTCTTCGAGACCGGCGATTTGCTTCGGGTACGTGTCGCAGGTGATGACGACTTGTTTGTGCGCTTCGATGAGCGTGTTGAACAAGTAGAAGAATTCTTCCTGCGTACGCGACTTGCCCCCGAAGAACTGGATGTCGTCGATCAACAGCAGATCGAGCGAGCGGTAATGGCGCTTGAATTCGTCAAAGGCCTTGTGCTGGTAGGCGCGCACCACGTCCGAAACATAGGTTTCGGCGTGGATATAGCGAATTTTGGCTTCGGGGTTTTGCTCGAGGATATGGTTGCCGATGGCCTGGATCAGGTGCGTTTTCCCGAGACCGACGCCACCGTACACGAACAGCGGGTTGTAGGAGGTCGGATGTTCGGCGACCTGCATGCCCGCGGCGCGCGCCAGCTGGTTAGCCTTGCCTGCGACGAAGGATGCGAAATTGAAAGTTGGGTTGAGGCTCGTCGGACCGGCTTTTCGCGACGGCGCCACAACGGCTGGGTGGGGGAAACTTCGAGCGACGGCAACTTCAGCCATGTCGGGCGCAGCCAAGTTGTCCACGGCGGAAGGCGGCGGCAGGGCTACGGCTTGTGCCAACTCGTCCGCAAGCCCGAACTCGACGTGCATCGGAGTGCCTGTGGCCTCGCGCGCCAGATGTTCGATACGGCTGCCAAAGCGATCCTTGACCCACTGTAGGACAAAGCGGTTGGGTGCAAACAGCCGCAGGGTTTCGCCCTCATCCGCGCAGGTGAGAGGACGGATCCACGTGGTAAATTGCTGCGGCGTCAGTTCGCGCTCAAAAGCGTCAAGACAGCGAGTCCAGGCAGGCGAAAGCACAAGCTGCATAGGTTTTTATAAAAAATCGTGGGGCGGTTACCGCATGGACAACTAAGGACGGCCGCGCCTGTCGAAGGCCAGAGCGCTCTATATTTTTCTATGCCTGGAGCGGCCGTAACGACAGATTGTAGACTCGCAAATCCAAGTTATCCACAGCAATCGTAGCGATCTTGAATGGACTCCATTGCGGGGCTCGTCAATCGCGTGATTACAAGTAAGTGACTGCTTGCACCGTGGAGCCGAACAGGTGGATCAAAGGCGAGGGATTGACAGTGGGTGGGATAACGCGCTCTAATATAAGGCTTTTTTGGCCCCGCCCACTCCACCGACGGCCTAAGCGAACGTAACCTGAACTAAAGCAAGCTCAAAGGCGAATATGAAACGCACGTACCAGCCGTCCAAGGTCCGCCGCGCACGCACGCACGGTTTTCGCGCCCGCATGGCGACGGTCGGCGGCCGTAAGGTCATTGCCGCGCGCCGCGCCAAAGGTCGCGCGCGGCTGTCGGTCTGATCGACGACCCTGCCTCGCGGCCGCATCCGCGTGCGCCGCGGCTAATCTCGTCCGCCTCATCTGCCATATGCCGCCGGTGCAACCCCCGGCCCGGGCCCATCGTCTTGCCGGGGCGGGCGCTTACGATGCGGTGTTTCGTTGCGGGCAGCGCAGCGAAGGGCAGTACGTCCAAGTCATCGCTGCTTCCGCGACGGCGGACGTGGGACGTGCAGGGTATGTCATCGCGCGCAAGACGTTGCCGCGCGCGGTCGACCGCAATTACGTGCGCCGGCGTTTTCGTGAAAGCGTGCGCGCCTTGCGACCTGCCATTGATGGTTTCGACGTGATCCTTCGTTTAAAGCGCGCCGCCAATCGATCGGAGCAGAAAGCCGCCACGCTCGAGGCGGCGCAACTCCTGGCTGCACTTCTCCGACCGGGCGCATGAAGCTCGCGCTGCTCGCCCTGTTGCGCGGATACCGGTTCGTATTGCGGCCGTTATTGGGCGCGAATTGCCGCTTCCTGCCCAGTTGTTCCGACTACGCAAGCGCGGCGATTGCGAAGCACGGTGCGATTCGCGGGACTGCGCTCGCGGCAGCGCGCGTATGCCGGTGCCATCCGTTCAACGCCGGGGGCTTTGATCCCGTTCCCTGACCTAAAGCGGCGCGGAAGCCTTCTGGCCAAGCCGTGATTTTTGTGATTCCGATGGATACCCAACGCCTCATCCTTGTCGTTATCTTCACCTTTTCGGCGTTCTTTCTGTTTGAGGCGTGGCAGCGTGAACGCAACCCGCCGCCGCCACCCGCGCAGAAAGTAGCCCCGTCTCCCGGAACCGCCACGATGGGTTCCGCGGACCTGCCGCTTCCTTCCACGCTCGCGCCGCCGGCCACGGTTGCCGGTCCCGGGGCCGTGCCGGTCCCATCAGGAATCGCCACCGCGCCAGGCGGGCGCACGATCACCATTCGCACCGACCTCTACACGGCGCAGGTGGATACGGCGGGGGGAGTGCTCACAAGTGTCGCGCTGGACCGGCATCGGGATTCCGAGGATCTATCCAAGCCCTACTTGGCCTTGCAGCGCACGACCGATCGCATCTTCGTCGCGCAAGCCGGGTTGATCGGCGAAGGTCTGCCGAACCATCGCACTGTTTATGAAGCGCTACCCGGAACCCGCGAGCTCGCCGCGGGCGCCGATACCGTGGCATTGAAGCTTCTAGCGACCGCGCCGTCAGGCGCGAAAGTCGTGCAGACGCTCACCTTTCATCGCGGCAGCTATGTCATCGACGCCTCCTTCGAGATCACCAACGCCGGTACGGCGCCACTCGCCCCGTTCGCCTACTTTCAATTGACCCGCGACAGCAAGCTGGTCTCGCCGCCGTCGTGGGGTGCGCCCGCCGCGTACGTGGGGCCGGTCGTCTACAACGACCAGTACAATTTCAAGAAGATCGAATTTGCCGACGTCGACAAGCTCGCGGCGGACTCCAATCGCAAGCTGCCGTATCTGAAGACCGCCGACAATGGCTGGATCGGGATGATCGAGCATTACTTCGTCGCCGCGTGGGTGCCAACCGACGAAAAGAAAGTGCCGCGCGAGTTCTATACGAAGAAGCTCGAGAACGGGCTCTATTCCGCGGGCGTAATCATACCGGTCGGGACGATTGCGCCGGGTACTACCGGCGACGTGCAAGTGCCGCTGTACGTGGGCCCGCAGGACCAGGACACGCTGGCCAAAATCGCCAAGGGCCTGGATCTGGTCGTCGACTACGGCATTTTCACCATCCTGGCCGCGCCGCTGTTCCTGCTGCTCAAGTGGCTCTATAGCCTCATCGGCAACTGGGGCTGGGCGATCGTGGTGATGACAATCCTCATCAAAGCGGCATTCTTTCCGTTGAATGCGGCGGCGGCGCGGTCGATGGGCAAGATGAAGGTGATCGCGCCCAAAATGAAAGCGCTGCAGGAGCAATACGCGAACGACAAGCAGCAACTGCAGCTGAAGATGATGGAAATGTACAAGACCGAGAAGATCAACCCGATGGGCGGGTGCCTGCCGATCCTGGTCCAGATCCCGGTGTTCATCGCGCTGTATTGGGTTCTGCTCTCCGCCGTCGAACTGCGCCACGCGCCGTGGATCGGCTGGATTCGCGACCTTTCGGCGCCCGATCAATATTTCGTGCTACCCGTGCTCTACGCGATCACCGCTTATCTGCAGGTGAAATTGTCGCCGACGCCGATCACCGACCCGGTGCAGGCGAGGATCATGCAGATCATGCCGATCGCGTTTTCGGTGCTCTTCATCTTCTTTCCCTCCGGGCTCGTCCTCTATTGGCTTGTCAACAACATCCTGCAGATTGCGCAGCAGTGGCACATGAACCGGCTCTTGGAAAGAGAAGCGGCGCTCGCCACCGCAAAACGCCGCTGAGGGCGTCCCCGACGCGGTGGGAATGCACGCGCTGCGTTCGCTTATAGCGCGCGGACGCCGTTGTCTGCCGTAGCGCCGGTTATTGCTGCGATTGCCTCGCCCCCGGGACGAGGGGGCGTGGGCCTCGTCCGCGTTTCCGGTGGCGAGCTTGCACCGTTGATCGAGGGCATCGTCGGCCGCATGCCGCGGCCGCGCGTGGCCACGCTGGTCGCATTCCGCGACCACTCCGGCGCACCGCTTGATCGCGGCCTCGCGCTGTATTTTCCCGCACCCCATTCCTATACCGGCGAATCGGTGCTCGAGCTGCATGGGCACGGCGGTCCGGCGGTGCTCCGTCTAGTGCTGGCGCGGTGCATCGAACTCGGTGCGCGGCTCGCCGAACCGGGTGAATTCACCAAGCGCGCCTTCTTGAACGGCAAGCTCGACCTCGCGCAAGCGGAGAGCGTCGCGGATTTAATCGATGCCGCTACGGCGACCGCCGCTCGCGCAGCGATGAAAAGCTTAACCGGCGAATTTTCGCGCGACGTGCACAACATCGTGCAGCAGTTGATCGACCTGCGAATGTACACGGAGGCGGCCCTCGACTTCCCGGAGGAGGACATTGAATTCGTGCACGCGCACGACGTTGCTGGCCGGGTGGCGGCACTGCAGGCGCAGCTTGAACGCGTGCTCGCGCGCGCGCGAACCGGAGCGCTGCTGCGCGAAGGGCTGACCATCGTACTCGTCGGGCGGCCGAACGTCGGCAAGTCGAGCCTTTTGAACGCGCTCGCGCAGGAGGATGCGGCGATTGTCACGCCCATCGCCGGCACGACGCGTGATGCTGTCGAGCGCCGAGTGGAAATCGCGGGAATTCCGTTGACGATCGTCGATACCGCGGGATTGCGCGCCACCTTGGATGCGGTCGAGCAGGTCGGCATCACACGCACGTGGTCCGCGGTCGAGCGCGCCGATCTCGTGCTGCTGCTCGTCGATGCGCGCGACACGCCGGACGCGCTGCCCACGGAAGACCAAGCGATCCTGGCGCGCATACCCGAGGCGATTCCGCGGATCATCGTGCACAATAAAGTCGACTTAACCGGCGGGGGGCCGAGTGCCGAGGCGCGCGAAACTGCGGGAAGCCTGCGCCGTCATGTGTGGTTGTCGGCAAAAAGCGGCGAGGGTTTAGCACTCCTTGAACGCGAAGTCCTCGGCGCCGTCGGCACCGAGGGGACTACCGAAGACACGTACCTCGCGCGCGAACGCCATCTCGTCGCGTTGCGGTCCGCTGCGGCGAATCTCGCGGCCGCGTCTGCGCAGATCGCACTCGCTCAACCTCCACTTGAACTCTTCGCGGAGGAATTGCGCGAAGCGCAGTCAGCGCTCGCGACGATCACCGGCGAATTCACCGCGGATGACTTGCTCGGCGTCATCTTTGGGCGGTTCTGCATTGGAAAATGACACAGGCGCAGGTCGGACGTGACTGAGTTCAGCTTTGTCAACTTCATCGCCTTACCAATCTTTTTTGGATTGTTCGGGTTCGTCGAGCCGTGCTCGATCGGATCCACACTTGTGCTCGTCAAGCAGATCGAAGGCCGCAACGCGAGCGAAAAAATTGCACAGACCGCCATCTTTGCCGCCACCCGCGGGATATTGATCGGATTGCTGGGCGTTCTTGCTGCCGTGGTCGGCTCCGC
>Ga0136617_10004798_pt1 | contig 12123 bp, 10 predicted proteins | sample AntDrymUQ3222106_2_FD_129672 | JGI IMG/M metagenome (GOLD analysis project Ga0136617, IMG submission 129672) | Polar desert sand microbial communities from Dry Valleys, Antarctica - metaG UQ322 (21.06) | ecosystem: Environmental > Terrestrial > Soil > Desert | place: Antarctica: Dry Valley...
CGTGCCGCGGCAGAGCTCGTGGAGATAAACACGACGGCGGGAGAAATCGCCAACGGTCGGGCCGGGCGCGCGGGCGAGCTCACCGCAAGGGCAGTCGAGGCCGTGGAAGTCGTCAGCTGATATGTGGCCTGTAATTCACGTAGCCGCCGCCGGTAGCGTGGAGGCCTTTTGGAGGTGAGGAGGGAGATGCAGCTACCCGCACAAGTCGCTTACGTCGTTATCGGCGCCGGCGTACACGGTCTGAGCACGGCCTGGCATCTGGCAAAGGAGTTGAAGGCTCGGGGGCGCGGGTCCGGTGAGGACGTTATCGTGCTCGATAAGACCGGCGTCGCCGCCGGGGCTTCGGGGATCGCCTGCGGCGTGATCCGCAACAACTACTTCCAGCCGGCGATGCGGGAGCTGATGGCGCATTCTGTCTCGGTGTGGGAGTCCGACCCCGAGGCGTTCGCTTACCAGCCCGTGGGCTACATGCAGATTTCACCCGAAGTGATGCACGCCGATGTCGTACAGATCTACAAGGAGCAGCAATCCATCGGCTACCCCTCGACGCTCGTGGAGGGGGAGAAGGAATGCCGGGAGTACATGCGGGGCATCTTCCACGACTGGCAGGCCGAGAACATCACCAGCATCCTGCACGAGCACCGCGGAGGCTACGCCAACAACGTGGCGTCGATACGGGCCTTGGCCGCCAGGGCGCAGGCGGAGGGCGTACAGATCCACACCGGGGTCCGGGTTACGGGTTTGAGCCTCGACGGCGGCGCGGTGAGCGTCGTGGAGACCGATGGGGGTACGGTCGAATGCGAGCAGCTCGTCGTGAGCGTGGGTCCGTGGATCCGGGACATCTGGAGGATGCTCGACCTACCCGAGAAGATCACGGTTAGAAGCCCCGACGGCCAGCTCTACCGCGACCGCGACATGTGGACGTACTGGTCGCTGCGGGAGGGCGTGCTCGGGGTCGAGCCGAGCTTCCTCATGGACAACTACGGCAACATGCCGTCGGTGATCCACGTCGACACCGACGCCCCGCTCTACGACGAGGAAGGCGAGCTCGTCACCGACGAGCTCTGGGGGATCTACTACAAGCCGGACTTCTACTTCAACGGGGTACAGGGCGGCGCCACGCCCTACATAGTCGGCCGGCCCGCCGACGAGGTAGCCGTCGACCCATACGGACCCGCGAGCCCGGACTTCGTGGTCGGGGAGGACTTCGCTCGGATGTGGACCTCGGCGCTGGCGCACTGCCACGAGCGCTTCGAGGGCAAGGGTTACTTGTTCTCCAGGGAGCCCTCGGGTGGGATCGGGTGCTTCACGCCGGACAGCTTCCCCGTCTTTGACACCTTCCGCCAGAACGCCTACGTCATCGCCGACTCCAACCACGGCTACAAGATGATCGGGGTCGGGGCACTGGTGGCTAAAGAGATGATGGACGAGCCGCAGGCACTGCTCGAACCGTTCCGCTACGCCCGCTACGAGATCGGAAAGCTACACCCCACGAGCAACTCCCCCTTCCCGTGGAGCTAAGAACTCGGGAGTCGAAAAACTTTGGAGTGGCCCGACCAAGGGCCACGATTTGAAAGGAGTACTGTTATGAACACCAATGGTCGACCACTCGGTCTCCTCGAACGGCTGGAAAAGGGTCCCGTCATCTGCGCGGAGGGCTACCTGTTCGAGCTGGAGCGCAGGGGATATCTTCAGGCCGGGGCTTTCGTGCCGGAGGTCGTGCTCGAGCACCCCGAGGAGGTCGCGCAGCTCCACCGCGAGTTCGTCCACGCCGGGTCGGACGTGGTGGAGGCGTTCACCTACTACGCCCACCGCGAGAAGCTTCGGCTTGTCGGCAAAGAAGAGCTGCTCGCGCGCATCAACCGCCAGGCCCTCGCCCTCGCGAAGGAGGTAGCCGGAGAGAGCGGCGCGCTGTTCGCCGGGGACATCTGCAACACGAACGTCTACGAGCCCGGGGACATCAGCGCCTCCCGGGAGGCCAGGACGATGATCGAGGAGCAAGTGGGCTGGGCCGTCGAGGCCGGGGTGGACTTCATCATCGGGGAGACGTTCAGCTACGCCGAGGAGGCCCTGATCGGCTTGGAGGTCATCAAGGAGGCGGGGCTCCCGGCGGTAATCACGCTCGCCGTCCACCGCGATCCGGAGACCCGCGAAGGTTGGTCCGTCGCCGAGGCCTGCAAGCGCCTCGAGGACGCTGGGGCGGACGTCGTCGGGCTCAACTGCATTCGGGGCCCGATGACGATGATGCCGCTACTGAAAGAGATCGTCTGCGCCGTGGATGTTCCCGTGGCGGCGCTGCCGGTTCCCTACCGCACCCACGAAGAGGAGCCGAGCTTCCAGTCCCTGCGCGATCCTCACTACGACGGCTACCTGCCGTCCGGGATACCGTTCCCAACGGCGCTCGACCCATTCTACTGCAACCGCTACGAGATCTCGGCCTTCACCCGGGAAGCCTGGGCTCTCGGAGTCAGCTACTTCGGCTTGTGCTGCGGCGCGGCCCCGCACCACATCCGCAGCATGGCCGAGGCCCTGGGGCGCATGCCGCCCGCAAGCCGCTACTCGGAGGACATGTCCAAGCACGTATTCTTGGGTACCGACCCGACCCTGCGGCGGCAGAATATAGAGTACCGTAGCGAACTGTAAGCTGGCGGGGATCGCGGAGAAGAAGGAATCTTTGTTGGGCGCCTGCAAGAGCCCGACCGACAACAAGACGCTAGAATGTAAGGAGAAGACGTAGCCTAGCGACGAAGGAATTCGGCTACCAAAGAGAAGGGGTAGCAAATGGAGCGCAGTACCGGCAGGTTCGAGGTCGTCGAGCGGAAGATCGGTTCAGGCCGCTGCGTGGTGCTCGACGGCGGCACGGCGACCGGGCTCCCCCGGCTCTCGATCGACCACTCGGAACGGCTGTGGGATGCGGACACGCTGGTGAGTAGCCCGGCCGACGTGCTCTCGGTGCATCGCCGCTACACGGAGGCTGGCTGCGACATCATCTCCACGAATACCTGGGGACTGCCCAACGCGGTACGCCACAGCCCCAAACTCTGGGAAGCCATGGGCTCCGTTCACTGGATGGATATCTCGCGACGCGGGATCGGGCTCACACGCCGGGCGGCGTCCGATGCCGGGCGCGCTGACGAGTGCGCCGTCGCGTTCAGCCTGAGCGGCGACATCGACACTCCGGAGGGCCAGGAGACGATCCGTCTCCTGGCCCGTGTGTTCGAGGAGGAGCCCCCCGACCTCGTCCTCGTCGAGACGCTCTCGCTCGTGCGCCCCTCGACCTACGAGACAATCGAACGGCTGCTGGAGACGGGGCTGCCGATCTGGCTGAGCTTCCGCCGGTGCCGCCACCGTTTGTGCGGGGTCTTCGGCGAGCACTGGGGCAGCCCGGAGGGCGACGCTTTCGGCCGGGCCGTCCGCCAATTCGAAGAGATGGGCGTCGGGGCGCTGCTCATAAACTGCATCCCGCCGAACCACGTGAACGGGATGCTGCCGTAGCTAAGAGACTTCACCGACCTCCCGCTCGACGTCTACCTCAACCTCGGGTACCTTTCGCAATCTGGGTGGTCGTCCTACACTGAGGTGGGCGGTCCCGAGTACGCGGAGATGGCGCTGCGCTGGCGGGAGGAGGGGGCGCAGATTGTCGGCGGCTGCTGCGGCGTCGGTCCCGAGCACGTGGGGGTCGCCCGGGAGGCGCTCGCCGACACCAAGCCCGGCTATCGCCGGCCGGAGGATCCTCTGGGGCTTGACGGCGCCTCGCCGGCGGACGCGTGGGTCTCCCAGCCGGCGCCCCGCTGGACCGACGCGCGGGAACACCGCCTCTTCCCGCTCGAGTTCCCCGACATCGTCTGTGAACCGGGGGTGTTCGTCCCCACCCAGGGCAGCTTCCTCGTGTGGCGCCACCTCTTCAAGGAGGAGGTGGGTGCCGGCCAGCGCTGCCTGGACGTCGGTTGCGGCACCGGCCTTCTTACGGTGCAGCTCGCGCTCAACGGGGCCGCGCACGTACACGCGATCGACCTCGAGGAGCGCTACGAGGTGATCGTCGCGAGCCTCTACCAGATGCCGGTGGACCCGTTCGAGCAGGGCGTGACCCACCGCCCGCGCGACTACTGGGGCCGTAACCTCTTCGACCACCTTCTCCGTAAGCTGCCAGAGGCCCTCGCCCCCGACGGCGTCGCCTACCTTTATGCAGCTGTCGATCCTCGGCCAACAACAGACCATCCAGCTGCTCGATGATCAGGGCTTCGCGGCGCGCGTCGTCGACTTCGGCTTCTTCGAGTTCACCGAGTCGTTTCGCGAGCAGCGGGAGCAGATCCTGCGCGTGGAGACCTTCTCCGATGCCTACCACCTCACGTTCGCCGATGAGGACGTGATGGTGGCCTACCTGCTCGAAGTCACGCACAAGCGCCCGGAGAGCGGTAGGGAGTGATACGGAATCCGGGTGGAGGGTTCCGTCCGGTAGGGTTCGGGAGTCGGGAGATGCTTAGCTTCGCTTTAGTTTCGGGAGGTCAGGAGTCGGGAAAAAGGAACACGACTTCCGGTAGTGATCAGCCGGATTCCGTATGATTGAGGGGGGTCCGGACAAGATAGCCGACCAGATCTCGGGCAATCGAGCTACAGGTCAGCCTCGCGGCGCAACTCCTCGACGTGGGAGGACAGACCTTCAAACATCGGCGAAATCGTCTCCCAGTATGGCATCTACTTATCGACCAGAAGGTGCTACGGCCTCTGGGCGGGCGCTGATAGCTCGACGCCCGCCCAATAGCTGATTGTTGACAGCGGAGTACTACGCGTAACTGAAAGCTACGCGTAGTACTCTGGGGCCTGCTTGAACTTCGGCCACTCGTCGGGGTCGTGGCCGGTGACGACGGTAGCGCCCAGGGCGTCGACGGCGCGGTGTATTTTTCGGACCGAGCTCGCGCAGTCGGCGGCCGAGTGGATCAGGCCGGGCAGCGCGGCATTGTTGTAGTGGTCCATCGTGTAACAGGCATCGGCGGTGAGCATCATCGGCCCAGACTCCTCTAAAGTAACGATGAGCGAAGTGTGGCCTGGCGCGTGACCCGGCGTGAAGAGCGTCTTCATCGTGCCGTCCCCGAAGAGGTCGTAACCGTCGTCGTGCTCGCCGTCGAGGAAGAGCCAGTTCACGTCCCGGTCGAAGTCCGGGCGGATGTACGCCGGTTTCTGGAACCAGTCCGGAGTGTAGGCGTACTCCAGTTCGCGGCGCTGCACCACGTACTCGGCGTTGGGGAAGTGGCCGATGGCTCCGGAGTGATCCAGGTGCAGGTGCGACTGCACGACGTAGCGCACCGAGGCCGGGTCTATATCCATCGCTTGTAGCTGGTTCACGACGAAGTCGTCCTCCGTCATCACCGGCGTGTAGGCTTCCACCACGGCCTCTCCCCAGTGGGCGTTGGCGTCCTGGGCGACCTCCAGGGCGTTGCCGCCGTCGTAAAGGACGTTGCCCCTCGGGTGCGTGATCAGGAAGAACGGTACCGGCACCTCGTACGGGTCCCCGAGCCCCTGGTTCATCTTGATCATCTGCACCTGAGTCTGCAGGCTGCCGCACTCGAAGAAGTACAGTCGAAGGTCATCCGCCACGATCTCTCCTTTGTTAGTAGTTGGTCTTCAGTTGCCGATAGTCAGTCTCTCGCCCCGTAGCCCCTAAGGCGTCGCGTACCGCACCGCCTGCTGACAGTTGACCGCTTACGGCTGATACCTTTACTTACCAATTCTCCATGGACTCTCGCAGAATATTCGCCAGGTCCTCCTCGGAGACCTCCTTCGGGGCGCCCACTAGCAGCCGCTGCTGCTTCATCGCTCCGTCCACGAGGTCGTCTATATCCCCCTCGTCGTACCCGAGCTCCCGGACACCTTTCGGAGCCCCCACGTCCTTCATCAACTGGATGAGAATCTCCGGTAGCGTGTTCTCGTCGGCCTTTTCGATCCTCTCGCCACTGAGAAGCTCCGCGACCTGCCGGTGCCGCTCCGGCATCGCGCTGTACGTAAACCTGAACGCGGCCGGAGCCGTTACGATCACCGACCATCCGTGCGGCACGAACGGGTGATCCTGAGGGTAGCCGGGCGGCTGAAACTCGTGCTTGAGGCCGGCTATGGGGTAGGCGCAGGCGTGCGGGATGTGGACGCCCGCGGAGCCGAAGCCAATCCCAGCGAGCGACGCCCCGAGCATCATAGCCCCCCGCGCCTCGATGTCTTCGCCGTCCTTCACGGCGCGCCTCAGGTACTTCCCGCCGTACTCCAGGGCCTTCGCGCTCCACATGTCCGCGATCGGGTTCGCCCCCTGGTACGGTGGTCTCTCGTCCGGGTTCTCCACCTTGGGCCGCTCGTCGTAGGGCTTCGTCAGATAAGACTCGGCCGCGTGACATACCACGTCGAGTCCACAGGCAGAGGTTACCTCGGACGGCATCGTCATCGTTAGCAACGGGTCCACGAGGCCACGATCGGGACGCATGTAAGCGTGCGAGATGCCCGTCTTTACCCTCTGATCCGGGATATCCAGAATAGCCACCGTCGTCGCCTCCGCGCCCGTCCCGGCGGTTGTTGGGACCGCGAGTAATGGTTTCAGGGGCGAAGGTGGTTTCTTGCCGCCGCCGACCGGCGGGTTGACGTAATCCAGGATCTCACCGGAGTGCGTGGAGATCAAGTCGGACACCTTGGCCGTATCTATGCTCGACCCGCCTCCTACAGCCACGAAGCCATCAAACCCGCCCTCGGCCGCAAAGTCCGCCGCCGCCTGAAAAGAGTCCGCCGTGGGCTCCACCCTTGAGCGATCCCAGACCTCGACCTCTATCCCCTCGGCCTCTATAAGCTCCTGGATGCGAGGCGCGATATTCGCCTTCACCACCCCCGGGTCCGAGACGAGCATCACCCGCTTCACTCCCATACGTTTGACTTCCCAACCGACCTCTTCGGAGGCCCCCGGTCCATACTTTATGGGCGTCGCCTCCATCGTGAAGATGGTCTCGTTGCCGTTCGTAGCCATGCTTCTCCTCTCCCAAGCGCGGCTCCCCGCACTATGTACATCCCCGGCAATATACTCGCGTCGAAAATCCGCGGCAACCCGTTACCCGCAGCCGGCGATGTAGGGGCCTCTCGACGATTATCGTCGTCCCCGGCGCCCTCGTGACAGTCGCCCAACAGGCTACGCGACACGATTCGCAACAAAGCGCCTGAGATTGACACGGACGCGGTAGCAAGAAATAATGCAATTGGGCAAAGGGAACGCCAAGAGCGAGAAGGAGACTGACGTGTCCTCTGTATACGAGAGCAAGCCGTGGCTGGAGAGGTACGCCGATCACGTACCCAAAGAGTTGCCGCTACCGGAGAAGAGCATGGTCGGCCTCTTCGAGGAGTCGGTGAAGCGCGTCCCCGACCGCGACGCCGTCCGGTACTTCGACGAGAGCATCTCCTACGGGGAGCTAAACGACCTCGCCGACCGCTTCGCGTCACTGCTGGCCGCCCGGGGAGTCGAGAAGGGCGATAGAGTAGCCGTCTACACTCAGAACAACCCGCAGTTCCTCGTCGCCCAGTACGGCGCCTGGAAGCGCGGCGCAGTGGTCGTCCCGATCAACCCGATGCTCAAGAAGAAGGAACTCGACTACCACCTCAACGACTCCGGCGCGAAGACGCTGGTCTGCCTGGAGAGCCTCTACGAAACCGTTGCCAGGGAGGTTGTGCCGGGCACCGCCGTCGAGCACGTCTTCACCACCAGCGAGCTAGACTTTCTGCCAGGCGGCGCTGGGGAGACGGGCATCCTGGCGGGTGTCGAGAGGCGGCGCTTCGAGGAGACGGACGACCTCCTGGAGGCGTTGCGCGAGACCGAGCCGGACCCGGAGGCGCGGGCACGAGTCTCGCCGGAGGACATGGCCTACATCGTGTATACGTCCGGGACCACGGGGAAGCCTAAAGGGGCCCTGGAGACGCACTCCAACGTCGCGTTCAATGCCGAGGTCTACCGCACCTGGATGCAAATAGGCGATGAGGACAGCGTCTATGGGGTCGCGCCGCTCTTTCACATAACCGGCCTCATCGGGCACACGGCGCTCGCCGGGATCTCCGGGGTCCCGCTTATCCTGTTCCATCGCTTCGACGTAGAGGAGGGCCTGCGCCTGATCGAGAAGTGGCGCCCGACGATGACAATCGGCTCCATAACGGTCTTTATCGCGCTGATGAACGCGCCGGACTCCGAAGGCCGGGATCTCTCGTCTCTAGAGAAGTGCTATAGCGGCGGCGCCCCGATAGCGCCGAGCATCGCCGAGCAGTTCGAGGAGAAGTTCGGCATCTACATCCACAACGCCTACGGCCTCACCGAGAGCAACTCCCCCACCCACTTCGTCCCCCTCGGGACGCACGCGCCCGTGGACGAGGAGAGCGGCGCGCTCGCCATAGGAGTGCCGGTTCCAAACTGCGAGGCCCGGCTGGTAAAGGTGGAGGACCCCTCCGAGGAGGTCCCGGCCGGTGAGTCCGGGGAGTTCGCGGCCAAAGGGCCGATGATCTTCTCCAGTTACTGGAACAAGCCCGAGGAGACCGAAGATGCTTTCCAGGACGGCTACTTCCTGACCGGCGACGTGGCGGTCATGGATGAGGACGGCTGGTTCTACATCGTGGACCGCAAGAAGGACATGATCAACGTCTCCGGCTACAAGGTCTGGCCGCGCGAGGTCGAAGACACCCTCTACACTCACCCGCAAATCAAAGAGGCCGCCGTAGTCGGCGTCCCGGACGAGTACCGCGGCGAGACGGTAAAGGCTTTCGTCGCCCTCAAGGAGGGTGACGGGGCCACGGAGGAGGAGTTGGTCTCGTATTGCAAGGAGCGGATGGCCGACTACAAGTACCCGCGCAAGATCGAGTTCATGGACGAGTTGCCAAAGACCGCGACCGGTAAGTTCCTGAGACGTGAACTCAGGGACCAGGCGCGGGCCGAGGCATAGGAAAGGAGAACAACGTGCTGATCTTCACGGACATAAAGGTGGACCCCGAGAGGAAGCTCTCTTCGCTCGACAAACTCTGGGAGGTCTGGGAGTAGGAGACGAAGGCCGCACTAGGAGCACTGGAGGCGGGCAAGCTCGTGGCGCTCTACAAAGTCTCCGGACAGCGGCGCGTGCTAGCCGTCTTCGACGTCGAGTCCACCGACGAGCTGGACCGGATCATCATGGCCGGCCTCCCGATGGCCCACTACCTGGAGTTCGAGCAGGTCCTCCCCGTGCGCGAGTACGCCGCCTTCGCCGAAGACATCCGCAACCGCTGGAACGCGACGACCTCCTAACCAGAGCCTCCATAAAAGACCGCGGAGCCGGCAAAAAGACGCCACCACGCGTCCCCGCCCCGGAAGCCTGGCTTTGCGCCCGGCGGTCGAGACCCTTCCCCTTGCGGGCTGCGACCGCCGTGTTCTACGGTTCCGGCCGCAACGGTCAGCGCGAGAGAAAGGGAGGCTCCGTGCCAGGGGACGAGCAAGTCTACCGCCGCTACCTCGAGATCTTCACCTCACGCGACCTCTCGGCGCCACCCAAGGTAGTCGACGTGTAGAGATACCAGGAGGAGTGCGCCGGCGTAACGCCGGGTCCTACTGCTTCGAGGTCGCGCGGAGGTACATCGGGGCCTTCTGCGCCGCAATGCCGGACATGGCGCTCCACTACAACGAGGTCTTTGGAGCCGGAGAGCAGATAGTAGCGCGGGGCCGGGCCACAGGTACGAACAAGGGGACGCTCTTCGGGATGCCCGCCACGAAAGAGGCCGTCGAGTTTCAGGTCCTTTATATAGCGCACGTCGAGAACGGTAAGATCGTCGAACGCTGGCTGCTCCCCGACCTCTTCTTGACCATGATGCGCCGGGTGGGTCTGACGCCCACACTCCAACGTACAGTCACCTGGTCCGCCTACGGCTCCTCAGCCTCTGGCTCCTCTTATCAGCCATAAAACCGTGTAGACTCGTGCCTCAAAGTATGTGCGTTGGGCCGCTATGTGCAGTTTACAAAAAGTACACTTTCACTAGTATAATAAGATGCACAAGCGGATTGATCCTTGTGTAGGTCGTGTACGGCGTCCATTTGGCGTTCGGGAAGGAGTTTTTGCAGGTGAGCAAAACGAGGAGTGGAGGGGGCATGATGGACCCGATGGGGCTCTGGAAGCAGTGGTATGAGACGAGCGCCGCGATGTGGTCGAACGTCTTCGAGGCCGGGCGGGAGAACTACGCGGACCCTTACAAAGTCTATCAGCAGTGGTTCGACGGCCTGGAAAACTTCCAGCAGATGTTCGGGGCGATGAACTGGCCTTCGATGGTGGGCAACGATAGCCTGACGGCGGTAAGCAATGGCCGCCCGGCAATGGCGGCGAACCCGGCGACCGAGCCGGCGGCGCAGAACCCGGGCGCGGCGCTCAAGCCAGCGAGTGACGCGGTGGCGGGCCAGGCGGCCGAGGTGCGGAATTTGTGGAACCAGTGGTTCCAGGCGTCCCAGGAATCCTGGCAGAAGAGCATCGCGCTCGGTCAAGAGGCGGTCGAGTTGACCCCACGTTGGATCGGCACGCTAGACCAGATCCGGAACAACCTTCTGAGCGCCGAGGGTTATCCAACCGACCCGTTGCAGCTCTCCACGCGCCTGTACAACGCGACGAACGGTCCTATCTCCGACTTCCTCGGTGACCTTTTAGAGCGTGAGGAAATCCTGGACGTCTCCAGCCAGTTCCTCCAGAACTACGCCAGCTTCTCCAAGGTCTTCCGGCGCAACTCCGAGGAGTACCTGAAGAACCTCTCCCTCCCCGTGCGCTCGGACATCACGCGGGTCGCCGGACTCGTACTGGCGCTGGAGGAGAAGATCGACAACCTAGAAGACGGCTTCGAGGATTTCGAGGACGGTCAGGCCGCCAGCCAGGCCGCCTCCGGCAACGCCGAGTCGCTTGCCTCTATCGAAGAGCACATCACCAGCCTGGAGAACAAGCTCGAAAGCATCTCCAACTCGGCGGACGCCTCGCCGGAGGCCGCGACCGCCGACGCGGTGGGCAGCCTCGAGAAGAGGCTCGACAACGTCGAGGGTAAGATCGACCAGATCCTCGCCGCCCTCGAAAGATCCGGCCAGAACGGCGCCGCCCGAACGGAAGCCCAGCGAGAAGACGCGGATCCGCAGGCGGAGACTGCTCAGGCGGGCGGATCGGAGATACGGGCGACGGCTGCCGCAGAGCGCAAGGCGCAAGAGCTCGGCATCGAGTTGTCGGAGGTGGAAGGCACAGGTACCGACGGCCAGGTCAGCGTAGACGACGTGCGTAAGAAGGGAGCAAGCTAAATATGGCTGAAAGCGCAAGGACCAACGGCGGCTCGGCCACCCTGGAGGCCCAGAGCTTCTTCGACAAGTACAGCGCGGGCATGAGGGTTCTCCTCGAGGGCGCCCAGGCCGACACTGGCCGGACCCCCAAAGAGGTAGTCTGGACCAAGAACAAGGCGAAGCTCTACCGTTACGAGCCCGCCGCGGAGAAGAAGTTCCCCGTCCCGATCCTCATGGTCTACGCTCTCATCAACCGGCCCTACGTACTCGACCTCTTGCCAGGCAACAGCTTCGTCGAGTACCTCACCGGCCAGGGCTTCGACGTCTACCTGCTCGACTGGGGTATCCCTGGCGACGAAGATGCCGGCCTCAACTTCGAGCATCTCGTCCTCGATTACCTGCCCCGCGCGGTAAAGAAGGTCCTCAAGACCTCTGGCGCCGACGAGTTTACGATGCTCGGCTACTGCATGGGTGGCACCATGAGCGCGATGTATGCTTCGCTCTTCCCCGAGAAGCTCAAGAACCTCGTGATGGTCACCACGCCCGTTCACTTCCCGCGGGAGACGATGGGCACCTACAGCCTCTTCACCGACCAGAAGTACCTCAACCCCGACGTCCTCGCCGACTCCTTCGGGAACATCCCCGGCGAGATCATCGACACTGGCAACCGGATGCTGAAGCCGGTCACCAACTACGTCGGCACCTACGTCAACATGTGGGAGCGCATCTTCGAGGACAAGCCGATGGAGAGCTGGCTCGCGATGAACAAGTGGGTCAATGACGGCCCTCCATTCCCAGGCGCGGCGTTCAAGACCTGGATCAAAGACTTCTACCAGCAAAACAAGCTGGTGAAG
>Ga0136617_10004799_pt1 | contig 12123 bp, 12 predicted proteins | sample AntDrymUQ3222106_2_FD_129672 | JGI IMG/M metagenome (GOLD analysis project Ga0136617, IMG submission 129672) | Polar desert sand microbial communities from Dry Valleys, Antarctica - metaG UQ322 (21.06) | ecosystem: Environmental > Terrestrial > Soil > Desert | place: Antarctica: Dry Valley...
ACATCACGACGTCCTCTTCCCGCCCAGCCGTCCCAAGCCGACGAGGATCGTGACGTCGCAACGATCAGGATGGGCAGCCCGGCAGGGAGAACGGGGGTGACAACTAAGGCAAGGACGACGGCGGCCGCAGCGAACACCCGGGTCTGGCGGTCCCGCAACTGTGGGGCCAGCAGGGCGAGGAACGCCGCTGGAGCGGCTGCGTCGAGGCCGAGGACGCGAGGATCGTCAAGGGCTTGCGCGCCGAGCGCTCCGACGACGGTGGCGAGATTCCAGAATGCGAACACCACACCCGGTAGCCCAGAAAGCCCAGCGAGCAGAGCGCTGATCCGAACGGATAACTGCCATCGCCGCGGACTCGTCGATGACCAACTGAGCGGCAAGGAACTTGGCCGGGCCGCGCGCCCCCAACTGGTCGGACAGGCGCAGTCCATAGAAGGCGTTGCGTGACCCGAGCAGAGTCGCGGTTGCCGCTGCGGCCACCGGCCCTCCGCCGGCACCGAGCACGCCGACGAACGCGAATTGGCTGGCGCCGGTGAACATCAGGGTGGACAGTGCCACCGCTTGCGGCACCGACAGTCCGCTGGCCGTGGCGATCGCTCCGAAGGACACGCCGTACGCGCCAGTCGCAGCCCCGATGGCGAAGGCGTCGCGCAGCACCTTGCGACGCCGCACCGTCCACGAGGCGTCCGGTAACCCTCCGGGTGCGATGTTTTCCATGAGGTGCAACGTTAGGGCGCTGGCGGCCGCAAATGCCTGCGAGGTCCATCTACGGCACGCGCGTACCGCAGAGGTCCTGGCCTGCGTAGCGTTCAGGGAGTGACGGCCGCCCTGTTGTACTGCTCGGACCCGATGAACCCGCGGCGGATCGATCCACATTTCGCGGCAGAAGCCGACGCCGCGCGGCAGCTCGGGGGCGTTGTCGCGCGCCTCGACCATGACGCGCTGCTGGCCGGCCGGACCAACGACGCTGTGTCCCGCGTACCCGCTGGTCTCGGCGCGGCGTGGTACCGGGGGTGGATGATCCCTAGTGAGGTGTACGCCAACTTGGCAGGAGCGCTCGCCTCGCGGCAATGCGAGCTGCTGGTCACGCCCGACAGGTACCAGACAGCCCACGAACTTCCCGGCTGGTACGACATCTTCACGGCGGTGACGCCGGCCAGTGTCTGGACACAGTTGACGCCAGGTGTCGTGCCGAGCCCGGCGGAGCTGACCGCGCTCGTGGCGCCGCTGGGCACGGGGCCCGGCGTGGTGAAGGACTACGTGAAGTCCCGCAAGCACGAGTGGCTCGAGGCGTGCTTCGTACCGGAGTTGTCCAACACCGCAGATCTGCACCGGGTCGTGCGGCGCTTCGTTGAACTGCAAGAGGACTTCCTTGCCGGTGGCATCGTCGTGCGCGCGTTCGAGCAATTCACGGGCAGCAAACATGCGGCGGGCGAGGCCCGAGTCTGGTGGGTCGACGGTGACCCAGTGCTCGTTGGGCCACACCCGGACACTCCCGAGGCCTGCCCAGAGCCCCAGCTGGCGGACGTCGGCCCAGCCGTGCGGAGACTGGGTTGCCGCTTCGTCACCACCGACGTCGCGTCGCGTACCGACGGCGCCTGGCGGGTGATCGAGGTCGGCGACGGCCAGGTGAGTGACCTGCCTCGCGGGTACGACCCGGCCGCACTCATTCGGGCCTTGCTGAAGGCCGGTCGAACGTCATAAGTCGCCGCGCGTCTGTGGCGGGTTGGCCTCATGTTTGACGGATTCGTCACGGAGTCGGTGGACGTCAGCGAGGCGAGGCTGCGGGTTCGCTGGTCAAGTGAGCATCGAGCGAAGCGAGGCGCGGAGCGAGATGGGGACAATGCAGGCACCGGCCCGGCGGTGCTCTTGCTGCATGGCCATCCGAGTACGTCGGCTACCTGGACCGGGTCGCGGCGCTCATCCTCGACTTCGGCTACACCGTCGCCTGCCCGGACCTGCGGGGCTGCGGCCAGTCATCCAAACCCGAAACCACAGCGGACCACCCCCTACAGCAAACGCGCCATGGCCGGCGACATGATGTCGCTGATGGGGCAGCTCGGCCACCAAGACTTCGTCGTCGCCGGACATGACCGCGGCAGTTACGTGGCGTTCCGGCTGGCCCTGGACCATCCCGAGGCAGTCAGGCGATTGGCCGTCCTCGACAGCGTTCCCATCAGTGAAGCCCTCGCGCGGTGCGACGACCGGTTCGCCACGGCCTGGTGGCACTGGTCCTGCTTCGCCCAACCGGACAAGCCAGAGCGAGCCATCAACGCGGCCCCCGACGCCTGGTACGGCGGCAGCGCCGAAGCAATGGGCGCCGAGGCGTACGAGGACTACCGGCTGGCTATCCACAACCCCGCGACGGTACACGCGATGCTCGAGGACTACCGGGCCGGCTTGGGCATCGACCGGGACCACGAGATCGCCGATCGCGACGCCGGCCGGCTGGTGACCTGCCCGATGCTCGTCCTGTGGTCGGCACGCGATGATATGGCGGACCTCTACAGCGACCCGCTCAGCGTCTGGCGCGACTGGGCCCGCGACCTCCGTGGCGCCAGCATCGACTCCGGGCATCACATGGCCGAAGACGCACCAGTTGAACTGGCTCGCGCGCTGCACGACTTCATCGGGCCGTAGTGCGACGCCGCCGAGGGACGGCGGGTCGGTACGCACTCACCGTCGGCTCACCGTCGATCCAGAACCGCCACGGCTGGATCGCGCCCTCCCCCGCAACGCCGACACGTGGGCCGGTCGCGATCAGCCGGTCCGGCACGCGGTCGCCCTCGCGCAGGCGCAGCCGGCCCTCCCCCAGCAGCCAACTGCCCGTATCGTCGCCGGTGATCCCCAGCGCCTTGGTCAGCCGGGCCGGTCCGCGTGCGAGGTCGCGCGGCCGGCCCTTCGGGCGCCGGATCTGAGCTTCCTCGACGCCCTCGATGACCTCACCCGCGCGCAGCAGGACCGCGGCCGCCTCCCCATCCGGTCCGCAGACGACGTTCACGCACCAGTGCATGCCGTACGTGAAGTACACGTACGCGTGGCCGGCCGGGCCGAACATCACGTCCGTACGCGGCGTGCGACCGCGAAATGCATGCGAGCCCGGATCCCGGTCTCCCGCGTAGGCCTCGGCCTCGGTCAGCCGCACGGTGACGATGCCGTCTGTCAGCGTGCAGCCCAGCAGCCGGCGGGCTGCGGGCAGGCCGCCAGTTGCCAGCACCTCGGCTAGCTGGCTCAGCTCGGGATCACCTGCGCGAGCGCCCACGACCGGTGATCATCCACTGTGGACACTGCTGCCTCCAGCTGGCGGCGCACGGGCAGCGGCCCGGTGCTGCCCTCGGTCGTGCGAGCAGCCAGGGCGCCGCGCACGTCGAGAACGCTGCGCACGTCAGGCGTCAGATGTGGTGACACATTCGCCAGCTCCGCATCGGTGAGCCCGGTCATCTCGCGGTCGTTGGCCTGGCACCAGACGACGAGATGGCCGACCGCCTCATGTGCCTCGCGGAAGGGCACGCCGCGACAGACCAGCCAGTCAGCAACTTCGGTGGCCAGTGTGAAGCCGTCGGGCGCGGCCGCCTCGAGCCGCTGGACCGAGACCGACATGGTGGCGATCATCCCGGTCACGGCGGGCAGCACGAGCAGCAGCGTGTCGGCGGCGTCGAACACCGGCTCCTTGTCCTCCTGCAGGTCGCGGTCGTAGGCCAGCGGCAGACCCTTGAGGGTCGCCAGCAGGCCGGCGACGTGCCCGATCAGCCGGCCGGCCTTGCCGCGGGCGAGCTCGGCGACGTCGGGATTCTTTTTCTGCGGCATGATCGACGACCCAGTGGAGAAGGTGTCGTCGAGCTCGACCCAACGGAACTCCCGGGACGCCCACAGCACCACCTCCTCCCCCAACCGCGAGAGGTGAACGCCGATCAGCGCGGCGGCGAAGAGGAACTCTGCGGCGAAGTCGCGGTCGGAGACCGCATCGATGGAATTCTCTGCGGGGCGGTCGAAGCCCAGCTCGGCTGCCACGGCGGCGGGATCGAGGGGCAGCGCCGACCCGGCCAGCGCTCCGGAACCCAGCGGGCATACCGCTGCGCGCCGATCCCAGTCTCGCACCCGGTCGATATCTCGTACGAACGCCTGTACGTGAGCGAGCAGATGGTGAGCGAACAGCACCGGCTGCGCGTGCTGCAGGTGCGTCATGCCGGGCGCCGGAGTGTCGATGTGCTCGCGGGCCTGCCCGATCAGCGCGTCGCTGAGGTCGACCAGCCGGATCACGATCCGGCGTGCGTGATCGCGCAGGTACATCCGCAGATCGGTGGCCACCTGGTCGTTGCGGGAGCGGCCGGCCCGCAGCTTGCCGCCCAGCGCGCCGAGCCGCTCGAGCAGGCCGCGCTCCAGTGCGGTGTGCACGTCCTCGTCGTCGAGGGTCGGCCGGAAGTCACCCGACTCGACGCAATCCCGAAGATCCGCCAGTGCGGCAAGCACCCGGCCGGCCTCGTCGTTGTCGAGGAGACCCGCGGCATGCAGGACGCGGGCATGGGCCCGCGACGCCAGCAAGTCGTACGGTGCCAACCGCCAGTCGAACTGCACGCTGACCGACAGCCGGGCCAGCGAATCGGCCGGTCCGCCGGCGAACCGGCCGCCCCACAGCCGGGTGGGCGGACCGACCGGAGGGCTACTCACCCCGCGGAGTCTGCCAGCCCCTGGTCGCGCTGTGCCATGAGGCGCCGGTCGCGCTGAGCCACGAGCCGGTACGGCAGCCCGTACAGCTGAATGAAGCCCTGCGCAGCGGCCTGATCGAACGTGTCACCCGTGTCGTATGTTGCCAGCGAGTAGTCGTACAGCGAGGCCGCGCTGCGCCGCCCCGTGGGGACCGCCCGGCCACCGTGCAGGGTCAGCCGAACCTCTCCCGAGACGGCTTGTTGCGACGACTCGATGAACGCGTCGAGACCGGCGCGCAGCGGGGAGAACCACAGGCCGTCATAGACCAGCTCGGCCCAGCGCTGCTCGACGCCGCGCTTGAACCGGCCCAACTCGCGCTCGACCGTCACACTCTCGAGCTCTTGGTGGGCGGTGATTAACGTGAGGGCACCCGGTACCTCATAGATCTCGCGGCTCTTGATGCCGACGAGACGGTCCTCGATCATGTCCAGCCGACCGATTCCCTGCGCCCCGGCCCTGGCGTTGAGCTCCTCGACTGCCCGCAGCATGCTCACTGGGCGGCCGTCGATCGCCGTCGGCACTCCGGCGGTGAAGGTGATGACCACCTCGTCGGGATCGCGTGGGGTCGCGGGGTTGGCGGTGTAGGCGTACAGGTCCTCTACGGGTGCGTTCCAGATGTCTTCGAGGAACCCGGTCTCCAGGGTGCGGCCCCAGACGTTCTGGTCGATGGAGTACGGCGTGGAGCGGGTCACGTCGATCGGCAGCTCTTTTTCCTCTGCGAAGGCGATGGCCTTGTCGCGGGTCATGTCCGAGTCGCGTACCGGGGCGATGACCCTCAGGTCGGGCGCCAAGGCGGCCAGACCGACCTCGAAGCGCACCTGGTCGTTGCCCTTGCCGGTGCATCCGTGCGAGACCAGGGACGCCCCGTACGTGCGGGCGGCGGCGACCAGATGCTCGACGATGAGCGGCCGGGACAGGGCCGAGACCAGCGGATAGCGGTCCATGTAGAGCGCGTTGGCCTTGATGGCGGGCAGCAGATAGCGGTCGGCGAAGTCGTCGCGAACGTCGGCGACGACCGACTCGACGGCTCCGCAGGCAAGCGCCCGCTGGCGGATGACCTCGAGGTCCTCGCCGCCCTGCCCCAGTTCGGCAGCGACGGCGATAACCTCTGCGCCGGTCTCCTCGGCCAGCCAGCTGATAGCCACGCTGGTGTCCAGCCCACCCGAGTAGGCAAGGACGATGCGTTCGGTCATTCTGGGTATCTCCTTAGGTTTGCGTATCTGTCGGTGGATGCCGATCGGCCCAATGACCCAGCCGCCTCGCCAGTGCTGCTCCGCCGTCTTTGTCGCGTGCGACCAGGAGCACGGTGTCGTCGCCGGCGATCGAGCCGACCAGCCCCTCGATGCCGCCGCGGTCGAGGGCGGAGGCGAGAAACTGGGCGGCGCCGGGCGGCGTGCGCAGCACGGCAATGTTGCCGCTCGCGTCAACCCCGATCAGCAACTCGGCGAGCAGGCGCTGGACCCGGGCGGACGGTTGCGCTGATGTGTCGTCGGACTCACCGTCTGGACCCTCTTCAGGAACGACGTAGACCCAGTGGCCGCCTGTTCGTCGCTTCACGGCGCCGAGTTCGTCGAGGTCACGTGACAGCGTGGCCTGGGTGACGATGACGCCTTGCTCAGCGAGCAGGGCGACGAGCTCGGTCTGCGACCGCACCGGCCGGTCGTGCACGAGCGTGGCGATCAGCGCGTGCCGGGCCGGCTTGGTGAGGGGTCTCACTCGACCAGTTGTCATCTCGCTCCGCGCCTCGCTGCGCTCGATGCTCACTCGACCAGTCGCTGCGGTTGTCATGACGACCTCTCCAGGAGCCAGGTGAGCAGTGCCTTTTGCGCGTGCAGGCGGTTCTCCGCCTCGTCCCAGACGGCACTTTGCGCTCCGTCGATCACCGAGCCGGCGATCTCCTTGCCGCGATAGGCAGGCAGGCAGTGCAGGACAACCGCGTCAGCCGCTGCGTCGGCGACCCGCTCCTCGGTCAGGGCGTACGGAACGAACGGCGCCTCGCGGACGGACTGCTCGGCCTCCATGCCCATCGACACCCAGGTGTCGGTCACCAGGACATCGGCGCCCTCACTTGCGGCCCTGGGGTCACGCACGTGCACGGCGCTGCCGCCGGTCTCGATCGCCAGCTTCTCGGCGTCGGCGAGAATCGCCGGATCCGGGTCGAAGCCCGCAGGAGACGTGATCCGCACGTGCATGCCCGCGGTGACTCCGGCGAGCAGGCATGAGTGGGCCATGTTGTTGGCGCCGTCGCCGAGATACGTCATGGTCAGCGCCGCCAGCCGCCCCTTCCGTTCCCGTACCGTCTGCAGGTCGGCCAGCAGCTGGCAAGGGTGAAACTCGTCGGTGAGTGCGTTGACCACCGGCACCCGGCTGGCCCCAGCCATGGCCTCGATCCGAGCCTGGCCGAAGGTCCGCCACACGATGGCGACGGCCTGCCGGTCGAGGACCCGGGCGGTGTCCTCGATCGGCTCGCCTCGGCCCAGCTGCGACGTCGAAGCGTCGATCACTAAGGGGTAGCCGCCAAGTTCGGCGATCCCGACCGAGAAGGACACCCGGGTCCGGGTGGATGGCTTGTCGAAGAGCACCGCGACGGTTTTGGGGCCGGCCAGCGGCTGGGCAGCGAACCGATCGGCCTTCATCCGGTCGGCGAGGTCGAGCACCTCGGCCTGCTCGGCAGGTGTCAGGTCGTCGTCCCTGAGGAAGTGGCGGGCCATCAGGTCTCCATTCGATCCCGGGGGGCTGTTGCAGTCCCCGAGAGTGTGGACGCGGTCTGGTCGAGCGCACCAGGCAACGCGCTGATGAAGGCGGCCAGGTCCGCGTCGGTGATCACCAAGGGCGGAGCCAGCCGCAGCGCGTCCGGCGCGACCGCGTTGACGAGGAAGCCCACGGCTCGCAGTGCCGCTTCAAGCGCGGCGGCGACCGGTGCGGTGAGGACAACCGCCCGCCACAGCCCCACTCCGCGTACCTGGGAAATCAGCGGGTGGCGCTGCGCCGCGATCCCCGCGGCCAGCTGGTCGCCGGCCTCTGTGGCGCGAGCCAGCAAGCCGTCGGAGACGATGGTGTCGAGGACGGCCAGGGCAGCGGCGCAGGACACCGGATTGCCCCCGAAGGTGGAGCCGTGGTCCCCGCGCTGCAGGGCGGTGGCGGACGCGCCCATCGCGATGCAGGCACCGATCGGCAGGCCGCCGCCCAGGCCCTTGGCCAGCGTGATGACGTCGGGGCGCAGGCCCGGGGCGACGACCTGATGACAGAACCAGGCACCGGCTCGGCCGATGCCGCCCTGTATCTCGTCGAGGACGAGCAGCGCCCCCGCGTCGGTGCACACCTCCCGCGCGGCTTCCAGGTAGCCCGGTGGCGGCGGGCGCACCCCGGCCTCACCCTGCGCAGGTTCGAGGAAGACGGCGGCCGTGCCGGTTGTGACGGCGCTGCGCAGGGCGGCGGCGTCGCCGTACGGGACGAAGTCGACCGGGCCGAGCCACGCCTCGAACGGAGCTCGCTTGGCCGGCTGGCCGGTGATCGACAGTGCGCCGAGCGTGCGGCCGTGGAAGCCGCCTTCGGCGGCCACCATCCGTGATCGGCCAGGCCGGGCCCGCAGAACGCACTTGAGTGCGGCCTCGTTCGCCTCCGTACCGCTGTTTCCGAAGAACACCCGCGCGGACGGATCGCCGGACAGAGAGCGCAACCGCTCGGCCAATGCGACAGCCGGCGCGTTGATGACCAGGTTGGAGGTGTGACCGAGGGTGGCCACCTGGCGGCTCACCGCGGCCACGACTGCCGGGTGGGCATGCCCGAGAGCGCTGACGGCGATCCCGGCCAGCAGGTCGACATACTCGCATCCGTCGGCGTCCCAGACGTGAGCACCGCTGCCTCGAACCAGGGCCAGGGGCGGCGTGGCGTAGGTGGGCAGGATGGCGGCGTCCCACCGCAATGCCAAACCAGCATTGCTCATAGTGTTGGTCATGGAGTCACCATCGTCCCGACGCCGGAGTCGGTGAAGATCTCCAGCAACAGGGTGTGCGGCACCCGGCCGTCGAGGACGTGCGCGGCCGGCACGCCGCCGTCGACGGCTGCCAGGCAGGCCCGCATCTTGGGCACCATGCCGCCGTCCAGTGACAGCAGCAGGTCACGCAGTTGCGCCGCCGTCAGGTCACTGACCAGGGAGCCAGTGGTGCCATCCCAGTCGGCGTAGACGCCCTGGACGTCGGTGAGGACGACCAGTTTCTCGGCCGCTATCGCGACGGCGAGGGCGGCTGCCGCGGAGTCGGCGTTGACGTTCAGCACCTCGCCCTCGGCACTGCATGCGACGCTGGCCACGACCGGCACGTGGCCAGCGGCGAGCAGGCCGTGCACCGGATTGGGCCGCACATCGACGATGTCGCCCACGAGGCCTAGGTCGACCTCCTCACCGGCAACGACCTGTGGCCCCCGGCGTCTGGCGGTCAGCAACTGGGCATCCTCGCCGGACATGCCGACAGCGATCGGGCCGTGCGAGTTGATGTCGCCGACGACGTCGCGGTTGACCTGCCCGACGAGGACCATGCGGACCACGTCGAGAGTCTCCGGGGTCGTCACCCGCAAACCACCGGCAAAGACCGCGTCGACTCCGAGCCGATCCAGGTGGGCGGTGATTTGCGGCCCGCCGCCATGGACGATGACGACCTTGATGCCGCAGTAGCGCAGGAACATCACGTCCTCGGCGAAGCTGGCTCGCAGGGAGACGTCGGCCATCGCGCTGCCGCCGTACTTGACCACAATCGTGCGGCCGGAAAACCTGGCGAGCCACGGCAGCGCCTCGATGAGGGTGGCCGCCTTGGTGTGCACGTCGGCGTGAACTGTCACGTGGAGTAGGCCGAGTTCTCGTGGACGTAGTCGGTGGTGAGGTCGTTGGTCCACACGGTTAGTGCCCGCCCACCGGCGTGCAGGTCGATGGTGATCTCGACCAGCCGAGCCGACAGGTCGACCAGCTCCCGGGGCTCCCCCGGTGCACATCCGCTGCAGACCTTGACGCCGTTGATCGTGACGTCGATGTCGTCAGGAGTGAACGTCGCCCGCGTCGTGCCGACCGCGGCCACCACCCGGCCCCAGTTGGGGTCACCGCCGAAGATCGCACATTTGAGCAGGTTGCTGCGGGCTACCGCCCGGCCGACCTCGACGGCCTCGTCGTCGGAGAACGCGCCCACGACGTGCACGGCGATGTCGTGGCTCGCGCCCTCGGCATCGGCGATGAGCGCCCGCGCCAGTTGTCCGCACACGTCCTCCACCGCGCGGTCGAACTCCACATCGGTGGGCCGCACCCCGCTGGCGCCGTTGGCCAGCAGGAGCACCGTGTCGTTGGTCGACATGCAGCCGTCGGAATCAATCCGGTCGAGGGTCCGCGCCGTTGCGGCACGCAGGGCACGGTCGCAATCGGCCGGGTCGACAGCCGCATCGGTCGTGAGCACAGCCAGCATCGTGGCGAGGCCGGGCGCCAGCATGCCGGCACCTTTCGCCATGCCTCCGACGATCCAGCCGTCGCGCTGCGCCGCCGCCTGCTTGGTCACCTTGTCGGTGGTGAGGATCGCGGTGGCCGCGGCCTGCCCGCCATCGGGCGACAGCGCCTGCGCCGCCTGATCGACCCCGGCGAGCAGGGCCGGCATGGGGAGTGGCTCACCGATCAAGCCGGTCGAGCACACGGCCACCTCGCCGGCGCCGATGCCGAGCCGGTCGGCGACGCGTTCGGCCGTGGCATGAGTGTCGCGGAAGCCGGCCGGCCCGGTGCAGGCGTTGGCTCCCCCGGCGTTGAGCACCACGGCCGTCAGGCGGCCGCTGGTCAGCACCTGCTGGGACCATTGGACGGGGGCTGCCTTGACCCGGTTGATCGTGAACACGCCGGCGGCGCTGTCCATCGGGCCGTGATTGGCGATCAGGGCGACATCGAGCCCGCCCGAGGCCTTCAGGCCCGCGGCAACGCCAGAGGCGCGGAAGCCCTGTGCGGCGGTGACGCTCACGGCGCCACTCCGGCCGAGGACAGACCAGCCGTCTCGGGCAGGCCAAGCATGAGGTTGGCACACTGCACGGCCTGGGCCGCGGCCCCCTTACCCAGGTTGTCCAGCGCGACCACGACCACGGCCCGCCCGCTGTCGTGGTCAGCCGTCACCTGCAGGTGCGCGCCAGCCGACCCGACTGTGGCGGCAGTGTGCGGCCAGGCGCCCTCGGCCAGCACGTGGACCAGCGGCTCGTCGTCGTAGGCCTGGGTCAAGCCGTCTCGCACAATCCCGGCATCTACACCGGCGCGCAGTCGAGCCGTGCACGTGGCGAGAATTCCTCGCGGCATCGGGGCGAGCACGGGGGTGAAGGACAGCGACACGGCCACACCTGCCGCACCCGACAGGGTCTGCACGATCTCTGGTACGTGCCGGTGCCGCCCGCCGACGCCGTAGGCCGCCAGATCACCCATCACCTCGGCCCCGGCCAGACCCGGCCGCGACTCGCGGCCGGCGCCACTCACCCCGCTCGCAGCGACGACCACGACATCCTGTGCGTCGACCAGCCCAGCCGCGAGCAGCGGGGCCAGCCCGAGGGCCACGGCTGTCGGGTAACACCCGGGTACAGCCACGCGGGTCGCATCACGGATGGCGGCGCGGGCACCGGGTAGCTCAGGCAGCCCGTACGGCCAGTGCCCCGCGTACGCACCGCCGTACCAGCGCTCCCAGGCAGCCGGGTCGATCAACCGGTGGTCGGCGCCCAGGTCGACGATCTTGGTCTGGGGCGGCAGCTGAGCTGCCAACTGCGCCGACGCCCCGGCCGGCAGGGCGAGAAAGACCAGGTCGGATCCGGCCAGGGCGGCAGGATCGGTGGCCAGCAGCAGCCGGTCGGCCAGCGCGGGGAGGTGCGGATGCACGACACCCACGCGCGAGCCGGCGGCACCGTGCGCGGTCAGCGGCCCGAGCTCCACCGATGGATGCGCGAGGAGCAGGCGCAGCAACTCACCGCCGGCGAAGCCGCTGGCGCCGGCTACGCCGACTCGCACACCCATGACACTCCTTTATGCACTGGTGTGCATGACTATACAGCCCCGTTCATGAGCTGCCGATGATGGCGTAGGTGACGGCGGCGGCCTGACTCCAGGAAGACAACACCACAACGAGTACGAAGACCTGCAGCGACAACGGCAGCCCGGGTAACTCCGCCACCGCGTCCCCACTCCCCCTGTGAATCGGTCGCACCGAGCCCGCCGGCTGCCCGTGCAGCCACAGCTCGTAGCCCAGCCGCCATATCGACGTCCTCCGCAGCTCATACATGAGCCCGCCGGCCTCGACCGTCCAGGCTGTGCGACTGGCCTGCGCTCTGGCGACCACCGCGCCGGCGGTCACTAACTGGTAGGTGCTGCCCCGCCAGTTGCGGTGCACCTCGTAGTGCCATTCGCCGAGGTCAAACGAG
>Ga0136617_10004801_pt1 | contig 12121 bp, 11 predicted proteins | sample AntDrymUQ3222106_2_FD_129672 | JGI IMG/M metagenome (GOLD analysis project Ga0136617, IMG submission 129672) | Polar desert sand microbial communities from Dry Valleys, Antarctica - metaG UQ322 (21.06) | ecosystem: Environmental > Terrestrial > Soil > Desert | place: Antarctica: Dry Valley...
AGGATCGGTAAAGGTAAGCATTATTTCCTGCTCGCCGCTCTTGAGTTTGCCGGTGTCGTTTGAAAGCGTGACCATCAGCTTGTCGCCAATTGGCCCGCTCTTAATTACTTTGCCCGGAATCGGGTTCTCCGCCGTTGGTTTCGAGCCGGAACTGCACGCCGCTCCGATTAAAATCAAACCGGTCAGCGATGCGATAGCAATAACTAAAATCATTTTCTTCATTATTTTTCTCCGTATTTGAATAGAATTCTCTACCGCAATGTCGTCAAAAAGACACATTGCAGCGCACAAAGGCACGCGGCTTGAACGCAGAAATTCCCGCAACAAGGCGCACTAATCCTCGGAAACTAGATCAGAAATGAATGATGTTGGATGTATTTGGGTTGGAATGAACGCGAAACTGCCGTCAGCTCATACGAATTGGAAATCGACGGCTTAATCCACTCAATCTTGAAGAGATCGGCAATCTGAGCGGAAATCGAATCCTCGACCGCCACCGATGCCGGTGAAAAGTTAAATGAAAGGCCGGACGAAGTAGGCGCCGAATCTGTACAATTCAATGCACAACACAATTGCGCGGCGGTTACGGCCGGCGATTGTTCTTTGCTCTTCGCCTTGTCGCAGCACTTCATCATCCCCATCTTTTCGGCATGAAACGGCATTCCCGCAAACACCCCACTAACGAGTGCGAAAAGCAGGAAAAATGATGGTAGCCACTTTTTCATTATCATCTTGACTATATTTGATGCATCAACGGCCTGTCAATAACTAGATTCCTAAGCGAGGTCAAAATATTCCGAATGACTATTCAATGGCAGTCGTCGCAGGTACCGCCGCCAAGGGCATCGACGCCTTCTTTGGTAATTATCGCAACCATTACCAGCGCGGCGACTGGATCGGCCCACCACCAGCCCAACAGAGCGTTCAGACCAATTCCGCCGAGTGAGATCGCCGAAAGGTAAACGCAAAGATCTGTTTGCCTGGAATCCGCTTCAAGAGCCCGGCTTTTTATCTGTACCGCAACACGCCTCTTGCTTCGAGCCAAAATCGGCATCACAATCAGCGAAATTACAAGCAGCGCGATGCCGATGTAACTCGCTTCGGGCAATTCCCGCCAAATCAAACTGGTTATCGAATCGTAGGCTACGTACGCCGCCAGCAGCAGAAAACTCGCTCCGACCAGCCGCAGGGCGATTTTTTCACGTCGTTCCCTTTCCTCTTCATGGTCGCTGTGCAATCTCCACAACAGCGCCGTGCCGGAAACGCTTTCGATAAACGAATCAAAACCAAAACCGACCAGCGACGGACTGGCGGCAATAATGCCCGATCCGACGGCTATCACGCCTTCGATCAGATTCCAACCAATAGTGAAATACTCAAGCAGTCTGCCGCGCTTGAATAATTCGGCTCGTTCGCTTTGTTCCAACATTACTTCCATGTGTTTCTCCGGTTCACGGGCCGCCTATTATAAATGCGTCTCGTGCGCGGCGAAGCTCGCACATTCGGTTTGGACGGTGATGTGCGAGATTTTGTACGTGTGGGTGCATTGTTCGTGGACGCGTTCGAGAACGTCATCGTGGCTCGAATGTTCGGCTAGCACGGCGTGGACGCTCATTGCATTTACGCCTGATGTTAGGCTCCATACGTGGAGATCGTGAATATCGGCGACGCCTTCGATCTCAAGCAGACTTGCGCGGAGGTTTGCGACATTCACATCCGACGGCGTGCCTTCGAGCAGGACGCCGACTGCATCTTTGAGTAGGAGCCACGTCCTCGGCAAAATGAAAAGACCGATACCAGCGGAGATCAGCGGGTCGGCGTAATACCAGCCGGTCGTGAGCATGACGATACCGGCGATGATAACACCGACCGAGGTGAGCATGTCGGAGAGAACCTCGAAATAAGCGCCTTTCATGTTCAGGCTTTCCTTCGACCCGGCACGCAGCACGAATACTCCGGCTATGTTAATGACAAGGCCGACCCCGGCAACGGCCAGCATCCATCCGCTCTCGACTGCCGGCAGATTCTTAAACCGCTCGTAGGCCTCGTAAAGAATGTAAAGCGAGATCAGGATCAACACGACGGCATTCGTCATCGCGGCAAGTATCTCGACGCGATAATAACCGTAAGTCTTCTCAGGCGAAGCCGGACGCTCGGCGAACCAAATCGCAAGTAATGCAAGCCCGACGCCCGCAACATCGGTCAACATGTGTCCGGCATCCGCAAGCAGAGCCAAACTGCCCGTCCAGAATCCACCGATAACCTCGACGATCAGATAGAAACTGGTCAGACCGAAAACGATCGCCAGACTCTTTTTGTTTCGACCGCCGGCGCTCTGAATATGTCCGTGACCGCTTCCCATAATTTATCTCCTTCTATAAATCAAACTGTGCGGTTATGCGGGATTCGCTGGCGTATCGTTACTCAATGTGCGTTTATGAGAGTGTGCTCCGCCTGTCCCGCGACCGAGCGCAAACGCTGCCGCCGTGATCAGCATGCAGACAATACCGGCGATGGTGAATGTCGCGGGAGTTCCATATGCCGCCGCCGCGTATCCGATCGCCGGATAGGTAATTAGCCAGCAGGCGTGGGTTAGAGCGAAATGAGCGGCGTAGGCTTTTCCGCGTTCGGCTTCGTCGGCGTGTTCTGCTAATAGCGTCGATGAAGGAATAGCGATCAAGGCTTGTCCCGCACCGTTCAAAAACCACAGGATGGCAAAAAGGAAAATTGGCGGAACAAGTATGCCGGGCAAGAGAACTATACCGAGCAGTACGCCGCCGAAGACAAGTGCACGCTGCGCCCAGGTATGTCGGCGGTTGTGCAGATCGACTTTATCCGTGACCGATTGTTCATAACGTCCGGTCGCCCGTCCCAAGAGGACCGCCGCGACGGTGGAACCCAACCCGAGAGCAGCCATCGTTATTGCATACGCCGTATCACCGCGTTGCAGTGCATCACGCACATAGGCGACCGTCGCCACAATCGCCGCCGCACCAGCGGTCGCCTCGACAAAACTCAATATCAATGCTTGCCGGAGCGAAGGTTCGCGCAGCAGAATCCGCGTTCCGGTTTGAATTTCCGACAGAAAAACCCTGACCGAAAGTGGTACGACGTGTTTGGCGACAAAGGGAACGACCGCAAACAAAACAAGAGCCGCTGAAATCAGGTATGTGACAGCGTCGAACCAGAAGACCCAACGCACGCCGAGCCAAACGACAAGTAATCCGGCGATTGCCGGCGCTGCAACGGCTTCGACATCAACGGCGACGCGTGAATACGAAAGAGCTTTAACATAATTCTCATTTCCAACAACTTCCGGGATGCTCGCTTCAAAAGTCGGTGTGAAAAACGCGGTCACGGCGTTAATTAGAAATATCAATAAGTAGACCTGCCAAACTTCGGTGATAAACGGAAACAGCGCAAGCAAGCCGAAACGCAGAACATCTGCCGCGATGAGAATGTTTTTTCGATTAAAACGGTCGGCAATGACCCCCGCCGGTTGCGAGAAGATCAGGAACGCCAATATCCGTAGGAAAAGCGCGCTGCCAATGACAATGGTCGCCGACTCGCCGCCCGTCAGTTGATAGGCAAATATCGCCAACCCAACAGTCGTCACGCCGCTGCCCAGCAAAGAAATGATCTGCGCCGCAAACAAAAGCCTAAAATTGCGGTTCTTCCAAATTCCAGTTTGGCGATTGATTTCTTTCATTCGTCAAATTATAACGGCGTGTTCGACAGGAACGACAGCGATAATTCCGTCGCCTTTCTTTCCGGTGTGTGCGTTGCTTCGCAAAACCGCAATGATCTCATCAACCATTTCATCGTTGGCCGCGATCTCGATCCGCTTCTTTGGTTTGAACGGATTGAGCATGTCGTCAAACCGGTTGCTCAGACGCCGGCCAAAGCCTTCGGCCTCGATGATGGTTATGCCAGGAAAATTCTCGATTTCTTCGAGGGCCACGACGACCTTGTCAAGCATCACCGGCCGGATTATTGCCGTAATCAGTTTCATATTGAATCAATCCTCCTCGGAAAATTCTCCCTCCGTATCTTTCTCAAACCAGGCATAGAGCGTCGGCAGGATAAGCAGCGTTAGCAGGGTTGAAGTTATCAGACCGCCGATGACGACAGTGGCGAGCGGGCGTTGGACTTCCGCGCCGGCGCTCGTCGCAAGCGCCATTGGGATAAAACCGAGACTGGCAACAAGCGCCGTCATCAAAACGGGTCTGAGTCTGGTCATCGCGCCTTCGTTAACCGCATCGATCACCGACTTGCCTTCTTCGCGCAGGTGGTTTATGAAGCTGATCATCACCACGCCGTTCAGAACCGCCACCCCGAAAAGAGCGATGAATCCGACGCCTGCTGAGATCGAGAACGGCATCCCGCGAAGCGCGAGAGCGACCACGCCGCCGACAATCGCGAAAGGAATTCCTGTGTAGATCATCAATGCCTGCTTTGCCGAACCGAACGTCGAGAAAAGCATCACGAAGATCAAAAACAGTGCTATGGGCACAACTATCAAAAGCCTATTGGTAGCGCGTTCGAGATTTTCAAACGTCCCGCCCCATTCCAGATAATAGCCCGGTGGAAGCGGCACCTGGCTTTCGATCTTCTGTTTCGCCTCCTCGACAAAACTGGCAATGTCCCGGTCGCGGACATTGGTCGATACGACGATGCGGCGGCGGGTAGCTTCACGCGATATCTGCGCCGCGCCTTCGACAAGTGCGATATCGGCAACTTGGGCGAGCGGAACGCGCTGACCGGTCGGCGACGTAAGCGTTAGCGCCCGGACCGAATCAACTGTTTTGCTGGCGTTTTCATTCAAACGCAGAACGATGTCGAAGCGTTGTTCCCCTTCGAAAACCTCGCCGGCTTTTTTACCGGCAAAGATGGCTTCGACGAGCTCATTGACATCTTCGACGTTTAGTCCGTAGCGGGCGATGGCCGCTCGATCGGGTTTGATCTGTAACTGCGGCAAGCCGGTCGTAACCTCAACCTTTGCTTCCTCTGCACCCTGAATTTTCGCCAATACCTGTTCAATTTCTTCACCCTTGTCAGCCAAGACTTGCAGATCGTCCCCGAAAAGCTTGATCGCGACATCGCCTCGCGTTCCCGCGATAAGCTCGTTGACACGCATCTCGATCGGCTGCATAAATCCGAACGAAGCGGCACCCGGGACTTCTTCCTCCACCTTTTTCGACATCTTTTCAATGAGCTCTTCTTTCGTAATTCCTGATTTCCAATCTTCGATCGGATTGAGCATTACGAAAACGTCGCACTGGTTTAGGCTCATTGAGTCGGTAGCGACGGCCGGTGCTCCGCATTTTGAGACTATTGTTTTGACCTCGGGAAAGACCTTGAGCGATTTCTCGACCTCAGTCGTCAGCTTCATAGACTGATTGAGAGAAACACTCGGCAGAAGGATAGCCTCGATAAGAATGTCGCCTTCATCAAGACGCGGGATAAACTCGCCGCCTAAATAAGGAAAGATCACCCCGGAGATCAGTACCACCGCCACTGCTATCGCTAAAACCTGAGCCCGGAATTTCATTACGAAAGCAAGCGAAGGCCGGTAAATTTGTTTTGCCCAGCGAATCAGAAAGCTTTCCTTTTCCGACACATTGCCTTTCAGGATCAAAGCCAGCATCGCGGGAACATAGGTCAAGGAAAGGATCAGCGATCCAAGCAACGCAAAAATCACGGTCAAGGCCATCGGCACGAACATCTTGCCCTCGATTCCGCGAAGACTGAGGATCGGCAGATAGACGATGCCGATGATCGCGACCGCAAAGACGACCGGACGAGCGACTTCGAGACACGCTTCGAGAATGGTGCGTTCGGGCGGCTCGTGTGAGTTTTCGTGCTGAGCTTCCGCTCTTCGCCGCACCACGTTCTCGACCATTACGACCGCTCCGTCAACGATCAATCCGAAATCGAGTGCGCCGAGACTCATGAGGTTGCCCGAGACGTTGAATATCCGCATCAGGATCGCCGCGAACAACATCGAGAGCGGAATTATCGTAGCGACGAGAAGTGCTCCTCGCCAGTTGCCGAGCAACACGAGCAAAACCAGAATGACGAGGGCCGCACCCTCGAGCAGGTTTGTTTCAACGGTCGCAATCGCCCGCTGGACGAGAGCTGTGCGGTCATAGAACGCTTCGATCGTTACGCCTTTTGGCAGCGTTTTCCGTATCTCCTCCACCTTCGCTTTGACCCTCTCGGCGACCACGCGAGAGTTTTCGCCCTTCAGCATGATCGCCATGCCGGACACGATCTCACCCTCGCCGTTGGTTGAGACAGCCCCTTGCCGGATGCTTTGGCCTTCGACGACATCGCCAAGATCGCGGACAAAGACCGGAACACCTTCATTGCCGGTCTTGACGACGATGTTGGTTATGTCTTCCATCTTTTCAACCAGGCCGACCCCGCGTAGCAGATATTGTTCTGCACCTTTTTCAATGTATCCGCCGCCGACAGTCCCGTTATTTTTCATCACGGCGTCATGGACATCGCTCAAGCTCAAACCGTAAGACTGCAGCTTCTCCGGTGACAGGCGAACCTCGTACTGTTTACCGTATCCGCCGTGAGAATTCACTTCCGTCACGCCGGGTACGCCCATCAGCTGGCGGCGAATATTCCAGTCATGGATCGTCCGCAGATCAGTTGCGTCATAATTGCTTCCCGGTTCCGCACGCACTTCGTATTGATATATTTCGCCGAGTCCCGTGGCAATCGGGCCCATCTCAGGTGAACCGATTCCCGGCGGGATATTCTCACGCGCCGTCGCCATTCGCTCAAGAATAAGCTGGCGTGCAAAGTAAATATCGGTCGATTCCTCAAAAACGATCGTCACGTTCGAGATGCCAAATTTTGAGACCGAACGAATCTCCTCGACATTCGGGATGCCCGACATCGCCACTTCGATCGGAAATGTGATTTGCCGCTCGATCTCAAGAGGCGCGAGCGACGGGGCGTTGGTCAATACCTGTACCTGAACATTAGTAACGTCGGGCACAGCATCGATCGGCAGGTTGATTAGACTGTACGACCCGGCCGCTGCCATGATCGCGACAAGCAGTAGAACAACCAGTTTTTGTGATATAGAGAAGCGTATAAGTGCGTTAATCATATAATCTTAGTTCCCACGCGAAGTGCGAATGAAAGGTCAGAATCCGACTGACTAAGCGGCGGATCTAAGCTCACGGGAGGCGTTTGAAAACACCCGGAACGCCGATCGTAAAAACAGGCCGATTAAGCAGGTTGCGATTATGATATCGGGCCATCCAGAACTCGTGAACCAGACGGCACCAGCCGCAAGAAAGACTGAAATATTGGACGCAATATCGTTTCGAGAACACTCCCAGACCGAACTCATATTCACATCGTCTTGGCGATGGCGTGTTAGAAGGAACAGGCAGACAGAATTTGCAGCGAGCGAAATCAAGCTGACCACACCCATGACTTCGAAGATGGGCACGGTCGGCACCATGAGCTTGTAAATGACCTGGCCCAGGACGATCAATGCAGCTAGTAATATCAATCCGCCCTTGAAAAAAGCTACCTGGGCCTTTGACCGAGACGCCTTGTAAACAACGTAAAGGCTAAGGCCATAGGTCAAGGCGTCGCCCAAATTATCGAGCGAGTCTGATAGAAGGGCGCTCGAGCCCGCGTAAAAGCCCGCGCCGATTCCGGTCGCGAACATTACGGCATTAATCACCAGTACGATTTTAAGCGTCGCACTCTGTCTTACGAGCAATCCTTCGATTGCGTCATCCTTTTCACAACAATCACCCATGGCAATACCTCCCGAAAACCGACATCAATGGTCATCGCCCATCGCACTCTTTTCAAACTGTGTCTTTAAGGTAAAACTGCCTTTTGTGACCACTTTTTCGGCCAGCTCTAATCCGCTGATTACTCGCGTGTATCCGTCGATGTCTGCTCCAACCTCGACCTCACGAATCTCGAACGCCCCTGGCTCATCATCGCGCGGCACGAAGACAATGGTTTTGTCGCCGGTTCGCTGAATGGCGTCGGATTTAACGACGAGTTCCTGTCCGGTCGTTGCGCTAGTTCCCGTATAAAACCCGACATCCGCAAACATTCCCGCGCGAAGTTTACCGTTGGTATTCGGAACCTCGATTCTCACGCGCGCCGTTCGCGACGTTTCGTCGAGCCTGGGATCTATGTAGCTAATACGCCCGTCGATATTGCCTATGGATTCGGATCGGATCTCGGCGACCGACCCGACAACGAGGCGATTGATATTCGCTTCCGGGACGTTTGCAATCACATATACGGTTGAGAGATTTGAAACGGCAAAGATGGCGCTGGCCGCCTCGACACCGGCACCGGCATTGAATTTCCGTTCGGTGATAACGCCCGAAAGCGGCGAGCGAAGCGCTACCAATGACGTATTTTTTGTGTGGTCGTCGGGCTGGTTGCTATTTACCGACACGCCCAACGCCCGCATTTCGTCCTCGATGTGACGAAGATCGACGGCGGCTGTCTCAACCTCAGCCTTTGATTCCTGAATCTCTTTATTCAAGCCGATATTCGTCTGAAAGTCGTAATCGGCCTTGGCTGTTCTATACACGGTTTCAGCTGAATTCAGGTCTTTGCCCGCTCCTGCCCCAAGTTCCATTAGCCGTTTTGTCCGATTGAGAGTTTTCTCAGCCTCGTCGAGCCGAGCCTTGGCTTGTAAGACCGCAACTCTGTTTTCCGCTCGCTGCACACGGGCAAGATTTCGCTGCGCTAATTCATAACGCGTCTTTGCCTCGTGCATTTTGCCGTGCATCTGAGCAAGCTGCGGACTTGAAATCGTTGCCAGAATCTGCCCTTTACTGACAAAGTCACCGACCCCGAAAAACACACGCTCGATGCGTCCGCCAACCAGCGGAGTCGCCATTTCGGTAGTTTCGGGATTGAGCTCGACTGCTCCGGTAACATATAGTTTGGAAACCGCCGGACGCTGCGTGACAGCTTCAATCTCGACTCCGGCAGCTTTCAACGATTCCGCATCAAGTTTTACTTCCTTTCCTTTTTCATCTTCGCTGTGCTCGCCAGCGGTTTTTACCTCGACCGAAGTTTGATCCGATGTAGTCGAGCTTTTCAGCGTGATCCATAACAGACCCACAATTGCAAAAACAGCGATTACCGCCGCCGTGACAATCCAGGCAAGCATTTTATTGGGTTTTCGTCCGTCATTCTCGCTCTGCGTAGCCGACTCATCAAAATTTGCCTCAAGACGATCAAGCTGAGCTTCGTCGTTGACGTGATGATTTTCTGCGTTGTCGTTCATTAAAGTTTTGTCGTTATTTGTTTCTTCGTTCATTTCAATCTTTCTCCGTTGCATCTGGCAAAAATATTATTTCGGTTCCGGCAGCAGTGCCGCTCCACCAATGGCGATGTTTAGGTCGGCCTGCGCACGGTAACGTTCGCCGAGGGCCTCGGTCAGGTCGCGAGTCGCGTCGAGCAGGCGTCGCTGTTCGGTTATAAGGTCAGTTATCTTGATTTCGCCAAGCTCGTAAACCCTGCGAAATGTTTCAACATTTGCGGTCGTTCGCGGTAATGCTAGTGTTTCCAAGGTCGCTACCGCCCGGCTCGCTGCCTCGTATCGTTGAAACGCCGCGATGATCTCACTGCGGACAACCCGCTCGCCAAATTCACGACGAGATCTCGCCTGGTTGATCGCGATTGCAGCTTCTGCCATTGCACCTTGATTCTTATTGAAGACGGGCAGGCCAACCGACACGCCAAAGGTCAACGAACGGCCTCGCTCTGCAAACGGAACCGCCGCCGAGTCGTAGGTCGCCCGGTCTTGCGAATATCGAGTATTTGCGACAAGGCTCGGACGACTTTCGGCCCGGATTAGTCTTAGCCCGGCCACAGCCAATTGTTCCTCGATCTGAGCCAGACGCACGTCAGGTCGGGTTCGCATTGCGATATCGATTGCGGCCTCGGTCGTTATCGGCAATGCGGGCAAGGACGCGGACGTCATTTGCTCACCCAGCCGGAATGACTCTTCATATGGAATCGACGCAAGCAGTTTTAGCTGTGTGTAAGCGGCCTGTAATTTACCTTCGGTTAACTGACGACGGGCGCGAAGGCGTTCGACCTCAGCTTGCAGCAAGTTCAGTTCGAGCGGCGGAACCTCGCCTTCGTTCACCCGAATCTGGACTACACGCGTTGTTTCAAGATCGAGGTCGAGTAACCGCTCCGTAACTTCAAGTTCGCGAAGGGCACCCAGAGCCTGGGCATAATTCGTCAGAATATTTGCGACCAAAACACGCTCGCGGTTGCGAATGTCGGCTTCGCTGGCCTCGATCCCGATCCTCGCAAGATCGATGCGGCTCGAACGGCGTCCATAAATTTCAATCGGCAACGAAACGCCGACAGACAACGCACGGTCACCGGGCGAACCGGTAAAGCGTCCGGTCGTTTGTTCCACATCGAGTGTTGGATTAGGCCGCAAACCCGCCTGTAGCAATCGAGCCCTTGCCTTATCGATCTCAAGACGAGCAGCAACGATCTCCTGATTAGACTCCAGGGCCTTGTTTATCAGATCGCGCAATGAAACGCCGTCTTGCGGATCATAGTATTTTGAAAGGACTGGCCGAGTAGCCGGATTAGTGGCATCTTTCAAAGGCTCGGCGATATTCTTGTCATTTCGCGCTGCGACATAGCTATCTTGCGCATAAACAGCGCTCACCAAAATGAGAAAAATCAATGGAATTCGAAACATCAAAAACTCCTAAATCAAACCAATAAAATGTGGATCATCACTGTCAAATAACTTTTCAGGTATTTGCAGCCGAGATTATTTGCTGCCAAAACAGCGCATTTATGGAATTGATTTAGACTTTCGGCGGTTGCCAGATGGAGTTTGGAAAGGAACTTGTACTGGGGGTTTTGTAGTCGCTGAGTTTCGACGAGGGATCGTCAACGATGCTGGTTGAAACAGCCATGAGGGAGGTTGGTTGCTGAACAACCGATATGCTACAGCATGAGCAAACGCAGAACGGAGAACACAAATCTGACGACGGGGTTTTGTCAGTCTGCTTCTCTATATGCGTCCTTTCACCGGCGCCGTTACACCGGTCAGCGAACGCAATGATATCCTGACACGGTTGCGTGATCGCTATTAGTACGTAAAAAATAAAGATGAAGCAAAAACCTTTCACTATTCGAGTTTCGCGCGAGTAAGCATTTCCTGCAAGCCGGTGAGGGAAAATCTCGGTCTTTTGCCATAGCAACCGCAAAGCACAACTTGTTGAGAAAGATTTCCGTTTGATATTTCGTTCCATCACTCACGGCCGCTCCAAAGCTAGTAGCCGGCATTAGGCATCGGCCCCTCCTAAACGACTCAATTTATGTCGGCTTGTCAAAAGTTCCTCGGACTTCGTATTGGTCAGTAAATTGCTTTTCGCCTTTCCCAAATCCGAAACGATCACCCGGTGAAAATTACCGAATATCTACTCGCCTCTCACGCGGAGGCCAGTCAGCCGCTGAAAGACATTGCGGGCATAATGGTGGATACGGGAATGCGCCCAGGCGAAGTCGTGGCTTTGAGGCGAATGGACGTGTTTTTACGAGAGGGTTACGTATCCATTCCGGGCGGTAAATCAAAAGCCGCGAAACGGCGGATACCGCTTACTGACCGGGTTTACGAGATATTTGAAAGGAGGATGCAAGAGGTCGAAAGCGAATACCTGTTCATCTCGGAAATAACCGATCGGCCGATAACCACTCTCAAGACGGGTCATATGGCAGCCGTCAGAAGGAGCAAGATCGCTTACTTTCGACTTTACGATCTTCGTCACACGTTCGCGACCCGCTTTATCGAAGCTAGCGGCGACCTTGTAACGCTTCAGGCGCTAATGGGACACTCCGATATTAAAATGGTTACGCGGTACGCTCATCCGACCCAACAGCATCAATTTGAAGCTATCCGTCGGATGCAGGCAAGAAAGTCTGAGATGAAACGAGAATAAACGGAGTGCAGGGGGTTGTTACAATTTCCACTACAGTGCCTTTTTGGTAAGGGGGCCAGAACGCTGAAACCCCCGTAAACATTGGAGCCGATGATAAGATTCGAACTTACGACCTGATGATTACAAAT
>Ga0136617_10004802_pt1 | contig 12120 bp, 9 predicted proteins | sample AntDrymUQ3222106_2_FD_129672 | JGI IMG/M metagenome (GOLD analysis project Ga0136617, IMG submission 129672) | Polar desert sand microbial communities from Dry Valleys, Antarctica - metaG UQ322 (21.06) | ecosystem: Environmental > Terrestrial > Soil > Desert | place: Antarctica: Dry Valley...
CGCGGGGCGCGATCTTCGACGTCGCGGTCGATCTCCGTCCGGACTCTCCGACGTTCTGTGATTGGTTCGGACAGGAGCTGAGCACCGAGAACGGGCGCATGCTCTTCGTGCCCGAGGGCCTCGCCCACGGGTTCATCACACTGACCGACGACAGCGAGGTCCTCTACCAGATGTCGGAGCCCTATGCGGCCTCGGCGGCCCGCGGCGTCCGCTGGGACGATCCCGCCTTCGCCATCGAATGGCCGCTCGAGCCGGTGATGATCTCGGAGCGAGATCGCACGTTCCCCGACTTCCGCTGGTGAAGCGGGTGATCCTCACCGGCGCGACCGGCTTCGTCGGCCGCCACGCCGTGCAGCCGCTGCTCGCGCGGGGATTCGAGGTGCACGCCCTCGCCCGGACGCCGCGGGTCGAGGCCCGGATCGGACGCGTCTCCTGGCACGAAGCCGATCTGCTCGACCCGGCTGCGACAGCCGCGGTGGTCGGGAAGCTCGGGGCGACCCACCTCCTCCATTTCGCGTGGTACGCGGAACACGGACGCTTCTGGGAGGCCCCCGAGAACCTCGACTGGGTCGCAGCGAGTCTCGGGCTGCTCCGCTCCTTCCATGCTTCCGGTGGACGCCGCGTCGTGGTCGCCGGCACCTGCGCCGAGTACGCCTGGGACGGGGACTGTTGCGACGAGCGGACGCCGCTCAGACCCGCCTCGCTGTATGGCGTCAGCAAGAACGCGCTCCGTGCGCTCGTCGAGGAGTACACGCGCGCGGCCGGCCTGAGTGCGGCGTGGGCGCGAATCTTCTTCACCTTCGGTCCCGGTGAGCAGCCGACGCGGGTGATCGCCGCAGTTGCCCGAGCGCTCGTCCGAGGCGAGACGGTCCCATGCTCTCCCGGGACACAGGTGCGCGACTTCCTGTATGTGGAGGACGTCGCAACGGCGTTCGCCGTCCTCCTCGACAGCGACGCGACGGGTTCGTTCGACATCGGCTCCGGCGAGGCGGTTGCTCTGCGTACGTTGCTCGAGGGTCTCGAGCGGCTCGCCGGACGGCAGGGGCTCGTGCGCTTCGGCGAGGCGCCACACCGGGACGAGCCCCCACGGATCGTCGCGGACAGTCGCCGGCTCCGCGACGAGGTCGGCTGGACGCCCGGGTACACGTTGGACGAGGGGCTCGAGCGGACGCTTTCCTGGTGGCGCGGCTAGTCTCGCGGCCGCATGCGCTGCACCATCGACACGACGTCCGGCCTGATCTCGGCAGATAACGGCGAGGGCGAGACGACCGTCGATCTCTACTCGACGGAGGGATTCGAGCTCCTCTCGCAGCTCTGGCTGAAGGTCGGCTGGAACCAGAAGCACGTCTACACGTTTAGCTGGCTCGGGCGACCGATCATCCAGTTGCCCGAGGACATCGTCCGCATCCAGGAGGTGATCCACGAGGTTCAGCCAGATGTGATCGTCGAGACGGGCGTTGCCCACGGGGGTTCCCTCGTCCTCTACGCCTCCCTCCTCAAGCTCTTCGGGAAGGGACGCGTGATCGGGGTCGACATCGAGATCCGACCGCACAACCGGGCGGCCCTCGAGGAGCATCCTCTGTCGGAGCTGATCACCCTGATCGAGGGAGGCTCCACCGATTCGGCCACGCTGGCGCGGGTCGCGGCCGAGATTCGCGCCGGAGAGACGACCCTCGTGATCCTCGACTCCAACCACACGCGCGAGCACGTACTCGCGGAGCTCGAGGCCTACAGCGGTCTCGTATCCGTGGGCTCGTACATCGTTGCGATGGACGGGATCATGGCGCTGGTTGCGGACACGCCTCGAGGCCGACCGGAGTGGTCGGGGGACAATCCCATCTCGGCAGTCGAGGAGTTCGTTCGCGAGCATCCCGAGTTCGTCGTCCAGCAGCCCGAGTGGCCGTTCAACGAGAGCGACCTGCGGACGAACATCACGCACTGGCAGGAGGGGTATCTCCGGCGCGTCTTCTAGACGTCGACGAACGGTGGAGTTCCCTCGGAGATGACGCGATGTCCCGTCTGCGGCGGGTCCGACCCCGTCGACACCGTCCACCGCACGCGCTTGCCGGCGATGCAGAACTACGTGCATCGGACCCGTGAGAGCGCCCTCGCCGCACCCCACGGTCGCTTGATCCTCGCCGTCTGCCGGAGCTGTGGCTTCGCCTGGAACCGGACCTTCGATGCCGATCGTCTCGTGTACGACGAGGGGTACGACAACGCCGTTCCCTCCGCCGTGATGCGCGCCTACTACACCGAGATCGTGGAGTTCCTCAGCGAGAGGTATACGCTCGAGGACGGGCTGGTGGTCGACGTCGGTTGCGGTGACGGCGGGTTCCTCAGATCGATCTGCGCCGCGGTGCGCGGATGTCGTGGCCTCGGAATCGATCCGGCGCTCGAGCAGGATCGGATCGAAGACGAGGGGCGCGTCCGCTTGATCAAGGCTGTCTTTAGCGGGGACGCCGTCGACGAGCTGCCCGCGCTCGTGGTGTGCCGGCACGTCCTCGAGCACATACCGCAACCCGTCGCCTTCCTGCAAGCGATCGGCGGGGCGTTGGCCGATTTCGGTTCACGGCCCTGTTTCTTCGAAGTTCCGGATCTTCGCTGGATCGTCGAGCGCGGTGCTTTCTGGGACTTCTGCTATGAGCACTGCAATTACTTCACCCGGGAAAGCCTGGCCGAGGCACTACGGCGCGCCGGCTTCACCTGCACGGAAGCGCGCACGGGCTTCGGGTCCCAGTATCTGTGGCTGGAAGCCACGTCGACCGGGGGTGCGGCGCCCTCGCCCGACCGCGCGGTGGGCGTCGAGCTCGCCGAACGAATGCGCGATGGTGCCGCTGCGGAGACCGCGCGCATCGCCTCGATGCGTACCCGGCTCTCGCAGCTGAAGCGAGAGGGCTCGGCGATCGCCGTCTGGGGCCTGGCGACGAAGGGCGTTCTCTTTTCGAACCTGGTCGATCCGGAAGGTTCCCTGATCGACTACTGCGTCGATGTCAACGCGAACAAGCAGGGATGCTTCGTGCCTCTGACCGGGCATCTGATCAGGGCGCCGGCGGTGCTGCGCGAGACGGCGGCCAACCGCCCGCTGACCGTCGTCGTCATGAACGAGAACTACCTCGACGAGATCGAGAGCACCTGTCGCGCGATGGGCGTCGAGGCGTCGTTTACGTGTGTCACGGGAGCCGATCTTGCCACGCGTTCGTAGACGTCTCCGTCAGGAGACTCTGAAGAGGATCGCCTGGCCGGAGTGCAGGTGGAAGAGCCGGAGGCCCGGGGAGACCGCGATGAACTCGTCGACAGCCTTCTGGACCCCGGGACACGTGACGACGCCGTAGTCGTCCACCACGATCACGGCTTGAGGAGCGAGGCGAGGCGTGAAGAGGCTCAGGCAGAAATGCGTCGCCGCGTAGACATCGACGTCGATGTGAACGAAACCGAAGAGCGGCTCGTGCGCGAGCTTCGCGCTGGTCTCGACGATATCGCCGACGATGAGCTCGATGTTCCGGCCGTTCCCGAGGTATCCGGCTACCCCTTCGACGGTCGTGTCGCCGAACTTGCCCATTGCGTGGTGCTCGCCATCGACCGCGAGATCGGTTCGTGGATGCCCGACGAAGGTGTCGCAAACGTAGAACCGCGGCGAGTGGCCCGCATGTCGAAATGCCTCGCTGATGAACTTCGCGGACCCCCCCTGATATGCACCGACCTCGACCACGGGCAGCTCGGGAGGAGCGCCCTGCGCCGCCTGCCAGAGGACATAGAGCCGGTCGTAGTTCATGCCGGTTCGTCCCTCGGACATCACTGCACGCGCGATCTCGGAAAATCCTTGGAGCTCACGCAGATCCAGCCTCTTGCCTGCACCGCTGAACTGGTAGCTGCCACGCAGCTCGGCCAGCTCGCTCAGAAGCTTGTCGCGCTCCGTTCTCAAGCGAGCGATGCGGTCGGCCTGCGAGGCGTTCTTCGCTTCCAGTTTCGCCGTGGCGTGCTGAGCCTTTCGGACGGCTCGCGCGTCGCGTTGTGCGGCTCCGTACGGCAATCGGTCGAGGGCATCCGGTTGCCGCGCATTGCCCGTCTCTGCCGAGGCAATCGCCACCAGATCCGGTACTCGCATCTCCGACGCCCACTGCCGGCGCCGGAACAGATGATCCGAGACGTACCCGTCAACCGCGTGCTCGAAGGTCCTGACGGCGTCGTAGCCGCAACGATCGAGAAACCCAGTGATCGATCGGAGTCTCGTTCCGGCGCGGTCGTGATCCACGACCTCGACGGCCAGCTCTCGCACGGTGCCCGCTTCCAGAGTGCGTACCGCGCCCTTCAGCACGGGCTGCTCGTAGCCGTCGATGTCGATCTTCACCCGGGTCGGGGCCGGAAGCTTCAGCACCTCGATCAGATCGTCGAGCGTGTAGGTCGGAACCATCTGCACGGCCACCGGCGTGAATTCGCGACCCTCGTGATCCACGGGCTGACCGACGGCGTGGAGCGCTCCGCCCGCACTCGTCGTTCCCTGGTAGTTCATCGGCTCGAGGCCCGTGCGATCCAGCAAGGCCACCTGCAGCGGGATTGCGAGGCCGAGCAGGTCGTTGACCGAAAAGTTCCGAGCCAGTGACTCGAAGCTCGCAAACGATGGCTCGATCGCAACGATGCGGATGCGTTCACCGTGCAGAGCCGCGGCGGCGAGTGAGATCGCGCCGACGTTCGCGCCGATGTCGTAAAACACCTCGTCCGGATCGAAGCCACGCATCCAATCGAGCATTTCGCCATCGATTGTTCGCCTCAACCGGCGAAGCTCTTTTTTCGTTCTTGCGGAAAACCTCAGTCCATCCGGTGTCTCGCCTTCAATTCCAGGCCACATTTCGAGCACAAGCGCCTGCCGTCGCGGCGATAGCGCTCTCAAAGAGGTCGCCAGTTCAATCACGGGATCACCGCGTTCGCGGCGGGACATCAAGCCGTGCAGCCTCCGTCCGAGGCGATGAGCTAGAATCTTCACCCGCACGATAGTATCTGCCGCCGGCTCTTAAAGTCTACGACTGCCTGTCGCCGACCTCTTTCAGGATGGTGCTCCGTATCTCGGTGCTACGAACCCTGTTTCCCATGGTGAGGATAGGTTGCCCATGAAGGTCTTGATGGTGATGCAGCACATCAACTTCTTTCGCAACCTCGACACGTTGGTGCGTGAACTGGATGCTCGCGGTCATCAGGTCGTGATGCTCCACGGCACCCGTCTGGACGACGACAAGATGAGAGCGAAGCTGGCACGGAAGCGAGAGACGATGATTTTCATGGGACGCGGTATCGAGGTAGCACAGGCGGACCTGCCCAGCGTAACCGCCGGCTACCGGCCCGAGCCCGCCGAGCGCTGGCATCGGAGGCTTCGAAGCGGCCGTGAGGTGATCAATCGCACCATCTACATGCGGAAGGGACACCCTTCGCCGGAGCGGGTCACGGAAGGGCTCGACAAGCGGTTGCCCCCGAGAGTCAGAAGATTGATGGAAAGTTGGCTGGGCGGACGGGTGCTCCGGCAGCCGTTCGTGTTGCGCCTCTGGCGCTGCATCGAGGCAGTCAGCCCACCGAGTCGGACCGTCGTCTCCCTGCTCGAGGAAATACGGCCTGACGTTGTCCTCGTTTCTCCGACTGTTTGGCCGAAGAATCCGGTTGAGGCGGACTACATTCGTGCGGCACGCACTCTCGGCATCCCGACGATCGGCTATCTTAATAGCTGGGACAACTTGACGAGCAAAGGCACGGTGCACGTCATCCCGGATGCCTACGTCGTCTGGAACGAGGCTCTCGCGAGCGAGGCTGTGGAGATCCATGACATCCCGCGCGGCGCGATCCGGATCACCGGCGCACCCCATCTCGACCGCTTCTTCGAGATGCAGCCGACCGTACCGCGCGCGGAGATGTGCCGAGAGATGGGGTGTGACGGCGACGCGCCGTACGTTGTCTACCTCTGCAGTTCCCGTACCTTGATCTCGAGCGAGGTGCATATCGTTACGGATCTCGCCGACGCGCTGGCCGGCGCCTTCCCCGCCTCGGGGCCTCCGACGCTTGTCGTCCGGCCGCATCCGGTCAATCCGGATCCGTGGGAGAGCTATAGCCATCCGGGCGTCGTCGTCTATCCGAAGGTTGGCGATCAAGCGGACTCGCCCGAATCGTGGCAGGAGTACTACAACCAGCTCTCCTGGGCGAGCTGTTTCGTGGGCTTGAACACGACCGCGTTCCTCGAAGCGGCCATCGTCGACCGGCCGTGCCTGACCATCGTGGCGGACGAGTTTCACGCCGTCCAGGGCTGGACCGGACACTTCCGCCACCTCCTCGAGGCCGACTTCCTCGAGGTTGCGCGAGACGCGAGGGAGGTGGCGGAACGCGTCGTGCGGATCCTCGCCGGCGAAGACGCGAAGGCCGCGGAGCGAGAGGCCTTCCGGAAGTGGTTTCTGCGCCCATCCGGAGTCGACAAGCCCGTCACGCTCGGAGTCGCGGATCTCATGGAGACGGTTGCCGGGATTCCGCTCTCGACTGCCGACCCGGTCGTCGAAGAGGCAGCTTCTGGACGAGACCTCGCTCTGGCGGCCAAGGACGCCACACGATGAACGAACCGTTCTTCAGCATCGTGATTCCGACCAAGAACAGGCCGGACCGGCTCACGAACACGATCAGGAGCGTGCTGGCGCAGAGGTTCACCGATTTCGAGATCGTCGCCTGCGACAACAGCGATCAGGCCGAGTCGGTCGAAACCGCGCAAGCGGTTCAGGATCTCGACGATCCGCGCATCCGTTACGTTCGAACCAGCGGCCAACTGTCGATGCCCGACAACTGGGAAAGAGCCGTGGCCGAGGCCAGTGGTCAGTTTGTCGGCATCCTCACCGATAGATCAGTGTTTCGGCGTGACGCATTGCAGGTAATCTCGACCGAGATCGAGCAGACCGGTGTCAAGTGCGTCTCGTGGTTCAACGACCTCTACGGTCGGGATCCGTCAGGGAAAGAATACAAGCGGCGCGCTTCTACACGCAGACGACACCGGTTGCACCGAGATACCGTTCTGGACTACTTCGTCCACGGGGATCCGAAATATGCACCAAAGATCATCCCCAAGTTGATGACGTGTGTGTGTCATCGCTCGATTCTCGACGCGGTTCGGTCCACGTTCGGGCGTTGCTGTCCGCCAGTCGCACCCGACTTCACCTCCGGCTTCCTGATCCTCGCCTACTGCGACTCGATCACGAAGATCGATGAGGCGCTCTACACCAGTTCTGGTGTCGGTAACGGAATGGATTTTCGGAGGCGCAGTGGGCTGGCGGATCGGTTTCGGCAGGATCTCGGCATGACCTGGGAGCAGATGGTCGACCGAATGCCCTCGGAAGCATGTTTTGCCCACGCGCTCGTTCTCAATGACCTCATGCGAGTCCGAGACATGATCCCCGAACGATTCCCGGGACTCGAGATCGACAGAGTTCAGTACTACCTGGGATGTTTGAACGACTATGCAAAAACGGCGAAGCGGGGCGTAAGACGCACCGAGGACCTGGACATCCTGATCGCCGCACTCGAGCGCGAGCCGGAAGAAGTTCAGCGTCAGGTTCAGGACACGCGCCTGTACGTGGGCGCACTCTCGATAGAGCCGAGAGCGGAGCCTGAAGAGAAGGCTCCCGCGGGCACGCTCATGTTCGATTCGGTCTTCGATGCGCTGGCGTGGGACGAAGCCAACCCGCGAGAGCCGATCGAGCGGAGCTTCCTGGATATCCTGCCGTCCGTCGCCGAGATGAAGAGGGCACCCGCGACGGACAGAATTGCTCGGCGGCTTGCGAAGAAGGCAGCGGCAACGGCTACCGAGCCGCCGGAGGAGGAGAGACGAGAGACGCACGCGGTCGCGGCCCCCGGAGCCGTCGCCATGATGCGGCTCGCCCGGGCGAGCCTCCGCAGCCGCCGCGTGGCGAATCGACTACGAAGCCGGATTCGACTGCGCACGCGACTGCGCACGCGAATCCGCCGCGCGTAAGGACACTCGCCGCACACGACGGCTAACCTGACCGGCCGGCCGGCGGGACCGAGCGGCGGAGGGTGAGATGGCGACTGAGGAACGATCGATCTCCCACCGACCGCGAACCGCACCGTCCAGGCGTTCAAGAACCCGCGTGACGGTGATCGAGAGCCGCCGTCCGGGGATCATGGCGGCCGTGGCGGAGCTCTGGCGTTACCGGCGGTTCACGATGTTCTTCGGGCGCCGCCTCCTGGCGAAGCGATATGCGCGCACGTGGCTCGGGCTGCTCTGGCTCCCGCTCCGCCCCGTCCTGAACGTGGCGACGAAGCTGCTCGTCTTCGGCGGCCTGATCGGGATCACAGCGGGGGACATTCCCTACCCGGTCTTCTTCCTCCTTGCGTCGGCGGCGTGGGCGCTCTTCAGCGAGTGCGTGCTCTGGTCGACTCGCAGCCTCGATGTCAATCGCGGCCTCCTCCGGGATGTCCACATCCCGCGACTCGTCGTGATCACCTCGGCGATCGTCCCGAGCTTGGTCGACTTCGCGATCGGCATCGGCCTCGCCGCGATCGCCGTCATCTACTACCTCGTGCGAGAGGACGTCTTCTACCTGCACCTGACGATCTTGTCGCCGTTCGTCGTCCTGGCCGCGCTGACCCTGATCGCGTTGCTCGGCGTCGGCATTGGACTGGTTACCGCGTCCGCGGGCGCGCGCGCGCGCGACGTGCGCTTCGCAGTCAGCTACCTCCTGAGCTTCGGCTACTTCTTGACGCCCGTGATCTATCCGTTCGACTTCATCCCCGATCGATACAAGCCTCTGGTGGAGCTCAATCCGCTCACCGGAGCGATCGAGCTCTTCAAGCTCGGAGTCTTCCCCGATGAACGGGTGAGCCCGGAGGCGATGACGGTCACGATCGTCGCGGTTCTCGCCCTCTGGATACCCGGGCTGTGGCTCTTCCAGCGGAACGAGGCCCGGGATTGGTGATCTCGCGCTCGAGGCTCAAGGGCGGCCGGCTCGAGGAGGCGCTGGACGACGCCCTCGCGATCTCGGTCGAGTCGATCTCGAAGGCCTACAGCGAGATCCACGAAGCGCGCTACCGTCCGGCCGTCTCCGTCTTCGCGCACCTGCGCGAGCGCCGAAGCGGTGCCCACGGACGTGTCGAGCCCGAGGACGCGGAGCCCGAGGAGCAGGACGAGGAGGACGACGACGCGGATGAGCTCGACGAGCTCTTGCCGGGACGAGACGTCGCGGCGGAGCTCGCCGACGTGAGCTTCGACGTCGGCCGCGGCGAGGCGGTCGCTGTAACGGCATCCCCGGAGGCCGCCGGCAGGACGGTGGCCCGGATCCTGTGTGGGATGACCTCGCCGACGTCCGGGAGAATCGTGATTCGAGGCCGGATCGCTCCGAGCATCGAGCTGGCGACGTCTCTCGCTCGAGGGGAGACGTCGGCGCACGGCGTCGCACGGCGCCTGGCCGCGCTCGCCGGGCCCGGGCGGAGGCATCGCAGGCGGTTCGTTCAGGCGGCGATGGAGCTCGCGTTCGGCGACTCACCGGCCGAAGCGGACGTCGCGCGACCGTCGAAACACGTGTTGAGACGAGTCGCGGCAGCGGCGGCATTCGATCCCACTGCAGACGTCCTCGTCATCGACGACCTTCCGCCCCTGGGCGATCCCGATTTCCCCCGTCGCTGCCGCGACCGGCTGGCCGAGAGGCTGTCGGAAGGAGCCGGGGCGGTGATCACCGCCTCGGACCCGAGCCTCGTCTCGGACTTCTGCTCCCGCGTGGTCTGGCTCGACGAGGGGCGGGTCGCGCGGATCGTGTCGACGGAAGACGTGAGTGCAGTGTCGTCGGAACGGCCCGCGAGCGAGCCCGAGCCGAGCGAGCCTCGGCCAGCACGCATCCGCACGAAACCGGAGCTCCGCTCGGTCGACGAGCATGCCGCGCTCCGCTCGTTCGCCCTGCTCGGGCCGGACGGCTCGCCGCTCCAGGACGCACGGTCGGATGACTGGATCGTCGCGCGAATCGAGTTCGAGATCGCAACGGCAGCGAGCGTGAAGCTCGTGGTGCGCCTCGTCGGCGGGGAAACCCCCACCTTTGTCGCGCAGGACGATCTCGGGCGGGGCACGTACGTCGCGACGCTCAGGATCCCTCCCGGGGCGGTGCCTGGCGGCGAGTACGATATTGCGGTCGGTCTCATTCTCGAACGCGACGGAGAGCGGACGAAGGTCGGGGATCGAGACGCCGCCCGTCTCCACGTCGACGGCGACGAGGAAGGTCTCGTGGCGGCCGCCGAGGCCGGGGCAGCTCCCGCAACGGCGGATCAGGAGGGAGCGAGCGAGCCCGAGTGGTCGCTCGAGGCCGCTCCGCGCTGACGCTCCACCCGGCGGCGTTCCGTGCCGGCAACCGATCCGACCCAGTGGACAGCGACGAGCGCGCACACGACGAGCGCCAGAGGCGTCAGGGCAGCGCGAAGCAGTAGGCGGCGAGCGCGTGGATCGTCCGGCTCCGAGCGGCGATCCCCACCGAGAGCTTCGATCTCGCTCGCGACGATCGGAGCAACGGGGAGTGCGAGGCCGCGTGGCCGGACGAACGACTCGATGAAGCTACCGATCCCGTCGACGTCGCCCGAACGCTCGATGCCGGTGCGGAGCTGCGCGAGATGCTCCTCCATGTTCTCCGCCTCGCGGACGAACCCACCGTTCTCGTGCCGCAGGTAGTGGAAGTGGAGCGTGCCCATCTGTGTCCCGGCGAACTCCGGAGCCAGCACGGTGAAGACCGGACGACCGATGATGCCCGCTTCGATCTGAGCGCTCGTGTTCACCCCGACGACGGCGGCGCTGTGGAAGATCGAGTCGTAGAAGTCGGCGCGGGCCTCCCCATCGTCAGGGTACTCGCCTCTCCGCGGCCAGATCGCGACGTTGTCGAACTCGGACAGGTCTGCGTACTCCCACCGCTCGGCGTTCTGCGGATGGGGCCGCACCAGGATGCCGAGGTCTTGCAACTCGCCACCGGCGTCGCGGACGGCGGCGATCCAGCGTCTCACTGCCGGAACCTCATCCGGCGCGACGAAGCTCGAGGAGCAGACGTAGAGGAGGTACGCGCGGGCAGGATCCAGCCCGACGCGGCAGGCGAGCTCCTCGCGCGTCGAGCTCGCGCTCAGCTCGAACCACGGGTCGAACTTCTGCCCGCCGGTGAGCACGACGCGGTCCCTGGGGACGCCGTGCATCTCGACGAGCTCCTCCCGCTGCAGCGCGTTCCAGGCGAGGACGCGATCGGGCACGACCCGGAGTAGGCCCTTGGAGGTGAGGTTGTCCCAGCTTGCGACGCAGACGGCGCACGGGATCCTCAGGCGCTTCGCACTCTTGATGTACTCCACCTGCGCCGAGGCGAACTCGACGACCGGGGACGCCAGCACGACATTCGCACGCTGAGCGGTGATGGAGGCCATCGTTCGCCGGCTCGCCGGAATCGAGTCCTCGACGGCTGCGAGGAGGCGCAACGCCCGGCCGAGCCGAACCGGATGACGGTCGCTCTCGGTCCACCTCACGAGGCGCAGGAGGAGCCGTTGCGAGACCGGATCGATCCCTCCGCCCACGAGTCGTTCCCGCACCTTGGACGTCGCACGGAGGCGGAGGGCCCTCGCTCCGGAATAGCGCGGGTCGGCGTACCTCAGGATGTCGACGAACGACCGGACGATCCAGGCGATCGGCCCCCAGCCGTCGAGGCGGTGCCGCCGCGGAGCGAGTCCCACGGTCACCGCTGGGCAGTCGGCGAGCAGGCGCTCCAGGAGGCGGTCGTCACCACGATCCTTGGCGTCCCCGCGATGGAGAGCGAGATGGACCGAGTGCCCGTGCGCCGCGAGGATCCTGATCGGCTCCGCGTAATGGCGGAGGTACCCGGAGTGCAGCAGGGAGAAGACGATCCGGAGTCGTTCCCCGGATGCTGTGTGATCTTGCTCGATCATCGGCAGAGGGTAGCTCCGCCATGGCGTGCTCTTCTTCGACCGCCCACCTTGCAGCCCGAGGCCCGGAGCGGGATGGTCTAGCCTCCCAGCCGGTGCCGTTCGTCCACAACAAGCGCCTCCGGCGGCTCGCACGCACCATCCCCGGCCTGCAGACCGCGCATGGCTTCGTGTTGACGCGGCTCCTGA
>Ga0136617_10004803_pt1 | contig 12120 bp, 12 predicted proteins | sample AntDrymUQ3222106_2_FD_129672 | JGI IMG/M metagenome (GOLD analysis project Ga0136617, IMG submission 129672) | Polar desert sand microbial communities from Dry Valleys, Antarctica - metaG UQ322 (21.06) | ecosystem: Environmental > Terrestrial > Soil > Desert | place: Antarctica: Dry Valley...
ACGATGGCGCTCGTTGCGCGGGCCAACACCGCTGCCGCCGGCGGCGATCCGCGCTCGCTGCGGCGGCTCGCGGTGCAGTTCCGCGGCATGGGCCTGCCGGAGAGGGAGATCGTCGTGCGGGGGACCGTGCGCGAGGCCTCGGGTGAGCACGCGCTCGTCGACACCGAGGCCGAGCAGGAGGGCAACCGGATCGTGCGCAACGCCGAGGCGGAGCTGGCGCTCGGCTGAGGGCCGCCGGGGTCCTAGCCTCGGCGCTCGCTCAACGGCGAACGGCGCCGCGCGGATCCTCCGGGTCTCGCCTCTGAGCGCGTCCGAACCGTGCCGCCACAATAAGGGCATGGACTCCGCGCTCAGCCCTCGTCAGGCCGACGTCCTACGCCTCGTCGTCGAGGGCCATCTCGAGCTGGGGTCACCGGTCGGGTCGAAGTGGCTCTCCACGCGCGCGGACGTGCCGTGGGGCCCCTCGACCATGCGCAGCGAGCTCGCGCGGCTCGAGGAGCTCGGCCTGCTCCAGCACCCCTACACCTCGGCCGGCCGGGTCCCGACCGACGCCGGCTACCGCCACTACGTCGACGAGCTGCTCGAGCCCGGCGCGCTGCCCGTTCCGCGTCCCGTGCTCGAGCTCGACCTCGTCCGCCGCGAGGTCGACGAGGCCGTGCGCGCGACGACCGAGCAGCTCTCGCAGGTCACCAACATGCTGGCCATCGTCTCGGCCCCGCCGATCGCCACCACGACGATCCGCCGGGTGGAGGTCCTACGGCTCCAGCCCCAGGTGGCCATGGTCGTGGTCATCACCTCGACCGGGGGCGTCTCGAAGCGCGTGGTGAGCTACGAGCACCCGGTGGATTCCGGGCTGATCGACTGGGCCGCCAGCTACCTCAACGAGCAGCTCGGGGGGATGGGGCTGGGCGCGCGGATGCTGCACGGCAAGCTCGCCGACCCCGAGCTCTCGGAGACCGAGCTGGCCTTCCTCGCCTCGCTGGCCCCCGCGTTCATCGAGCTGGAGGCCACGGCTGAGGACGCGCTCTACGTGGAGGGCACGTCAAGGCTGCTCGGCGAGGACCGCTTCCAGGAGCTGTCGCAGATCGAGGATCTGCTGCGGCTGCTCGAGCACCGAGTCAGCCTGCTCGGCCTGCTGCGCCAGGCCCTCGACGAACCCCGCGTCTTCCTGCGCATCGGGGCCGAGAACGAGGCGCCGGAGCTCCAGTCGCTCAGCCTTGTGGCCGCGGGCTACGGCGCGTCGGCACGCCGGCTCGGCGTGGTCAGCGTCGTCGGCCCGACCAGGATGGACTACGCGACGGCGATCGGCACGGTGCGCGAGGCCGCCGCCGAGCTCTCGCGTTACGTCGATTCGATCTGGAGTGCGCAATGACGGTCAAGCGCGACGCCTACGAGGTGCTCGGCATCTCCCGCGATGCCGACGAGCGCGAGATCAAGCGCGCCTTCCGCAAGCTCGCGCGCGAGCTCCATCCGGACGTGAACCGCCACGATCACGACGCCGAGGAGCGCTTCAAGGAGGCCGCCGACGCCTACGAGATCCTCTCCGACGCCGAGCGGCGGCAGATCTATGACCGCTACGGCCACGAGGGCCTGTCCGGGCAGGGCCGCGAGCCCAACTTCTCCGGCTTCGGGTCGGTCTCCGACATCTTCGACGCGTTCTTCGGCGGGGGCGAGGGCGGCGGGCGCCGCGCGGGCGGCGTCCAGGGCGGTGACGTCGCCGTCCGGGCGGCGATCTCGCTGGCCCAGGCGGCGCGCGGCACCTCGGTGACGATCGAGTACGAGGGCGTGGCCGCGTGCGAGCGCTGCCACGGCAACGCGGCCGAGCCCGGCACGCCGATCGAGACGTGTGCACGCTGCGGCGGCTCGGGCGAGCTGCGCACGGCGATGCGCTCGGCCTTCGGACAGGTCATCCGCGCCCACCTGTGCGACGCCTGCGGCGGCGACGGCAGGATCGCCCGGACCCCCTGCACGCGTTGCCGGGGGCGCGGCCGCGAGGCGCGCCGCACCGAGCTCGAGGTGGACATTCCGGCCGGGATCGCCGACGATCAGCGCATCCGGTTGAGCGGCCGGGGGCACGCCGGGGAGGGCGGCGGTCCGCCCGGCGACCTCTACGTGGCCGTCCGCGTGGCCGAGGACGAGCGCTTCGTCCGCGACGGCAGCGACCTGGTCAGCGTGGTCGACGTCTCGGCGCCGGCGGCGGCGCTGGGCACCGCGGTCACCGTCGCCACGCTGGACGGCGAGGAGACCGTCGAGCTCGAGGCCGGCACGCAGCCCGGAACGGTGGTCAACCTGCCCGGGCTGGGAATGCCGTCGCTGCGCCGCGGGCGCCCCGGCGACCAGCGCGTCGTCGTCAACGTCGTCGTCCCGCGCGAGCTCTCGGCGCACCAGCGGAGCCTGCTCGAGCAGCTCGAGGGCTCGCTCGAGGAGCGCAACCTGAACGCGCCGGCCGCGCACGAGCACGAGTCGCTGTTCGCGCGGGTGCGACGGGCGCTCGGGTGAGGGCGGCCCGAGCCGCCCTTCGCCCTTGATCCGCCTCGCCGTGCGTGCGCCGGCCGCCGCGGCCGAGCAGGTGCTCGCGGCGATCCTCGAGCTCGCGCCCGGAGGAGTCGAGCAGGTCGACGGCGACGGCCACGTCGAGTTCGCGATCTACGGAGCGCCGGGCGAGCTCCCGACCCTGAGCGAGGGCGAGGCGGAGATCGCCGGGGTGAAGGTGTTGGTGCGCGGCTCCGAGGTCCCCGATGACTGGTCCGAGCGCTGGCGGCGCTTCCACCGGCCGGTGCTCGTGGCCGGGCGGCTCTACGTACGCCCCCCGTGGGAGGAGCCGGCCGTGCGCCCGGGGGTCGAGGAGGTCGTGATCGATCCCGGGCAGGCGTTCGGGACCGGAACCCACCCCACCACCGAGGGCTGCCTCGAGCTGCTGGTCGCGGTCGCCGAGCAGGGGCGCAGGGGCGCGAAGCGCGGCTCGCTGGCCGACCTCGGTTGCGGCTCGGGCGTCCTCGCCATCGCGGCGGCGAAGCTCGGTTTCTCACCCGTCATCGCCGTCGATGCCGACCTGGCGGCGCTCGAGGCCACCGACCGCAACGCTCGCGCCAACGGGGTGACGCTGGATCGCGTCGAGCGGGTCAATCTCCGCGACGACGCTCCCTCGCCTGCCCAGACCCTCGTGGCGAACCTGATGCGCCCCCTGCTGCTGCGCCTCGCCCCGCGGATGGCCGAGCTCGCGCCCGCGCGGGTGATCCTCTCCGGGCTGCTCGACGCGGAGGTGGACGAGGTGGTCGGCGTACTCGCTCCGGGGCTGGAGGAGCACCGGCGGGTGAGCTCGCGCGGCTGGACCTCGGTTCTGCTCGAACGCTCCGAGAGCTGAGCCCGCCCCAGCGCGGCGACGCTTGGCTCGGAGCTCACCTCCGCCAGCTCAGCTCGCCGCGCGCTGCGACACCACACCCGCCGCCTCCTGCCACCACGCCCGCTCCTCGGGCTCGCTCGCGCGGCGGATTCGCTCGCGGCAGTAGCGCAGGAGCTGGCGCGAGCCCCCGACCGCGACGACCCCGTCGCCGGTGATCCCGAGCCGGCCGTCCGCGAGCTGAACGAGGGCGCCGCCGCGCTCCCGCCGTGTCCGCAGTCGTCGTACCACCGCCACGCCGCCGAGCTGGTCGGGCTGGGAGAGGTCGCCGTCGCCGGGCGCCCACGGACGGACGGTGAAGATCGTTGCTCGCCCGACGGCCTGGATCGCAGGCGCCTCGGGCGTTCGCATCGGCCCCTCCCGCCAGCGCACGCGCAGCGCCTCGACCTCGTCGCGAGCGCTCTCTCGGGTGAGGATGTGCAGGCGGTCGCCCGCGTCGATTCGCGTCGAGCCGCGGGGCAGGAGCGCCTCCTCACCGCGAACGATCACGTTCACGAGCGCGTCGCGCGGCAGGCCGAGCTCGTTGACCACGCACCCGACCACCGCCTCGCTCTCGCCCACCGGATATTCGATGACCTCGGCTCCGAGCCTGCGGATGGCCCCGACCTCGATCAGCGGTCGCGGCAGGGCCGGCTCGTCGGCGGTCACCCCGAGCGCGCGGGCCAGCAGCTCGAAGGTCGCGCCCTGCACGAGCGTCGAGGTCAGGACGACGAAGAAGACGATGTTGAAGAAGAGATCGGCACGAGGGACCCCGGCGATGACCGGGAAGGTCGCGAGCACGATCGGGATCGCTCCGCGCAGTCCGGCCCAGCCGATGAGCACTGCCTCGCGGGGCGGAAAGCGCCCGACGCGGGTCGCGACCAGCGCCGCGATCGGCCGGGCCACGACGGCGAGCACCACCGCGAGCAGAAGACCGGGCCCGGCCACCGGCCCGAGCTCGCTCGGGAAGACCAGCAGGCCGAGGGTGAAGAAGAGGACGATCTGGCTCACCCAGCCGAGCCCAGCGTGGAAGTCGATGATCGTCGTGCGCGCGGGCACGCGCGAGCCGCCCAGCGCCAGCCCGGCCAGGTAGACGGCGAGGAAGCCGGAACCCCCGAGCACGTCGGCGGCGCCGAAGGCGATCGCCGCGGTGGCGATCGAGGCCACGGGGTAGAGACCGCTCGAGACGAAGGGCACGCGCTTGAACGCCGTCACGGCGACCCAGCCCGTGGCCACGCCGGCCACCGCTCCGATCCCCAGCTCCTCGACGAACAGCACCGCCATGTCGGCCAGCCCGTAGTCGGGCTGGGCGATCCACTCGATGAAGCCGATGACCAGCAGCACCGCGATGGGGTCGTTGAGCCCCGACTCGGCCTCGAGTAGCCGGGCGATCCGGCGCTTCAGGCTTGAGCCGCGCAAGACCGAGAAGATCGCCGCGCTGTCGGTGGTCGAGACGATCGAACCGAGCAGCAGCCCGTAGAGCAGGGGCAGGTCGAGCAGCCACGCCGCGACCACACCGACGAGCCCAGCGGTGATCAGCGTGCCGATCGTGGCCAGCGAGAGGGCCGACCAGAACACGGGGCGGATCTCCGACCAGCCCGCGGTGAGCCCGCCCTCGAAGAGGATCAGCACGAGCGCGACGATGCCGATCGTGCGCGTCAGCTCGAAGTCGTCGAAGACGATCAGGCCGAGCCCATCGGAGCCGATCGCCATCCCGAGCGCCAAGAAGAGGATCAGGCCCGGCACCCGCAACCGGCCGGCGGCCAGCGACGCCACGATGCCGAGCGCCAGCAGCGCTCCGGTTACAAGGATAAGGCCGCCGTCGGTCATGGGGGCGGCCAGTCTAGGAGGGAGCATGACCCCGAGCGAGCGGGTACGGGGTCCCCGAGGCGATCCGGGAGACTGTCGGCCGCCGTGTCGTCGGCCAACCGGCGAACCGGGCACCGTCTCCCTTCTCCATGCGCTCCTCTATCTCTCTCAGGACCTCCCTCGGCCTGGCCCGCCAGACCGAGCGACTGGTCCCGCGAGCCGAGGCTCTGCTCGCACTCGGGCTGTCCGTCCTCGCTTTCGGCGCCCTTCTCTTCGCGTGGTCCGTGGGGGGGTTCGAGGTCGACCTGCCGTGGGCGCCCACGCTCGATCTGCGGCTGGCCTTCACGCTCGACGGTCTCGGCGCGCTCTATGCGCTCCTGGCCAGCGGCGTCGGAATCGCCGTATTCGCCTACTCGATCCGTTATCTCCCGCTGCATCTCGCGCACATGAAGCGACCGGCGCGCGACGGGAGGTCGTTCTACGCCCTCCTCGTCCTCTTCATGGTCTCGATGATCGGCCTGGCCACCGCCCAGGACCTCGTCGTCATCTTCGTCTGCTTCGACCTGACTGCGGTCTGCTCGTACTTCCTGATCGGCTTCGAGCGCGCGCAGGCCGAGGCTCGCTGGGCCGCGCTGATGGCTCTTCTGGTCACCGGCGTGACGGCGGTCCTGCTCCTGCTGGCCGCCGTGCTCCTGTACGCCGAGCTCGGCACGTTCTCGGTCCCCGAGCTCGCACGGCGGGCCGAACCCGGCTGGACCCTGACCGTGGCCGGCGTGCTGATCGCGGTGGCGGCTCTGGCCAAGAGCGCTCAGGTGCCCTTCCATTTCTGGCTGCGGAGAGCGATGGTCGCGCCCACCCCGATCTCCGCCTACCTGCACTCCGCGGCGATGGTCGCCGCGGGGGTGCTCGTGCTCGGGCGGCTCTACCCGTTGCTGGCGCCGACGAGCGCGCTGCTCGACGGCTTGGTGGTGATCGGCTTCGCGTCCGCCCTCGTCGGCGGGATGCTTGCGCTCGCCGAGGACCGGTTGAAGCCGATACTGGCGTACTCGACGGTTTCCCAGTACGGCTACGTCGTCGCCCTCTATGGGCTGGGCGGCGCCGCCGGAGCGACTGCGGCCGCCCTCTACGTGCTCACCCACGGCATCGCCAAGTCGACGCTCTTCCTGATCGCCGGCGCGGTCACGGAGGCGACCGGGGGCGAGGACAGCATCCAGCGCCTCGGGGGGCTGTGGCGGTCGATGCCGGTGCTGGCCGGAGTGAGCCTCGTGGCGGTCGCGACCATCGGCGCCCTGCCACTCACGCTCGGCTTCTTCGCCGACGAGCTCTTCTTCAAGGCTGCGCTCGCGCATAGCCCGGTCGTGGTCCTGATCGCTCTCGCGGTCGCGACGCTGACGTTCGTCTACATGTTCCGGTTCTGGTCAGGGCTCTTCCTCGGCCCGGCACGAGCCGAGGCCTCTCCGCTGGCGCCGGGTCTTGTCGTGCCACCCGCGCTTCTCGCCCTCGTCCTGCTGGTGGGTGGCGTGGCCATCGGTCCCTTCGAAGAGCTCGCCGAGGCCGCAGGCCAGGCGAGCATCGGAGCGCCGGCGCCGGTCGAGGCCGCCTACCACCTGGACCTGCGGGCCACGAACGTCCTCGCGCTCGCCACCTTCGCGCTCGGCGGGGTCGGCCTGTGGCTCGAGCCCCGTCTGCGCCCGGTCGTCTCGGGGATCACCAACCTCGGAGCGCGGCTCGGCCCGGAGCGCCTCTACACGCTCGGGCTGCGCGGGCTCAACCGCCTCTCGGACCGGGTGCACGACATCGAGGTGCGCGACCTCCGCACCCGGGTGGCGGGCGTCATCCTTCCGAGTGCCGGCCTGCTTCTCCTCGGCGCCTTCGTGACCCCCTGGGCGGGGCGCTACAACGTGGGCGAGATCTCGCTCGACGATGCCGGCCTCGTGGCCGGACTCGTCGCCGTGGCGGCCGCGGCCGTCGCGACGACTCGTCCCAAGGAGCATCTCGGGCTCGCGCTCTCCCTGTCCGGAGCCGGCTTCGCGCTCGCCGCGGTCTACGCCCTCCTCGGTGCTCCAGACGTAGCGCTGGTCGCGGTGCTCGTGGAGATAACCCTGTCGCTTCTGTTCTTCGTCACGCTTGCGCGGCTCCCGGCCGGCGTGCTGAGCCGCGAGGCCGGCCTCAGACTGCCCCGAGGCCGGCGGGTGCGCGACACCCTCTTCGCCTCGGCCGCCGGCCTCAGCGCGTTCTTCGTGGTTTGGAGCGTGACCTCGGCCCCCAACCCCGAGAGCCCAGTGGCGCCCGAGCTGATAGCGCGTACCGACGACGCGCACGCCAAGGACGTGGTGACGGCGATCCTGGCCGACTTCCGCGCCCTCGACACTCTCGGGGAGATCACCGTGCTCGCCGTGAGCCTGGTCGCTCTCACCACGCTCCTGCGCCGGAGGCCGGCGTGACGCTCCCCACCCGGATCCTCTCCCGCCTGCTGCTGGCGCCGCTGCTCGTGCTCGCCGTGGCCATGCTCGTTAAGGGCTACACCGACGTCGGCGACGGGTTCGCCGCCGGTGTGCTCGCGGCCATCGGGTTCGTGCTCCAGGACATCGCCTTCGGTCATCGCGAGGCCGAGGCCCTGCTACCCGTCCGCTGGGCCTACCGGCTCGCGCTCGGCGGGCTCGCACTCGCCCTGGCGGTGGCGATCGCGCCGATGCTCGCGGGGGAGGCGATCCTCACGCACCACCCCGAGCCGGGCGTGAGCGCCGTGAAGGTGGGCACGCTCGAGCTCATCACCCCGGTGCTCTTCGACGTGGGGGTGTGCCTGCTCGTGCTCGGCACCGTGGTCAGCGGCCTGCACCTCTTGGCGGAAGCGGGGCAGGAAGACCAGGTGGCCTCGTGACCCTGATCCTCGCCGTGACCGTCGGGGCGCTCTTCGGCTCGGGCGCCTACCTGATGCTGAAGCCCGACCTGCTCAGGATCGTCGCCGGCCTCGTGCTCGTCTCGAACGCCGCCATCCTGGCGCTGCTGGCCGCGGCGCTCGATCGCGGCCGCGCACCGATCCTCCCCCTCGGGGACGGCCCGGTGTCGGACCCGGTCGTCCAGGCGCTCGCGCTGACCGGCATCGTCATCGGCCTGGCCGTGGCGGCCCTGCTGTTCGTGCTGGCCTACCAGGTCTACCGCACGAGCGAGACGATCGATCTCGACGAGCTCTCCCGGCTCGAGACGCGCCGCGAGCAGGAGCTCGAGCAGGAGGAGGTGTCGGTTTGACCCCCGTCCTACCGCTGCTGATCGCCTGGGTGGCCGCCGTCGTTCTCGCGTTCCTGGACAGCCGGCGGCGCTGGGTCGGGTGCCTGACGGTGGCCGCTCTGGCCACCGTGCTCGGATCCTCGATCGTGCTCCTGTTCGAGGTCCTCGCCCGCGGGCCGCAGACCACGGTGGCCGGCGGCTGGCCCTTCGGCATAGGGATCGTGTTCTCGGCCGATGCGCTCGGCGCGACCTTCGTAGTCGTCTCGGTCGCGGTGGTACTGGCGGCGGTCCTGTTCGAGGTCCTGCAGGGCGCGCGCTCTCGGACCTTCGGTGCGCTCGTCCTGTTCCTGGTCACCGGCCTCTGCGGCCTGTTCCTGACCGGCGACGTCTTCAACTTCTACGTCTTCTTCGAACTGGCGATGATCGCCGCCTATTCGCTCACCACCTACGGCGGGAGCGCACGCCAGCTTCGGGCCGGACTGGTGTTTGCGGTCGTCAACCTGCTCGGATCGTTCATCTTCCTGATCGGCGTCGCGGGCATCTACCGGGTCACCGGGACGCTGACCATGGAGCTCGTGTCCGAGCGGATCGCCGAGGTCGATCCGGCGGCGACGGTGCCGATCGCGGTGTCGCTGCTGGTGGCCTTCCTGGTCAAGCTCGGGCTCTTTCCCTTCCACTTCTGGCTGCCGACCGTCTACGCCAGCGCGCGCCCCGCCGTCGCCGCGATACTCGGCGGCGCGCTCGCCAACATCGGCGCCTACGGGCTCCTGCGCTTCGGCGCCGACATCCTCCCCGAGGTCCTCCGCCTCGGCGCGCCGGTCCTGCTCGTGCTCGGCACCGTCAGCCTCCTCTACGGCGGCCTCCAGGCCGTTTCGCGCCGTAGCGCGCCCGAGGTCCTCGCCTACTCGTCGATCGGCCAGGTCGGCTACGTGCTTGTCGCTCTCGCCGTCGGCGGCCCCGTGGGCTACGCCGCCGCGATCCTCTACGCCGTGGTCAACAGCCTCAACAAGGCGCTTCTCTTCCTCGCCTCGGAGCTGCGGGGCTGGCTCGTGGGGCTGGCCTTCGCGGTCGGCGCGCTGAGCGTGGCGGGGCTCCCGCCGGCGGCCGGGTTCCTGGCGAAGCTGGAGGTGCTCCGGGCGGGCGTCGAGCAGGGGGCCCTGGTCCTCGTCCTGCTCGTGCTCGGCAGCGCGTTGTCGTTCGTCTACATGTTCCAGATCTACCAGCACGACTTCTGGCGCGAGGAGCGCTCGGTGAGGGCCGAAGGGCGCGCTGGCGGCGCGGTGACGGCAAGCGTCGCGTTGGTGGTGCTCGCGCTCGGCCTGTGGCCTGAGCCGCTGCTCGCCGTCAGCCGTGACGCAGCCGCGGTGCTCGCGGGGGGCGCGGAATGAGCGCGGGACGCGCCGTCCAGGTCGGGCTCGCGCTCGCCGCGCTCGTCCTCGTGTTCGCACTCACCCTCGGCAGCTTCGCCCCGCTCGACCTTCTGTTGGGAGTCGTCGTGGGAGGTGCCGCGCTGTGGGCTCTGCGGCGCTTCCTGTTCCCGGGCCGCGCGCCGGGCGTCTCCGAGCTCGCGCGGCGGGCGCTCGGACTGGCGCCCTTCGGGCTCGTGGTCGCTCGAGAGGTTCTCGTGGGCACCTGGAAGGTGAGCCTGGCCGTGCTCAGGCGCGGGCCCGTTCGCGTGAGCGGGATCGTCGCCGTCCCGATGGGCGAGCGCACCGACCTGGGCGTAGCGGTGTCGAGCATCGCGATCTCGCTCACGCCGGGCGAGCTCGTGGTCGACCTGGACTGGGAGCGGCGGGTCATGCTCGTACACGCTCTCGACGCCGCGGACCCCGACAGGATCAGAGCCGAGCAACGCCATCTCTACGAGCGCTTCCAGCGTGCGGTCTTCCCGTAGGACGATGCACGGGCTCGTCCTCGACCTAGCTGTGCTCTGGATCGCTGGGCTCCTCGCAGCCTCGGTCGCGCTCGTGGCGCGGCGATCGAGTGCGGCGGTGCGGATCCTGTCGCTCGACACGCTGGTGCTCGTCCTGGTCGGCCTGCTGGCGGTCTTCGCGGCCGACCGCCGGGAGACCTACTACCTCGATGCGGCGCTCGTGCTCGCGCTCGTCGCCTTTGCGGCCACGCTCGCCGCCGCGCGCTACTACGACGAGTCGCGCCCGTCGTGAGCGGCGTGCTTATCTGGGCGGTCGACGCGCTCGTGGTGCTCGGCCTCGTGGTCATGACCCTCGGTGTCGTAGGCGTTTACCGCATGCCCGACGCCTACACGAAGCTCCACGCGCAGAGCAAGGCCGTGGCGCTAGGGGTGATCTGCCTGCTCGTCGCCGCCATGCTCAGAGGCGAGTCGCTGACCGCGCTGCGGGGCCTGCTGGTCGCGGCCTTCCTGCTGGCAACCGCGCCGGTCGCTGCGCACGTGGTCGCGCGCGCGGCCTGGCGAGCCGGCGAGCCGATGAAGGGGGAGAGGGTGATCGACGAGTCGGGTCCGGTGCCCGAGCCGGACGCGCCCGAACGCTAGATGACGTGCGCCTACGCACGTCATCTAGTCGCGGCCGGTCAGGCGCTCGGCCAGGGCCCGGAAGAAGTCCGACCGGGTCACGACCCCGGTGACGCGCCGATCCTCGTCGAGGATCGGGACGATCAGCACGCGGTGGTGGAGGAAGGTCTCGGCGAGCTGGGCGTCCGAGAAGTCCGGCCCCGCGGCGATCCGCTCGGTGTTGGCGTAGCGGCTGACGGGGTCGCGGCGGCACTCGAGGCGGCGCTCGATCACCTCGTCGATCGAGTGGGGGACGAAGGCGGCCGAGCGCAGCTCGCCGAAGTAGCCGGGAAAGAGGGCGCCGATCAGCTCGCGCTCGCCGAACAGGCCGACCAGCCGCCCGCGGTCGTCGACCACCGGCAGCGCGGGCAGGCCGCTCGCGACGATCTCGCGCACGGCGTCCCCGACCTCGCGATCGTCGGTGAGCGTCGGCACCTCGCGGACGAGGGCTCTCTTGAGGGTGTCCGGACTCATCCTCTTCGACTACAGATAGCGCACCGCGATGTAGCCCGTCGCCATCACCATCGATAGCAGGGTCACGGGAAGCCCGACGGCCAGGAAGCCGAGGAAGGAGATCGGCTGGCCCGCCCGCTCGGCCAGCCCGGAGGCGGCGACGTTGGCGGCGGCGGCGATCAGCGTCGCGTTGCCCCCGAAACAGGCCCCGAGCGACAGCGCCCACCAGTACGCGTCGTCTCCGCCGTTGCCCGCCTGGAGCTGCTCGACCACCGGGATCATCGCCGCCGTGAAGGGGATGTTGTCGACCACCCCCGAGCCGATGGCGGCGATCCAGGCGATGCCCAGCAGCTCGGCCGTGCGGTCGCCACCCGTGATCCCGCCGATCGCCTGCGCCACCTCGTCGATCGCGCCCGTGACCTCGAGCGAGCCCACCAGCACGAACAGCCCGAGGAAGAAGAACAGCGTCGCCCACTCGATGCCGCTGAGCGCCTCCTCCACCGGCTGGCGCGAGGCCAGCAGCATCGCCGAGGCCCCAGTGAGCGCGACCGTGGCCGGCTCGAGCCCGAGGGCCTGGTGGGCGAAAAAGCCGAGGATGGTGAGCACGAGGATCGGGAGCGTGCGCTTGAGCTCGGCGGGGTTCTCGATCGAGCGGCGCGCGTCGAGTGACATCACCTTCTCGCGGTTCTCCGCGGCGATCTTCAGTCGTGGGCGGTAGAAG
>Ga0136617_10004804_pt1 | contig 12118 bp, 9 predicted proteins | sample AntDrymUQ3222106_2_FD_129672 | JGI IMG/M metagenome (GOLD analysis project Ga0136617, IMG submission 129672) | Polar desert sand microbial communities from Dry Valleys, Antarctica - metaG UQ322 (21.06) | ecosystem: Environmental > Terrestrial > Soil > Desert | place: Antarctica: Dry Valley...
CGGCGCACCGATGCCACGGTGATCCGCCGGTAGACCAGGATTGTGAAGCCGGTCACCGTCGCCAGCCCGGCCAGGGTGCCCAGCGAGACGGAGGCGAAGTGGTAGAGGCCATCGGAGATCCAGGCCGCCTCGGTGAGCCACTTCGGCACCAGGATGCCGCCGATGTGCCCGGCGATGACCGCCGGCAGGTGAACCACCACGCGGCGATGACACCGTCTTCTTCGGCATGCCGCAGCAGCGGCGCGAGGTGGTCGGCGGCGGCCTGTTCGGCGTTGATCCAGTCGGTGAACTGGATGTAGAGCTGCCACCAGCCCGAGGCGGTCTGTTGGTCGAGGGCCTGCAGTCCGGCGGCGTCCATCAGCGGCCTACCGGTCAAGACCTTCAGGACGGCGCGCTCGGTGACCTGGATTCGCGCCGGGGACGTGATTGCGGTGAGCCTGCCGCGTTCGTACAGGTCGCGTGCGTGGGGGTTGCGCTGGTAGCGGCGGAGTTTGGCCATCATGGTCTGGTAGCGGCGGTCGCACCAGCCGGACTGGACGGCCGGGTGGTCGTCGAGCATGCGCCCCCAGTCGCGGCATGTTTCTTCGAGCCGGCCGACGGCGAGTTTTCGTTCGGCGAGTGTGCCGAGGTTGCGGATGCGGATGCGCCGGTAGATGGGCGGGCGGATCCGGTCGGACTGCTCCATCGCGGCGATCGAGTTGCCCAAGTCGCCGAGTTCGTATTGGACCTGGGAGATGTAGTAGCTCATGGCGGCGGGGTCGTAGGAGCCCAGCGCCTTGGCGCGGGACTCGGCGCGGTCCAGGGCGGTCTCGGCCTCACGGAGTTTGGTGAGGGCCTGGGTGCGATCGCCGTACTGAGCCGCGGCGTGAGCCTGCTGCCCGGCCAGGAAGGCCAGCATCCGCGGGCCTGCCCGCGGTGAGGCCGCTGCGGCGGCGTCGGCGAGTTGGATGGCGGTGGCGTTGTGGCGCAGGTCGACTGCCTGGACTGACATGCCGCGCAGCGTGGTGCAGTAGGTCAGGTGGTCTCCGGCGTGCCCGGCGAGGTCGATGGCCTGCAGATAATAGTGCTGGGCGAGTCCCTCGATACCTTCATCGGCGGCCATGTAGCCGGTGAGGTAGCAGTGGTCGGCCGCCGCCGACAGCATCTGGATCCCGATGTCCTCACGCGCCTCGGTCCGCAGATAGGGGGCGATGGTGTTGACCATGAACGCGGCGGCCAGTGGACGCACGGCCCGGCCGCCGAACTGGTCGTCCAGGCTCGACAGGTGGTCGGTCATCGCGCGGCCGCCGCCGACTTCTTCCTGGCCGATGTGGGTGTGCGGGTCGCGGCGTAGCCGCTGGAACCGCTGGGACACCTCCGGCCAGCCGGGGATGACCAGCGCGGCCGAGTACAGGCCCAGTCTCAGCAGTGCCCGCCGCGTCGGGTCCGTGTCGGCGATCCCCAGGTCGACCAGCCTCGTCACGATATCGGTGTCCAGGCCGAGCCAGGAGGGGCCGGATGGCAGGTCAGCGGGTCCCAGCCCGGCGTCCGCAGGCGTGATGGGGCGATGCAGACGCCGCGCGAGTGCCTCGCATACCAGGGGCCGGATGGGCGGGCGCGACAGGGTACCCGACAACCAGTGGCATACAGCGCTGTCGTCGTAGCTGAGCCGCAGTCCGGCCTCCTCACCGAGCCGGTTGACGGCCCGGGCGAGGTTCCCGTTGCTCCAGTGTGCCTCGGCGATCAGCGCGGCGAGGGCGGTGTTGGGTGTGCGGGTGCTGGCTGCTATCAGGCCGACTCCGAAGCCTCGTGCGAGCTTTCAGAACTTTCAACCTTCCGCTCAGTCTGAGCCCTTCACGCCCGCCACGGAAGCGCGTTCACTGTCCGTAACCAACCACTTTGGAGGACGCGATGTCACCCAGCCTCACTGCCGACACGGCGATCCAGCAGTTCGACCTGAGGGTCGAGCTGATCGAGCAGTCCGGGATCGCCGAGCAGGTCAACCTGTTCATCGTGCCGGTTGGGTGCTGGCTGGATGGTGTTTGAGGGTGCGGGTGAGTACGGCTTCGCTGTTGTCGAGTGCGGCCGTGAGGTCGGCTTGCAGTGGTGCGGGGATGGCGCGGCTTCCCAGTGCGCAGGCGTGCACCGTCTCGGTGAGGTGGTGGGTCTGGTGGTCAGTCAGGACGCTGGCACAGCCGTCGTGGTGGAGGAGGTCGCGTGCGGTGTATCCGTCGGGGGTTGTGGTGGCGCGGTGCAGGAGGTCGGCGGTGATGCGGCGCGCGGCGGGGTGTTCGATGTCGCCGGTGGCGTCGATGATGGACAGGCCCAGGCGGGTGTGGAAGACCGCGAGGCCGGGGTGGGTGTCGAGGTGCTGGTAGCGGTCGAGCAGGGTGTCGGGGTCGGCTGGTTGGTCGGTGTGCTGACGGCACAGCGCGGTCAGGCATGCGGTGACGGCGTTCTCCCACGGCTCGCCGGGCAGGGTGTCGGCGAGCAGGGCCAGGGCGCTGTGGGTGTCCCCGGCTGTGGCGCGGGCGAGGACGGCGACCTGGCGGCCGTCGAAGAGCCGGCGGCCGATGCCCTTGTGGCGGTGTAGCTGGGTGCATGCCTGGTTCCAGTGGCCCGCGCGGGCCAGCGCGCGGGCGCCGGTGGCCAGCAGTACCGCCCAGAGCCACCGTCGTAGTTCCTGGTGTGCGTCGGGGGAGGCGGTGAGCGTGGCGGCGGGCAGTGGGATGCCGTCGAGGGTGGTGTCGGCGCGGGAGGCGACGGCGGTGTAGAAGGTGTCGAGCAGGGTGAAGGCGTGCTCGCCGTGGCCGTCGCGGATGTGCAGGCGGGCGAGGTTCACCAGGGGTTCGAGGGCGCGGATGGCGGCCTTCGCGTCCAGCGGGCGGGCGCGCAGGTACACCATCGTGTGTCGGTGGCAGCACTGGCGGGCCAGGTCGGGCAGGCCGACGTCGGAGGCCAGGAGCGCGGCCAGGTTGTGCACGGCCGATGCCGCTGCCATGTCACTGTCCCGCTCGGCCGCCTGGGCGCGCTCGCGCAGGTCCGCTACGCGCTGGTGCAGGGGTACGCATGCCGGGCGGGGCCGGGCGATGAGGGGGAAGCGGCGGGCTGTCGGCCCTGTGGGGTCCATCGGCGGTCATTCCCAGGTGACGGTGAGGGAGTGGTGCGGGCGGGACAGGACGAACCGGCCCTGGTCGGGGTCAGCGGCCGGGGGCGTGTCGGGGATGGCGATGCGGACCCTGCGGGTGCGGAAACCGGTGTCCCAGGTGCTGATGTGTTGCCCGACGTGCTCGGCGAGGTGTCCCCCGGTGGGGCCATGGCCGAGGACCCCGACCTCGAACAGTTTCCCGCCGTCGGGGGCGGGTGCGGCGCGGCGGATGGTGAGGTAGGCGAGGCTGCCGTCTGCGGTGGTGGTGGCCATGGCCACAGTGGGAAACATCGGTGACACCAGGCCGCTGTCCTTCGCGGCGGGCTCGACGTTCATCCGCATCAGGGGGTTGGGCAGGCGGCAGGCCAGCCACAGGTCCAGCCATTCGAACGACACCCTGGGGGCGAACAGCACCCCGGTCCACACCTCGTGGCGGGCGGTGTCCAGGACTCCGGCGAGGGCGCCGGGGTCGGTGGCGCCGTCGTTGTCCTGGTGGGCCTGCAAGCTCACCGCGCCGTCGCCGGTGAGGTCGATGATGCGGCGGGCGTCGTCGGCGAGGCCGCGCAGCGGCATGAACACCGCCATCTCGCTGCCGGGGCTGCTCCAGCCGTCGGGGTCGCGCTCGAAGATGACGCTGCGGCAGGCGGCGCCGGCCAGGCGCAGCGGGACGACCAGGCGTCCGTGCGGGGCGAGTTGGTCCAGCCATGCCGGGGGTGTCTGGAAGGCACCCACGGTGGCGATCACGCGATCGTAGGGCGCCGCTTGCCGGTGACCGAGCGCGCCGTCACCCAGGACGACGTCCACGTTGGTGACCGCGGCGGCATCGAGGTGGTTTCGGGTGTCGTCGACCAGGTCCTGGTCGATGTCGAGGGTGGTGACGTGGCCGGTCTCGCCGACGATGGTGGCCATCACGGCGGCGTTGTAGCCGGTGCCGGCGCCCAGTTCCAGCACGCGCTGTCCGGGGTGGAGGTGGAGTTGTTCCAGCATCATGGCGATGATCGCCGGCTGGGACGCGGCGCTGATGGAGACGCTCCCGCTGTCGTCGTGCTTGGTGTAGACGGCCGCGTTGGCGTACGCCTGTGTGAGGGATACACCGGGCAGGAACAGGTGCCGGGGCACGCTGCGCAGGGCCGCGTCCACGGCGGGGGTACGGACGATGTGCTGCTCGCGCAGCAGGTCGACCAGCTTGGTGCGCAGGTCGCTGGCGGAAGCGGGGGTGTCGCTGAGGGTGGTGGTCATGTACCGGGTCCTTCGTGGTGTCGGGTGGGGTGGCCGGAGGAATCCGGCCGTTCGGCGGTGTTGAAGATGGTGTTCATGGCCAGGGATGCCAGGGTGGCCTGGTCGGCTGCGGGCAGGCCGGCGCGGTTGGCGTGGAAGATGAAGTGGTGGGCGAGGACGGCGCGCACGCCGCGTTCCAGCCGCCCGCAGCGGATCAGGTCGGCCAGGGCTTGACCGGCGCTCTCGAAGGCGTCCATCCATGGCTCGGGCAGCAGGCCGGGCACGCTGCGGGGGTGGACGGTCATCAGCCGCCGTATCGCCTGGGCCAGCTTGTCGGACTGCTCGGTGGCCAGAACGTGGGCGGCGGGGCGCAGGTCGAAGACTTTCACCCAGACGTCCCCTTGTTCGTACCGATCCTGACCGGCGGCACGCAGCAGAGCGCTGAAGAGCAGGACCGTGGTTTCGCACTGCCCGAGGGCCGGCGCCAGGCTGTGCTGGGCGGCGCGGGCGAGGAGGTGCTGGCTGTCGTGGTGGAACAAATCGTGGCCAATTCTCATGGCTGCCGGGCCACCGAACGCGACCGTTTCGGGCTCGTAGATCCCGCGTGTCCAGCCCGCGATGTGGCCGTCGGCGGTCAGCTTGGCCAGCAGGTCCTCGACCACCCTCGTCCCGTGGTCTTCCGGTTGGTAGCGAAGCCGCCAGGCGGGTGTCTTGCAGATGTACCACCAGGTGTGCAGGAGACCGGCATCCTGGGCCTCGTTGAGTGGCGGCGCGAGGTGGCGGGCGGCGGTGTGTGCGGCCGAGGCGCGGTCGGTGAACTCAATCATGTACTGGTGCCAGTCGGTGTCGGGTGGCATCAGAATCGGGCTTTCCTCTCCCAGGGTTTGGTCGGTGGCGGGGTCAGGCGATCAGCAGGCACATGTCCCAGCCCGTTGCGGGCGGCACCCCGGTGGCCGGAGCGAGGGAAGCCAGTGCCACCCCGGCGACGCCCTCCAGCAGGCCGGGTCCTGCCTCGGCTGGGGCGGGCTGGGCGGCGGCCAGCAGCTCTGCTGCCAGTTCCTGCAGCCTTGCTGCGGCGGGCGGTGCGGCGTCGCCCGCCGCGCGAGCCGCGATGTGGGCGAGCCCGGCGTGTCCGTGGCACAGCGACGCATTGGTGGTCGCGGCACGCTGGGGCGGGTCGGTGAGGGCTTGGACGAGGGCGTGCTCGGCGATGCGGCGGCGGTCGGCGTTGCTGGTGGCCAGCGCGGCGAGCTGCTGAGCGCGAGCCAGGCCGGCGGTGCCGTAGCACCAGGACGGCCGTCGCCCGATTCCGCAGCGTGGTCGGGGGCGACCAGTGTCCTGCTCGGCGCGTCTGATCAGGTACGGCCAGAGGTGCCCGGCGCCACTGTCAGTGCGCCAGAAGTCCAGCCAGCCGCAGATGGCCTCGATGGCCTCACACTGCCCCGGCACCGTGACTCCGCGCCGGGCGGCGAGCGCGAGCAGCGCGAGGGGTCCGGCCATCCCGTGGGCCATGCCCGCGTTGCCGTGCCCGCCGGGGAACTCGCCGGGGTCTGGACGGCCTGTTGGTCCGGTGAGCGTCCACCAGCCCGGCAGCACCTTTCCCTCAACGTTGATGGGCTTAGCCAGTTCCACCAGGTATCCCAGGACCGCCCGTACGGCCTCACTCCCCGGATCGCGGCGCAGCAGGTATGCCCCGATGCCGGCTAGGCCGCGAAGGGTGTCGAACTCCGCCAGTACCGGCAGATGTCCTGCGCCGATGCGGGCGTGGGCGGCCCCGACGCGGCGGCGGGCATCCGCGGCGATCCGCGCGTCCAGGACCTGAAGGGCGCCCCGGTAGGCGCCGGGGTGCACGGCGGCGGCGCCTGCGAGGGCAAAGGCAAGGGCGGGCGCCCCGTAGAACAGTCCCATGCTGGCACCGGTAGTGACCGGGGAGTGGGCGGCCACTCTCAGCCAGTCGTGGACGCGCTGCCAGGGCCGCAGCCCGGCAGCCGCCAGCTCGGTGTGCAGCAGGGCGATCCCGGGCACGCCGTGCGCCAGGGACTGCGGCCACCACGCCTGGTCGGCGGGCAGCTGAGGGGCGGTGGGCTGTGCGAGGCGGTCAGCGGCCTCAAGGGCCTGCTCGGGATTCACCGGCGGCCTTCCGTACGGGCGATGTGGGTCAACGCTGCGGCTCTGGCCAGATACAGGCACACCGCCTTCTCCTCGGGGTCGATGCCACAGGCGCGGAGGAAGTGCATGTGTAGCAGGGAGCCCAGGACGTCGTCGGGATCGACACCCAAGGTGTGCGGGCCGGGCAGTTGGACGCGGTATGCGGCCAGCGCCGTGGACCGCTCGACCCAGGCGTTCACGACTGACGCGCCTCCTGGTACCCGGTGCAAGGTGTGGAAGTCGTCGCGGGGGTCGGCCAGGCGCACGGCCTCGGTGAACACCGGCCGTGGGACCGTCGCCGGGGCGGTCGCCGGGAGGTGGCTGATCAGCCACTGCATGGCCGCGGTGATGCTGCCGGTGAAGGCGATCGCGATGGCGGCGAAGTTGGCGGCGGCCAGCGCTCGGGGGTGGGGGCGTTCGGGCTGGGCGAGCTGGGTGAGTACCGTACGGGAGTCGGCGGCGAACACTGCCTCGGCCGCGGCCAGCGCCTTTCCGGCGCCCCAGCGCCCGGTCTCCGGGTAGGAGGTCGCGTAGGCCACCTCCCGCAACAACCTGCGCCCGCGTAGATCGTCGGCCCAGGTGCTCACTCTCCGAGCGGTCTCGCCGAACGCCTCGGGTCCTGAGTCGGAGAGGGTGATCCGTAGCCGGATGTAGTGGTCGTGGCCCTCGCGGAAGCGTAGGAACCACCACACCGGCTGCTTCTCGCCCCACTGGGCGAGGAGGGCGGGCAGGTGCTCGGCGAGGATGAGGTCCTGGCGGTGGAGGTCCCCGTAGAGCTTGGCGAACAGCAGGCGGGATGTGCCGGGGGCGTGGCCGTGGTCGCGGCCGACGATCCGTTCCTGGGTTGGGCGGGGTGGCCGGGGCCAGTTCGGCGGTGGCGACGCTGCGAGGGGCACCACGACTTCGTGCGCCCGCCCGCCGCACCATCCGACAGCCTTTTCGTCGGGGGCTTCTTCCAGCACCGCGTGCCCCTGGGTGTGCAGGTGGTCGCGCAGCAGCACGCGGTGCGCTGCCTCCTCCAGGTTCAAGGGGAGCAGCCGGTCATCCTCGACCAGGTGCACCAGGCGCGGTATGCGCCGGCGGGTGCGCCACCCGGCCAGGGCAGCATCCCACCTCTCCCAGCCGGCCGTCCGGGCGGGCAACTCGGCGGCGTCCAGCCGCCACCGGGCGGGGGTCAGCACGGTTCGGCCGTGGCGCAGCCGAGGAAGGAACGGCATCCGGGTCGCGGCGCCCCAGTCGAAGGCGGTGACCTGCGCGCACAGAGCGCGGGAGAGTTCGGTCACGAAGCGGGCGAGCGGCGGGGTGTGGGTGCGCAGGTTCAGTGCGTGCATCCCCCACGCCTCCAGCCGCTCACCCAGGGTCGGAACGGCAAGGTACAGGCGGTGGCTGTCACAGCCCACCGCCAGGTCCTGGGGCGTCAGCACGCCCGAGTCGGCGGTGGTGTCGCGGTGCTCGGCGAGGCTGATCAGGGCCGGGAGGGTCCGCACGGCCCTGGCGACGTGGGCCGTGGCCGGGTCCAGCGGGGGGAACGAGACTTGCGCGCACACCGTGTCCGGGTCGCTGCCCGGCAGGCCGGCGAGGCCCGCGGCTAGTTCGCGTCGGCCGTCGGGTTCCAGGATGCCCAGAAAGCGTCCGGTCACCACGCCCGCGGCCCGGGAGGCGGACACCACCGTCAGCTGGAAGCCCCCGCGCTGAAGGGCGGACAGGTCGGTGGCGTGCACCCGGACGCACAGCTCCAGATGCGCAGGCAGCCGCACCCGCCCTGCGTCGTCGGGCTCCAGGTCGGCGATCAGCGGTTCGTCCAACACGACTTCCCCGCGCCCGTCCAGCGCGGCGGTTTGGGCGAGGGACAGCAGCGTCTCATCGCGGCGCGAGAGTTCACCACGCTGCTCTGGTGCGGTTGTGCCGGGGTAGCCGTCAGGCCAGCCGATGCCGCTGTCCGCCACGACCTCCAGGAGGGGTACCAAAGTGCCGCTGCCGAAACGCTGGTAGAACCGCCGGTGGTAGTCGCGCCACGCGGACGAGCCATAGGGATGCGCGCTTATCCGCGCCAGGACCAGCGCCGCGCGCTCGACTTCGCGGGCGACGTCGCCGGGCAGGACGATGCTCGCGTCCAGCCGCAGGTCCACCGCGACCGGGTGCCGAAGAGTGTGGGCCAGCCGGCGCATCCGCGCTGCCACGTCTGCCCGGATGGCCCGGCTCTGCTCGGCGGGTGCCTGGCTGTGCTGGTCAAGGAGGGCGTGGATCTCCGTCAGTTCGGCGACCAGGTCGGCGATGGGCGCCAGCTTGGCGGCGCCGGCCGTCTCCAGGTGCTCCAGCAGCCATCCCAGGGCGTCCGGCTCGGTGCTGGGGGCGTGCAGGCTGGTGATCAGCGCGCGACGCGCGACCAGCTCGGTGAGCATCGCGGTCACCCGCACGGGCGTGGCCGAGGGGAACGTGGCCACGAGTTCTTCCACCACCTCACCCAACCGGACCGGCTTACGGGCCGCTTCGACGGCGGCGCGCACCGCGGCGGTGTACCGCAGGGACACCTCCACCGCCGAGGTGCCCCGTTCGCCCGCGCGCGGCTGATACGGCACGATCAGGCGATCCCCGCGCACCATCACCGTGGAGTTCACAACCACGGCCAACCGCTCCAGGGCCTCGGGGCAACCCTCCACCTGGCGGATGACCTCGGCCACCCAGGCGGCATCCGCTCGGGCCACGGCCCGGTGCCCGGCCCCCCACCGCAGGTGGGGCTGGTCCCCGAACGTGGCCGGAGCGACCCCGGCAAACAGCCCGCAGGGTGTCGGGCGACCGGTCATCCGTTGCAGGTAGCGGGCCACGGAGAACACCGCCCGCCTCGTCTGACGCACGCTGGGGGCATCCGCGGCACACAGGGCGCGGATCTGCCGGTCGAGCTGCGGGCTGGCATGGCCGAGGGCATCGGCGACCCGGGGGATCGCCCACACCCGGCGCAGCCAGTCCACCCACACGGTGACATGGTCAGGGCCGGCACCGGTCAGGTCAGGCCAGGGCGGAAGCTGAAGCCCGCAGTGATGCGCGGCGCGAATCAGTGCTCCGCCCGTGGCCCGGAAACCTACCTTGCCGTTGTCTGCTGAGCTCACCGGAGAACTCCCCCAGATTGGCGGTCACAAGGGCCGGGGGATGGCGGCCCGGACGCCGCCCCGCCGCGGATATCAAGCGGGTGGTGTCCGGCCGTCCACGAGAATCAGCCGCCGGTGATACAGGTCGACTGCTCGCAGGTGGAACCGCAGCCGTCATCGGTCATGTTGATCAGACTGGCCGGGTCCGCCACCTCCAGCAGCGTGACGTCCAATTCGAACAGGTCAGGCTGGTCAGGTGCCGTTGCAGCGACGTGGGATTCCATACAGATCACTTCTACTTGAAGGGCGTGGTACAGGGATGCCTGGCCCGGTGGCGGGCTGGGACTAAGACGCTGGCGGGATAACTCCCCCTGCACTTTTTACGGTTCAGAGCGTCAAGCCGAGCCAGCGGGCGAAACCAGCCAGTGAATCGGTCGCGCGCCGATCGGTCTCAGCCAGGATGCGCACGGTCTCGTGGACCTGCGGATGGTATTTGGTCTGCTGCGGGGCGATCTGGCGCGCCTGCTTGAGCGCGCCGAGGGCCTTGGCCCGGTCGCCATGCAGCGTCCACCCCCGGGCGACGTCGACCCAGTGATGGCCCATCCGTGAGGGTTCGGCATCCTCAGGGATCTGGGCCTGCTCGGCCCGGCTGACCGCGGTGGTGCCGTCGGAGAGCTCGATCGGCACCGCGACCCAGTGGATCTCGACGTTGGCGGCGGTGGCGATGATGTTGTAGTAGGGCTGGCCGGGGATTCCACGCGCGACCAGCTCCCGGGCCGCCTTGACGTACTCGTCGGCCCGGTCAGCGTTACAGCTGCGGGCGTGGGCGATGGCCTCGCGAAGGTGCAACTGCGCCCGCACCGCGTCGGCGACGGGACCGCGGTCGTCGGTGATCCCGGCGTGGGCGTGCTCGGCGAGCTGTAGGACCCCGGTGTAGTCACCGCGGTGCAGGCGTATCAGACCGTGCTCGTAGGCGGCGACCGCCACCCGTAGCGGATCACCGCAGCGTGCGGCGGCGTGGTGGGCTCGCTCGTTGCACAGCGCCGCGAGGTCGAGGTAGCCGAACCGGTAGGCGACGGTCTGCGCGAGCACGGAGGCGTCGGTGAGCAGCGCCCACGCCGTCTCGGACTCCGCGCCCGCTCGGGCCTCGGCGGCCAACGCATAGCCGTGGTGCAGCAGTTCGGGCAGCGCGGCGGTCATCTGCGCGTAGCGCGACCGGGCACGATCCTGATCGCAGGCGTCGAGGCGGGCGCGTAGCTCGGTGGCCGTCATCAGCTGACCGGAGAGTACGGGGTCACGGGCCCGGTCCAGCGCGGCCCGCAGCAGGGGTATCCCGGCGTGCTCGGCTTTCGGATCGGTGAGGGGAGGACCGTAGGGCTGCCCGTAGAGGGTTTCGACGTCGATGCCCAGGGCTCGGGCGACGGCGGAGGTGAAGCCGGGGGAGGCGGGGACAGCGCCGCGTTCGACCTGGGAGACCAGACTCTTGCTGACGTGGGCGTGGTCAGCGAGCTGATACTGGGTGAGTCCGGCGAGTTTGCGTTGCAGCGCGACTCGTTGGCCGACCGCGCCGTCGGGGGCGGTCTCGTCGTCCGTGGGGTGCACGGTGTCCGTGGGGTGCACGGTGATGGCCTCCGCTGGTAGTCGGGTTCAGGGTGTGACGCCGGCCCGGTCCTGCTCGCACTCGTCGAGCCGGGTGCGCAGTCCGGCCGGTGTCCTCGGGGGGGCGACCTGTTCGTCCAGAGGGGACCTTCGTGCACCCATGGAGACAGTGTGCGACACACAGCGCCATCGAGCACCACTCATAGCAAGGGTTTGCGTTTCCTTGCGCCTTCATGGATTCCAGGAGCATCGCCAATGGCGCCCGGTGACGACCAGCACCACACTTCGTGATTCTTTGTGACTTGGTTGTCCGATCTGTCGCAAACGTACGGCGTGTGACCGGCTCTACCACTCACCCGCGGGCACTGAAAGCACACCGACCGAACGAGGAGTGAATCGTGGATCGTGATCCCAAACCCACAGCTCCTCCTCGTCGTAGTCGCTGTCGATCTTCTTGTCCCCGTAGGGCTTGGCGTAGAGGACCTCGGCTCCGGAGGCCCGGTCAGTGCACCGGATCCCACCCGCGGGCCGGCTCGGTGTGCCCTCGCCGCGGTTCGCGGCTGCGGTAGACGACGTAGGGCCGCACGAGGTAGCCGACCGGTGCGCTGAACACGTGCACCAGCCGGGTGAAGGGCCAGAGCGCGAACAGCAGCATCGCGACGATGTTGTGCAGCTGGAACGACAGCGGCGCTGTGACCATCAGCTCGGGAAGCGGCGACAGCAGGAACAGGCTGCGGAACCACGGTGACACCGTCTCGCGGTAGTCGTATCCGCCGCCGATCAGGTTGTCGCCGAGTGTGTTCCACATGCCCAGGAAGAACACCGCGCCGAGCAGGACGTAGGTCACCACGTCCACCTTGGTGGTGGCGCGGCGCACCGATGCCACGGTGATCCGCCGGTAGACCAGGATTGTGAAGCCGGTCACCGTCGCCAGCCCGGC
>Ga0136617_10004805_pt1 | contig 12117 bp, 17 predicted proteins | sample AntDrymUQ3222106_2_FD_129672 | JGI IMG/M metagenome (GOLD analysis project Ga0136617, IMG submission 129672) | Polar desert sand microbial communities from Dry Valleys, Antarctica - metaG UQ322 (21.06) | ecosystem: Environmental > Terrestrial > Soil > Desert | place: Antarctica: Dry Valley...
ATTGACCCGCCGTTTAATTCCAAGCGCAATTACAATCAGATTTACAACAACATCGGGCAGGAAGACCGCGCGCAGGCGCAGGCGTTTGTTGATACTTGGTCGTGGAACGACCACGCCAACGAATGTTTCGACGAGATTCTGACGAATAAAAACGGCGTGCAGACGCAGCAGTCAATCGCGCTGATAAACGGTTGGGTGAAAGTTCTCGGCAAAGGCGCGTTGTTCGCCTATCTCGTTTCGATGACCGTCCGCATCGCCGAGATTCACCGCGCCTTAAAGCCGACGGGTTCGTTTTATCTGCACTGCGACCCGACGGCATCGCATTATTTGAAACTTGTATAATGTTCAATTTTTGGGATATTTAGGTTTTACTACAATGATAATTAACAAGCAATAAAATACTCTCAACAGGAAATTAGGAAGATGGAAAATTATTTAATATTACAATCTCAAAAAAACTTGATACTTCAAGCTGTCATTGATATTGGTCTTAATGCTAATGAATTTGATTGGTTGGTTAAAGATAGCAAACACATAAAATCTAAAATTTCTACTCTAAAGCATCGAACTAGTGGATTCTTTTTCGATTTTGAAATTTATCGAAATGACCATTATTCAATTTGTTCGCCTGGAAAGACGATGATAATTGAATCGTCCTATTCAGGCACTTGGGAAGGACAGCTAGCTTATGTAAAATCTTGGCTTGTATATCTCAAACGAGAAATAGAATCTCCAGATTTATGGGGTGCAATCGCACAAGAGTCAGAATTCATAAATGCTACAAATTCAGAAGACGACAATTCTCCTTTTAACAAAGAAGAAAAGAAATATATTACTTCAGGAATAAACGAAATTAGACAATATCTTTTGGAAGTCCACAAAATGGATGCCGAAATTATTGAACCACGATTGAAGTATTTGGAAGAAGCATCTGAAAGACTTGGAAGAAAAGATTGGAAAAATGTTCTTCTTTCTGTGATTATTGGAATTATTTTAAATGCGACAGTAACTCCCGAATCCTCGCGGGATATTCTACGATTTGCAGGAACAGTTTTGCATCAGATTTTGCAACAATTAGCTCTATTAAATTGAAAGCGATGTCGTGCTTGATGCGTTTTGCGGGTGCGGCACGACCGTCGCCGTCGCCAATCGTTTGAAACGCCGATGGATTGGAATGGACATCACTTATCAATCCGTCGCGCTGATTTTGAAACGCGGTCATCGAAGATGACCAACAATATAGCCTAGCGAGAATCGCTGGGACGAGATGCAATAAAGATTGCCGTCGCTGTAGGCGACGAACAAAATAATCGTTGAATGTTTGTCTCTTTCAGAGACACAAAAATTTATAATTCAGTTCCTATGGTTTCACCATAGGCTATATTGTTAATCGCCTTTGGCGATGAAAACGGACAACTACTAACTCCGATGAAAACAGACAACTATTACTCTGATGAAAACGGACAATTACTAACTCCGATTAAATTGAATAAATATTTATGCCGCAATCGTTATTCAAAATGCTGGCTCACATTGTTTTCTCGACAAAAAACCGCATTGATTTGATTGCGCCGGAAATTGAAGCGGGTTTATTCGGTTATATGCATGGAATTTGCGAAAATAATGGCGCGAAATTGATAATTGCCAACGGCACGGCAAATCACGTTCATTTGCTCGTTTCATTGCCGAAGAAAATTAACATTCCCGAATTGATTGGCGATATAAAACGCGATAGTTCGGGTTGGATTAAAAAGCAAGATGCAAATTTCAGCAATTTTTATTGGCAGAAAGGTTACGGCGCGTTTTCAATCGGACAATCGCAGGTTGAAGCTGTGGTCAGTTATATTAAAAGGCAGAAAGAACATCATAAAAAGCAGGAGTTCAAAGATGAATATCGCGCATTACTGAACAAATATAAGATTGATTATGACGAACAATATGTTTGGGATTAAGATGTTCGTCGCCTTCAGCGACGGATAAATTGGTTGCGTCGTTCCCAGCGATTCTCGCCGGGCTATAATGTCGGTCGCCGTTGGCGACATTAAGAAACCGCACGGCGTGCCGCGTGATATGGAATCGGTTGACGCGCTGATTCATAAAAAGGACGACCGCGTTCGCAAAGAGTTTGAAAAATGGGCGGTTCTCACTTATTCGGACAACCGAGTCGTTATCAATGAAAAGAAGGGTGCGGACAAAGGCATTGACGGAATTTTTTTATCGAATAAGAAAGGAACTTTTGAATAACTCGCGGTTTTCATAAAAACCCATTTATTAAAAAATGCCTTTAGCCTGATTGGATTTATTCTCAGCCTTTAGCCTTTTTAATTTCTTCAACCAGAACGGGCATTGCTTCAAACAAATCGCCGACGATTCCGTAATCGGCGATGTCGAAAATCGGTGCTTCGGCATCTTTGTTGATTGCCACGATTGTTCCCGCGTTTTTCATACCGACGATGTGCTGAATCGCGCCGGAAATTCCAAGCGCGATATAAACTTTCGGCGCGACGGTCTGACCGGAAGAGCCGATTTGACGGTCAATCGGCAGCCATTCGGCATCGCAAATCGGACGCGATGCGGCGAGGTCTGCGCCGAGCGCGTCGGCAAGTTCCTGCGCTTTGGCGATGTTTTCCTGCGATTTGATGCCGCGCCCGATTGCCACGATAATTTGTGATTTCGATAAATCCACCGTCGCTTTCGCTTCCTGAAACGGCTCATCCGGTTTCATCCGCGGCTCGCCAACTTCGACCTCGATTGTTTCGGTTGAAGCGTTTCCGCCCTTTGCCGCGTTGTCGCCGCGATACGCGCCCGATTGAAAAGTTGCAAAATACGGCGCGTCGCCATCAACGCTCACGTCCGCATCGAGTTTGCCGAGGAAAATTCGGCGCGTGAAAACCGGTTTTCCGGCATTGTTGATATAACGAATACAATCGGCGACGACTTCTTTGCCGAAACGCGCGGCAACCTTCGGGGCAAAATCGCGCACTTGATAAGTGTGCGCCATTATCACATATTGCGCGTTGGTTTCTTTGATGATTTGCGTCCACGCATCGGCATAAGCGTCGGGCGTATAAATGCCGAGCCGCTCGTTCTTGGCGACGATGACTTTTTCAATGTCATACTGCGCGATTTCCTGCGCCAGAGCGCAATCTTTGTCGCACGGAATCACCGCCGTAACTTTCAAATTTAAATCTTTGCCGATGCCCTGCGCGGCGGCAATCGCTTCGAGCGAGGCTTTGTTCAGTTGGCAATCTTTGTGTTCGATAAATACTAAAATCATAATTTTGTAAATCTTTAGTTGAAATTCATAAATCGCGTTTTCATCCAACAACGATTTACGATTCATTATTTATTAGAGAACGCGAACTTCGGTTTTCAATTTCTCAATCAATTCGACCGCGCCGGCTTTCACATCGCCGCCGCCGAGCATTTGCGTCTGCTTGGTTTTGAGCGGCAGGTAAACTTTTTCGATTTTTTGCGCCGACCCGAAGTTGTCAATCGGCGTAGAAATTTCTCTGATTTCCTTTTTCTTCGCCGCCATAATTCCCTTCAAAGAAGCGTAACGAATCTGTGAAATGCCTGATTGAATCGTCAACAGCGCGGGCAATTGATAAGTGAACCATTGATACCAGCCGCTTTCGAGTTCACGCTTGAGGCGCAGACTGCCGTTCAAAGTTGCGCGGTCAATGTCAATGACAATGGTCGCGTGCGGAATTCCTAAAAGCTCCGCCAAAATTACGCCGGTTTGCCCGTAACTCGCGTCGTCGGACTGCAAGCCGGTAAAAACTAAATCGGCGTTTTCATTTCGAATCGCATCAGCGATTGTTTTGGCGATTTGATATGGCGATAGTTTGTTTTCGGCTCCATTGACGATGTGAATTGCCCTGTCCGCGCCGCGCGCCAGCGCATCTTTCAAAACCGCTTTTGCCGATTGCGCGCCAAGCGTGCAAACGACGACTTCGCCTTCACCTTTCGCTTCTTTGAGGCGTAATGCTTCTTCCAAAGCGTAACCGTCGGACTCATTCGTCTGGTGCGCGATGTCCGATTCTTCAATCCATTTTTCGTCCTTGCCAATCCGCAAAATCGCGTCTTTATTGGCAACCTGCTTCATTAAAACAATGATTTTCATAAACTAATCGTTTAAGAGTTTTTTTATAATTGATTTTGCTAAATTTTCGTTAATCTCTTTATGGCGCGGAACAGGCTGCGATTGTTTTGTTTTTAAATTTGTATACCAATCGTGTCTTGCGCCGTGACGAATTAAAACGCAGCCAAAATCTTCAAGCCGCCTTATCAATTCACGTCTTTTCATTCGGCAATTGCCATTTCCTCGACTTTTCTAATGTAAGGAATTTCCCCTGAGTTAATATCAATAATAAGGTCTTTCAAATTTTCGAGCAATTCTTCTTTGGATAACCCTTGTGTTTCGTATTCGGGAAACTCATTCAAATAACCGAGAAAAAATTCGCCATCCTGCCAAAATGTGTACTGAATCGTTTTCATAACTTATTCATTATAACGCTTAAAAATTAAACACGCATTCGTGCCGCCGAAGCCAAAGCTATTGGAAAGCACATAATCGACTTCTGCTTGCCGCGCTTTGTTCGGAATATAATCCAAATCGCATTCCGGGTCGGGAAATTCGTAGTTGACGGTCGGCGGTAAGACTTTTTCGTGCAGAGCCAACACAGAGAAGACCGCTTCGATTCCGCCCGCCGCGCCGAGCGCGTGTCCGGTCATTGATTTGGTCGAACTAATTGCGAGTTTGTAAGCGTGTTCGCCGAAGGCTTGTTTTATCGCCATCGTTTCAAATTTATCGTTGTATGGCGTTGAGGTTCCGTGAGCGTTGAGATAGCCGATTTGTTCGGGCGTGATTCCCGCGTCTTTCATCGCTTTTAGCATCACGCGCCTCGGTCCTGAACCTGTTTCGTCGGGTGCGGTAATATGAAAAGCGTCGCCGCTCATTCCGTAACCGACGATTTCGGCATAAATCTTTGCGCCGCGTGCCTGTGCAAAATCGAGTCCTTCCAAAATAAGAAGTCCCGCGCCTTCGCCGCAGACAAAGCCGTCGCGCTCCGAATCAAACGGACGCGAGGCTTTTTTCGGGTCATCGTTTCTGGTTGATAAAGCACGGAGCGCGGCAAAACCGGCAATCGACATCGGCGTGATTGCCGACTCCGCTCCGCCGCAAATCATTGCGTCGGCATCACCGCGTTCGATGTAACGAAAACTATCTCCGATGGCATGTGCGCCAGCCGCGCAAGCCGTTGCCGTCGCCGTATTCGGACCTTTTAAGCCGTGCCGGATTGAAACATTTCCCGATGCCAGATTGACGATTGACTGCGGAATAAAAAACGGGGAAACGCGGTCGGGTCCGCCCGATAAAAGTTTATCGTGTTCGCGTTCGATTGCCCAAAAATCTCCGATGCCCGAACTGATGTAAGTTCCAATCATTTCGGCATTGGAATCGTCAATTTTCAAACCGCTGTGTTTAATGGCTTCGTCGGAGGCGGCAATTGCAAAATGAGTGAACGCGCCCATTCGCCTGGCTTCTTTTTTGTCCAGAAAATTCAAAGGGTCAAAATCTTTGACCTCCGCCGCGATTTTGACCGAATATTTTTCCGTGTCGAACTTTTTGATATAGTCCACGCCGCTTTCGCCGCGCAGCATTGCCGACCAAGTCGAAGCGACATCGTTTCCGCACGGCGTAACCAATCCGAATCCTGTAACTACAACACGACGTTTCATATTAGTTGATAGTGGATAGTGGATAGTGGATAGTGAAATTTGTTTTTCACTATCCACTATCCACTATCAGTTATCCGTTATCTAGGCTTGTTTGTGCTGTTCGACGTATGCGTAAGCATCGCGGACGCTTTGAATTTTTTCCGCGTCTTCGTCTGGAATCTCGATGTCGAATTCTTCTTCAAAACGCATTACGAGTTCGACTAAATCGAGCGAATCCGCGCCCAAATCTTCAATAAAGCGAGCGTTTTCCGTTACTTCCGCTTCATCCACACCCAATTCATCAACAATAATTTGTTTAATTTTATCCTGAACTTCTGACATATTTTCTCCTCTTTTCTACAAAGTTTCTAAAGTATTCTTCAAACTGCCTGAATCTTCGACGCTCAAACAACGAACGTCACGGTTAATTTGCCTGACTAAACCGGCTAAAATCTTCCCTGCGCCGACTTCGACAAATGTCTCAACGCCTTCCGCAATCAAATTTTCAATCGAATCCGCCCAACGAACCGGCGCGGAAACCTGCATTGTTAATGCTTCACGCGCTCTTTCGCCTTTCGTATTCGCTTCGGCTGAAACATTTTCAATCACCGGGAATTTTAAGTCTTCAAAGTTAATTTCCTGTAAATCGCTCGCCAGTTTTTCCTGCGCCGGTTTCATCAGAGCGCAATGAAAAGGCGCGGAAACATTTAATTTTATCGCTCGTTTCGCGCCGCGCTCTTTCAAAATTTCAATTGCACGGTCAATCGCCTCGCTGTTTCCCGCGATAACGATTTGCGCCGGCGAATTAATATTTGCCGGACTGCAAACTTGTCCCTGTGCCGCTTCAACACAAGCGTTTTCTACCGTTTCAACCGGCAAGCCTAAAATCGCCGCCATCGCGCCGACACCGACCGGAACGGCTTCCTGCATGTACATTCCGCGCTTCCGAACAGTTTTGACGGCATCTGAAAAACTCAATGCTTTTGCCGCGACCAATGCGGAATACTCGCCCAAACTGTGTCCTGCAACAAAATTCGGCAACGGAAAACTTTCAGTTTCCATCGCGCGAAAAGCGGCAACCGAAACTGTCAAAATCGCCGGCTGTGTGTTCGCGGTCAACGCTAAATTTTCAGCCGTTCCCGAAAAACACATCTCCGACAACTTAAAATCCAGCGCGTCATCGGCTTCTTCAAAGACCTCGCGGGCTTTCGGGAAATTGTCATACAAATCCTTTCCCATTCCAACCGCTTGCGAACCTTGTCCCGGAAAAATATAAACAATCATTTTTAGTTCAAAGTTCAAAGTTCAAAGTTCAAAGTAAATTGTCAACTTTGAACTTTGAACTTTAGACTAAAATCTCACCACTGTCGCGCCCCAGGTCGCGCCGCCGCCGAAAGCGGTCAACAAAACCAAATCGCCTTCTTTTATTTTCCCTGCCTCTATACATTCGTCTAAAGCAATCGGAATCGAAGCCGATGAAGTATTTCCGTGTTCGGCGATATTTGAATAAACTTTTTCTTCAGCGACACCGAGTTTTGAAGCGACTGCATCCGTAATTCTCTGATTTGCCTGGTGCGGAACGACCAAATCAACATCGTCAATTGTGCAGCCGGATTTTTCCAGCATTTCGAGGGAAATTTCCGTCATCGAACGCACCGCAACCTTGAAAAGTTCGCTGCCCTTCATCTTGAAAAAGTTCATCCGATTATCAATGGTGTCGTGCGTCAGTCCCATCCGTGTTCCGCCGCCGGGCGCGTATAATTGTTCGGCAAAACGTCCGTCGGAACGAATCTTTGTCGCCAAAATTCCTTTTCCTTCGGGAACCGCACCGACAACCGCCGCGCCAGCACCGTCGCCGAAAATAACGCAAGTCGAGCGGTCTGTATAATCGACGTATTTGGTCAACACTTCTGCGCCGATAACCAGCGCATACCGAATCTGTCCGGTGCAAATCATTGAATTGACAGTCGTCAAGCCGTAGAGAAACCCCGAACACGCGGCAAACAAATCGTAAGCCGCCGCGTTGTTCGCACCGATTTCAGCCTGGATTAAACAACCGGTCGAAGGCAAAATCTGGTCGGGCGAGGTCGTGGCACAAATCAGCAAATCAATTTCCGAAGCGTCGATGCCTGCACGTTCAAGTGCCTGGTTCGCTGCTTTGACTCCGAATTGCGATGTATATTCGTCGTCAGCCGCCTTGCGACGCTGTTTGATTCCGGTGCGCGAGATTATCCACTCATCGGATGTATCGACGATTTTTTCCAAATCGGCATTGGTCAAAACCCCGCTCGGATAAGCGTGTCCCATACCGATTATGCCTGCATTATGCGCCATCGAATCGTCCTTTAACTATTCTGAACTTTTGACTTCAATAATCTGACGACCTTTATACATCCCGGTTTTCGGGTTGATGCGGTGCGGCTGCATTGCTTCGCCCGTGTCTTTGTCGATATAAAACTGCGGCGTTTTCAGCGCGTCGTGAGCGCGACGCTGGCGCGTGCGCGATTTTGAATGTCTGCTTTTTGGATTTGGCATAAGTTAAACCTCTATAAACTTTGCCACAAATAACACTAGTAAAAAATTTTTGTGTTCTTTTGTGGATAATTTTCTTACAATTTCAAATTTTTTAATGCTGACCATCTCGGGTCAATTTTTTCTTCTTCGCAATTACAATCTATCAAATTTAGATTTGCGCCGCACTTTTGGCACAAACCTTGACAATCCTCGCGGCAAAAAACCTGTGTCGGCAAATTTAGTAAAATCTGCTCGCGGGTAAGTTCCGTTAAATCCAACTTATCGCCTTCAAAAATGGAAACTTCCAAGTCGCCCGCTCTCAATTCTGCTTCTTTTTCCTGCGTGTAATTCTCCGCCGTCACAAAAACCGCGTCAAATGGAAACTCCAAATACATTTCGGCGGCTTGCAAACAACGATTACATTCGATTTCGATTTTCCCGGAAATTTTCCCCTGAACATCCGTTTGGGCAATTCCGTTTTTTAGGTTCCCTTCAATTTTTACGGCATCCTTCAACTTTACGGCTTCGCCTTCCAGATCAATTTTCTCCGGCGCAACCTGAAAATCAAACGAAGTCTGTCCGTCTTTGAGCAATGCTACATCAACAATCATCTTTGATAGAATAAACTTTCAATTCAAACAGCGCAAAGCAAAAGAATTTATTATAGCCGTCGAATCGGAAGTGTCAACCGTTAGTTGATCTCAATTCATATTCACTAAATACAATTTTGTCGTTAGTTGTTAGTAAAACGGATGGCGACAAATAAGCGGATAATTTGAAAAGATTGCAAAATCACTTTTCAAACTCAATTATTCGATGAACGGTAAATTCTTAACTTTTGCATTTACTCCGTTAGCTTTTAATTCAGTGCCTTCCGCCAGATAATCATATCTTACAAAAGCCAGAGCGATTTGTTTAGCGAGTTTCGGCGAGAAAACCGTTGACGTTATTTTCCCGGCGTTTTTGCCTTCAAGAGATTTGATTTCTTCGTTTCCTGCGAGCGCAACATTTTCTTCAAAAACCAATCCGGTCAATTTTTTGGCAACGTGACCGCGAAAATGAATGCGGGCGATAATTTCCTGACCGATGTAACAGCCCTTGTTGTAGCTGATTAAACCGTCAATTCCGAGTTCGGGAACAATCGTCGTTTCATCCATATCCACACCGTATTTCGGTTCGCCGTTTTCAATTCGCAAAACCTCGTAAAGTTCGTCGGAGATTTTGACAGCGTTTTTGTCTTTTAATTCTTTCAAAAAAACATCCGCCGCATTTTTCGGAACAAATATATTTCTGCCGAAGTTGGATTGAAATTCAATAAATTCGGGTTTTGAAATTTGGAATTGCGAATCCGAAATTTCAAAATATCTGAACTCATCTGATAAATCGTTGACGAAAAAATCTCCTGCAAATGTAAAACGCTGCAAGTTTTTCAAGATTTTTTCATAAGTTTCAGCCTCGGTATCGAAAAAAAACTTGTCGTTTGATTTTAGAACTCGCACAGTTGCCAGCAGACGACCTTGCGCGTTTGGAAATGCCGCGAGCATTTGCGCGTTTTCTTCCAGTTTCGCCGCGTCGTTGGTGATTAGACCGTTCAAAAACATCACCGCTTCTCTGCCCGAAACTTCTATCAAACCGCGTTTCCGCTCGTAAAATCCGAAGCTGTTTCCGCGGATGATTTCATATTCTTTTGTAAAATCCGTTTTCATCTTCTTCTAAAAAATTCGTCGTATTCTTTCTCGAAAAATCCGGCGATTACCTTGTCGTTCACGGCTAAAATCGGACGTTTGAGAAAAGTATATTCGCCTGCCATCAAATCGAGCATTTCATCTTCTGAAAGTATTTTGTCGCGCAAGCCGAGTTCGCGGTATTTGACTGAGCGGCGCGAGAAAAGGTTTTCCGCGCTGCCGAGCGTTTTCGCCAATTCCTCGATTTCCGCCCGTGAAAGCGGCTCTTCTTTGATGTTGCGAAGTTTTGCAACCGGAACGCTGTGATATTCCAATCGTCTCAACGCTTTTTGACAAGTGCTGCAACCGGGAAGTCCGTAAAAATAAATTTCGTTCATTGTTTTTCCGGTTCGACATTTTTACAGATGATTCCTTTATCTGAAATTTTCTCGAACTTTGCCGTTTTGACGTTCGCCTGCCAAGCGCGTATCACTTTGTAAGTTTTCTTTTTTGCCGAATGTTCAGTCATCACGATTAAATCGAGATTTTCCTTGCCGTTCTGCCGGCAGGTCGAACTGTATGAAAAAGAAAATGCCTGGTTTCTTTTCAATTTTTCAAACGTCAAAACGTCTCTGACCTCCCAACTCGGTACGCCTTTGCTGTCTCTATCCGTGATTTTTTCCAGCCACAGCATAAACCTTTTGCCTTTTTGAAAGCGCGAAACTCCATAGTTTTCGTTAGAGAGCAAACCGCCGCCCAAATCCTTCACGCCGTTCGGCAAAGTTTCGCCGTATAAAACGCCTTTGTGTTTGTAACCGATGAATTCACTTTTCTTTTCCGGTGCGGCAAAAATCGAAAGTGAAAAAAATATGATCGAGAAAAATAACTTTAACTTCATTGCCATGATTCCTTGCTTGTTCTTTTTCAAATTTACTAATCGCTTGATTTTATCGAAAACAAAATTAGATTATGCTAAATTTATAAATACAACGGCAAGTTCAATTCAGCAAACTTAATTTTTTATGAATCAAATTACTGAACAAAATGTATTACAGGCTCTAAGCCAAATTATTGACCCGGATTTAAGAAAGGATATTGTTACACTCGGCTTTGTCAAAGATTTGACGATAGCCGGCGGCGACGTTTCGTTTCGCCTTGTTTTGACGACTCCGGCGTGTCCGGTCAAAGAAGCGTTTGAGGAAGAAGCACGGCAGCTTGTCGGTGCGATTGAAGGTGTAACGAATGTCAGCGTAACGATGGATGCGGAAGTTCCGAAAGGTCGCGGCATCGCCAATAATGTCGCCGTTCCAGGCGTGAAAAATATAATTGCCGTGTCTTCCGGCAAAGGCGGTGTCGGAAAAACAACCGTTGCAGTTAATCTCGCAGTTTCGCTTGCGCTCGACGGCGCGAAAGTTGGATTGATGGACGCGGATGTTTATGGTCCGAACGTGCCGTTGATGCTCGGCATCGGAAACGTTCAACCGGAAGTTTTCAACAATCAACTCGTTCCGCTCGAAGCGCACGGCATCAGAATAATTTCGATGGCGGTTTTAGTTCCGCCCGATAAGCCGATGATTCTGCGCGGTCCGATGCTGCACGGCGTTGTCAGGCAGTTTTTGAGCGATGTCAATTGGGGCGAACTCGATTATTTAATCGTTGATATGCCGCCCGGAACAGGTGATGTTCAGTTGTCTCTGGCGCAGCTCGTCCCGGTGCAGGGCGCGGTTTTGGTAACGACTCCGCAAGCGGTTTCACTGGCGGATGTGCGTCGCGCCGTGAAAATGTTTGAGCAAGTCGCCATTCCGGTTCTCGGTGTCATCGAAAATATGTCGTATTTCGTTCCGCCGGATATGCCCGAAAAACGCTACGACATTTTCGGCACCGGCGGCGGGCAGCAGCTTGCAAGCGAGTATAATATAAGACTTCTGGGCGAAATTCCGCTCGGAATGGAAGTCCGCGAAGGCGGCGATTCCGGCGTTCCGGTTGTCGTTTCGCATCCCGATTCTCCGCAATCAAGAGCGTTTCGGACGGTTGCCGAAGAAGTCGCCAGACAAATTTCAATCGAAGCGATGAAACCGGAACTTGTAATTATGTCGAAAGCCAGATGATTTCCGGGTAGTTTGTTAGGTCATGTATCAAAAAAGATGCTTGAAAACAGAAGCCCGCGCGTGAGCAAGGGCGTAGACGGTTGAAGGGCAATAATCCGCCCTTGCTC
>Ga0136617_10004807_pt1 | contig 12115 bp, 6 predicted proteins | sample AntDrymUQ3222106_2_FD_129672 | JGI IMG/M metagenome (GOLD analysis project Ga0136617, IMG submission 129672) | Polar desert sand microbial communities from Dry Valleys, Antarctica - metaG UQ322 (21.06) | ecosystem: Environmental > Terrestrial > Soil > Desert | place: Antarctica: Dry Valley...
GATGCTGGTGCGAGGATGGCGGCGCCAGGGCACGGTCTACTTCCGGCCCTCGTGCGGGGCTTGCCGCGAGTGCGTGTCCATCCGCATTCCCGTCGACCGCTTCGTGCCCACCGGCGCCCAGCAGCGCGCGCGACGCCGGTGCGGGCGGTTCCGCGTCCTGCTCGAGCGGCCGCGGGTGGACGAGGAGCGGCTCGCGTTGTACGCCGCCTGGCACGCGGGCCGCGAGCGCGATCGCGCGTGGGAGCCGGCGCCGCTGGACGCGCAGGGGTACGCGATGCAGTTCGGCCATCCGCACCCCGCGGCCTGGGAGCTCTCGCTGCGTGACGGCGACCGGCTGGTGGCGGTGACGCTGTGCGACATCACCCCGCGGGCGTGGAGCGCGATCTTCGGGTTCTATTCGCCGGAGATCGCGAACCTGTCACCTGGAGTGGCCGAGGTGGTGCTCGCGGTGGAGATGGCCCGGGCCCGCGGCATTCCGCATGTGTACCTGGGGTTTCGCGTCGCCGGCTGCGCCTCGATGCGCTACAAGGCCGGATATCGGCCCCACGAGCTGCTCCAGGGGCTTCCGGGGCCCGACGAACAGCCGTGCTGGGTGGAAGCCCCCGGCTGTTAGCTGGCCCGGCACGGAACTCGCAGTAAGAGTAGCGGCGGGTGTGGCGGCACTCGCCGGCTGGGGGGTCTAGGCGGGGAGCCAACCACCATGGCTGACTGGTGGCGGCCCTCCGCAATATGAGGCTGGCGGCGGCGCGCGAAGCACCGGACGGCCATGGCGGTACGGGAACCCGATCCGCCGTGGCGGGCTCGACGGCGCCGGCTGGGGGGTCCTAGGGGGGGTCGCGAGGCGAATCCTGGCGCCGCGCCGACGTGCCCCCCCTACTAATTAAAAGGAGTCATTAATGAACTCACGCTCATCTACGGCCGTGGTGGTGGCGATGACGATGTTGACCGGCGCCGGCTGCGCCAGCATGAACAAGACCGAGCGCGGCGCTGCGGTCGGCGGCGGCGCGGGGGCGGCGCTAGGCGCTCTCATCGGCCACAAGACCGGCTCCACGGCGAGGGGCGCGATCATCGGCGCCGTCGTCGGAGGCGCCGCGGGCGCGCTGATCGGTCGCCGGATGGACCAGCAGGCGGAGCAGCTCACGAAGGTCCTCCCCGATGCTCAGGTCTCCCGCGTCGGCGAGGGCATCGCGGTGACATTCGATTCAGGGATCCTGTTCCCGTTCGATTCCGCGGAGCTGCAGGGCGCCGGGCGCGACAACCTGCGCCGTCTCGCGGACAGCCTGCAGGAGAACCCGCGCACCGAGATCATGCTCATCGGGCATACCGATTCCGTCGGCCAGCCCGGCTACAACCAACAGCTCTCCGAGCGGCGCGCGCGCACGGCGGCCGCCTATCTTTCCGCGCAGGGTGTCGCGCGTGGCCGGCTGCTGACCTCGGGCAAGGGCGAGGGCGAGCCCATCGCGACCAATGACGATGACGCGGGCCGGGGCAAGAACCGGCGCGTGGAGATCGCGATCTACGCCGACGAGAAGTGGCGGGAGGAAGCCCGCCGCGAGGCGGGCACCGACTAGCGCCCGGGCCCTTTCATCGAGCGTGCCGCGCCGGGGTGACCTCAGTTCCCCGCGAACTGGACGCCATCGAACACGAGCGTCGGCGTCCGCCCCGGCGAGTACGAATAAGGATCGTTCCCCACCGCGGCCAGGCGCTTCCAGATGTCGGTCTGGTTGCCGGAGATGTTCATCTCGCCGATGGGCTCCGCGATCTGACCGCCGCGGATGCGATAGCCCTGGACGCCGAAGGAGAAGTCGCCCGTCGTCCCGTTGGAGTTCCCGCCGAGGAAGCCGGTGACCAGGATCCCGTCCTTCATGTCGGCGAGCAGCTCCGCCTGCGGCTTGTCTCCAAGCGCCCACGCGCCGTTCGAGGACCCGGCCGTGGTCGGTTCCACGCCCATCTTGCGGCCGTAGTAGGTGTCGATGAAGTACGTCTTCAGGACCCCGCGGTCGAACACCGGCATACGGCGCGCGGCCAGCCCCTCGCCGTCGAATAGCCGGGACGCGAACCCTTTCACGACCAGCGGATCATCGGCCAGCGTCAGCCGCTCGCTCCCCACGACCGTGCCCAGCTTGCCGTCGAGGAACGACCGCTTCTGCTGGAGCACCTGGCCGTGCAGGGGGCCGAGCAGCGCGCCCACCATCCGACCCGCGGCGCGATTGTCCAGCGCCATCGGCAACACGGTCGAATCCCCCTTCGCGGATCCAATCCGTGCCAGCGCGCGCTCCGCCGCGTCCCGGCCCACCTCGGCCACGGGGGGCAGCTCGCCGATGAAGCGCACGCCCGCCGCGGACCAGTCCTCGGGCCGGCGCCCGTCCGCGTCCTTTACCGTCACCTGCGCGGACGTCCAGAACGACGTGTCCACGCGCCCGCCCTCGAAGCCGTTGGAGGTGACGCGCAGCATCTCCGCGCGCGTGTCGCTGAACCCGGTGGTCACGGAGAGGATGGCGCCGGCGCCGGGAACCGACCGCGACGCCTCCTCCATCTCACGCGCGAGACGCCGCCGCGTCTCCGGCGTCACCGTCGGGTAATCCGGGTCCGCCAGCTTCAGGTCGACCGACGCCTGTCCCGCGTACAGCTTCGGATCGGGCAACGCGCGAAAGGGATCTACCACCAGCGTCCGCGTCATCGCTACCGAGTCGCCGATGAACACGTCCAGCGCGTCCGGCCGCAGGTCGCTCGTCGACACCGCCGAGTATCGTCCGTCGACGTACAGCTGCAGGCCGACACCGCGCGTGGTGGACTCGTTGATCTGCTCGATCTTGCCGTCGCGCCACTGCACGCTGACGTCGCGCACCCGGTACGCGCGCACCGCGACCTCGGACGCGCCCTTCGCCTTGGCGATGGCGACCGCGCCGTGCGCGATCTCCTTCATGTCGCCGCCCATCGCCGTCAGGGTTGCCAACCGGTCAGCCCTTCGTCGCCTGGCCGCCGACGGTGATCGACGCCACGCGAACCGTCGGCATTCCCTGCGACACGGGGACACTCTGCCCGTCCTTGCCGCAAGTCCAGCCGCCTTCGTCGATGGTCAGGTCGTCGGAGACCATGTCCACCTTCTCCAGCACCTTCGGGCCGTTGCCGATGATGTTGACGTCCTTGATCGGCCGCGTCAGCTTGCCGTCCTCGATCATGTAGCCGTTCTTCACGTAGAACGTGAAGTCGCCGGCGCCGATCTGCACCTGGCCGTTGGTGAAGTTGCTGCAGTAGATCCCCTTCTTCACCGACGCGATGATCTCCTCGCGGCGGTGCGGGCCGGGCAGCATGTACGTCGAGCGCATACGCGGCATGGGCGCGTACTGGTAGCTCTCGCGGCGGCCGTTGCCGGTGGGGGCCACGCCGTAATGCTTCGCGGAGATCGTGTCGTGAAGGTACGTGGTGAGCACCCCGTCCTGCACGAGGTTGGTGCGGCCGGCGACGTTGCCCTCGTCGTCCACGTTGATGGCCCCGCGGGCGCCTTCCTGCGTGCCTTCGTCGACGATGTTCACGAAGGACTTCGCAATCGGCTTGCCGATCTTGTCCGCGTAGATCGACACGCCCTTGCGGTTGAAGTCCGCCTCCATGCCGTGGCCGATGGCCTCGTGCAGGAGGATGCCGGACGAGCCCGCGGCGAGCACGACGGGCATCTCCCCCGCCGGCGCGGGGACGGCTTCGAACAGGATCACCGTCCGCTCGACGGCTTCCTTCACGACGCGGCTGATGCGGTCGGGGTTGTAGTAGCCGATGTCGCTGCGGGCGGCGACGTTGTACCCGCCGGCCTCGCGCTTGCCGTTCTGCTCCGCCACGCACGAGACGTACAGGCTCGTCATGGGCTGAACGTCTTCCACGATGCGCCCGGTGCTGTCGGCGATGAGGATGGCGCTGGCCTGGTCCGAGAAGCCGATGCTGACCTTGCGCACGCGCGGGTCGGAGGCAAACACGCGCTGGTTGACCTCGTTCAGGATGGGCAGCTTCTGCTCGGGCCGCACGTCCTCCCATCGCTGCCGCACCTGGTAGCGCGAGGGCAGGCCCGACGAAACGTGGAACCGCTGCGGGACCTCCCGCGCCGGCCCGTCGGCAATCGCTGCGGCCGTGCGCGCCGCGGCCTGCAATCCCTCGCGGGTCAGGTCTTCGGTGAAGCCGTAGCCGGTCTGGTCGCCCCGCACGACGCGAACGCCCACGCCGAGCTCGACGCTGGCAAAGGCGCGGTTCACTTCCCCGTCTTCCAGCCCGAAGCTGTTGGAGACGCTGTGCTGGAAAAAGAGGTCGGCGTATTCACCGCCATGGGCCAGCGCGGTGGCCAGGGTGTGGCGGATCAGGGCCTCGTCGACGCCGAAACGGCTGAAGTAGGCGATGCCGCCCCGGGGTCCCAGGCTCATCCCCGCAGTATCCTATCTTTCGAGCACATGAGCGAAGCCACCACCCGCGGGATCAAGGTCGAAGTCCAGGCGCAATACATTCCGTCCCGGAGCGCGCCCGACCGTTCGCAGTTCTTCTTCTCCTACGACGTCCGGATCTCGAACGTGGGGACGGAGGCGGCGCAGCTGGTGAGCCGCCGCTGGGTCATCACCGACGGCGAAGGGGCAGTCCAGGTGGTCGAAGGCCCCGGGGTGGTGGGCGAGCAGCCGCTGATCGCGCCCGGATCGTCCTTCGAATACACCAGCTTCTGCCCGCTACCGACGGCGTACGGAACGATGCACGGCGCCTATCGGATGGTCTGCCCTGGCGGCGACGCCTTCGAGGCGACGATCGCCCCCTTCACGCTCGCGGTTCCGAACTCGATCAACTGACCGCGGCGGTCGCCGGCACGGGTGACGCTGTCCGCGGTCGCAGGAGCGGGGTCGGTCGCGGTCACTCGCCTGCGATCGCGGTCGCCGGCACCGGTGACGCTGTCCGCGGTCGCAGGAGCGGGGCGCGCTTCCCCCGAGCGACTTGAAGTCAAACTGCTGGGGAGCGAGGGGAAGCGACGACCCGCTGCTGCGACCATCCCAGTCGGCAGGCTCAGTCGGGCGTCGGGCAGGTGAAGAACAGCGCCGACAGCGCGGGCAGGGTCACGGTCAGCGAGCAGGGCCGGCCATGCGCGGCCACCGGCGCTGCCTCGACGCCGCCGAAGTTGCCCCAGCCGCCGCCCGCATAACGCGGGGAATCCGAGTTGAGCGATTCGCGCCAGAAGCCGCCGCGCGGCACCCCGAGGCGGTAGTCGAGACGCGCCGCCGGCGTGAAGTTGAGGGCCACCAGCACGGGACGCGTCCCCTTCCCGCCGTGGCGCATCAGGCTGAGCACACTCGAATCCGCATCGCAGCAATCTACCCATTCGAAGCCGGAGGGCACGCAGTCCATCGCGTGCATCGCGGGCTCGCCGCGGTAGAAGCGATTCAGGTCCTCGACCCATGTTTGAACGCCCTTGTGCAGGTCGACGTCGAGAAGATGCCAGTCGAGGCTGCGGTCGTGGCTCCACTCCCGGCCCTGTGCGAACTCTCCGCCCATGAAGAGCAGCTTCTTCCCCGGCTGTGCGAACTGCGACCCGAGCAGGAGGCGGAGGTTCGCGAACCGGTCGCGCGCTTCGCCCGCCATCTTGTCGAGCAGCGACTTCTTGCCGTGCGCGACCTCGTCATGGGACAGCGGCAGGACGAAGTTCTCGGTGAACGCGTACATCGCGCGGAAGGTGAGCTCGTTGTGGTGGAACTTCCGGAAGATCGGGTCCTGCGCCATGTAGGCGAGCGTGTCGTGCATCCAGCCCATGTCCCACTTCAGGCCGAAGCCGAGCCCGCCGAGGTAGAGCGGCCGCGACACCATCGGCCACGACGTCGATTCTTCCGCGGTCGTCTGCACGTCGGGATACTCGCGGTAGACGTGCTCGTTCAGCTGCCGGAGGAACTCGATCGCCTCCAGGTTCTCCCGCCCGCCGTGCTTGTTCGGGATCCACTCCCCTTCCTTGCGCGAGTAGTCGAGGTACAGCATCGAGGCCACTGCGTCGACGCGCAGGCCATCGATGTGGAAGGCCTCCAGCCAGAAGAGCGCGCTGCTGATCAGGAAGCTCTTCACCTCGTGGCGCCCGTAGTTGAAGATGAAGCTGTCCCAGTCCTGGTGATGCCCCTGCCGCCGGTCCGCGTGCTCGTACAGATGCGTGCCGTCGAAATAGGCGAGGCCATGCTCGTCGGTCGGAAAGTGGGACGGCACCCAGTCGAGGATCACGCCGATGCCGCGCTGGTGAAGGGTGTCGATGAGGAACATCAGGTCCTGCGGCGTGCCGAAGCGGCTGGAGGCGGCGAAGAATCCGGTCGTCTGATAGCCCCACGACCCGTAGAACGGATGCTCGGTCAGGGGCAGGAACTCGACATGGGTGAAGCCCATGTGCTCGACGTAGTCGGCGAGCAGCGGCGCCATCTCGCGATAGGTGAGGAAGCGGTCGCCTTCGTCGGGCACGCGGCGCCACGACCCCAAGTGGACTTCGTAGACGCTCATCGGGGCGCTCAGACCGCTCCGGCCCTTGCGGTCCTTCATCCACTCCTGGTCCGACCACTTGTAGTCGAGATCGGCGACCACCGAGCCCGTGCGCGGCGGCACTTCCTGACGGTAGGCATAGGGATCGGCCTTGTCCACGGCGAACTGCGTGACGCGCGAGCGCAGGTGGTACTTGTAGACGGACCCGACTTCGAGGCCGGGGACGAACCCATGCCAGATCCCGGACTGCCGCAGCGCGCCCAGCGGGTTCGCGTCCTTGTCCCAGCCGTTGAAGTCGCCCATCACGGAGATGCTTTGCGCGTTCGGCGCCCACACCGCAAACGCCACGCCCTCCATGCCGCCGAGCGTGGCGCGATGGGAGCCCAGGCGGCGGTAGGCCCGCACGTCCGTCCCTTCGTTGAACAGGTGCAGGTCCTGGTCGGTGAAGAGCCCCGTCTCGCGGGTGGCTTCGGGCAGGCTGCTCGCGGTCCGAGGCCCGCCCCCGATCGTCTTCATGGTGTCTCCTTCAGCAGGGCGGCGATGCCCTGCAGGGGCAGGCCTACCCCCGCGCTCGCTTCGCGCGGCCGGGAGCGGTCGTGCTCAGGCGGTCCTGGCCGCCCCTCGGGGCGTCAGAACGCGACGTCCACCACAGCAGCACCAAAGCGATCCGGCATGCGCACGCGAAGCACGCCCGAATCGTCGAGCGACCAGCCCGCACCCTTCCCGTTGACGGCGAGACGCGCGAGCGCCTGACCGTCGGCGGTGATCGAAGACGGCTCCGTCGCCCCGCGCAACTCGAGGACGATGTCGCGGGCGGCCGGACGGTACTCCCCCTCCGGAGCGGCGACGGTGAGCCGCCCCGAGGCGCCGGTGCGCGACCACTCGAAGCGCCGCCGCGAGAAGGCGCCGCGGGTATGCCCCAGCGACTCGCCGTCGTCCTCGTAGAGCTGTCCCGCTCCGCGATCACCGTACACGCCGAGGACGAGCGGCTGCCCCGGCATCTCGCCCGTGTGCTGGACGACGGGCTGACGGAAGACCATGGCTCCGCCGCGCACGAAGATCGGGGTGGAGTCGAGGCCGACCGGCACGTTGATGTTCTTCCCGCCGGAGTGGCGGCGGCCGGTCCAGAAGTCGAACCAGTCCCCCGCCGGCAGGTACACCTCGCGCTGCGTGGCGGCTTCGCGCAGGACGGGGGCCACCAGCAGGTCGGACCCGAAGAGGAACTCGTCCTCCCGGCCGTAGACGCTACCGTCCTCGGGGTATTCGAGCACCAGCGGTCGAAGGGCAGGGATGCCGGTGCGGTGCGACTCTTCCATCACGTTGTAGATGTGCGGGAGCAGCTCGTAGCGCAGCTCGATGGCGCGCCGGTTCAGCTCCTCGTGGCGCAAGCCGTACGACCATGGCTCCTGGTCGGGGGTGCCGAACGTCGTGTGCACGCGCATGAAGGGATAGAAGACGCCCATCTGCAGCCAGCGCGTGAACAGCTCCGGCGACGGGGCGTCCGCGAAGCCGCCGATGTCGGCGCCGAGGAACGCGAAGCCGGAGAGTCCCATGTTGGCGAACATCGGGATGGTGTCGCGCATCGCGGTCCAGTCGCTGACGTTGTCGCCGGGCCAGATCGCCGAGTAGCGCTGCCCCCCCGCGAACGAAGCGCGGGTGAGGATGAACGGGCGGTCGTCCGGGCGCAGGCGCTGCAGCCCTTCGTACGTGGACCGGGTGTTGAGCAGGCCATACACGTTGTGCACGGCGCGGTGCGTCGTCGGCTCGCCCTCGTTGTCGTGCACGACGTCGAGCGGCATCGTGCCCGTCGGCGTCTTGAAGATGGCGGGCTCGTTCATGTCGTTCCAGATGCCGGCTACGCCCACGTCGAGCAGCGACTTGTAGAGACCTCCCCACCAGTCGCGCGCGGCGGGCTTCGTGAAGTCGGGGAACACGCTCAGCCCGGGATCCTTCTCCGCTTCCGACGGCCAAACCGGCGCCTCGTAGACCGAGCCATCAGGGTTCTTCACGAAGTGATCGCCGGCCAGGCCGGTGTCGTAGGGGACGGTCCCCCGCTTCTTCTCCGGGTGAGCGTCGAGGATCGTCACCGTGCGGAATCCATCCGCGCGCAGGTCGGAGATGAGCCCCTTCGGGTCGGGGAAGCGCACCGGGTCCCACGTGAAGGGCGCGTAGCCGTCCTGGTAGTGGATGTCGAGCCAGATCACGTCCGCGGGGATGCGCCGCTCGCGGAAGTTGCTGGCGATGAACCGCACCTTCGATTCGGGGTAGTAGCTGTAGCGGCACTGGTTGAAGCCGAGCGCCCAGCGCGGCGGCATCGGCATGCGGCCGGTGAGGGTGGTGTAGCGCTCCACCACCTGGCGCGGCGTCGGGCCGTAGAGGAAGTAGTAGTCGAGCTCGCCCTGATCGATCCCGAAGGACAGCAACGACTGCGACTCGCGTCCGACGTCGAAGGTCGTGCGCGACTCGTTGTCGAGAAAGATGCCGTGGGTGCGCCCGTTGCGCAGCACGAGGAAGAAGGGCACCGAGGCGTAGATGGGGTCGGTGTCGCCCATGTACCCGAAGGTGTCGCTGTTCCACATCGTGTAGGAGTACCCGCCCATCTTGTTGCCGCGCTTGTCGAGGCGCCCCGTCTTCTCGCCGAAGCCGTACACGTGCTCGTCGTCGCGCAGGCGCTTCCAGATGCGCGCGCTCTTCCCGACCACCGCGATCCCCCGCTCCGGATCGTCCTCGTCGAGCGATTCACCGGCCGCGGTGGCGAACGACACCCGGAATGGGTCGTGGCGGACCGTCACCTTGAGGACGCTGGTCGTGATCACGGACTGCGCCGCCGCGATGTCGAACAGCGCCTGCGTCGATCCCAGCGCGCGGCTCACCACGGCGTAGGAGTGATCGCGCCCGAACTCGCGCGTGGGCGAGAAGCGGACGCGGATGGATTCAGGCCCGAGGACGGCGACGGAGACGATGCCCTGCGCACCCTTGAAGACGAGGACATCTCCGTCGCGGGTCGGCGCGGCGACCGCGCCAACGGAGGACCAACCGGCAAATACGGCCGCCGGGGCAAGGGTGACGGAGAGAACAAGGGCGGCCAGTCGCGTGTGGCGCATGGCCGATTGTAGGTCAGCGAGATTCGGTCGCGTGCGCGGGGCGCGATTCTCCCGAGCGACTTGAAGTCAAACTGCTAGGGAGCGAGGGGGAGCGTCGACCCGCGCGACTGCGATGATCCGCGCGCGGCGCCGGCGTCGGTCGCGCGGATGACCTCCAGCTCCCGTATGCCGGTGCGGCGATCGGCATTCGCGGCCTGGACCTCGACGCGAACGTAGCGGCCGACGATCGGCAGCGGGAGCTCACCGGTCGCGCCGGTGGGCGTCACCGCCGTCCAGCTGTCGCCGTCCGGCGAGACCAGGAGCCGGAAGGATGCGGGCGGCGGCTCGCTCCAGGTGACGCCGATCCGCGAGATCCGGGTGGGTTGCCCAAGGTCGGCGGTGAGGCTGCCAAGAGCGGCATCGGGGGCCCACGCGGTCGCGGCGTTGCCGTCGACGGCGGCCTCGGCGTACAGGCCGGGCTCCTCCGACGAGGCCTGCGATGGCGCACAACGCGCGGCGTTGTCGGTGGCAAGGAGGTCGGGACGCCGCGTCTTCAGCATCAGCGGTGTGCCGCGGCTCACCGTGTGCACTCCCTCGGGCGACTCGACGGTGAACGGCAGGCCCGCGGTCTGGGTCACGGTGGTCCGGTCGGCTCGGATCGCGACGTCGAACGTCCGCCCCTGCCAATCCAGCCCGATGACCGTTACGCCGTCCTTCATCTGCGGCGGCAGCGTCGGATCGAGGGAGATGCGGTCCTCGCGCAGGCGCAGGCCGGTCAGGCCATGCGTGAAGACCTGCGTGAAGCCGCCGGAGCCGGTGGTGAACGTGAGGGCGGGCGCGCCGGAGAGGGGGTCGAGGATGCCGGCCTTGGCGCCGCGGGCCTCCGCGAACTGCGCGAACGGCTCGCGCACGAAGGGCCGGATGGTCCGCATCAGGTAGGTGTAAGTGGCGCAGCCGGGCTCGCCGATTGCCGCCGCGTCGATCGCGTGCACCGAGTCCGTCATGGCCGGACCGTCGGGATCGGTGAGCGGCGCGTAGAAGTCGAGCGTGGCCGCGGCGACCTCTTTCGGCATCGGCCACTCCAACGGGTACATGAGGAGCACGGTGTCGGCCTGCTTGATCTTCGTGCCCTTGTACCCGTCGTACTGGACGAAAACGCCCTTGCCCTCGTCGAAGGGGATGCGGATCTTGCCCGCGATGGCTTCCCACTGCTCCGGGGCGGGCTGGCCGAGCACCTGCGCGGCCCGCGTCGCGTTGCGCAGCGCGGTGGCGGCGCCGGCGTTGGTGAACACGGCGTCGTTGACGCCGTTGCTGTACTCGTCGGGACCGGCGGTGTCGTTGATCGAGTAGCTGCCGTCGGCGTTCCCGGTGACGCGGCTGGCCCAGAACTCCGCGATGCCCGAAAGCATGGGCCAGCCGCGGCTGCGCAGCCAGTCGGCGTCTTTCGTCGCCAGGTAGTAGTGCCAGGCGGCCAGGGCGATGTCTCCCTGCAGATGGACCTGCGTCCGGCAGTGCGGCGGGTCGACGCTGTGGCACTCGGAGGGAAGGTCGCCGGCGCTGGCGCTCGTCCACGGGTAGAAGAGGCCCTGAAAGCCGAGCCGCGCGGCGTTGGCCCGCGCGCCGCTCATGGTCTGGTACCGGTACTCCAGCATGGAGCGCGCGATGTCCGGATGGAGGAGCAGGAGGCCGGGGTACATCCAGGTCTCGGCATCCCAGAAGATCTGCCCGGCATAGTTGTCGCTGCTCAGGCCGGTGGGCCCCATGCTGTAGCCGTGGCCCGGGCGCGCGCTGGCGAGGAGCGAGTAGAGGCTGCCGCGCACCCACGCCTGCAGCTCGGGCCGCCCGGCGACGACGATGTCACTGCGCCACAGCGTCCTCCACGCGAGGGCATGACGCGCGAGCAGTTGCCGCCATCCCAGGGCGGCCGCCGCTCGTGACGCGGCCCGCGCGGCGCTCCGCGGCCGGCGCGACGTCAGCGAGGTGTCGACTCCGACGTACTTGACGATCTCGTACGACTCGCCGTCACGTACGGGGAAGGTCAGTGTCTGGCGGGCGGTCAGCCCGTCGATGGTGCTGGTTCTCGCCTTCGGGAGGACGTTCCGGCCCGGCCGGAGCGTGGAGGCGACGGCGCCGGCGATCTTCGTCGTGTGGGTGCTGAACGTGACATCGGCGGTGGTGTCACCGGGTGCCGCCGCTCCCCCGGTGGGAGAGATCCGGCGCGCTCCGGCGCCGTCGAGCAAGGCGGCGACGGTCGCCTGACCGCTCCAGCGTGGCGTCAAGGCGAGCCGCACGACCGCCACGTGCGCAAAGGCGCGGTCGGCCAGGACGTCGAACACGAGGTCGGTGGACTTGCCGTCCGCCGTGGTCCAGGTCAGCGCGGTCCGCAGCAGGCCGCAGCGCAGGAAGAGGGTCTGCCGGAAACCCGTGATCTGGTCGGCGGGCGCCTCGGGAGAGTACGTCTCGTTTCCGACGCCCAGGGTCAGCGTCGTCCACGTCGGGATGGCCGCGATCACCTGCCGGTTCCCGACCAGCTGCGGCTCCTGTGCGTAGACGCCGGCGAC
>Ga0136617_10004808_pt1 | contig 12114 bp, 11 predicted proteins | sample AntDrymUQ3222106_2_FD_129672 | JGI IMG/M metagenome (GOLD analysis project Ga0136617, IMG submission 129672) | Polar desert sand microbial communities from Dry Valleys, Antarctica - metaG UQ322 (21.06) | ecosystem: Environmental > Terrestrial > Soil > Desert | place: Antarctica: Dry Valley...
CGCACGGGGTGCGCCGGCCGTCACGGATGCGGGACACCGGACCCTGGATGGAGACGGTGTACACCCGTCCGCAGGCATCCTGGCCGAAGGAGACGAGCTGCTCGACGGACAGGCCGGTCGCTCGGTCGGACCTGCCGTCGCCGGGCTTGACGGCACGGATGGCGGGCACGCAGAGGTCGCCGTGCAGATAGCGCCCCTGGAGGGTCTCGAGACCAGGATCGCGTACCACGACGCCGCCTGTGATGGAGCAGACGCCGGTGCGCTCGTGGTCGCGATCGAGCAGAGGAGCAACCCGGCCTGCCACTTCGCAGGCTGCGATGCCGGGGGTCGGGATCCGGCCCTCGAAACAGACCCAGCCGTAGTTCGCCCCGCGTCCCAGCCCGTCGGCGGCCGCGGCGAAGTCCACCTCCTCGCGAGCGCCCTGGCCGACGTCTCCAATCCATAGGTCGCCCGTGCGACGGTCGAACGAGAAGCGGAAGGGGTTGCGCAGGCCGAGCGCCCAGATCTCAGGCCGGGCTCCGTCGCGCCCGACGAACGGGTTGTCCGTCGGCACCGTGTAGGCGCGCGTCGTGGTCCCGCGAGGGTCGATGCGAAGCAGCTTGCCCAGAAGCGTCGAGAGGCGCTGGCCGTTGCCGGGCGGCGACGATGTCGAGTCGTTGGCGCCCCCGCCGTCGCCCATGCCGATCCAGAGCCGGCCTGCGGCGTCGAACTGCAGCTGGCCCCCGTTGTGGTTCGGGGCCCGCTTGTGGGATTGGGTGATGACGAGGCGGCGGCTCGATGGGCGGGCCGCGTTCGGGTCGCGCGCCGAGCGTCGGTACTCGCGTACTTCGATGTCGCCGTCGCGCGCGGTGACGTAGACGTACACCAGCCCGCTCGCCGCGTAGTCGGGCGGGAAGGCGATCGACAGGAGGCCTCGCTCCCCTCCGGCGCTGATGCTGCGGGAGAGGTCGAGGAAGGGCTTGGATCGGACGGTGCCGTTCTTACGCACGATGCGCACGGTGCCGCCCTGCTCCACCACGAAGAGCCGGGCATCGCCCGGCGGCGAGACGGCGTAGAGCGGACTGTTGAAGCGACCCACCACCTCGAGCCGGGGCGCCGCCCCGGCCACCGCCGGCAGCAGCAGCAGCCAGAGCAGGAGGGCCGCCGCCGCCCCGCGGATGACCGGCCTCAATGGTCCGCAACATGGCCGCCCTCGGGGACGATGGGCCGCCCCTCGCCGTGCCAGCGCTCCAAGCCGCCGACCATTGAGTGGGCCTCGAAGCCGGCGCGGCGGAAGGCGTGAGCGGCCATCCCCGACCGGGCGCCCACCCGGCAGTAGAAGATGACCGGTCGGTCTCGATCGAGCGTCTCGGCCTTCGACGCGAGGCGCTCGAGCTCCAGAGGAAGTGCGCCCTCGATGCGACCCGCCTCGTACTCGTAGGGCTCTCGGACGTCGACGAGTTGGACGTCGTCATCGGCGATGCGCCGTTCGACGTCAGCTGGTGCAAGATCGACGTCATCGGCGCTGAAGGGATAGGTCATAAGACCTCATCGTAGGCAACCCAGGTTGTAAGCAGAACGACGCTCCAGCCACGCCGGACGCCGCCCGCCTAGGGTTCGCTCAGGTTCCGCACTTCGTTAGTCGATCGCTGGTCGCAGGCCTTGTCGCAGGATTTTCTTACCGCGCGGGCATCTCCACGACGGTTGACGGGCACTTCGGGCCCGGGACGCGCAAGAAGCTCGGAGATTGGGAGCGCCGCGCGCACGCCTCGAGTGCCGGCGCAGGGCTGCGGATCGACGGCCGCATGCCGCCCGCCGAGGCCGCGCGCTGCGCCGTGAAGTGGAGCAGGTCGAAGCCGGCCGGTCGCCGGCACCCGCACCGGCGCTCCTCGCCGCACCCGCCGAAGCGGGACGGCACAGCCGTGGCTCCCGCGTCCGCTCCAGCGCCGGTCAAGCAGATCATCGCCGCGGGCAACGAGATCCATGACAAGCCCTACAGATACGGTGGCGGGCACGCCAGGCGGATCGATTCGGGCTATGACTGCTCCGGTTCGATGTCCTACGCCCTCCAGGGCGCTGGACTGCTGAAGACCGCTCTGGACTCCTCGGGCTTCGCCGGCTGGGGCGAAGCCGGCCCGGGGCAGTGGGTGACGATCTACGCCAACGCGGCCACTCCTTCATGGTGGCCGCGGGGCTTCGCTTCGACACGAGCGGCCGCAGGAGCGCCGGCTCGCGCTGGCAGGCGAGTCAGCGATCGTCGAGTGGCTACACCGTGCGTCACCCAAGCGGCCTCTAGCCGCTCGGCCGACCGGCCGCGGGCATCCGCTGCGGGCCCGGAGACGTAGAGTGACGCAGTGGCCCGACTCGTCCGCATGCTCGCCGGAACCCTCGCGCTCGCGGGTTGCGGTCAGTCAGATCCGCAGCCCGCCTCCCGGACCGATGCCGAGCGCGCGCGTCCCGTGATCAAGGCCTGGTCGGACGCACTCAGGCGGTCGGACGTCGACCGCGCGATCGGCTACTTCGCGCTACCGTCGCTGATCGCCCAGGGCCCTGCGTTCAAGTTGACGACTCGCGCCCAGGTCCGGATCTTCAACGCCGGGCTCCCGTGCGGCGCGAAGCTTGAGGGCGTCGAGCAGGCGGGGCGCTACGTGGTGGGGACCTTCCGACTCACCGAGCGGCCCGGCCAGACCTGCGACGGGCCGGGAAACCTCGCTCGCGTCGCGTTCGTCATTCGCGGGGGCAAGATCAGCGAGTGGCGCCAGCTCACAGCGCCCGAGACGCCGGATCCATCGCTGTCTGAGACGTGATCAGTAGTTCTCGCGGTCGCGCGGCGGCACATCACGCGTCGTGCTCACGACAGCACGATCACGCTGCTGGGTGAGGAAGAACAGCGAGATCAGCAGGCCGATCACGCCGACGACCATGAGGATCACTCCGATGGTCGAGAGCTCCACGCCCGAGATGTCCGCGTTGACGGCGAACTTGAGGATCGCGCCGACGGCGATCAGGAGAAGTGAGGTTCCGATACCCATGTCAGGGGTGGTTGCCCGCCATGCGGGTCCGACAAACTGTCGCGCGCGCGTACGATGGACGGATGGCGGCGTCACCCCTCAAGCGGATCGCCCTCGCGGCAACGGTGGCGCTCTGCGTCGCCGTGCTGATCATCACGATGCTGCAGGGCTTCGCCACCACCTATCCGCTGCGCTTCTTCCAGGGCGTGCTGGCTGCCGGAGGCGCCCTGAGCGCACTGGGAATCGGGATCGCACTGATCACGACCCGATTGGGCACCTACTCAGAGCCCGCCGACGAGGAGGAGTTCGAGCGCCTGGTCGTGCGTTCAGAGCGCCTGGCGCGCGACAACCTCGCCGCCGAGCCTGACGAGCAGGAGTTCGCGGCCCTCGATCCGCGCGACCCACGGGACTTCGACGAGCTGGTGCGCGAGGCGCTCGACGACCTGCCCGACCTCCTGCGCAACGCGCTCTCGCACGTGGCGGTTGTCGTGTCGGACAAGGGGCGCCGGCATGGTGCCTACGGGCTCTACCAGGGCGATGGAGTCGCCCGCGACGACTATCCCGATCGGATCATGATCTTCCGCGACACGCTCGTGCGTGACTTCGGCCACGACCCCGACCAACTGCGCGACCAGGTCACCCGCACGGTGCGCCATGAGCTCGCCCATCACCTGGGCGCCGATGAGCTCGGAGTGCGGGAGCTGGGCCTGTGATGATCGTCATGACACCGCAGGCCTCCGAGGCGCAGATCAAGGCGGTTCGCGAGAAGCTGGCGGCGACGGGCGTTCACGTGCTCGTCATGCCGGGTGAGCTGACCACCGCCATCGGCGCGATCGGCGATCCGGAGCAGGTCGGCGAGCTGGGCCTGGAGGGCATGGCCGGCGTCGATCGCGTCGTGCCCATCTCGCGCCCCTACAAGCTCGCCTCCTCGGAGCTGGCGCACCACGAGCCCACGCGCTTCGAGGTCGAGGGCCGCGTCGTCGGTGGGAACGAGACCTTCACGCTGATCGCCGGGCCATGCACCGTCGAGGACTCCGAGCAGACGCTGCGGGTGGCCCGGGCGGTGCGCGACGCAGGCGCCTCCATGCTGCGCGGCGGCGCGTTCAAGCCGCGGACGTCGCCGTTCGCGTTCAAGGGCCTCGGGGTCCCGGGCCTCGAGCTCCTGGCCGAGGCGCGTGCCGAGACGGGCCTGCCCGTCGTCACCGAGTTCCTGGACACGACGCACGCCGACGCCATCGCCGAGTATGCCGACGTGATCCAGATCGGCGCGCGCAACATGCAGAACTACGCGCTGCTCGAAGTGGCCGGCAAGCTCGGCAAGCCGGTGTTGCTCAAGCGCGGGCTCTCCTCCTCGCTCGACGAGCTGCTGCAGGCCGCTGACTACATCCTCAAGGAGGGCAACGAGCGCGTGATGCTCTGCGAGCGGGGGATCCGCACGTTCGAGACCGCGACGCGCTTCACCCTCGACCTGGGGGCCGTCCCCTGGCTCAAGCTGCACTCCCACCTGCCGGTGATCGTCGACCCCTCGCACGCATCGGGCGACCGGCGACTGGTCGAGCCGCTGTCGCGCGCGGCGGCCGCCGTCGGCGCCGACGGCATCATCGTCGAGGTCCACGAGGACCCCGAGAAGGCACTCTGCGACGGTCCGCAGGCCCTCTACGCACGTGACTTCCCGGCGTACGTCGCCGGCGTCGCGGCCCATGCCGCGCTCTGTGGCCGCCAGATCGCCTAGACCGGCGAGGGGACCTCGCGCGCTGCCCAGAACTCGGCGTCGAGCTCCCCGAGGGGAGTCGACGGCTCCCCGTCGGCGAAGAACTCCCGAGCGAGCGCATGCCAGTCGGCACCCGCTCGCAACTCTCCGAGGACCGTGAACACGAGCCCCTCCATCCGGCGGATCAGCAGCGCCTGCGGCGGGAGGGTTTCGCGCCGCATGAGGTCGAAGTACGGCGAGCGGGGGGAAGAGCTCAACTCCACCGTCTCGGCGACGTACATGGGCGAGAGCCGTCTCACGCCCGGCACGAAGTACCACTCGCCCGCACTCGCCAGCTGACCCAGGAGCGCCTCGGGCTCGAACTCGTCGGGCCGGGGAAGGTAGCCGAGGTCGGACAGCAGCCGGTGCACCTCCGGTGCGTCACCCTCGGTGACTGCCACCGCCAGGTCGCGCTCGGCCTGCAGGTACGCGGGCTCGATGACCCGCATGAAGCCGAAGTCCAGGAACCCGACCTTGCCGTCTGAAAGGAGCAGGTAGTTGCCGGGGTGCGGGTCGCCCGAGCAGCGCCGCAGTTTGAGCAGCGTCGTGAAGAAGAAGCGGAACACGATCTCGGCGTAGCGGTCGCGCTCGGCCTCGGGCAACGCCTTGACCTCCTCGAAGCGGCGGCCGTCCAGCAGCTCGGTGACCAGGACGCGTCGGCTGGAGAGCGAGGTGTCGACCTTGGGGACCACGACGAAGGGATGCCCGCGCCAGGCACGCTCGACCGCCCGTTGATTCTGGGCTTCGAGCTCGTAGTCGAGCTCCTCGGCGATCCGCTCGCGCAGCTCGCCGGCGAGCGCCTTGACGTCGAGCCCGGGCGCGAGGCGCTTGATCAGCGGCAGCAGGACCTGCATGTTGCGCAGATCGGTCTCGACCGCCTCGGCGACCCCTGGATACTGGATCTTGACCGCGACGCGACGGCCGTCGAGCGTCGTCGCCTTGTGGACCTGGCCGATCGAGGCGGCGGCGAACGCCTCCTCCTCGAACTCGGCGAAGAGCGTGTCGAGCCTGCCGCCGAGCTCCTCCTCGACGAGCTTTCGCAGCTTCTTGAAGGGCACGGGCTTGACGTCGTCACGCAGTGCGGCGAGGGTCTGCTTGAACTCCTCGCGATCGCCCTCGGGGATGGCCGTGAAGTCGATCGTGGAGAGCACCTGGCCGAGCTTCATGGCGGCCCCGCGCATCTGGCCGAGCTGCATGACCAGCTCCCGGGCGAGCGCCCCCGCCCGCTCGCCCGTGGCGGCGTCCGCGCGATCCTCCGAGCGGACGAGGTTGGCGGCACGCGTACCCGCCCAGCGCAGGCTCTGGCCCGCGACCAGCCCTCCGAAGCGGGCGGTACGAGCCGTGCGGGAGGTCGGAGGCGTGTCGCGGGGCATCGTCGTGTTACGTACTCCGGCGTTCAGAGGACCATAAGCTGTGTGCGCCGGACCCTCACACTAGGAGACTCGCCCTGATGCCCGAAGCCGTCATCGTCGATGCCATCCGCACCCCGATCGGGCGCGCGGGCAAGGGCTCGCTGCGCGAGGTGCGCGCGGACGACCTCGCCTCCCTGCCGCTCGCCGCGCTGGTCGAGCGCAATCCCGGGCTCGACTTCTCCACGGTCGACGACATCTACATGGGTTGCGGCTTCCAGGTCGGGGAGCAGGGCTACAACATCGGCCGCAACGCCGCCCTGCTGGCGGGAATCGATCACCACGTGCCTGCCGCGTCGGTGAATCGCTTCTGCGCATCGTCCGTGCAGACCATGCGGATGGCGTTCCACGCGATCGTGGCCGGGGAAGGGGACACCTACATCGCCGCCGGGGTGGAGGCGGTCTCGCGCGCGTCGGGCGGCGAGTTCGAGTTCCATCCGAAGCTGAACGGCTCAGAGGGAGCGCCCTACGACGTCTACATCCCGATGGGACTCACGGCGGAGAACGTGGCCGAGCGCTGCAACGTCTCGCGTGAGGCGCAGGACGAGTGGGCCGCGCTCTCCCAGCAGCGGGCGGTGGCCGCGGTGCAGGACGGGCACTTCGACTCGGAGATCGTGCCCGTCACGACCCCCGACGGCACCGTGGTGAGCAAGGACGACGGGCCTCGTGCGGGTACGACGGTCGAGAAGCTCGCGGGCCTCAAGCCGGTCTTCAAGGAGGATGGGACGGTCACCGCCGGCAACGCCTGTCCGCTCAACGACGGCGCCGCGGCGGTGCTCATCATGTCGGCCGACCGGGCGCGGGAGCTCGGCCTCAAGCCGCGCGCACGGATCATCGCCACGAGCGCCGCGGCGATCCGGCCCGAGATCATGGGCCTCGGTCCGATTCCGGCGGTCAAGAAGGTCCTCGAGCAGACCGGGATGACGCTCGACGACGTCGACGTGATCGAGCTCAACGAGGCCTTCGCCGCGCAGGTGGTGCCGTGCCGCGACGAGTGGGGAGTCGACCCCGAGAAGCTCAATCCGTTCGGCGGCGCGATCGCGCTCGGGCACCCGTTCGGGATGACGGGCGCCCGGATCATGACCACGCTTCTCAACGACCTCGAGACCCTCGACGCCACCATCGGCCTCGAGACGATGTGCGTCGCGGGGGGGCAGGGTCAGGCGATCCTGGTCGAGCGCCTCTAGTTCTTCATGAACTTCGGCAGGTTGTCGACGACGTCGCCGACCGGCTCGATCGAACCGCGGATCTCCTCGAGCTTCGGAATGAGCTCGCGCACCGCTCGCACGACATCCTCGATCATCGGCTCGAGACCGTCCGTGGCGGCCTTGACGTCGGAGAGCTGCCCGATCGGCGCGATGTCCTCCCGGAGGCCCTTCATGTGACCTTCGAGCGGCTCGATGGCCTCTCGGACGGCTGTCAGCTGCCCGATCGGCGCGATCTCCTCCCGCAGGGCTTCCAGGTGGCCCTCGAGCGGCACGATCGCCTCTCTCACCTCTGTGAGTTGCTGAATCGGCGCGATCTCCTCGCGCAGCTTCTTCATGTGATCCTCCAGCGGCTCGATCGCCTGACGGACGGCGGCCATCTGCTGGATCGGCTCCATCTCCTGGCGCAGCGCGATCATGTGCTTCTCGAGCGGTGCGACGCTTGCGCGCATGGCGCCGAGGTCGGATTCGAGGCGGCGGACGATCCCGTCGACCTTCAGCTCGATCTCCGGCAGCCGCCTCGCGGCCTCGGCGAGCGTGTTGAGGTCGTCCAGCGCCCGCAGGATCAGCTTGGGCGGGAGTGTGAGGGGGTTGAACATGTCGGGGACGCTATGCGCGAGCCGGAACGTCGCCTGACGGGAGACCCGCGGCGACGTTCTCGTCTCCGGGCATGACTTCGGGCCAGATGGCCTCCCGGCCGGCCGCCTGCTTGACCATCTGCCGGGCGATCACGAGCCGTTGGATCTCGTTGGACCCCTCGTAGATCTGCAGGACCTTGGCGTCGCGCATCATCCGCTCGGCCGGGAAGTCCTTGAGGTAGCCGTTGCCTCCCAGGATCTGCACCGCTTCCGTCGTCACCCGCATCGCGACATCGGACGCGACGAGCTTCGCCGACGAGGAGATCTTGGTCAGGCGGGGGTCACCGGCGTCCGCGAAGCTCGCGGCCTGGAAGGTCAGCGCGCGCGCCGCGGCCACGTCGGCTTCCATGTCGGCGAGCTTGAACTGGATCCCCTGGTGGCCCATGAGGGGCTTGCCCATGCTCTCGCGGCGCATGGCGTAGTCCAGGGCGAGGTCGATCGCGCCCTGCGCGACGCCGACCGCCTGAGCGGCCACGACGAAGCGCGAGCGGTCGAAGGTCATCATCGCGATCTTGAAGCCCTCGTTCTCCCGGCCGATGAGGTTCTCCACGGGCACTTCGACGTCCTCGAAGTGCGGGGCCCCGAGCTGCCATCCGGGCATGCCCATCGTCTCGAGCGGCTCGACGCTCACCCCGGCCGAGTCGGACTCGACGATCAGAGCACTGATCCCCTTGGCTCCCTCGCCGCCGGTCCGGGCGAAGACGACGTAGAAGTCAGACATCCCGGCGTTGCCGATGAAGCGCTTGGATCCGTTGACCACGTAGACGTCGCCCCGTCGCTCGGCGGTGGTCTTCAGCGCCGCCGGGTCTGACCCCGCATGAGGCTCGGACACCGCGTAGCTGCCCTTCGTCTCGCCCGTGCACAGACCCGGCAGGTAAGTGCGCTTGAGCTCCTCGGAGGCGCCGATCATGATCGGCAGGGCGACGAGGTCGACGTAGGCGCCGATGAGCGAGACCGTGCCCGAGACCTTGCCGAGCTCCTCGATGAAGGCGCAGCCCACGAGCTCGGACATCCCGCGTCCGCCGTAGGCCTCCGGGATGGTGAGGCCGAGCAGTCTCTCGCGGGCGAGGATGTCATGGATGTCCTGGGGGTATTCCGAGCGGTCGTCGAGCTCGATCGACCGAGGCCGGATCTCGCTCAACACCACGTCACGAACGTGGTCGCGGAACGCACGCTCCTCGTCGGTCAGCCTCCACATGCTCTCCACCCTCCCGCTTCGAAGTGCCTCACTCGAGTGATCGTCATCCTTCTTGCCCATATGGACCTCGGGTTGAACGGACGCGGATGCGTCATCACGGGCGGGAGCCGGGGAATCGGCGCCTCGGTGGCTCAAATGCTGCGGGCGGAGGGCGCCCGCGTGCTCGTCGTGGCGCGCGACGCCCCGGGCCCCGACGGCCTTTCGCTCGACGTCACCGCTCCGGGCGCGGCCGCGATTGTCGTCGCCGAGGCGCAGCGGCGGCTTGGCGGTTTCGATGTCCTGGTCAACAACGCCGGCACCAGCTTCGCCCGCTCGCTCGACGAGCTGACCGACGCCGAATGGCAGGGGCAGTGGGAGCTTCACGTGATGGCGTCGATGCGGCTCATGCAGGCGGCCGCTCCGCTCATGGCTCAGCGCGGCTGGGGGAGGATCGTCAACGTCGCCTCCTCGGCCGGCAAACGACCGTCGCAGACCAACGCGGCCTATTCCGTGACCAAGGCCGCGCAGCTCTCCCTGTCGCGGATCTACGCGGACGCCTGGGCGTCGCGCGGGGTGCTGGTCAACGCGGTGGCCCCTGGCCCGGTGTCGAGTCCCCTGTGGATGGACGAGGGCGGGCTCGCGGACCAGACCGCCGCCGCTCGCGGCATCTCCCGCGACGATTCGTTGAAGGCGCAGGCCGACAAGGTCCCCCTGGGGCGGTTCGCCTCGCCGGACGAGGTCGCCGCCGTCATCGTCTTCCTCTGCTCGGAGCGCGCGTCGACCGTCACGGGCGCCGCGTGGTCGGTGGACGGTGGCGCGGTGGCCACCATCGTGTGAAGGTGGCCAACCCCGCATCGAGGGGAACCCGAGTCGAAGTGGGCGCCGTCGACCCGCCTGCGTGAGAGGGGCCTCGTCGAAATCGCCAGCCAGCGAGGTTGACCGGACCGGGTCAGGCGGTCAGAGGAGCCCCGTCACGAGCGACCATGGCCGCGTAGCGCCCGCCGAGCACGAGGAGCTCATCGTGGGTCCCACGTTCGACGATCTCGCCCGCGTCGAGAACCACTATCTGGTCGGCATCGCGCACGGTGGAGAGTCGGTGCGCGATGACGATCACCGTGCGACCCTCGGCAAGGCCCTCCAGCGCCTCCTCGACGGCGCGCTCGGTCTGCACGTCGAGCGCGCTCGTCGCCTCGTCGAGCACCAGCACCGGCGGGTTGCGTAGGACGGTCCGGGCGATCGCGATCCGTTGCTTCTCGCCGCCCGAGAACCGGAAGCCGCGCTCGCCGACCACGGTGTCGTAGCCGTCGGGAAGCTCGGCCACGACGTCGTGGATGCGGGCTGCGCGGGCGGCCTCCTCGATCTCGTCGTCCGACGCATCCGGGCGGGCGAAACGCAGGTTGTCGCGCACGCTCGAATGGAAGAGGTAGGTCTCCTGCGACACCACGCCGACGGTCTCGGCGAGGGCGCCGAAGGCGAGCTCGCGGACGTCGATGCCGTCGAGGGCGACCGTGCCGCGCTCGGCGTCGTAGAGCCGGGCGGCCAGGTACCCGAGCGTGGTCTTGCCCGACCCCGTCTCCCCGACGATCGCCGTCTTCGTCCCTGGGGCGACCTCGAGGTCGACCCCTCGCAGAATCCACTCGTCCTCCGAATAGCGAAACCAGACGTCATCGAGGCGCACGTCGCCGCGGGGCTGCTCCAGACGGCGCGTCCCTGGGACGATCTCCACCGGCAGGTCGAGGTACTCGAAGATCCGGTCAAAGAGCGCCGCGGAGGTCTGAATGTCGACGCCGACGTTGAGCAGCGATCCGATCGGGAAGAACAGCCGCGTCTGCAGCGTGGTGAACGCGACGAGCGTGCCGATCGAGACCGTCGAAGGGGAGAGCCCCGCGAACAGGTAGACGAGCGCCGGCATCACCGCGAACGAGGTCTGGATGGTGGCCATCACCCAGCGTCCCGCCATCCGCGAGCGCACCTCGAGGTCGGCCAGCCGCTCGGACTCCCCCTCGAAGCGGTCCGCGAGCTCGGTGGTGCGCCCCATGGTCTTGCCGAGCAGCACGCCCGAGACGCTCAGCGACTCCTGCACGAGCGCGGAGATGTCGGCCATCGCGCCCTGGCGCACCGTGGTGATCGCCTTGCGCTGCCTGCCCACGCGCCGCGAGAGCCAGACGAAGAGCGGCAGCAGCGCCAGCGAGAAGATCGCCAGCCGCCAATCGAGCAGGAACATGGCGATGACCGTCGCGATCACCGTCGTCGCGTTGGAGGCGATCGAGGTGGCGGTGTTCGTCACCACGTTCTGCACGCCGCCGATGTCGTTGGCGATCCGCGACTGGATCTCGCCCGTGCGGGTGCGGGTGAAGAAGGCGAGCGACAGGCGCTGCAGGTGCCGGAACACCTGCGAGCGCAGGTCGTGCATGACTCGCTGGCCGACGAGGTTCGAGAGCCACGTCTGGCCGACGCCGATCACGCCCGTGGCGATCGAGATGGCGATCATGCCGCCGACGAGCCCCGCCAGCAGGCCCAGGTCATCCTCGGGAATCGCCTGGTCGAGGATCTCCCGCAGCAGGAAGGGCGAGATGATGCCCAGCCCGGCGGAGAAGACGATGAGCGCGAGCACGGCCGAGAGCCGTGCCCGATAGGGGCGGAAGAGGGCGGCGACCCGGCGGAAGCGGCCGCCGCCCTCCCCGCTCACGCCCGCGCCGCCTTGAGGGCCGGCTCGAGCGCCTGGTCGAGCACTTCGCCGACCGTCATCACCGGGTGGAAGCTCATCTTCTCCCGGACGTCGGCGGGTACGTCGTCGACGTCACCGCGGTTGCGCTCGGGCAGGATCACGTCGGTCAGCCCGGCCGCGTGCGCGGCGAGTGCCTTCTGCTTGAAGCCGCCGATCGGGAGCACCCGGCCCTGCAGGGTGACCTCGCCCGTCATGCCCACGGTGTGCCTGACGGGGC
>Ga0136617_10004809_pt1 | contig 12113 bp, 11 predicted proteins | sample AntDrymUQ3222106_2_FD_129672 | JGI IMG/M metagenome (GOLD analysis project Ga0136617, IMG submission 129672) | Polar desert sand microbial communities from Dry Valleys, Antarctica - metaG UQ322 (21.06) | ecosystem: Environmental > Terrestrial > Soil > Desert | place: Antarctica: Dry Valley...
CCCGTGGCTGACCCTGGGCACGGATCGGTTCGCCATCATCGAGCGCGGCGCCTCCGAGCCGCGCGCCTGGGTGCCACAGTGAGGACGGCCGGTACGTCGTCCGCGGGTGCCAAGCTTCTCCAGGTCGACCTACCGGACTTCGGGATGCCGGACGCCATGCCGGAGATCCCGGACTCGGTGTACGGGGCACGCCTGGACCGGCTCCGCGCCCGAGCTGCGCGGTGCGGCTACGACCGGCTCATCGTCTACGCCGACCGCGAGCATTCCGCCAACGTGGCATACCTGACCGGCTTCGACCCGCGCTTCGAGGAGGCCGTCCTCGTCGTGGCTCCGAGCGGAGAGCCCGCCATCCTGGTCGGAAACGAGTGCTTGGGGATGGCCGGCGCCGCCCCCGTGGCCATGCGACGGCACCTCTTCCAGGACTTCAGCCTACCGTCACAGCCGCGCGACCGTTCCCGACCATTGGCGGCCATCCTCGCCGACGAGGGCGTCGCGCGGGGCAGCCGCGTGGGGGTCGTGGGCTGGAAAACGTACGCGAGCCGCGACATGATCGACGCGCCGGCCTACATCGTTGACGAGCTGCGCCGCATGACCGGCCCCGCCGGCAAGGTCGAGAACGCGACCCACCTGCTCATGGACGCCGCGGACGGGCTGCGCGTGATCAATGAGGTGGAGCAGCTGGCGGCCTTCGAGTGGGCCGCCTGCCAGACATCGCAGGGCGTTCGCCGTTTGATCTTCGGGCTGGAGCCCGGGATGACCGAGCGAGACGCCGTACGGCTGCTCGACTGGGGTGGCACGCCGCTCTCCTGCCACCTGATGCTGTCCGCCGGGTCGCGCGCGTCGTTGGGACTGCTCAGCCCGACCGACCGGCGGATCGAGCGAGGGGACCCGTTCACCGTCGCGTTCGGTATCTGGGGCGCGCTCAACTGCCGCGCCGGCTTTGTCGTCGAGGACGCCGCGGAGCTGCCGGAGGCGATCCGAGACTACGTGGAGCGGCTGGTCGGGCCCTACTTCGCGGCCGTCGCCGAGTGGTATGGCGCGCTGCGCATCGGACAGACCGGTGGCACGCTCCAGGCCATCATCGATCGCCGGCTGGGCGACCCGTTCTTCGGCATCTTCCTGAATCCCGGCCACCAGCTGCACCTCGATGAGTGGGTCAACTCGCCGATCGCGCCGGGCTCGACCATCGAGCTGCGCTCCGGGATGGCCCTCCAGGTCGACATCATCCCGGCCACCGGGACGGACCACTTCACGACCAACATCGAAGACGGCGTGGCGCTGGCCGATGAGTCGCTCCGCGAGGCGTTCGCCGCGGCCTACCCCGCTGCGTGGGGCCGGATCCAGGCCCGCCGGCGCTTCATGGCCACCGCCTTGGGCCTCGACCTGCATCCGGACGTGCTGCCCTTCTCCAACATCCCGGCCTACCTGCCGCCCTTCCTCCTCCGCCCGGACCATGCGATGACCGTGGCGGGCTAGCCCGAGGTTTCGCGGATGAGCCGGCGCACGGCCTCGATGCCCACACGAATCGTGTCATCCATCGATACCTCCGGCCCGAGATGCTGCCCGGCGTACTGGTTGTCCGAGACTTGGAGCACGCAACCCGCGCGAAGTCCTTTCCAGGCCGCGATGACGAAGAGGGCGGCGGCCTCCATCTCGGAGGCCAGCACGCCCGCCTGCCGATAGGCACTCCACCGACGCGTCAGCTCGTCGGCTAGCGGCATCGTCTCCGCTCGGATCTCCGCGTAGAAGGCGTCCTTCGACTCGATGATCCCGGTGTGAAAGGGCAGCCCGAGCCGGCTGCTGGCCTCGACCAACGCATTCACGACCGCCAGGTCAGCCACGGCCGGGAACTCGATCGGCAGATACGCCCGCGAGGTGCCCTCGTCTCGTACGGCGGCCGTGGCTATGACGACCGATCCGACCGGCAGATGGGCCTGCAGCCCGCCCGACTTGCCCACACGGATGAACGTGTCGGCCCCGATGGCGGCCAGCTCCTCCAGTGCGATCGCCGCGGATGGCGCACCGATCCCGGTGGAACAGACCGACACGGCCACGCCGTCAAGCGATCCCGTGAACGTGACGTACTCACGGTTGCGAGCCACCTCGCGGGCGTCATCGAGACACGCCGCGATCGTGGGCACCCGGCCAGGATCGCCGGGCAGGAAGATGTAGCGGCCGACGTCCCCCGGCCCGCAGGCGATGTGGTATTGCTTTCCCTCGCCCACGAGATCTCGCACGTCATCGCTCGTCATGCCTGCTGTGTCCTCTTTCGCCTTCAGTACGACTCGCTGGTAGTGTCCGCGCCCTTGGCGCCGCGGGCCAGGACGTAGGCGGTCGACACAGCTTCCTCCGGTGTCTCGGCGAAGCGGATCTCCACGGTGCGGCGCTCGTCCAGGAATCGCCCGTCGATCAGTCCGGGACCGATGCGGTCGGCCCAGCCGCCCGTTCCACGCAAGACGACCACCGGCCGCCCGACCTGGTAGGCGATGGCCAGCTCCATCAGCGTCCCCGCTCCGCCACCGATCATCACGAGCGCATCACAGCCGCGTGCGTCGATGAGGTTGCGGGCGGTGCCCAGGCCCGTCGGCAGTGCGATGTCGACCCAGGCGTTCGCGGCCGATCGATCCAGACCCGGCAGGATCCCCACCGTCAGGCCTCCAGCACTCTTGGCACCGCGCGAGGCAGCCTCCATCACGCCCGACGTGCCTCCGCTCACGAGGACCACTCCGCGCTCACCGATGAGCCGCCCCACGGCCTCTGCGGCGGCGAGTGTCTCCGCCGGCACCTCATCGCTGGGCCCATGCTGCGCCCGTCCGATGATGCCGATGGTGATCACGATCAGATCCCGGCACGCGGGCGCTCACGCGGAGGTGACCCGACGGCCACCCGATGCTGGCTGGCGCCGGTGCGACGTACGCCGCGGGCGACGGTCTCGCTCCGGGTCACGGCCACACTACGGTCCACGGTCAGCGTGGCCGCAGGGCTGGAGTGCTCGATCACGAAGGAGGCCGAGACAGTGCCGAATATGGCAGCCCGCACCGGGTCGCCCGTCTCGTGCAGTCCCACCAGGAACCCGCCACAGAATGCATCCCCAGCGCCGGTGGGATCGACGACCGCGGCTGGGTAGGGAGGCACGTGCCACGCGCCGTCGTCCGCGGTCAGGATGTGGCACCCAGCCGCACCGAGCTTGACGACGACGTGCCGTGCGCCGTGTTCGTGGAGATCCCGCGCGGCAGCCGCGGCGGCGCGTCCGGGAAGGAGTCGCTGCGCGTCCTCCTGGCTGGGCAGGAAGGCAGCGACATCCTCCAAGAGGTTGCGGTCGCTCGGAACCAGACCATCGGTCGCATGCCAGGCATCCATCGTGATCAGCAGATCCGGCCGCGCCTGGCGTAGTGCGCGCGCCAGCGCGTGGTGACTCGATCTCCGGAGTTGAGGAAGATGCACGCCGGCCATGCCCTCCAACCACGTTGCCGGGATGTCGGAGGCCGCAGGACTGAAGGCCAGATACCGCTCCTCTTCATGCGTGTCGTCGCGGAAGCGCGAGCGCTCCGCCGCTGGGATGCGCGCCATGACTTCCGGCATCAGGTGCCGGGAGCGGCTCCCATCGGCCCGATAGGCGAAGGCGACGTGAAGGCCTGTCCGGTCAGCTTCGCGTCGGACGCCGTCCAGCGCGATACCTCCATCCTCGAACTCCTGTAAACACGCCTCGGGATAGTCGGATCCGGCGCGGGTGACCATGCCCACGCGGCGGTCCCAGATCGCCACGCCAGCCGCGGCATAAAGGACATTGCCGCCGCACACGCCCGCGAACCGCTCGCCGGACGCGGTAACGACGCTGTCCAAAGTCAGGCAGCCGAGCACCGAGTACAGGGGCTGGTCCACGCCTAAGGTGCCTGCCGCGCAACGGTGCGAGGTGCGCGGCTGGCCGCCTCCAGGAACGCGTCGACCCGCTGCCGCTCTACTGGTCCGGCCAGGCTGCCACCCCGAAGGTAGCGGCCCACGATGAGCCCGTCGGACCCCTCGATCGCGCGCGGGGCGGTCTCCGGCTCGACCCCGCCGCCCAGGATGAGCGGTATCGCTACGTGTCGCCGGGCATCCTTGATCACCGCCAGCGAGCCAGCAAGGCTGTCAGCAGTGACGATCACCCGGTCCGCATGGCCGAACTCGACGCACCAGCGCGCCGCCTCGACCGGTGACACAGCCGCCAGATGACGGCTTGTCGGCTGGATCGCGTCGGCCCAGATCTCCACTTGATCCTCGGCCATGAGCTCGCGACGCAGGCGGATCGCCTCTGCCGCACACCCCTGCACCAAGCCTTCCGCGCCGATCTCTGCGCCGACGTAGGCCTTCAACCGGACGAAGCGTGCCCCCACGGCCACCGCGATGCCGATGGTCGCTGCGGGGTCACTCTTGAGGACGTTGATGCCCAACGGGATGGTCGCCGCGCGAGACACCTCCAGGGCGATCACGGCATAAGCGGCCACCGTCGCCGGCGGAACGCGCACGACCGGGGGATGATCATTGGAGTTCTGGATGAGGAGACCGTCGAGACCGCCCTGCTGGAGGGTCCGAGCATCCTGTGCCGCCTGCTCCGCGATCGATGGGACCGCCTGCCCGCCGTAGTTGGGTGCTCCTGGGAGTGGCGGCAGATGGATCATCCCGATGACCGGCTTCCGTCCGCCGAAGGGATCGTCATGACCCATGCTCAAGCGTCCGCCAGGGGCCGGCCGACGAATCGGCCGTAACCGGGTTCGACCTGCATCCGCCCGTCCCGGTAGACCACGACGCCGCGCACCATGGTGAGGTCCACCCGACCCTTGACCCGACGACCTTCGTAGGGCGTCCATTTCGCCTTGTGCAGCAGCTCGGAGCCGGATATCGTCCACTCCGCATCCAGATCGACAAGCGCAAAGTCCGCATCGCTGCCCGGGGCGATGACGCCCTTGCGCGGATAGAGGCGAAAGATGCGCGCGGCGTTCGTTGAAGTCACCTCGGCGAGGCGCTCGAGGCTCAGTCCCCTACGGCCGAGTCCCTCATCGAGGAGCAGCGGCAGCATCGTCTGGATGCCGGTGAGCCCGTTCGGAGCCTCCCAGATCTCGTTGGCGCCGGCCTCCTTCTCTTCGGGCGTGAACGGCGCATGGTCCGAGCCGACCGTGTCGATCGTCCCGTCGAGCACGTACTGCCACATCCGGTCCGTGTTCTCACGGTCGCGCAGGGGAGGGGCACACTTCGCCCAGGGGCCCTGGTCACGGAGGGCCGAGTCGTCCAGGACGAGGTACTGCGGGCAGGTCTCGACATGACAGCCCTGGCCCCGAGCCTTGGCGGCCTTCACCAGCGCGGCGCCTTCGGCAAGGCTCATGTGGACGATGTAGATGGTGGCGCCGGTCTCCACGGCCATCTCCAGGACTCCCGCGATGGCGTCCCGCTCGGCAAGCTTGGGCCGTGATTCCGCGTAGGCCATCGGATCGACGCGGCCCGCTGCCTTCAGCTCCTCCTCGCGCCGGTGGATGATCGCGTCGTTCTCCGCATGGATGCCCATCAGCACATCGAGTCGCGCACCTTCGCGCAGTGCTTCGTGGAGGACGCCGTCATCACAGGCCGGGAACTCCCGGGCCGCGCGGCACATGAAGACCTTGTAGCTGACCACGCCCAGGTCGCGCAGGCCGGCCATGCGTTCCGCGAGATCATCCGAGGGCACGGGCACCACGCCGCCCCACAGCAGGTAGTCGACATGGGCACCGGCACGGGCGTGCTCCAGCTTCAGCTGGAACGCTGCGCGATCGACCGTGGGCGGCAGGCTCAGCGGCATCTCGATGACCGTCGTGATGCCCCCCGCCGCGGCTCCGGCCGTGCCGTGCGCCCAGTCTTCCCGGTGGGTCGCGCCGGGGTCCCAGAAGTGCGCGTGCGGCTCGACCAAGCCGGGAAGGAGCACGCGGCCACGTGCGTCGATGGCGGCCACGCCGCTGAACGGATCTGATTGGATGGCCGCGATGCGGCCCTCAGCGATGCCGACGGAGCCGTGGATGACACCGCCCGGCGTTACGATCCGTGCGTCGTTGATGGCGTTGTCAAGCTCCATCGCCGTCCTCCTCGCTCGCCAGGTTCCCCGACCCGCGCGTCTGGTCGCGCTCGGCGTGGGCGTAGTCCTCAGGGGACCAGATGGCGCACTCTCGGATGAGGGGGCTGTTGACAGCCTTGTGCCGGACGAGGTCGGGATCGGAACCCCTCGCGACCGCATGGTGGAAGGCCATCCATTGGAGCGGGATGACCGCGAGGCCGGTGGAGAAGGCGCCGAACTCACCGCTCGGTACCTCCAGCATCAGGTCCGCGTGTTCCTCGAAGGCCGAGTCGTCGCTGACCCCGATGACCCCGGCTCCGATCCTGCGGATAGCGTCGGCGACCTCCACGGCTCGCTCGTAGAACGGTCCGCGCAGCGCGACCACGACCACCACGGAGTCACGCTCGAGGCTGAAGATCTCGCAGTGCGCGAACTGCTCGGTCTCCTGCGGCACGGCCGGCAGGCTGCTCGTCTCATAGAGCTTGGCGGATCCGTAGAGCGCCACTGCGTGCGCTTCCCCCCCACCGATGAAGTGGACCGTCCCAGCCTCCCCGATGCGCTCCGCGGCCCGCCTTCCGAGCCCGTTGGCGGGCTCGATGTAACGCTGGACCGCGTCGGCCAGAGCGCGGATCCCCTCCCGGACCGACTCCAGTCCATCGTCGTCCAGGGCTCCGGAGCGATGCGCGGTGTGGGCACCCAGCAGGACGAGTGCCAGATAGGCGGCCTGGAAGCTCCCCGTCCGGCAGTTCGAGCGTTCCTCGAGCGAGGCGTTGGGAAGGAAGTGGTCGGCGAGCTGGGCGATCGTCCCGGTCTGGTCCCTGGAGATCCCCAAGACCATCGCGGCCATGCTCTTTGCCGCGATGACCGCCTCCACCGTGCGTCGTGTCTCGCCGGAATAGGAGAGCGCACAGACGAGGGTCTGCGGCCCGGAGGATCGATACATGGCGCGCGAGTATTCCAGAGCATGCGCCGGGATCGTGAGGCGGCGAGAGAAGCGCAAGAAGGCGAACGAGGCAGCCATCGCCGAGAACAGGGAATCACCGCAGCCGGTCATGACTATGTCGCGGACGCCGCTCTCCACGATGGTTCCGGCAATGGCCGGCATCAGCGGGTCGACATCGGTCAGGACCCGTCGGATGACCTCGGGCTGCAGCGCCAGCTCGTCAGGAAGGATGTGCGGCGTAGTCGCCGTGCCTGGCGTCATCTGTAGCAAGTCCCCTTTCTAGTCGAGTCGGTCGGGATGGACCGGGATGGTGCGGACCACCTCTTCCAGGCGCGCTGCCGCCAAAGCGTGGTCGAAGTGAGCGGGATGGCGTGCGCCCAGCGACTCGAGCACGAAGGACGAGCTCACCGTGCCATAGGCTGCTGCTGTGACGACGTCGCCGGACCTGATCAGTCCCGCTAGGAACCCGCCGCAGAAGGCGTCCCCTGCGCCGGTCGCATCCTCGATGCGCAGGCCGCGCACGACGCCGATATGCCAGCCGAGACGCCGCTTGATGTCGAAGACGTAGGCACCGAAGACGCCCCACTTGACGATCACATAGGCCCGCCCCAGCTCGCTGATCTGGGGCCAGAAGGCGCGTGGCGCCGTTTCCTCTGAATCGAAGATGAGCTGGAGATGCTCCAGGCTGGGCACGAAGAAGTCCACCTGGGCGAGAAGCGGGGCGACGAGGTCCGGATCCTCGCGGATGAAGTGGCGCTCGGTGTCCAGCGACACGGCGGCTCCCGCGGCACGGACGGCCTCAGCGAGGGCAAGCTGCTGGCCCAGTGAGGCCGGCGCGAGGTGCACATAGGGCGCACGCAGCATGTGGCTCGGGATGTCCCCCGGCACGGGGGTGAGCTCGCGCAGTCGGTGGGCGCTCCGGAAGCGATAGGTGCGGGAGCCATCGGGATGGTAGGTGGCGACGTCCCGGATGCTCTCGCCCACGAGGAACGACACGCCGCTCCAGTCCGTACGTTCCGGGTCCGCAGTCGCCTGCCGCGAGAAGTTGGGGTCGTAGTCGTCGCCGAAGCGCGTGACCACACCTACCCTGATGCCCCACATCGATGCCCCGACGGTCGCGTACAGGACGGCGCCGCCCGGCGTGTCCGGAAGGATCGTGCCGTCCTCGCGATGGATGTCGTCGATCGTGGCCTGGCCCACGATCGTCACGTCGGGCACCGGGGGGCTGCCCTCGGCGGAGCCCGCAACGCGGATCGACGGGTCTCCCACGGGCGCCGGCCTACGGTCGCTCACGCCCTTGCCACAGCCGCGCCGTGAGCGGGGCGCCGCAGCACGCGGCGCCAGGGCACCGCGGCGATGAGCAGCACCGCGATCGTCAGGACATACGGGACCATCAGGACGAACTGGACCGGCAGCCCGACCGCCTGCATACGATTGGCGACCGCGTCGGCCACGCCGAAGACGATCGCCGCGAGGGCTACCCAGCGCGGGGCCGCGGCACCAAAGATCACCGCAGCGAAGGCGATGATGCCGCGCCCAGCCGTCATGTTGATGGAGAAGAGGCTGAGCAAGCCAAGGGCCAGCTGCGCGCCCGCCAGGGCGCACAGCGCGCCGCAAAGTCCGAAGGCGATGTACTGCGTGCGCAACACGTTCACGCCCGCGGACACAGCTGCTTCCGGGTGCTCGCCCACCGCCCGCATCCGCAGTCCGAGCGAGGTACGCGCGAGGATCCAGGCGATGACCGGGACGAGCGCGAGCGCCACCCAGACCAGGATGCCCTGGCTGGCGAAGAGGTCACCCAGGAGCGGGATGCCGGCCAGGAAGGGCAGATCGAGGTTAGGCAGGCTGGCCGTCGTCCGCAGGAACGCGCCGCCGTTGGTGATCTCCTGGAGCAGGAAGGCGGTGAGCCCGGCTGCAAGCAGGTTCACGGCGATGCCCACCACCACGGCATCGCCTCGCAGGCTCAAGACCACGAAGCCCATCAGCAGCGCGAGGACGGTACAGGCCACAATGGCCGCCGCCACGCCGAGCCAGACCGACCCGGTCGCTGCTCCCACCACCACCGACACGAAGGCTCCGACCAGCATGTAGCCCTCAAGGGCGATGTTGAAGACGCCGGCACGCTGCGTGAAGATGCCCCCGAGGGAGGCGAGCAGGATCGGAGATGCCGTGCGCAGGCCGGGACCCAGCGCTGCCACCAGGATCTCCACCTACGAGCCCGTCCCATCGGCCGGGTCCGTGGCCTCGGCTCGTGGCTGTGGTGACCGGACTCGGGCGACCGTCGACCAGGGAAGGCGCCGGCCGCCGAACTGACGGGCGGACACGAAGATGATGATGGTCGCCGTGAGCGCGGCCACCAGGTATCGGGAGATGCTGGTCGTCAGCTCCATGCCGATGGCGCCGCTCTGGAGCGCGCCGATGAAGACGGCGGCGAAGGGTATCCCGAGCGGGGCGTTGCCCACTAGCAACGCGACGAGCACGCCATTGAAGCCCAGGCCCGTGGCGAACGGCGACACGAAGGCATTGAAGACGCCGCCCACCTGGGCGGCTCCCCCGAGGCCCGCGAGAGCTCCGCTGACCATCATGACGCCCACCATGTGCCGGCCCGGCGGGATGCCCCCGGCCTTGGCGAAGCGCGGAGCGCTACCCACCATCCGCACCTCGTAACCCACCACGAAGCGCCGCAGCACGTACCACGCCGTGATCACGCAGAGGATGGCCAGCGGGAGTGCGATGGTGACGTTGTAGGGCGGCCACAAGGAGGGGAGATCCGCGCTGGGGTTGATCGATTCCGTCCGGATCGCCGAGCCCGACTGGCCCGGTAGGCGGAACGGGTACAAGACGAGATAGTCGGTGAGCGCGATGGCGATGAAGTTCATCATCAGCGTGGTCACGATCTCGTTAGCCCCGAGGCCCACGCGCCAGATGGCCGGCAGCAGTGCCCAGAGGGCGCCCCCCAGCGCACCGGCTGCAAGCATGAGCGGAAGGTGTACCAGCGCTGGCAGGCCGTCGAAGCTGAACCCAACGAAGGCGCTCAGGAATGCGCCGATGATGAGCTGGCCCTCCACGCCGGCGTTGAACATCGAACCGCGGAACGCCACGGCGAAGGCCAGGGCGCTGAAGATGAGCGGCGTGGCCAGCGCGAGCGTGCCGGCGATGTTGTTGGGCGTGCCGAACGCGCCTCTCCACAGGGCGCCCGCGGCCTCGATGGGATCCTTGCCGATGAGCAGGACCAGCACGGCTGCCGCAAGGAACCCGAGGAGGATGGCGATCGATGGCCCGCGGATGGCCGCTCCGATGTTGCGAAGCGGCAGCGAGCGCGCCTCAGGCATCGGCCATCTCCGAGCGGGATGCGCCGCCCATCATGAGCAACCCCAGCTTCTCCTCCTGGATCTCGCGGCCGCTCAGGCGTCCCGCGACGCTGCCGCTGAACAACACGACCACCCGGTCCGCGAGATCCACGATCTCGGACAGCTCGGACGACACAAGGAGGATCGCCGCACCCTCAGCGCGCATCCGGAGCAGCTCGTTCCGGATGGATTCGGTCGCGCCGATGTCCACGCCCTGGGTCGGCTGAGCGGCGACGATGAGCCGCGCACCCTCCTCCAGCTCACGTGCGATGACCACCTTCTGCATGTTCCCGCCCGACAGGTTGCCGACACGCGTCGACGTGCCGGGAGCGAGGATCGCGAAGCGCTCCATCAGGCCGGCCGCGTAGCGCTGCACCTGTTCGGTGCGCATCCGCCAGCGTCCCGCCAGCGGCGGGCGGTAGTGTCGACCACAGATCAGATTCTCTCGCACCGACGCGGTCGGGTTGACCCCGCTCTGCAACCGATCCTCGGGGATGTGGCGCAGACCCCGTTCCCGGCGCCGCCGCGGATCGCTGCCGGTGACGTCCTGTCCCAGTATCCGGATCGTCCCCTCCGTGGGCCGGCGAAGGCCGGTGACGGCCTCCACGAGCTCCGACTGGCCATTGCCCTCGACCGCGGCGATGCCCACGATCTCGCCGGCACGGACATCCAGGTCAACGGAGCGCAACCGGACGACGGCGCGATCATCGCACACCGTCAGGCCGCGGACCTCGAGCACGGGCTCGGACGAGCTGACGTTCGCTGCTCCGTCTGCGGCTGTCCGGTCCCGATGCATGCGCAGCGCGACCGATCGGCCGACCATCGCCTGGGCGATGGCCTCCTCGGACGTTTCGGCGGTGCGTGCCTCGTACACCAGGCGCCCGGCGCGCATCACGGAGACATCGGTCGTGACGGCCATGACCTCAGGCAGCTTGTGGGTGATGATCAGGATGGTCTTGCCCTGCTGCGCGAAGGTCCGCAAGTGCGCGAACAGGCCGCGCGCCTCCTGTGGGGTGAGCACCGCTGTGGGCTCGTCGAGGATGACGATGCGAGCGTCGAAGTAGAGTGCCTTCAGGATCTCGACCCGCTGCTTGCCCGCCACGGAGAGCTGCCCCACCCTCCGAGTGGGCTCCACGGCCAGTCCGAAGCGTTCGCCGATCTCCCGGATGCGAGCCTGCGCGGGACCGAATGAGGGGATCGCCTGGTCGGTCGCGAGGAGGATGTTCTCCGCCACGGTCAGAGAATCCACCAGTAGCGAGTGCTGATGCACCATGGCGATGCCGGAGCCGAGCGCGACCCGCGGACTCGTGAGGTCGACCGGTGTGTCGTCGACGTGGATGCGGCCTGCGTCGGCCCGGTAGAAGCCGTAGGCGATGCGCATGAGCGTGGTCTTGCCCGCGCCGTTCTCACCGACGACGCCGTGGATGGCGCCGCGCCGGACACGCAGCGTGACGTCATCGTTGGCACGGATCTCGCCGAATGACTTGGAGATGCCCTCGAGACGCAGGGCGTACTCACCCGGCGTGCCCTGCAAAGCCTGGGTCCCGCTCGGTGCGGGCGTCACGAGCATGGGGTCGGCTGACATCGTGCTCCGGCGTCAAGCGATGTGGGGCACCCGAGGGGGAATCGGGTGCCCCGGGAGAAAGCGACCGTCAGGAGCAGTTCTCGAGGTCAGCCAGGGTGGTGTCGTCCGCGACCTCGATGTCCCCAGCGGCGATGGCGGCCTCGGCCTCCTGGACCGCCGCCACGACCTCGGCGGGGA
>Ga0136617_10004810_pt1 | contig 12111 bp, 11 predicted proteins | sample AntDrymUQ3222106_2_FD_129672 | JGI IMG/M metagenome (GOLD analysis project Ga0136617, IMG submission 129672) | Polar desert sand microbial communities from Dry Valleys, Antarctica - metaG UQ322 (21.06) | ecosystem: Environmental > Terrestrial > Soil > Desert | place: Antarctica: Dry Valley...
CGCCTGGCTCGCCCTCGGGCTCGCCTTCGCGACGAGCTTCCGTCCGACCAGCCTCCTAGCGTCTTGGACTGACAACCACTCGACTCTCGCAGTCAGTGGACCGAAGAACGGGGTCCCCTCACCCAGACCGATCCCTTGCCCCACCCATTCGGCGAGAAACATCCCTGTCCCGCGCTCCATCTCAATCGCGGTCCGACAGAACTCCCAGATTGCAAGTCCGTGCAAGATCGTCGACTTCCCCGAGTTGTTGCCTCCACCGAGCAGCGACACGCCCGGATGTAGAACAAACGTTTCATCGCGGAACTGCTTCAACCTGTGGAATGCAACGCTCGAGATCATCAGCCGCCAGCGTAAGCGAGCAACCCCGGACCGCGCCAGCGTCGGAGATCCTGGGCGGTCTGGCCTCAACCCGTAGCGCTCCGCCGGTCCATGCCTCCAGACAGGCGGGGCCGAGCGGCAGAGCGCCGCTTCCGCAGGCAAGCAGCGCGCCGCCGAGCGGTCTCGCACGATCCGAAGCGCCTGTCGAACCTCGCCCTCGTGTGCATTCCCCGCGGGCCCGCCGGTTACGATCGCGTGCCTGGCGATCGATCAGCAGCGACGCCTGCAAGAGCAGCCGCGCAGGCGCACAGCGCCCAAGATCAGGGAGACCATGCCGCTGCGAACGAGGCTCCTGGCGGCGGTACGTGCTCATCCACGATGCGCTGCGCGACCCTCAGGACCTGCTCGACGAGGCGTCGCCTTGAGCAAGGTCGCATCGATCGACCCACACGGAAGGCTTCCCAACGAGCCGCCGCGTTCTGAGGCCACGGGCGTGACGGAGGACGCCGGCCACCGCGCCTCGGTGGCTCAGCCGGCCGCGAACCGCCGCAGGCCCCAGTACGCGGCACCGCCGAAGGCGAGCGTCAACGCGGCGAGATGGGCGAGCGCCACGAGCATGTTCGTGTCCGCGTCGTTGATCGCGTTGTTGATCGCGTCCAGCGCGGGCTTGAACGGGAAGATCGCCGAGATGACCTGGATGACGTCGTAGAGCAACGGCGAGACGCCGCCGCTCGGCACGAGCGCGAGGAACGCCAGCGGCAGCGCGAGCATGAGCGCCAGCAGCGACGCCGCGCGCACCTCCCGTGCCAGCGACCCGATCGCTACGCCGAGCGTCGCGAACGCGATCCCGCTGGCGGCGATCGCGAGGATCCACAGCGCGACGCGCCCGTAGTCCAAGGGAACGAACGCGCTGATCCCGAGCAGCATCGCGAGCGTCACGACGAACGCGCACGCCGCCGCCAGAACGACCTTGCCGGCGAGCAGCCAGCCGCCGGGGACGAGCCCGCGGGCCAGGCGCGAGAACGTGTTCTCCTCGCGCTCGAGCGCCAGCAGGCCGGAGGCCAGCAGAACGCAGACGAACATCAGCGACACCGTCACGGCGAGCGCGACGGCGAACGTGTCAAGCGGCGTGCGCCGCCCGCTGAGCACCGTCTCGCTGACCTCGACCGGCCGCTCGACGGTGTTGAGGACGTCGTTGAAGCGGTCGATGTTCGCCACGCCGATGTTGGCGAAGTTCTGCAGTGGCTGGAGCTTGCGCGTGATGTCGCGCGGTGCGTCGCGCAGCGTCTCGTCGAGCAGCTTCTTGGACGCGGTCAGCCCGAGCAGCTCGAAGGTCTGGCCGAGCGCGTTGATCTCGCCGCCGGTGGTGATCACCTTGATGTAGCCCGACGCGACCTTGTTGATCTGCCGCGCCAGCGCCGCGTCCGCGAGCGCGAGCTTGGACTCGACCGTCGACTCGACGAAGGACTGCTTCAGCGCGTCGCCGTTGTAGACGACCTCCACGGTCGCCGAGTTGAAGCCGCCGTTGGACAGCTTCATGACGAAGTCGGAGGGGATGATGAGCGCGGCGAGCACCTCGCCGGTGCGCACCTTCTGGAGCGCCTGCTCGCGGTTCTCCACGTCGATCCGGTCGACGGCGTCGAAGAGCTCGTTGGTGTAGACTTTGACGTCGATCTTCTCGCTGCCGAAGTTGATCGTGTTCTGGGTCGCCGGGATCTGGTTGAGAAACGCCAGGCGCGGCTTCTCGGGCCCGCTGGACAGCGCGAAGCCGATCAGCAGCGCGATCGCGACGGGGTAGACGATCAGCAGCCCGACGAGCAGCTTGGAGCGCCGCAGGATCTGCAGGTCCTTGAGCAGCATCCAGCGCATCAGTGCCCCCGATCTCGGAGGAAGCCGACGAACGCCTGCTCGAGGTCGTGCTCGTCGTCGGCCTTGGCGACCCGCTTCAGCTCGGCCGGCGCGTCGTCGAACAGCAGCTCGCCGTCGGCCAGCACGAGCACGCGGTGGGCGTGGCGCTCCGCCTCGGCGATGTCGTGCGTGGCGAAGATGACGGCCGTGCCGCGGTCGGTGAGGGCCGTGATGAAGCCCCACAGGCGCTCGCGCTGGCGCGGGTCAAGCGCCCCCGACGGCTCGTCGAGCAGCAGCACCGGCGGGTCGGCGAGCAGCCCGACGGCGATGTTCACGCGCTGGCGGTTGCCGCCCGAGAGGCGCCCGAGCTCCTCGTCGGCGCGCTCGCCCAAGCCGGTCTGGTCGAGCATCCGGGCGACGGTGGCATCCGGGTCTGCGACCTTCTCGAGCTTGGCGAACAGACGCAGGTTCTGGGCCACGGTGAGCTTTCCGTAGACCGCCGTATGCTGCGGGACCCAACCGATCCGCGCCGTCGTGTCCTGCGGCTGGGCGACGCTGCCCGCGTCGGACTGCTGGATTCCGGCCAGGATCGACAGCAGCGTCGTCTTGCCGGCGCCGTTGGGGCCGATGATCGCCAGCAGCTCGCCGGGCGCGATGTCGAAGCTCACATCGCGCACGGCCTGACGCTCGCCGAAGGACTTGCTGATGCCCTGCACCGCCAGCGCGGGCGCCGCCGTCGCGGCGTCCACGCTAGCCGTCATCCCCGCAGGCACGCACGGCGCCCACTACTTGACCGATTCTGCCAGCGCGTCGAAGGTCGTCTGCAGATCGTCGAAGGTCCCGGCGATCTTGGGCGTCTCGATCTTCTGCGGCGTGCCGACCTCCGTGACGTTCAGCTCCCCCCTGAGCGTGAGGCTGGAGAACTTCAACGTCCTGCGGTCCTTCGACGAGGGCTTGAGGCTCATGTCGAACGTCGCCTTGCGCAGGACCTTGTCGTCTGCGCCGGTCCAGACGTTGCCGGTCGCGCTCTTCATCGAGCGGACCAGCGCGGCGCGCGCTGTGCGGTCGGTCTCGCGCGGCAGGCCGACGATCTCGGTGATGCGCAGCGACGTCAGGACCTTCGTTAGCCGCGCGACGTCGAGGAAGAAGCGGCCGGCGTTGATGTCGGCGGTGCCGTGGATCGTGTCCTCGCCGGCGACCCGCTCGTCGCCGACGATGCGCGGGTTCTTCGCCCAGCGCTGCGGCGCGACCCCGAACACGGCGAGTACCGATGACAGCCCGTTGTCGGTCTTGGCCAGCGGCCCGCGGATCGTCCCTGCGATCGACTGCGGGATCGTGTAGCCGCTCGAGCCCAGCCCGATGGCGACCCTGTCGTCGACGAGGACGAGCTCGCCGCCGAGCGCGCCGCCGCGCAACTGCAGCCCGACCGACAGGCTTGCCTCGGCCTCCGAGCCGCCGGACTGGTTGAACGGGCCGCTCAGGGTGACCTGGACGGGCTCGCGGTAGCGCGCGGCGCCCTTGACGTTGATGTCGACGGTGCCGCTGAGCTTGCCGGAGGTCGCCTTCGGGTTGGGCCCGAACGTCTGCCTGAGCAGCTTCCTGACCTCGGCCGAGTTCGCCCCCTTGGGCTTGTCGCCCGACGAGGCGTCGTCGGACTCCGAGTCGCCGCCACAGCCGATGAGGGCGCTGACGAGCACCAACGGCACGACGGCGAAGATGGCCTTAGGACGCAACGTGTCTCCTTGTCTCCCGCATTCCCCGGGCGCGAGTGTACGGCGATCCCGCTCGGGAGGAGGCGGTAATCCGGCGGCTACCGTCCGCCGGCGGGGAGCGACTCGATGTTCGCAGGTTGGAGGCAGGTTGATGTGTGCGCCGCTCGCGGGTGCTCATCGCGCCGTTGGCGCCCGCGCGGCGCGGTTGGCGCGTTGGCGCGCGGGAGGGCCGGCGCTCTTACGCCCGTCTTACGCAGAACGGCGCTCAACTTACGCAGGGTTGACATCCTCGTCCTACCGTGGAGCACATGACAGACGACGAGTCTCCCCGGCGGCGGTCCGGCCCCGACCGCCTCTGGACCGACCCGCGCGAGGAGGACGAGCACACCCAGTGGCTCGCGCCGAAGACGGCGGTGACCGCGGTTCAGCCGCCGCTGCGCCAACCCGAGCCGCCGCCCCCGCCGCCTGCGCACCGCCTCTGGCAGCTCGTCACGATCGGCATCCTGAGCGCCTTCATCCTGTTCGGCGGCGGCGTCCTCGGCGCCAGCCTGCTGCGCGACGACTCATCAGGCAGCGTGGCCGCCCTGCCTGCCGCGCCGGGCGCCGTGGCGCCCGACGCGCGCTCCCGGGCCGTGCGCCAGGTCTACGCGGCGACCAGCAAGAGCGTCGTCCAGGTTCGCGTCAGCGACGGCGGCGCGAACGGCAGCGGGACCGGCTTCGTCATCGACACCGACGGGACGATCGTCACGAACGCCCACGTCGTGTCGGACGCCGACCAGGTCCGGGTGCGCTTCGAGGACGAGGGGCCAGGCGTGGACGCCGAGGTGCTCGGCCGCGACGAATCGTCCGACCTCGCCGTTCTGCGGGTCGACGCCGCCAACACGCGGAGCCTCAAGCCGCTGCAGCTGGCCGACTCCAACGTGGTCAAGACAGGTGATCTGGCCATCGCGATCGGCTATCCGCTGAACCTGGATCGCACGCTGACGACAGGGATCGTCTCGGGCGTCGGACGCGCGATCCAGGCCCCCAACGGGTTCTCGATCGACAAGGTCATCCAGACCGACGCCGCGATCAACCCCGGCAACTCCGGGGGTCCGCTGCTCGATGCCGCGGGGCGCGTGATCGGCGTGAACTCGCAGATCGCGACCACTGCGGGCGGAAGTGGCAACATCGGGATCGGCTTCGCCGTGCCGTCCAACACGGTCCGCCAGGTCGTCCCGCGCCTGCGCAGCGGGGCGACGATCAGGCGCGCCTACCTCGGCGTCTCGTCGGGGACCGACAACAGCGGCCGCGGCGCGCGGGTCAGCGCCGTCGTCGCCGGCAGCCCCGCCGAGCAGGGCGGCATCCGCAGCGGGGACCTCATCACCGCCATCGACGGCCGGTCCGTGCGGTCGTCTCAGGACGTCATCGGCGCGATCGCGAGCCGCGGCCCGGGCGCGGAGGTCGCCGTCGAGGTGCAGCGCGCGGGCGTGCAGCACTCGCTGCGCTTGACGCTCGGCACGCAGCCCGCGAACGCGCAGAGCCTGTCGCCCGGGCCGTAACGCGTCGACATGTCGTTCGCCCAGCCGCTCTTTCTGCTCGCGCTCCTGCTCGTGCCGTTGGCCGTCCTCGCCTACCTGCGCCACGAGCGAGACCGGCGCGCGGCGGCGGCGGCGTTTGCCGCCCCGGCGCTGCAGGCCTCGGTGGTGCCGCGAACGCCGGGCTGGCGCCGGCATGTGCCGCTCGTCGCCTACGCGCTCGCGCTGGCCGTGCTGATCGTCGCGCTCGCCAAGCCGCAGCGCACGGTCGCCGTGCCCGTCGAGCGCGCCTCGATCATGCTCACCACGGACTACTCGGGCTCGATGCAGTCCACCGACGTGCCACCCAGCCGGCTGGCCGCCGCGCGCGCCGCGGCCGAGCGCTTCCTGCGCGAGGTCCCCGCCGCGGTGCGGGTCGGCCTCGTCGCCTTCAACCAGAACGCGCGCCTCGTCGAGAGCCCGACGACCGACCGCGCGGCGGTGCGCGACGCGATCGCCGCGCTGCAACCCAGCGGCGGCACCGCGACCGGCGAGGCGCTCGCCGTCTCGATCAGCGCGCTCGAGCAGCAGACGGACGCCGACGGGGTGCGCGTGCCGTCGGCGATCATCCTGTTGTCCGACGGAGCGTCCGTCCGCGGGCGTCCGCCGCAGGAGCTCGCACAGCGCGCGAAGGCACTAAAGATCCCGATCTACACCGTCACGCTCGGCACGCCGACCGGCACGATCCAGGTCACGCGCCCCAACGGGACCGTCGCGACGCGGCCGGTGCCGCCCGATCCGGTCGAGAGCCGCGCGGTCGCCGCGATCTCCGGCGGTCGCGCGTACACCGCCGACACCGCGAGCAACCTCAGCGCCGTCTACGACGCGCTGGGCTCGCGGATCGGCTACCGCGACGAGCAGCGCGAGATCACCGCCGCGTTCAGCGGCGGCGCGCTCGTGCTGCTGGCCGGCGGGGCGCTGCTGTCGCTGCTGTGGTTTCGCAGGCTTGTCTGAACCATGAGAACCGACCCGAGGACCCGACCATGAGCTTCTCCAACTACTCCACGCCGACACCACCGGGAGACGAGCCCGCTGGGCGCCCGCCGCGCCAGGTCCTCGAGGAGGTCCTCTACGAGGTCAAGCGCGTCATCGTGGGCCAGGACGCGATGCTCGAGCGCCTGCTCGTCGCGCTGCTGGCCGGCGGCCACGTGCTGCTCGAGGGCGTTCCCGGGCTCGCCAAGACGCTCACGGTGCGCACGCTGGCCGACGTCATGGGCGGCACGTTCCGGCGAATCCAGTTCACGCCCGACCTCGTCCCCGCCGACCTCGTCGGCACGCGCATCTACCGGCCCGACACGGGCCGCTTCGACACCGAGCTCGGCCCGGTCTTCGGCAACTTCCTGCTCGCCGACGAGATCAACCGCGCGCCCGCGAAGGTGCAGTCGGCGCTGCTGGAGGTCATGCAGGAGCAGCAGGTCACGATCGGCACGGAGAGCTACGCGGTACCGCACCCGTTCCTCGTGCTCGCCACGCAGAACCCGATCGAGTCCGAGGGCACCTACCCGCTGCCCGAGGCGCAGATCGACCGCTTTCTGTTCAAGGTGCTCGTCGACTACCCGACGCTCGGCGAGGAGGCCTCCGTCGTCGGCCGCTCGCTGCACGCGCCCGAGAACGTCGCCACGCGACTGTCGATGCCCGACCTCGAGCGCTTCCAGCGCGCGGCGCGCGAGATCTTCGTCGACCGCGAGGTCGTCGCCTACGCCGTCCAGCTCGTCGACGGCACGCGCCATCCCGAGCGCTACGGCCTCAGCGACCTCAGCGAGCTGATCCAGTACGGCGCGAGCCCGCGCGGGGCGATCGGCATGGTCCAGGCCGGCCAGGCGCTCGCGCTGCTGCGCGGCCGGCGCCACGTGCTCGTCGACGACATCCGCGACCTCGCGCCCGACGTGCTGCGCCACCGCCTCGTGCTCTCCTACGACGCGCTGTCGGACAACGTGAGCGCCGACGAGATCCTCGACCGCCTGCTCGGCGCGCTGAGCGACGGCACGGTTGCGCCCGACCAGCCGCTGCCCGCGGACTACGACGCCGCCTGATGCCGGCGCCGGTCACCACGCTGCGCGTGCCGCCCGCGCGCCAGGGCCCCGGGCCGATCCCGGCCACACTGGTCGACGCGCTCGCGCTGTCGATCGCGCGGCGCGGCGCGGGCGCGCTGCCCGGTGACCGGCTCGCGCCCGGCGTCGGCAGCGGCACCGAGCTGGCGCAGCTGCGCCCCTACGTGCTCGGCGACGACGTGCGCCAGCTCGACCCGGCCGCGAGCGCGCGGACGGGGGTGGCGCACGTGCGCCTGCAGGTGCCCGAGCGGATCCTCACGACATGGCTCGTGCTCGACCTGTCGGCGTCGATGGCGTTCGGCACCGCCGACCGGCTGAAGTCCGACGTCGCCGAGGGCGTCGCGCACGTCGTCGGGCGCGCGGCGACGCGACACGGCGGCCGGCTGGCGGTGCTGACCGCCGGTGGGCCGGAGAAGATGCTGCCGCCACGCGGCGGGCCGCACGCGAAGATCGGCCTGCGGCGGCTGCTCGGCGAGGGCGTCGCGGTCGACGGCGCGGCCGACCGCGGCCTCAAGCCCGTGCTGCACAAGGCCGGCCGCCTCGCGCGCCAGCCGGGCCTCGTCGTCGTCGTGTCGGACTTCCGTGGGGCGCCTGGCTGGCGCAAGCCGCTGCGCACGCTGGGCGCGCGCCACCGCCTGCTCGCCATCGAGATCCGCGACCCGCGCGAGGAGCGCCTGGAGCCCGCCGGCCGGCTGGCGCTCGTCGATCCCGAGAGCGGGCGGCTGATCGAGGTCGACACGTCGCGCCGCGGGCTGCGCGAGCGCTTCGCCGCCGCCGCCGCGGAGGAGCGCGCGGGGGTCGCGGCGCAGCTGCGCGCCGCCGGGGCGCAGCACGTCGTCCTGTCGACGAGCGGCGATTGGCTGAAGGCGCTGGGGCGGGCGCTGAAGTGAGCTTCCTCTCGCCGCTGGCGCTGCTCGTCCTCTTCGCCGTCCCGCTGGCGTTGCTCGCGCACGTGGCCGCCGGCCGTCGGCGGCGGCGCTACCCGGTCCGCTTCCCCGCGCTTGCAACGCTTGCGGCCGTCGCCGCGCCCGAACCGCGCTGGAGCCGGCACCTGCCGTTCGCGCTCTTCGCGCTCGCGCTCGCGGCGCTCGCGATCTCGCTCGCGCGCCCGGAGAAGACGATCCAGGTTCCGGTCGAGCGGGCGTCGGTCGTGCTCGTGACGGACGTCTCGCGCTCGATGGCGGCGAAGGATGTGAGCCCGACGCGCCTGGCGGCGGCGCGCGCCGCCGCCGAGAGCTTCCTGGACAAGGTCCCCGACGAGCTGCGCGTCGGCCTCGTCGCCTACTCGGACTCCGCCCAGACGCTGCAGACGCCGACGACCGACCACGACGCGGTGTCGCGCGCGCTGGACACACTGCAACCGATATTGGGCACGGCGACCGGCGCGGGGCTGGGCACCGCGCTCGCCGACCTCAAGATCCGCGGCGCGGCCGCGGAGCGGCGGCCGCCGGCGGCGCTCGTGCTGCTGTCCGACGGCTCGGCGACCGACAACCCCGCGGCCGATCGCGTCGCCGAAGAGGCCCGGCGCCTGCGCGTCCCGATCTACACCGTTGCCCTCGGGACGCCCGAGGGCACGGTCGAGATCGACGGTCGCACGCGATCCGTGCCGCCCGATCCCGCGGCGCTGGCACGAATCGCCAGGACCTCCGGTGGCGAGTCCTTCCAAGCCGAGGACGCCGACGAGCTCGACGAGGTGTACGACCGCCTGGGATCGCAGATCGGGACCAAGCCCGGCAAGCGCGAGATCACGACGTACTTCGCGGGTGCGGCGCTGCTGCTGATCGGCGGCGCGCTCGTCAGCTCGCTGCGCCTCGGCGGGCGCCTGCCCTAGCGGGTGATTCCACAACCGGCACCGCCACGAGATCAACCTCTAGTCGATCGGGCGCCCGAGGAACAGGTCGCGCCCCTCGCTGCCCTTGGAGCGCGGCGAGAAGCCGTGGCGTGCGTAGAGCGCCTGCGCGCCCGTGTTGCGCTCGTTGCAGTCAAGCTCGATGCGCCTGGCGCCACGCGCCCGCGCGCGCTCGATCGCGAGCGTGACGAGCGCGTCGCCGAGGCCTGCGCGGCGCGCGCTCGCCGCGACGAACAGGTCCTCCAGCCAGGCGTCGGGCGCGGCCTTCCAGACGCTGAAGCGAAAGCGCAGCTGCAGGACGCCCGCGGGCGGCGAGTCGTCGTCGGGCGCCGCGAGCAGGAACTCCGTTTCGCGGTCCTCGAGCAGCCGCTCGACCGACGCGAGGAACGCGTTGTCCGACGGCCAGCTCGAGCCCATGTGGTCGCGAAAGGCGACGAGCAGGCCGGCGACCGCCTCGGCCTCGTGCGGCTGCGCGAGCCAGGCGCGGGCTGTCTGCGAGGCGGTCATGGCTGTGGCGAAGGTTATGGCCCCGCCGCGATCAGGTAGCCCATCCCGCGCACCGTCTGGAAGCGGTCGCGGCCGAGCTTCTTGCGCAGGTAGCCGACGTAGACGTCGACGACGTTGGAGCCCGGGTCGTAGTCGTAGCCCCAGACGTGTGAGAGCAGCTGCTCGCGGCTGAGCACCTGGCCGCTGTGGCGCATGAAGACCTCGAGCATCGTGAACTCGCGCGCCGACAGCTCGATGCTGCGCCCGCCGACGCTCGCGCGGCGCGTGCGCAGGTCGAGGGTCAGGTCGCCCGCGCGCAGGACGGTCGGCTCGGCGACGCCGTCGGCCCGCAGGCGCACGCGGACACGCGCCAGCAGCTCCTCGAAGCGAAACGGCTTCGTGACGTAGTCGTCGGCGCCGTACTCCAGGCCGCTGACCTTGTCGCGCACGTCGTCGCGCGCGCTGAGGATGACGACCGGCATCCGCTGGCCCGCGGCGCGCAGCTCCTGCAGGACGGTCAGGCCGTCCTTCACCGGCAGCCCGAGGTCGAGCACGAGCAGGTCGAAGTCCTCGTCGTCGGCCAGGAGCACGGCCCTGGCGCCGTCGCCGACGGTGGTCGTGACGAAGCCGTTGGCGCGCAGGCCCTTCTCCAGGAAGGAGGCCAGCCGCGGCTCGTCCTCGGCGATCAGGATGCGGTTCATGTCGGCAGGGCCTCCGGAGGGCTCGGGTGCGTCGGGATCGTGACGGTGAAGGTCGCGCCGCCGTCCGGGCGCGTGCGCTCGAGCTCGACGTCGCCGCCGTGGGCCTCGGCGATCGCCCGCACGATCGCGAGGCCCAGGCCGGCGCCCTGCGAACGCCGGGCGCCCGAGCCGCGCGCGAAGCGGTCGAAGATCCGCTCGCGGTCGGCAGTCGGCACGCCGGGGCCGCTGTCGGCGACCCACAGCCGCGCGTGGCCGTTGGCGAGCGAGCTGCCGAGCTCGATGTGGTTGCCCTCCTGCGTGTGCTGGACGGCGTTCTGCGCGAGCTGCATGACCGCCTGGGTGAGGCGCTGGCGGTCGGCCGTCAGGCGCCCGACGCCGATGCTCTGCAGCTGCCAGTCGCGCGGCGCGAGCGCCGAGGCCTTGGCCATCAGCTCCTCGGTGAGGGCATCGAGGTCGACGTCGGCGGTCTGCACGAAGTCGGCCTGCTCGGCCTGGGCGAGCAGCAGCAGGTCGTCGACGAAGCGCGACATGCGGTCCAGCTCGTCGCAGACGAGCTCGACGGTCTCGCGGCGCTCGTCGGGGTCGTCGCCGAGCAGCTCGAGGTGGCCGCGGATGATCGTGATCGGCGTGCGCAGCTCGTGCCCGGCGTCGGAGACGAAGTCCTTCTGCGTCGCGAACGCGGCCTGCAGGCGGTCGAGCATCGCGTTGAAGGTGCGTCCCAGCTCGGCGATCTCGTCGTCGCCCTCGACGGCGATGCGGCGCGTGAAGTCCGTCTCGCTGATCGCCCGGGCCGTGTCGGTCAGCTCGCGCAGCGGGGCCAGCACGCGGCCCGCGACGACGAACGCCACCAGCGAGGCGAGCAGCAGCACGGCGAGCGAGACGCCGGCGGCCACCTGCGAGGCCTCGTCCACCTCCTCGGCCTCCTCGCGCAGGTCGTGCGTGACGACGAACGCGCCGCGCTGGCGATCCTCGATCTCGACCGGCACGGCGAGGTAGCGCACGTCGTGATCGCCGACCCGGAAGCTCCCGCGCCGGCTCGACGTGACGCGCGCGAGCGTACCGACGGCGCGCTCGAGCGCCGGGCGCCGGTCGGTCCCGGAGGTCTGGTCGCGCGCGCCGTCGAGGAACGTGAACACCGCCTCGCCGGCGACGGGCACGTTGCGCTGGAAGTACACCCCGTAGATCGCCTTGACGTCGCCGCCGAAGGGCTCGCCGGTGAGCGGGTTGCGGCCCAGCCGCGCGAGGGTGCGGAACTCCTGGACCTCCTGCTCCAGCGAGCGCTCGACGCGCTCGCCGGCCCGCGCCTGCAGGATCTCGCGCAGGGCGAGCCGACGCCAGCGTCGAGGCGGCCAGCAGGACGATGAACGCGGCGAGGATGCGCGTGCGCGCTCCGCGCAGCAGCTGGCGTGGCGAGCGCCGCCGCGGATGCGCGGGCTCAGAGCTCAATCGTCATTCCCTTCGTCATCGTCCCCGCCGTCGTCGTCTCCATCGTCGTCATCATCGTCGCCGGCCGGCGGCGGCGGCGCGGGCGCGACCGGCGGCGGGGGCGGCGCGGGCTGGGGCGCCGCCGGCGGTGGCGCGGGCGGCGGC
>Ga0136617_10004811_pt1 | contig 12111 bp, 10 predicted proteins | sample AntDrymUQ3222106_2_FD_129672 | JGI IMG/M metagenome (GOLD analysis project Ga0136617, IMG submission 129672) | Polar desert sand microbial communities from Dry Valleys, Antarctica - metaG UQ322 (21.06) | ecosystem: Environmental > Terrestrial > Soil > Desert | place: Antarctica: Dry Valley...
CGGCCAGGCAGGTCACATCGAAAGCCAGCGCCTCAGCTCCGTGAGTGCGCATCTCCCACTCCAGCTGGAGCGCCAGCTCGGTCTCGGTCACGCCGGCGCGGATGACGGGCAGGAGCCGCTCGAGCGCCCCATCAGCCACGGCACAGGCTGCGGCGACACGTTCCAACTCGGCCGGCTCCTTCGTCTGCCGCTGTTCCTCTATCCACCCTTCGACCGGTACCAGCTCAAGTCCCGGAGCGGCTGCCGCCAGCCGCTGCCAGGTGGCGTGGTTGACGAAGCCCGCTTCGAGGGCGACCCGTCGAGCCGGGCCCAGGGAAGACACGATCTCCGGCCAGCGCTGCGCGAAGTCGTTGTAGACCTGCTCGATGCGCGCGCCCGGACACTCATCGCGGGCCTGGAGCGTATAGCGCGAGTCGGCCAGGACGACGAGCTCGCGGGGTGACACGAAGAACTGGCCCGACACACCGGCCACCTTCTCTTCACCTTCGCCCAGCACGAAGCCGCTGAGATAGCGGGTGTTCTCGCGACGCACGCCGAAGTAGACATCGATCCTCTCGTTCGCCATCCGTTCGCGCAATCGACCCAGGCGCATGGGTCGGGCGGCGCGGTCGGCCGCCAACCACGCCTCCAACCGAGCCGGCGTGGGCGGCGCGGCGGGATGGTCAGCTAGGGGCGGCGATGCCATCACTGGCACTGGGCCACGTTCTCGTTGTGCTCCCGGTTGTTGGTGGCGAAGAGATGTCCGCGCGATCCGTCGCAGGTGGCCACGAAGAAGAGGTACCCGTCGGCCGTGTCGGGATCGAACGCGGCTTCGATCGACAGGTTGCTCGGCGAGGCGATCGGCCCGGGCGGCAGGCCGCCGGTCTGATAGCTCTGATAGCCCTGCAGGTCATCGGTCACCGCGAAATCCTGCAGCGCCTCCCCGACTCGGTTCCAGAACACGAACTGGGGCCACTCGCTGATGCCCATGTCGCGCAACTGCATGGTGTCGTTGGCATAGATGACGGTGGGGTCCGCGTTGAGCAGCAGCACGCCGTTGGCCAGGCCGTCCAGCCGGTTCTGGTAGACCCCCGCGATGAGTGCCCGCTCCTCGTCGAGGACAGCCTCACGCTCGACGATGCTGGCCAGCGTGACGACCTCGTAGAGGTCGCGGTCCTCCTGTTCAGCGCGCGTGACGAAGGCCTCGTTGGTCGCCTGCCATTCGTCGAGCAACAGTCGCAGCAGGGCTTGGGCGTCGGTCTCGGCATCGAACTCGAAGACGCCGGCGCCAAGGAACCCCTCCAGGCTCTGTCCAGCTGGGATGGCCTCGAGCCATGGATAGTCGGACACCAGCTCGGCTGGTGGACGCTGGGCCAACTCGTAGAATTCCGCCGGGTCCACCTGGGCAGGCTGTTGGTCCTCCAGCTGGGCGACGTACTGTTCCACTCGCAGACCATCGCGCAGGGCGAGCGTGACCATGGCGGGTGCCGGTTCGGGCGCCTGGCGGAGGCGGTCGACGATCTCCTGCGGGGTCATCTGAGCGGACAGCGTGAACGTGCCGCTCTGGAGCTGGCTTTCCAGGTCGCGAGTGATGACGATGTACTGGAATACCGCCGGGTCCGAGATGAGTCCCTGATCGGCCAGCGCCCTGGCGATCGCGGTCACCGTCGCGCCGCTCTGCACGATGAACTCGGTCGGCGTCGCGTCGGCATCGGCAGGCGACTCCAGCGCGCCGCCAAGGTCGTCGCGGACCACGTCGGCGACGAACGGGATGCGCAACGATTGCGGGTTGTCACGGGCCGTCCCTCGGGCGAAGTCCCGCAAGGCCGGTCCGGCGAAGAGGAAGGCGCCCACCAGCACGACCGCCGCAAGTATGACCAGGAAGATGACGCCGCGCCACACACCCGACTTCCCGCTCGAGCGGGTCGGTCTTCGGCGGGGGTCGATGGGGCGACCGGTCACACCATAAGCGCGTACGTCGCGCCCGCTGTCATCGCGCGGCGGTCGACCCCGGCCGGAGGCCGTCACGCAGGCGATCCTGCTCGAGAGTCCAGTTCGGCCTGGAGGATGAGGGCAGCTGCCGCCTGGTCGATCCGGGCGCGGTACGCCGTACGGGCTCGGCTGCTGGGCGGACCGCCCGCGCTGCCGCGCCTTGGCCTTGGCCCCCCATCGGCTGCCGCCTGACTGGTGAAGCGCTCGTCGCGGAGGCCCACCGGCATGTCGAGGCGCTCCCTGAGCGCCTCGACCCACTCTCGAGTGACGGCCGCCTGGGTGCCTTCTCCTCCGTCGCCGAGCAGTGGCAGGCCGACGATGAGCTCGGTAGCGCCCGACTCGCTGACGATGCGCGCGATGGACCTTGCGTCACGGTCGATGTCGCCCCGGCGCAGGGTGGCCAGTGGCCGGATCCGTCCTGTCGCCGCCTCGGCCACAGCGACCCCGATGCGTCGCTCGCCCAGGTCCAGACCCAGCAACCGGGCCGGACCGATCTCGACTCCATCGACGGGCATGGGTTCGGATGCTCTCCTTAGGGCGCGGACCGTTGCGGCTCCAAGATGGCGAGGTCGATGCGACGCGGGTCATCAGGGACCGCATCGATGAAATCGGGCCACGGCGTGATCTCCACGCTGCCGTAAGCCGCCAGTATGCCGCGCGCCTCGGAAACGGTCCGACCGCGGATGGCCTGGACCATCGGCGCCGGGTCGAGCGGCACGTATCGCTCGCCGGTCACCGAGACGTCGTAGGTGATGACGCCAGCCGCTGCCGAGCCCTCGCCGACCATGGTCACGACCGAATCCGGGAAGAGCCTGGTGTTGGCGGCCAGGGACCCGGTCAGCCTGTCGACGGCCATCTCCGCGACCAGGGCCTCGTCAACGCCCAGGACGGTGCCTCGACTCACGACTGCCAGGGAGAAGGTGGTCGCTTCCATGTCCTCGAGCTCGACGGCCGGCCGGTCAGCATCGGCCGGCTCGCGCAGAGCGGTGGCCGGGAAGAGGACCAGGCCGCGCGCCGTGTAGGCTGGGTCGGCGAGGGCCGCCTGGAGCTGCTCGTCCAGGCTCGTCTCCAGCTGGCCGAGCGCATCGTCGTAGTCCTGTCGGACGACGACCGATATTTCCGTGCGAGCTCCGCCAGCCATGGCCGAGGGGTTAGTGACCCTGACCAGCTGGGCCTCGATAGGCCCTGGTAGCTCGCTTATGGACGCCTTTTCGACGTTGCCGGCGCTGCCGCCCTGGATGGCCCGGACGGGCGCGTCCCTGACCGCCGGGCCAGTCGCGAAGGAGGCCACAGGGATGGTCACCGTGCGCGTCGTCTCGAAGGCGATGCCGTCCGCCGTTGCAACGCGCGTGCCCTCCGGGATAGGCACCTCGAAGAGCGTGTTCTCGCTTGTGAACCGAACCGTACCGATGGCCCGTTCCTCGGTCACTTGGCGACCGGTCGCGGCAAAGGTGCCGTTCGCACTCAGTGGGATCTCGATGCGCTGAGCGGGCACCACCGCCGCCTCGGCATCGGGGATCGCCGCGGCCGGATCGGCGGTCACCCTGACCGACAGAGGGCCAACCTGGCTCGTGGCAGGACGGACCGTGATGGTGACGGTGGGCAGGAAGAGGTAGGCCGCATAGAGCGCGCCACCGATGAGACCGATGAGCAAGACAAGGCGCGCCATGAGCCCCAGCCGGGCCCGCGCGCGCTCCCTTGTCGGCCTCCCCGTGGTCAACTCGCCAGCACGTGCTCCGAGTGGCACCGATGAGGGCTCGCGGAGCACCGTCGCCGCACCGGACGTGACGAAGCCGGCGCCGGCGCTGGAACGAGGCGCGATCCGGACCGGCGCCGCGGCCGCCTCCTCATGAAGCGCGACCGCGCCCAGATCAGCGCCCACAGCGGCGACACTCTGTGCTGCCTTCGCATCCTCCACACTCGCATAGGCGGCCATGCCCGCCGAGATGGCCAGCGAACGCGCGCCTGCCTCGGCGCTGACCAGGACGACCGTCACGCCGCGCGCCCGACCCTCCCGTTCGAGCAACCGGAAGTTGATACGACTGGTGGCGATGCGCGACCCTCGCGGCAGCACCATCAGGAAATGACCGTCCTCGGCATTGCGCAGCCGGGCGACCGCGACCGTGATCTCGTCGTCGACGTCGAGGTACGCGACGGTCATCGCGGCGCTAGACGCGCATCACCCGGAGTACCCGGCGCAGCGCCGCGTCCAGGGGAGCCTCCGGGGTAGCCATCTCGATGGCCTGGTAGGCCAGTCCGAGCGGCGGCACGTCCTGGACATCCACGAGCAGACCGGTGGCATCTTCGATCCCTTCGACCTGACTGGGATCGATGGTCTCCACCTGAGGCGGCCGCGCGAACGGCAGGTCGCGGGCAAGGGACGGCTCGCGGAGTGCCTTCTGAAGTTGAGGCAGACGCGACCCTCCGCCGCAGATGTAGATGCGACCAGGCAACAGGGCCGCCCGCCCGAACTCCTCCAGGATCAACTCGATGCCGGCCGACCAGACGGCGACATCCTCGGCGATGATGGCGGCGACTTCCTCATGCCGGTCCACCGTGAGCCCCTTGGCGAAGTCGATCTTGACCTCCTCCGCCCGCGCGAATGGCAGCTCCAGGCGGTCCGCCAGTGACCGGGTGAAGGCTCGACCACCGAGGGCGAACATGCGCGTCCCCTCCACTCCGCCACTCCGGACCAAGGCGACGTCCGTGGTACCGCCGCCCACGTCGATGAAGAGCGCTCCTGCCTGTTGGACCACCTCTCCGCCAAGGCAGCGGGCGACCGCATATGGCTCGGCCACGATCGCCAAGAGCTCCAGGTCCAGCTCGCTCGCAACGCTCTGCAGCGCTCCCAGATGCATCAGCGGCGCGAACGCATTGAAGATGCTGATGCGGACATGGCGACCCCTGAAGCCGACCGGCTGAGTGACCTGGTAGCCATCGATGGTCGCGCCGGTGACCGCAGCATGGACGAGTCTGATGTCCACATTGGAGAGCCCGGTCTCCCAGGTGATGGCACGTTCTGCGTCATGCAGCGCTGCTCGCTGGAGGGTGTCGATGAGCTTCTGGAGTTCCTGCTGGCTGATCGGATGGTCGGGTCGCTTGCGCTCCTGGTCGTGGCTGATGGTGAAACCCTTGACCAGCTCGCCAGCGATGCCGATGACCACCTGGCTGGACCGAAAGCCAGCCATCTCCTCGGCCTCCTGGAGGGCGACCTGGCAGTTGTCGACGACCGCGCCGATGTCGGCGACCGTCCCCGATTGCATGTGCGCCAAGCCCTGACGCCGCCGTCCCACGCCCCGCACCACACCCTGGCCATCGGCGCCGATATCGAAGACGAGGGCCTTGGCGAACTCGGTCCCGATGTCCAGGGCTGTGCAGGCCCCCAGCGAGTCCCGGTCCTGACGATCCAGGAAACGGCGCCAGAAGGCCACCTATCTTCAGCTGCCGCCGAGTTGCTCGGCCAGCGCCTGGCGGATGGCTTCGAGTGCACTGGGCAGGCGATCCCTGCGGGTGCCGCGCGCCTGAGCCATCTCTGGCCGGCCCCCACCGCGTCCTTCGAAGACGGGCGCCCCGCTCCCCACGAGCTGGCCGGCCGAGATGCCGCGCGCCACCAGGTCGTCGCTGACCGTCACGAACAGCTGCGGCTCGTCAGCTTCCAGGGCCAGCGCGATGACGCCCTGGCCCAGGACGCCGCGCACGTCACGGGCATAGCCTTTCAGCTCCTCCATCGAATCGAAAGGCGCCGCATAGGCGACGAAGCGGGTGCCGTCCATCGACTCGGCGGTGGAGACCAGCTCGGCTGGTCGGATGGCTGGGCTGGCACCCCTCTTCACGCGCCGCTCGAGTTCACGGACACGCCCCTGCAGCTCCCCGATGCGCCCCGGCAATGCATCCCGATCGCGCGCGCCTGCCGCGGCCGTGGCGCGTTCGAGCAGGTCGAAGCGTTCCTGGACCAGCCTCTCGGCAGCCTCACCGGTGATCGCCTCGATGCGTCGCATGCCGGTCCCGATGGAGCGCTCGGCGACGATGAAGAAGCCGCCGATCTGGCCGGTGGCGTGGCAATGCGTGCCGCCACACAGCTCGCGGCTGTAGCCATCGACCGTGATGACGCGCACCCGCTCGCCATACTTCTCGTCGAAGAAAGCGTCCGCGCCGGCGTCCACCGCCTGCTGCATGGTCATCAGCGCAGGCGCCACCCGACGGTCATCGCGGATCACGCGGCGGACCTCAACTTCGATGGCTCGCCGCTCCTGGTCGGTCAGCGGACGGTCGGCCGGGTAGTCGAAGCGAAGGTAGTCGGGCGTTACCAGCGACCCAGCCTGGCGCGCCTGCTCGCCGATCGTGTTACGCAGGGCCCGGTGTACCAGATGCGTCCCGGTGTGGTTACGCATCGTGTTCGCCCGACGGTCGACATCCACTTCAGCACTGATCGGCTGGCCGATCCTGAGGGCGCCATGGAGCGTGCCATGGTGGACGATCAAGCCGCCCACCGGTCGCTGTGTGTCGCGCACCGTGAACAGGATCTCACCGCCAGCCGCGGAGCGCAGCACGCCCCGGTCACCGATCTGCCCGCCGCCTTCAGCATAGAAGGGGGTCTTGTCCAGCACTATGGCTGCCTCCGCCGCAGCCGCAGCGCGCAGCTCGACCTCCGGCCTCGCCTCCAGTGCCTGGTACTCGGTCGAGTCGCGCACGATGGCAGCCACCGTGGCCTGCACCGATGTCGTCTCGTAGCCGACGAAGTCACTGTCGCCGGTACGTCGGGCGATGGCGTCGAAGGTAGCGGTCATCTCCGCCTGGCGGGCGAGGTCGGCCCGCTTGCCTGTCCGACTGCGCTGGCGCTGTTCACCCAGGGCGCGGTCGAAGCCGCCATGGTCGACGCGGACTCCGTATTCCGCGGCCAACTCGATGGTCAGATCGATGGGGAAGCCGTAGGTGTCGTGGAGCCGGAATGCGACATCGGTCGGCAGCATCGGGGCATCGTCGGGCACCACCTCCGGCCGCCGGCCGACGACCCGCTGAGCAGACGTCAAGGCGATGAGCGCCTCCTCCAGTTGGACCGTGCCGGCATCCAGTGTCCGGGCGAAGGCGGTCTCCTCGCGGGCCAGCGCGCCCAGGATGATCTGGCGACGCTCGGTCAGGATCGGATAGGCGCTCTGCATCGTGTCGATGACCGCCTTGGCCGCCTCGGCCAGGAATGGTTCGGCGCGGCCAAGGAGCCGGCCGTGCCGGACGGCCCGCCTGATGATGCGCCGGCAGACGTAGCCTCGACCTTCGTTCGCCGGCAGCACGCCATCGGCGATGAGGAAGGTCGCCGCACGCGAGTGATCGGCGATGACCTGGTAGCTGAACCGCTCAGCCTCGAACGCGTCGGGATCGTGGCTGAGCAGATCGCGCATCCGCTGGTGGATGGGCGTGAACAGATCGGTGTCGTAGTTGGTGGCGACCTGCTGGATGACGCTCGCCAGGCGCTCCAGGCTCATGCCCGTGTCGACGCTCGTGAACGGCAGCGGTACCCGCACCCCTTCCGCCTGCTGGTCGAACTCCATGAAGACCAGATTCCAGATCTCCAGCCAGCGTGGGCAAGTCTCGGAGTGGTCGGGGACGCAGTGGGGACCCTCGCTCAACCACGCCCCACGGTCGAAGTGGATCTCCGAGCACGGGCCGCACGGACCCGTGTCGGCCATCCGCCAGAAGTTCTTGTCGTCGCCGCGATCGACATCCCCCCACCGGGCCATCCGCTCGGGTGGTAGCCCGATCTCGTCGCGCCACACAGCGAAAGCTTCGTCGTCGTCGGTGTAGGTGGTGGCCGCCAATCGTTCCCCCGGGATGCCGTACACCTTGGTCAGCAGCTCCCACGCCCAGTGGATGGCCTCGCGCTTGAAATAGTCGCCGAAGCTCCAGTTGCCCAACATCTCGAAGAAGGTGTTGTGCCGTGATGAACGGCCGACCTCCTCGAAGTCGTTGTGCTTGCCGGCGACACGCAGGACGCGCTGCACATCGACGGCGCGCCTGTACGAGCGCGTCTCCACGCCGCGCAGGACGTCCTTGAACTGGACCATCCCGGAATTGGTGAAAAGGAGGGTCTGGTCGCCCGGCGGCACCAGGCTGGCGCCCGGCACCACGGTATGGCCGCGCTCCTCGAAGAAGTCCAGGAAGAGCCGGCGTATCTCTGAGGCAGGCCGATACGCGATGCGCGGGTCACGCTGCGATCCTGGTGTCGATGACGGCATGTCGTCGAGTTTAGCGAACGCGTCCGGGCGGCTCGACCGACCGCCTCAGAGGTCGGCGGCGGCCTCCTCCTCGCGGCTCATGCGTCGCCGCAGGCGGTCGGCACCGGAGACGAGCCCGCCACCGACCGTCTGCACGGTCCGTCGAGCTCCTTCCATGACATCGGCCGGACCACGCACGATGGAGACGGCCGCGTCGATACCCTCGCGTGCTCGGGCCAGCGTCAGCTGGGTCTCGTCGGCGATGGCATCGACGCGCTCCAGCCGCGCCGTCAGCTCTGCCATCGAGCGCTCGGCCGCCTCGCCGGTCATCCTCAGCTGACGCAACGTCGGTGCCAGTTCCGTATCCAGCGATTCCGACAGGCGCCTCAAATCCTGAGCCATGCGCATGACCGACCGACCGATGAGCAGCGCGGCGACGGCCAGCGCGATGGCCGCCAGCGCGATGACCAGATAGAACGTACCCGCCGTCATCGATCCCTCCCGTCGTTCAACGACTCGTGCGCGTCGGCCCCGAGGGTAGCCGTCACGCCGACTATCACGATGCCCAGCCAGGCCAGCCCGGAAGCCCAGGCGAGGGAGAAATCACCCAGGCGAACGGGATCGCCGAGCCGCGCGCCGAGCGCCTCGCCGGCAAACGCTCCCAGGATGGCAGCCACCAGGACGAGCGGCAGGCGGGCACCCATCACCCCCCTTATCAGCACGTACAGCGCAGTGTGGAAGATGCCCACCACGACCGCCAGGATCGGTGCCGGGCCGATGGGCGGCAGTTCCATCCTCACAGCACGGCTTCAGCCAGCCGCGATGCGTCCCCCGCCAAGGACCTCCTCGCCGCGATAGAGGACGGCAGCCTGTCCCGGCGCCGGCGCCCAGGCCGGTCGATCGAGATCGACCTGCCACCCGCCGGCCGCAGCGGCATCGCGCTGGACGAGACCTGGCACGCGCTCGGCTCGATGACGGATGCGGACCTCAGCTCGGAACGACGATGAGCTGGGCGCGGACCCGGTCACGAACGAGACCGACTCCAGCCCGAACGATCGCCGCTGCAGATCCTCCCGGCGACCGAGGGTGACGACGTTGGCAGGCGCGTCGATGGCGGTCACGTAGCGGCGCTCGCCCAACGCCACACCCAGGCCATGGCGCTGACCGACGGTGTAGGCGGCGGCGCCGCTGTGCTGCCCTACCTCCACACCCGAGGCGTCCATCAGCCGCCCCGGCTCGCCCTGCCAGCCGGCGCGGTCGCGCAGTGCCTGGCGGTAGTCGCCCTGGGGCACGAAACAGATGCCCTGGCTCTCATCCTTGTCGGCGGTGACAAGCCCGAGCGCCGCGGCGACCTGGCGCACCTCCGGTTTGGTCATCTCGCCCAGCGGGAAGCGCACGCGGGCTAACTGGTCCTGACGCAGGCCGTACAGGAAGTAGCTCTGATCCTTGGCCGCGTCCGCGGCCGCCAACAGCCGGTAGCGCACGCCTGTCGGCCGGCTCGCGTCAGGCACCGATGCCACGCGGGCATAGTGGCCGGTGGCGACCGCGTCGCAGTCGTACAGCCGGCGTGCCCTTCCCAGCAGAGCGCCGAACTTGACGTAAGTGTTGCAATCGACGCACGGGCTTGGCGTGCGCCCGTCCACGTAAGCGTCCAGGAACGGCGTCATCACCCCGGCCCCGAACTCCCGCTCCAGGTTGAGCACATAGAACGGGATGTCCAGTTGCGCCGCCACCCGCCGCGCGTCATCGGCCGCGTCAAGCGAACAGCAGCTCCGCTTGGCCTCGCTGTAGGCATCGGCAGCGTCGTGGAGGCGCATCCAGACACCCACCGCGTCGGCCCCTGAGTCGCGCACGAGCGCCGCCGCGACCGACGAGTCGACACCTCCGGACATGGCCACCAGGATCCGTTCCTGGCTCATGGTCTGTAGCTCGCCACGCGGCTCCGCGATAGTGCTCCGGCCATCAGCGTCCCGCCGAGCGTGACAGCGGCGGCGATGGCGGAGTAGATGACCCAGTAGAGCGACATGTTCTCGCCTTCGGGGCGCGGATCCAAGGAGACGACGATGACCCAGGCGGAAGCGAACCCGGCGAAAGTCCCCACGGCAGCGGTCACTACGGTCGACCTCCTCGGCCACTGCAGGCCGACCATGAAGGCGACCCCCAGGATGATGACTGCGGCCGCCCGGGAAGGAAGGAACGGCAGGTCGAAGAGTCGCAGGCCCAGGATCGCGGTGACGGTCACCATCGCCCAGATGGCCAGGAACGCAGCCATCAGACAGGCACCTGCTGGCCCAGCGGGTCGGCCGCCATGGCGTCCGCGCCGGCGCGCATACGAGCCATGGTCCGCGGGATGACCTCGACGGCCCGCTCCACCTCCGCCTCGGTGGTCTGGCGACCGAGGCTCATGCGCACGGCGCCGAGCGCCTCCTCCTCGGGATAGCCCAGCGCGGTCAGGACGTGCGACGGCTCGGGCGAGCCCGTGGTACACGCTGACCCGGTGGAGGCACAGATGCCGTCGAGGTCCAAGGCCAGGGTGATGGACACTCCGTCGGCATCACGACAGATGACCGACAGGTGCCCAGGCAGCCGCTCGCGCGGGTGTCCCGTGAGCTCCACACCCGGGACCGCCAGGATGGCGTCGCGCAGTCGATCGCGCAGACGACGCAGGCGCCTCACCTCTGCGGTCCGCTCGCGGGTGCACAGATCGAATGCGGCGGCCAGACCGACCGCGCCGGCCACATCCTCCGTGCCGGCGCGTCGATAGCGCTCCTGCGAGCCGCCCTGCGTCTGCGGCAGGATGGTCGTGCCATGGCGCATCCAGAGAGCGCCGGTGCCCTTGGGACCCTCGAACTTGTGAGCGCCGATGGAGACCATGTCGACCCCGAGCGTCGCGACGTCGATGGGCAGATAGGGCGCTGCCTGCACCGCGTCCAGATGGACGAGGATGCGCGGGTGCTGGCGCACGCGGTCGATGATCTCGGCGATGGGCTGGATCGTACCGACCTCGTTGTTGGCGAGCATCAAGGTCACCAGGATGGTCCGGTCCGTGATGGCCCCGGCGACGGCGTCCGGGTCGACCCGCCCGTACCGATCGACCGGCAGGACGACGGCCTCGAATCCGAACCGCTCCAGATGCTGGACGGCATGGAGCGCCGCGTGATGCTCCACGGCCGTGGTGATGATCTGGTTCCCGTGCGCCTTACTGGCCCAGGCCGCACCCTTGATGGCCAGGTTGATGGCCTCGGTGCCGCCGCTGGTGAAGACCACCTCGCGCGGCGCCCCGTTCAGGATGCGTGCGACCGTCTCGTGTGCCTCGTCCAGGGCGGCTTTTGCCTTACGGCCGGCGGCATGGGCTGACGAAGGGTTGCCGAAGATCTCGGTCAGGAAGGGCAACATCGCGTCGAGGGCTTCGCGACGCAGGGGTGTCGTGGCGGCGTGGTCGAGGTAGATCATCTCGACCGATCGTACACCGTGCCTTGGGCCGGAGGACCGGACGGCTCGGCGGTCAGTCGGCGATGCTCTCGCGTTCTCCCGCCCGACGGACATCTTCGTCGCGGCCGCGTTCGCGCCGGCGGTCATGCATCGGCAGCGTGCGCTTGCGCAGCCGGATGGAGGTCGGCGTCACCTCGACCAGCTCGTCCGCCGCGATCGCCTCTATCGCTGACTCGAGGGTCATCGGCGGTGGCGGCACCAGGCGCAGCGCCTCATCGTGGCTGTGAGTGCGGATGTTGGTCAGCTTCTTCTCCTTGGTCGGATTGACGTCCATATCACCCGGTCGGGAGTTCTCGCCCACGATCATGCCCTCGTAGACCGGCACCCCCGCACCCACGAACATGGTCGCTCGCTCCTGGAGATTGAAGAGTCCATACGCGTTCGACTCACCGGTCCGGTCGCTTACCAGCACACCGTTGGTGCGGTGTTCCACCTCGCC
>Ga0136617_10004812_pt1 | contig 12111 bp, 11 predicted proteins | sample AntDrymUQ3222106_2_FD_129672 | JGI IMG/M metagenome (GOLD analysis project Ga0136617, IMG submission 129672) | Polar desert sand microbial communities from Dry Valleys, Antarctica - metaG UQ322 (21.06) | ecosystem: Environmental > Terrestrial > Soil > Desert | place: Antarctica: Dry Valley...
GCGGGCCTCGTCCTCCAGGACCTGCGCGATCTCCGGATCGACCTCGGAGACGGGCTTGGTGAAGTAGTCGGAGGGCAGATCGCTCACCTAGATCCACGGTACCAGCGCCACCCGCTGCGTCCTCAGGGTTGCAGGACCCGCAGACTCGCAAGCGCCTCGGGCAACTTCATCGGGACCGACGTGAACTGGAACGCCGACCTCGGCAACAGCGCCGACGGCACCTAGCCTCTGACGACTCCGGTCATCGGTGGCCCAAGCGCCGCCCGGCGCAGCCTCGTCTCGGGCCGGGCGTCAGCCCGGACGAGGGCATCGCGGTCCACGTGCGCGAAGTCGGCCATGAGAGCGGCGCCTGGACCCATGTAGTCGAGCCACTCGTAGAGACCCTGCGCGTCGGGCTCCATGAACGCGAACCCCCAGGCTGCGGCGCGCATAGGACGCAGCTAGGTCCATGCCGCTCCGGTCGGAGAGGTTCAGGAGTAGAACTCTGTGGGGATGGGAGCGGTAATCGTCTCGACCGTCTGCACTTCTTCGGCGGTCAAGTCCTGCTTCCACCCTCCGGGATCAGCCCTGCGGTAGAACTTCCCCTTTCCCTTCTGGTCCTCGGGAATCGCCTCCCACGAGTGCTTCGCTACCGCCTCGGCGAGCGCCTCGTCCTTCACCTCTATCTCAAGCGCGGAGTACAGGCGCTGCATAGCGCTTAGAGTGTCCACCCGCAGATCCTCATACCTGACCAGAGCCTTACGCTGTTGATGGTTCTCGTACGCCTGCCTGGCGTTGCCCATACTCCGGGAGTAGAGCCTGGCCCAGGCTTCAGAGTCAAGGTCCGGAACGTGATTGGCGCTGAGAAAATGCGACCCCCAGCCGCTTGGGGCGAAAGCATCCATGCTGGATGCCACCACGTCCCTCGGGTCCCGGACAAGAAATATCATCCGGCTCTCCGGGAGGGCTTCCATGAGCAGTGGCGCGCCTATGGAACCGTATGGCTCCTTCACGACCAGAGTCTCCGTGGGCCCCACCGCGGGGAACATCGCCCGGGCCGAGTTCAAGAAGAAGGAACGTACTAGCCCCACCCAGATGTCCCTACGGCTGCCCATGATGAAGGAAGGGTTGTTGTGGTGCGCCGCGCCGATCCAAGGATCCCCGTAGTAGAAGTTACCGAATAGTGCTCCCACGGTCGGCTCCTGCCACACCGTGTGACCCTTCATCTCGCCCATCATGGAACTGAGCCAGGTGGACCCGGAGCGCCCGAAGCCGAAGATCCAGACGACGTTGCCAGCCTCTATTCCACCACTCTGCGACCGACCATCGACGTGCCTGACCTTTGGCACATCCGAGCGCGTTACGCCTACATGCAGGTTAAGAAAAGCCTTGATGCCCCACGCTATGTCGAGAACTGACTCTTTTCTGAAGCTCGGCACTCGGCACCTCCCTTCTCACGTAGTCCACTGTTCCGGGGCCGTCCTTGCGCCATCTCCTCGAAGGCCGCTCGGTTGGCGATCAGGCTGAGTATCCCGGGCGCGGAGGCGAGTTGGTCGCTATCGGCGCCAGGCTCCTCCACGACCGCCGCCAAGCTCGCTTCGGCGGCGAACAGCTGATCGGGGATGCCGTTTCCGTGGATCACCGGCCGCTCCTGTCGGGTCAGCTGGCGCTCCAGCACGCAGAGCGAGCGAGGCAGCGGCCGTGGCCCTGACGAAATACCTCCACGCGTCACTCGCGCGACGTGTGCCGCCCCTGGACGCGCGCCCGCCCACGCGCGGCGGCGCGGCGCAGACTGCCGCGCCGAAGCGCCACGACTCGCTTGGCCAGCCGTACGCCCCGCCCCCCCGACCCCAGCGCGGCGGTGAGCCGCCACGACAACGACGCCTGCATGGTGGCCTGTAGGGCCCTGAGGCGCTCGAGCTCCTCCTCGGCCCCGCTCAGCATAGCCTTATGCGCCTGCGCCCGAGCCTCCTCCACCAATGCCCGCTCCTCCCAAGCCAGGGCGCGCTCATACCAGGCCTTGACATCGAATACCTCGCCCAGGATTCCGACCGCGGGGAGGCTCGGTAGAGGGGCGTCACTGGCGGCAGCGACGATGTACAACTCCTCGCCGGCAACACTTGCGACACCCTTGCGCATGTCGGTCTCGATCTGCGCGTCGAGGCGCGCGATGGCAAAGGTCTCGTCGTCGCAGATCAGGGAAGCAAGGTGGTTCTGCTGGCGGTAGAGCGAAGCATGCTCGAAGCGCGCGGACAGCGCGTCGTGAAGCTCTACGGGCGTGTACTCATGAACGTGAAAGGGATTGCCCGGTATGTAGACATCGCGGTTCGGAGACGACAGCAGCAGCAGGCCGCCGGGCCGCAGCACGCGCCGGAGCTCGTCGAGGGCGCGACCGGGGTCGGCGACGTGCTCGATCGTCTCGAAGCAGGTGACAAGGTCGAACGAGCGATCCTCGCACGGGAGGTTGTGCAGGTCGCCGACGACGAATTCCGCCAGGTCTCCCGCCCGCTCACGAGCCTCGCCGACCGCTTCTGGGCTCACATCTACACCGAGTGCCTGCTTGGCGCCTGCGCGGGCAAGGACCGACGTGCCGTAACCGACGCCACAGGCCACGTCGAGAACGTCGCGACCTCTAGCCAGGCCTTCCGCCCACCGGTAGCGGGACTCATGCTCGATCGCGATCAGCCGGCCCCCCCATCCCTCCGGCACGAATCTCTCGCCGGAGGCGCAGCCGGCGTCGGATACAGCCGGGTCTTCGAGCTCGGCGGGAGGCTCCCACTCCGCCGGCCGCACCCCTTCGGGGGTCGGACGGCACTCGACCTCTCCGCGCACCCCGACGGTGTCCCCGTCTGGAGTGCGCGCCACGACGGCGAGCTCGAGGCGGCCGGCGCGATGAGCCCCGAGGTCGATCAGGAGCGAGAAGCCCGCGTCGCGCAGCTCCTCTCCAAAGCGATTGGACAGGTCCTCGCGAAGCATGCCGAGCCGAGGCTCGTGGGGCCGGCCGTCGAGGTATACGAAGATCTCGATCCCGGCCGTTGAGCACGCCCACCCCGAGACCCGGAGGAACCCGAAGGTGGCAAGTCCGGTGTCGAGCACCGGTTCGTCGCACCACATCGCCGGGCGACCACTCGAGAGCGCCGCGGCGATCTCTTCATCCGACCCGGGTGGCGGTCCGAAGGGCTCCAGATCCGGCAGGGGGGGAGCCGATGCCGTCGCTTCAAGCTGCGAGACCCCAGCACCCGGCGGTGGATCCGGTTCGGGTCGGCCGCCGGGTCCTTCGGGACGGAGCTCGTAGTAAAAAGAGGGCATGAAAGCTGGGTGATAGTAGGGATCACCGTTGGCATAGGGCGCGCCCCAGCGTCCGGTAAATCCCGCGATGTCTGCCCATCCTGCCCGAGGCGAGAACGAGGATCGCTCGTGATGCACGAGCACGGCGTGTGGCGTCCATACCACACGACGGCCGGACTCGACGGCCCGCAGGCAGAAGTCGGTGTCGGCGAAGTTGATCTCCATCGACTCGTCGAACCCGTCGAGCTCCCCGTACAGGTCGGACCTCACGAGCATGCACGCCCCGGTCACGGCGCTGCAATTGCGCACCACGTCCAGCATCCCGCGGTAGCCCGGCGCGTGAGCGGGGAAGCCGAGATAGAGATGCCACGGCATGCCCGCGTGCACTGCCACACCGCCGTGCTGGACGCGCCCGTCCGGGTAGACCAGCCTGCAACCGACCACCCCGACACCGGGGGCTTGGGCCTGGGCAAGCAGGCTCTGCACCCAGTCCGGAGACTGCGTCTCGGTGTCGTCGTTGAGCAACAGGAGGTAGTCACCACGGGCGACGCGCGCCGCTTGATTGACGGCCCTGGAGAAGTTGAACTCCTCGCCTTCGTATGAGACGACATGATGCTCGAGGCCGGCGAGCTCGGGCTCGGCGGAGGCCAGGCGGTCCTCGCTGGAGTCGACGATCACCACCTCGAGGTTGTCGTAGGTAGTCTGCTCGCGGATCGAGCGAAGGCATTCCCTCACCAGTCCTCGGGAGTAGCTCGTGGGTATCACGATGCTCACTGCGGGTCCGCCCTCGACGTCCCAGTTCACCTCCCGCGTGCCCGGCCGCGCGAGCCGTCTGATCCGGGGTTTGCAACCCCGCCGTGCGCCCAGTCGCTCCAGCGCTCTGCGGACCAAGGCGTCATCCGAAGGCACACGCGGACGTTGGGAGGTGAACAGCACCTCGGCTACCCGTTCGACTCGCACGGGCGTATCGATGAGCCTTACGAGCAGGTCGTAGATCGTCGACGGCGGATCAGGCTCGGCATCAAGGGCGGCGCGAGCGGCTTCGGCGTTCACGCCCACCAGCGGACCGACGTAGTCGGTGCTCAACAGCAGCTCAGGCGACCAGCCTGGCTTGAAGAAGGCCCGGCCGCGACCTCCGTCGGCGACCAGGGCATCCTCGTCGGCGTAGACGAGGTCCGCGGGCGCGCGTGCGTTCATCGCGCCGGCCAGCCGTGCCAGCGCCGAGGGATGGAGAAACCCGCTGTCTTCCACGATCACCGCAGACCCGTTGTCACGGGCGATCTCCTCCAGGGTCACACCCAAGGTCCCCTCGCCCAGAGTCCAGTTGCGGTGCGACTGGCGCTCCAATGACTCAGCGAGCGGGGCGCCAGAGGCCCCGGTCTCGAGCACACAGACCACCAGTGGTGGCTGCTGTCCCGAGGGGGTGACTGCGACCGCCGGCGCCGAACCGCGTCGCTCCCGCCATGCGCGGTACGGGAGATCCGGCCCGCAGGTCACGGTTCCCCCCTGGCCCACTGCGCTTCCGTCGCGGCCGACCGCCACCACGCTCAGCTCATGGGTGCCCGGTGCCCAACCGCGGGTGTCGAGCACGTGCATGAAGCCTGACACTTGACCATCGAAGGCGGGGAGGGCTTCATCGACGTCGGCACGCGGCAGCCCGTGATGCGCGGTGTGACGGTGCCCATCGACGACGACGATGACTTCCTCGAGCCCTCGCTCGCAATACGCCCAGCCCTCGATGCACAGATGCTCGTCAACCGCTGCACGCCCGTCGAGGACCGGCGAGTCGCACCACATCGCGGTACGGCCCTCGGCGATGGCGGCGGCTAGCCCCTCGGGGTTCGGGGGCGGCCACTCGTAGTCCACGGCCCGGACACTACCCCCCGAGCGGTCCGACGGCCGCACAGACGCGTCGATGCATTATTTTCGCGCGATGATCGCGTTCGGCACTGCCGTCGCATCCGAATCCACCTATCGCGCGCGGGCACTGCCCGGAATCCGCCTTGTCGCCGAGCCTGACTCGCTGGTCCTGGCTCCGGGGGAGCACGGCTCTCTGCAGGTGGCCTACAACCGCATCCTCGACGAAGCGGGGGGCTACCAGGACCTCGAGGCGCTGGTGCTCCTGCACGAGGACGTCGAGGTCGTCGACCGGGAGTTCATGTCGAAGCTACGGCGTCGGGTCTCGGAGGCGGACGTAGCGGTGGTAGGAGTCGTGGGCGCGCGAGGGGTGCGCAGCCTCGCCTGGTGGGAAGCGGACTGCTTCGGCCGAGTGGGAGCTCCGGCGCTCCTCAGCAGCGGACGCATCGAGTTTCCCGGCGGGACCCCGCAGGACGTCGATGTGGTCGACGGCCTTCTGATGGCGCTTTCACCGTGGGCGGTGCGCCAGCTTCGGTTCGACGAGGCTTTCGCTCAGTACTTTCACGGCTACGATGTGGACTTCTGCTTCCAGGCCCGGGCCCTCGGCCGACGGGTGGTCGTCGACGACCTGGCCGTGGTTCACCACGCCGCCTGGGCTCCGAGATATGGAGAGCAGTGGATCCGGTCGGCCGTGGCGTTGAAGCGCAAGTGGGGCGCGAGCTGGGCCCCCGGCCGAAGCTGCTAGCGGCGGTCTGTGCTCTGGGGTCGGCCGAGTGCGACCGCCCGGTCGCCTACCCGGTACTGCGGGTTGTGATGGGGGGCGGCCTCGACGATCTCGGAGCTCGCGAACCCGGCGACCCGGACCATGAGCTCTAGCGCGGCCCGATTGGGGATCAGGCTGAGGACGCCGGGCGTCGATGCGAGGGGATTTCGGTCGCTGTCCTCCTCGAGCTCCACGGCAAAGCTCGCGGCCGCTGAGAAGAGGACGTCGGGAACTCCCTGCCCGTGCATGATCGGCGCAGCCTGGCGCGTTAGCTGGCTTTCGATGACGCACAGAGATCGCGTCAGGCGTCGGGCCAGCCGCACGACGCCGACTGGATCCTCGACGTGGTAGATGAGACCGAGCATCAGAACCACGTCGAAGCGACCCAGGGCCTCGGGATCGAGGTCGAACACATCGCCCTGCTGGAAGGCGAGCTGATTCGGATCGATCCCAAAGTGGTCGCGGACGAGCTGCGCCCGTCGCACGTTCTGCGCCCTGATGTCGATTCCGACGACTCGCTGCGCTCCCCATTCGAGCAGCCGTTGTCCGAAGTAGCCCTCGGAGCAGGCGAGATCGAGGGCGGTCGCGTTCGGCCCGGCGTCGGCAAGAGCCGCACGCACCGCCGGTTCGATCATCTCCGCCCGGGTACGGTGAACGCTCGGGAGCTCGGGGTGTAGAAGCGGTGCGTCAACCCCGGGCGCGAGGGACCAGGGGTACATCCAGGCAGGCTGCCGCCCGAGCTCGCTCTCGAGCCCGGGCGAGAGCTTCGCTGTTGTCGTGTGCCCGCCGGAGGGAGCCGGATTGGTCAGAGGCGCGCGAGTCGAGGACCTCGAGTCCGCTCCTGCTGCGCAAGGCAAGGCGAGGGCCCTGACCCGTGTCAAAATGGGCCGAGCGCGCAGTCGGCGGGCGAGCTGCGCGGCCTGTCGCAGAGGGCTCGTGATACGCCAGCTGAGGCTGGTCTCGACCGTCGAGCGCAGCGCCTCGAGCTCCGCGCGATACTGCTCCGCCCGGGCTTCCTGGCCTCTGTAGCCTCCGATGGACGACTGCCAGAAGTCGTGGAACATCTGTGATTCCGCGTGCAGCTGGCGAATGTTGTGCCGAAGGGCCGCAACCTCCCGTGGCTCCTCGGGATTGATGCGCTCGAGCTCTTCCCGGGTCGGACGCTTCGGCCGCTTGCGAAGCAGCACAACCCCCTGCATCGCGTCCCTGTCGTGCGGACTGCCGAAGCCGGCCTCACGAAGGTCCAGGATCTCGAACGCCCGCCCCCAGTGCTCGGCAATCCACCACGGGGACAGAAAGACGAGTGGGCCTCCCTGATCCCAGGATTGTCCGTATCGCAGCACGTTCATGCCGACCCGGCCCGCCTCCCACTCCTCCTGAGCCAGGCTCTCGGACATGCCCGGGCCGAGAAAGCTCGCGATCAGCAGGCCGTCGTCGTTGAGCACGCGATGAAGCTCCAGCAGCCAGGCGCTCCAATGGTCTGAGACATGGGTGAACACCGACGCGGCCCAGATCAGATCGAAGTACGCGTCGGGCCGTGGCAGTGGGGGGGCTTCGCCGTTTTGGAACGCCAGCAGCGGCGGACAGAGATGAGCTGTCAACCACTCGATGCTTTCGGCGTCGATGTCGCAGCCGTGGAACTCGGCGGTCTGCGCCTCTCCGAGAAAGTGCCTCAGTACGCGGCCCGCTCCGCAGCCGAAGTCGAGCACGCGCTTGCCCTCGAACGACCAATCCGTCGGTAGCAGCTCGACCAGGTCGCTGCGAACGCGGGAGCCGATCTCCTCGTAGTCGTCGACGCCCCCGACGCGGCGTCTGAGTTCCGGGGGCGGGAGGGGCGCTCTGAAATCGACGATACCTGCCCCGTCGCCCACTCTCACGGCGGCGACTGTACCAACGCGACTATCACGGGCCGCCCAGGTGTCGCCGTCCGGCTCGGCGAGACTCCTTGAAGCAGATCGGCCGCTCGACCGCGTAGTAGCTAGACCATATGGAGTGAGTTCCATCCGGTCTGCGCGGTAGAAGCGGGCCGGTCCCCCACGACGGTCGTGGGGGGTTTCTTGCCGCGCGGCTGGTACCCGCGCGGCGGTCCACAACCGCAGAGGAGGAGCCAGCCATGGCGAAGGCTAGAAGCCTCGTCGGTCTGGACGTGCACGCCGCGAAGATCGTGGCGGCGGTCCTTGACTTCGAGACGGGCGAGCTGCAGGTGTTCGGGATGAGTGGCGATGTCGTTGCGGCGGCCGGGTTCTGTGGCGGGCTGCCGCGGCCGGTCAGGGCCGCGTATGAGGCGGGGCGGACGGGGTACGGGCTGGCGCGCGAGCTCGCCTGTCGCGGCGTGGACTGCGTCGTGGCGGCGCCGAGCAAGATCGCGCGCGCCAGGCGACCGCGTCAAGACCGACCGCCGCGACGCCGAGCTGCTGGCCAGGCTGCTGTTGGCCGGCAAGCTTCACCCGGTCAGGGTGCCCGGGCCCGAGGAGGAGGCGCTGCGCGACCTCGTCCGCGCGCGCGACGCGCGCGAGGCCGTCCGCGTGGATCTGATGCGCTGCCGCCACCGGCTGTCCAAGCTGCTGCTGCGCCACGGGATCCGCTTCGATGACGGGCGCGCGTGGACTGAGCGACATCGCGCCTGGCTGGCCGGCGTGACGCTTGCCCACACCGCGGCGCAGGCCACGCTGTCAGACGCGGTCGGCGCGATCGACGCGCTCTGCCACCGCCGCGAGGGCCTGGAGCGCGAGCTAGTCGCGCTGCTGGCCGACAGCCCCTGGGCAGCCCAGGCAGCCACGTTGCGCTGCCTGCGCGGGATCGACACCCTGAGCGCCGTCGGCCTGTGCTCAGAGATCGGCGACTTCGAGCGCTTTGCGCGCGCCGAGCAGCTGATGAGCTACGTCGGGCTGGTCCCGTCTGAGAGCACGACCGGCGCCCAGCGGCGCCTCGGCGCGATCACCAAGACCGGCTCCGGTCACGCCCGCCGGCTGCTCGTCGAGGCCGCCTGGCACTACCGCAGGCGCCCCACGATCGGCAGGGCACTGGCCGAGCGCCAGGACGGCCAGCGCGCCGAGGCGGTCGCGATCGCGTGGAGCGCCCAGCAGCGCCTGCACCGCACCTGAACGCGCCTGGAGGCCAGGGCCAAGCGGCGCACGATCATCGCCGCCGCCCGCGAGCTGGCCGGCTTCTGCTGGGCGATCACCCAGATCGGAGGGCCGCCCCAGCAGACCTGATCACAACACCAGCCATCCCGTCGGCTGGGTCGGTGGCGGCCCGGCAACGCGCGGGGAACCCGCGACTCAGCTATGAGCAACCCGCCCCCGACACGGGGGCCGGGCCACGCCCGATCCTAGACAGCGGCTCCCCACGACGAACCTATGGTCCTGCGGTCCCAACCCGCGAATATCAGCCTGACCGCGCGTCGCGCACAGCCTGCCGGACCGCCACCCACCCAACCGACCACACACCCACTTCACCAAGAGCGTCAATGCGCCAACTCACCGACCCCAGGTTGACAAACGACTCTCCATATCAGCTGACGGCCGCCAGCGGTTCGTTTCCCGTCGGCCGCCAGCGCTTCGTTTCCCTGGCTGGGTGTTGAGCCGCCAGCGGATCGTTTCCATCCGGGGCCCTTCGCAGGGTCGCGCGCTCGTGTTGATCGAGCGTGGAGGCGTGGATGGAGGACGTGGAGGTGGGGCTGCGGCGGGAGGCGGTCAGGCGCCGGTTGGCGGGCGAGTCACCGGAGGTGATCGCGCGCGAGCTGGGGCGCACGAGGCAGTGGGTGCGCAAGTGGACGGCGCGTTATCACCCCCGCGATCCGGGCTGGGCGCTGGGCCGCTCGCACGCAGCGCATCGAGTGGCCAACCGCACCGATGCCGAAGCCGAGGCGCGGGTGCTGGCCGTGCGCGCCAAGCTCCAGGAGAACCCGTGGGCGTGGACGACATCGTGAGCGCCCTCACCGAGGGCTTCGTCGGCGAGGCGGAGCTGAAGCTGGAGACCCACGAGATCCTCGAGGAGGACATACTCGACACGCTGCTGGTGCCGTCCAACCAGCGCGAGTACCTGTCGGAGATCGCCGACCCGCGCCTCAGGGAGAAGGTCATCCGAGACCTGATGGCGGAGGTGCTGCCCGCGATGCGGCAGGGCCCCGCGGGCACGGCCGTGGGCCTGAACGTCCAGTGGACGCTGGGCTCGCTGCAGCGCCGCTGACCCCGCAGGAGCTCATGGCGGGGCATCGCCCCCGCTCTACGTACCTGCCGGTCTGGCCTTGCTCCTCGGGCTCGTCGCGCTCACGGCCTGCGTCGTGCGGCGCCATGCACCTGTGCCCTCACGAATCCGGTCGTGAAGACAGGAGGTCCAGGGCGATCGGGCCGGCGTACTCGTAGAAGGCCCGGACGATCGGGGTCGTTTGCGATCGGCGGGGCATGGAGCGCTAGGCTGCCGCCGTGGCCGAACCCCTCGCGCGGGCAACGTGCAGCGCATGAGCAACTCGACCGAGAGCGTCCTCAACCGGACCCCTCAGCACGTGACGGAGCTCAAGCACGGCATCCTCGACCTTGCCCTCCCCGCCGAGAGCGCCATGGTGTTCGGCGACGTATGGCGGGTGGAGGGCGCCTATGCGCGGAGGTGTTCCGAGTCGTACGGCTGCATCGCGGAGCGACGTGCGCCCAACCCCCGCCACTGGAGCCGGCTGCCGCCGGAGCCCGGACTCTTCGACCTGGGCCTGTGACCAGGATTCGACCGCTGGCTTGGCGCCGATCGAGCGACCAGAGACCGTCGAGCGCTTGCCCGTGGGCTCCGTAGCCGGCCGCGCGCTCGAGGCCGAGAAGCTGGCCCGTTACCGCTGGGCCGCTCAGGCCGTGAGCGGCAAGGACGTCCTCGACGCCGGCTGCGGAGCGGGCCTTGGGACGAGGATCCTGGCGCAAGCCGGAGCCAGGCGCGTGACAGGCCTCGACGCCTCGGAGAAGACCGTGGCGGAGGCCGTACGACGGGTGGGCGACGTGGCCGAGCTGGTGGCCGGTGACCTCGAAACGCTGCCGTTCGCACCTGCAGCCTTCGATGTCGCCGTCTGCTTCGACGTCGTCGAACGGGTCGAGCAGCGGGAGCAGCTCTTGGACGAGCTCGAGCGGGTACTCCGCGAGGACGGGATCCTCCTGATTTCGTTCCCCGGAGGCGTTGAAGGCGAGCTCACCAACCGCTTTCCGGCGGTCTCGCTTCACCGCCAGCACTCACGGCTCGCATCGGCGATCGCTGCCGAGGGCGGCCTTCCGCGAGCCGATGCGGCGCGCCTGGTCGCACCGCCGGACGCAGGCCACATGCCGGCCACCCTGGCGGTCGCCGGGAAGCGCGAGACACCAGATCTGCGGGATCTGGTGGTGCTCGCCGAGGCCCTCGAGGTCCAGCGCTGGGAGGACGAGGTGACGCGAGCGCGGCGGCAGACCGACGAAGCCGTGCGCCAGGTGGAGGCGGCACGCGGGCGCGAGGAGCACGCCGCCTCCGAGCGTCAGCTGGTCGCACGGAGGCTGATCGAGGCCGAGCAGCTCACCGCTCAGGCCCAGGTGAGGGCTCGCTCGCTCGAGGAGGAGATCGGTCACCGGCGAGAGGAGATCGTCAGCCGCGACGCCGCGGTCACCGCCCTCCAGCAAACCGCGAGCCGGGGGATGGCCTCGCTACGTCGTGGCGCGAAGGCGCTGCTGGGCGCCCGACGGTAGCGGCCGGACGGTGGCCGCTTCGACCACGCTCTGCTTCGTCGGCGCGAGCCGCGGCAACCACTACATGAACGAGCTTCTCTCGGGGGTCGCGCACGCGGTTCGCGCCGAGGGGGCCGAGGCAAGCTTCGTCCTGGACGCGGCGCCACCCGCCGACGAGTCGACCGTCTACGTCCTCATCCCCCACGAGTACTTCGAGTGCGCGCCGCCCGCCGGCCACCCGACCGGCGGGCAGCTCGCCCGCACCATCTCCTTCTGCGTCGAGCAGCCCGGTACGCCGTGGTTCGAGGTCAGCTGCCGCCACGCCGCGCGCACCGCCGCCGTGGTGGACATCCAGCGCAGCTCGGTGAAGGTGCTGCGCCGGCGCGGGCTGTCCGCCGAGCACTTCCGCCTCGGCTACTGCGACCTCTGGGATCGCTGGGGCCGTGAAGAGGAGGCCGAGCGGCCGATCGACGTCCTGCACATGGGCTCGGCCAACGAGCGGCGACACCGGCTTCTGGCCTCGTACGCCCAAACGTTGTGGCCGCACGAGAC
>Ga0136617_10004813_pt1 | contig 12109 bp, 12 predicted proteins | sample AntDrymUQ3222106_2_FD_129672 | JGI IMG/M metagenome (GOLD analysis project Ga0136617, IMG submission 129672) | Polar desert sand microbial communities from Dry Valleys, Antarctica - metaG UQ322 (21.06) | ecosystem: Environmental > Terrestrial > Soil > Desert | place: Antarctica: Dry Valley...
CGCGTCGCCCCGGACGGAGGCTACCCGGCGGCCGAGCTTGCGGCGGCCCGGATCCTCGAGCGGCTCGACGGACAGCGCTATGTGCTCGACGGGCTGCCCGGAATCAAGAACGCCAACGCCTACGGCTTCCCGCTGCGACGTCTCGGCGGGCGCGAGGCGACGCCCGGCGATCCCGCCGCGAACGTGCTGGTGATCGCCTGCGACCGGCTGCTCGAACCGATCATCGGGGTCGCCTGCGGTGGGCCGGCGGAGGATGCTCGAGCGGCCGAGGTGGGCGGGACGGCCGGGCTCCTCGAACGGTTCGACGCATCGTCGCGCACCGTCATCTCGATCTATCGCTGAACACGCGAACGCCGGCCTCACGGCCGGCGTTCGCGATCCCCGAGACCCGGAAGTGGAGGACATCCGGGTCGTGCCCTGTGGAAGGCTCAGTAGCGGCCCGGCGAGCGGATCCCCGGGCGGTTGGTCGGCCGGCCCGACACGAGTCGGGTGACCGCGGAGGCTCCGATGCCGGCCACGATGACGCCGGCGGAGCCGCGCACCTGGCCAGTCGGTCGGTCGGTCGTTCGTTCGTCGGATGCGCTGGGCGTCGTTCGTGACGAGGTGCTGGTCGACGTGTCCTGCCCGCCGTTCGGCCCCAGCGGCCGCCCGAAGCGGCGCACGCGCACGGCGAGGTAGTACTCCATCACCTGGCGGACCATCGATTCGCTGAGCAGCTCGTCCGCGCGCAGGGCGTACTCGACCCGGGCCGTGGGATTCGCGGCGCCCGCGGCGACCAGCCCCAGGTACTGCGGCGTGTCGGCGTCCTCGCGCAGCTCGCGCAGGCCGCGGGCCAGCTTCGTGGCGGTCCCGAGCGAAGGCATCCGATCGCCCCGGATCAGCCGCGAGATCGTCGAGTGGTCGACGCCCGACTGCTGGGCCAGCTGGCGCTGGGACATCTTCTTGGCTTTGAGCTGGGCTCGCAGCCACTCGTTGAAGGCGCGCCCGTTCTGGCTGGTCATCGGTCTACGGGTTCGCTCCGGTCGTCGGGCGTACGTCGCCTCGATGGCCCAACTATCCTCGGCGCCGTCCGAGACCCCTATCCCCCGTTCGTACCGGTGCGTTCGGTGCGCTCAGGCGCCGTTCGGGCCGGTCGAGAGGGTCGCCCGAACGCGATGTGGGGGAGTCCGATCCGGGGCGCGCCCCTGGTGGTCAACGGGTGACCGGTGCGACCGACGGGTCCGGGACTCAGGTCGCGGGCGAGCGCGCGCGCTGGCGCAATCCACCGCCGCGCCGCTTGGAGGACAGCGCATAGGCGATCGAGCCGAACAGGATGATCGACAGCACGCTGATCGCCCGATCGACCAGGGCGATCGCGCCGGCCTCGGTCGTCGATACGCCATAGGCCGCGGTCAGGACGAAGATCACGCCGGTCTCGACGATCCCGAGACCGGCCGGGCTGAGCGGCACGGCCGTCAGGAGCGACCCGATCAGGGCCACGAAGAACGCGCCCGAGATCCCCAGCTGCACGTCCGGCAGGCCCAGCGCCTGGACGACGAGATAGAGACGCATCGCCTCGGTCGTCCAGATGAGGCCGGTCAGCACGACCAGCGGCGGCAGGCGACGCAGCCCGATCGCCCCGAACACCCCGTCCTCGAACTTGTCGTAGTACTCCACGATCCGGTGCGGCACCGGCAGCCGCACGAGGATCCGCCGGCCGAAGTTGCGCAGCGTCAGCAGCCCGGCCGCGAGTGCCACCACGACGCCCACGCCGATGCCGAAGACCAGCTGGATCTCACCCGGCAGCCCATCGCGGAACGACCAGAAGCCGGCCGCGAGGCCGAGCACGGCGATCGCGAAGAGGTCGAGGATCCGCTCGATGAAGACCGTCCCGAAGGTCCGGCTCAGCGACACGGTGCTGTTGATCTTCAGCAGCCAGGCGCGGTACAGGTCGCCCAGCTTCGCCGGCACGAGGCAGTTCACGAGCCACGACAGGAAGATGATCTCGGTCGCGTCACGCGCCCCCACGCGGAACCCGGTGCCGCGCAGGATCAGCATCCAGCGCACGCCGCGCAGCGGGAACCCCAGGTAGAAGATCGCGAAGGCGGCGAGCAGCAGCAGCGGGTTGGCGGCCAGGACCAGGGAAGGCAGCCGCTCCAGCTCGAAGCCGGGCAGGTTCGCGGCGATCAGCACGAGCAGGACGATGGGAATGACCAGCGAGGCGATCGTGCGTGGCTGCCGAAGCCGGCGGCCCAGCGAGAGCTGGTCTGCGCTGACCTCTTCGTCGTCGGGATCGGACGGCTCAGGCGTCACGGCGTTGGACGCCGCCGGGTGACCGGGCCCGCCGGCGGCCTGGTCAACGGGCCGGTTGTCATCTCCGGTTGGCCGCTCGCTCACCGAGCGTCGGCGGGGCGGCCGTCGGCGGGGCTGCTGTCCGCCGATGGCCCGCGGCCGCGACCGTTGCCCCGCGCCCGCTGGACGATCCTGGCGACGGGCGTCACGAACCGGGCGATGAACGAGGCGCGCCCGGGCACGATCTCGACCGAACGGAGCGCGGCCAGCAGACCCTCGGGCGTGGAGGGATCACCGTCGAGCGCCGTGTAGGCCACGCCCACCTCGAGCAGCGAGTGCGAGTCCGAGACCGCGACGCCCGGCAGCCCGTTGGCGATCGCGAAGGCAGCCGCCTCCTCGTTCCCCCGGCCCACGAGCCGGGCGTTGTGGATCTCGACCCAGTCGACGAGCGGCGCCAGCGACAAGATCGCGGCGTCGCGGCCCATCGAGCCACGGAACCGGTCGAACGGATGCGGGATCCCCACCAGCCCGCCCTGCTCGCGGACCGCGGCGATCGCTTCGACCGCGGGCAGACCGGGCGGCACGGCCCGAGTCAAGAACACGGCGATCAGGTCGCCGGCCAGCGTGCGGATCTCCTCGCCCACGATCACGGTCAGACCCGGCGGCGCAGCCGCCTGCGCCTCGAGCGCGCCGTCGAGCCGGTCGTGATCGGTGATCGCGAGGTGGGTCAGGCCACGCTCGGCGGCAGCCCGGACGACCGAGGCCGGCGGCGACAGCGAGTCGAACGAGGCTCGCGTGTGGCAGTGCAGATCGATGAACGCGCGCGCGCTCCCCGAGCCCATCAGGACGCTGGCCGGCGACTCCAGCGGGCGTCGATCGGTCATCGCGCGCCCGCCGGTTCGGCGTCGGCCTGGCGCTCGATGCTCGCCCCGACGTCGCGGAACTTGCGCTCGATGTCCTCGTAGCCCCGGTGCACGTGATGCGCGCCGTGGATCGTGGTCGTGCCGCTGGCGGCGAGGGCGGCGAGGATCAGCGAGGCACCGGCCCGCAGGTCGCCGATCTCGACCTCGGCGCCGACGAGCTCCGACGGACCGGTGATCGCGGCGTGGTGGTCGTCGACGAACTCGATCTGGGCGCCCATGCGGGCCAGCTCGGTGAGCCACTCGAGGCGATCCTCGAAGACCGCCTCGTGGACGGTCGAGCGTCCGCGCGCCTGGGTCAGCAGGACGCAGGAAGGCGGCTGGAGGTCCGTGGCGAGGCCGGGATAGGGAGCGGTCCGGATTTGGCTGGGCCGGAAGTCGCCCGGCCCCACCTCCGTCGCGTCGATCTCGATCGTGTTCTTGCCGCAGGCGATCGCGACCCCGGCCTGGCCGAGCAATTCGAGAAAGCCGCCGAGGTGCTCGCACGTGGCGCCATCGAGGGTCAGCCTGCCGCCGGTCACCGCGGCCGCGACCACGAACGTCCCGGTCTCGATCCGGTCGGGGATGACCTGGTGCTCCGCGCCGCGCAGCCGCCGCCGGCCGTGGACCTCGATCGTGTCCGGGTAGGTCCGCTCGATCACGGCGCCCATCTTCTGGAGGAACGCGATCAGGTCGTCGACCTCGGGCTCCTGCGCCGCCGGCCGGATGGTCGTGTGACCGTCCGCGAGCGTGGCCGCCAGCATCGCGTTCTCGGTGCCCATGACGGTGACCGTCGGGAAGCGGATCTCGGTCCCCCGCAGACGGCCCGGGGCGGTCGCGAAGTAGTAGCCGTTGCGGTACTCGATCTCGGCGCCCAGCGTGCGCATCGCGGTGACGTGGAGGTCAACGGGACGCCGGCCGATCCGGTCGCCGCCGGGGTTGCTGATGATGACCCGGCCGAACCGGGCGAGGAGCGGGCCCAGCAGCATGAACGAGGCGCGCATCTTGGCCGCCGCCTCGAGCGGCACGAACAGCCACTCCACGTCGCCCGAGGCGACCTCGTAGATGTTGGGCTCGGGATGGTCGACGACGACGCCCAGGTCGCGCAGGGTCTCGGCCATGACCCGCACATCCTCGATCTCGGGGACGTTGGTGAACCGGCAGCGCTCGCCGGTCAGGGTCGCTGCGGCCAGCATCTTGAGCGCGGCGTTCTTCGCGCCGCTGATCGGCACGGCCCCATGCAGCGGGCGGCCGCCCTCGATCCGGAAGACCTCGCGGGCCACAGGCTCGGGAACGTATTCCCAGTGGAACGGCTTTGCGTCAGCCATGGGTCGGCAACCTTAGCGCGAGTTCCGCCATGCGGCGGGCGGCGATCGCCTAGCCGCGTCGGCCCTCGCGGCGGCGCCGCTCGGAGACCCGGATGCGCAGGAGCGCCTGCTGGAGGGCAGCCCGCGCGGCAGCCAGGTCGGCGCCCTCCTGGAAGCCGCCCTCGAGGGCCTGCTCGGCCTCGCGCCGCGCCTCCTCGGCCTTGGCCACGTCGATCTCGGACGCGAGATCGGCCGTCTCGGCCATCACGACGACCTTGTCCGGCCGCACCTGGAGGAAGCCGCCCACGATCGCGAACGACTCCTCCGAGCCGCCCTTCCGGATCCGCAGCTCGCCCACGCCCAGCGTCGAAACGAGCGGCGCGTGATGCGGCAGCACCCCCAGCTCACCGAGTGCGCCGGGCACGACCACGGAGTCGACCTCGTCGTCGTAGGCCAGCCGTTCCGGGGTCACGATCTCGAGCTTGATCGGCATCGCGCTCTAGGCCTCGAGCTTTGCGGCGTTCTGGCGGACGTCGTCGATCGTGCCGGCCAGGAAGAACGCCTGCTCCGGCAGGGTATCCGTCTTGCCCTCGAGGATCTCCTTGTACGAGGCAACGGTGTCCTTGATCGAGACGTACTGGCCCTCGCGGCCGGTGAACACCTGGGCCACGAAGAACGGCTGGCTCGCGAAGCGCTGCAGACGCCGCGCGCGGGCCACCGTGGCCTTGTCCTCCTCGGACAGCTCGTCGATCCCGAGGATCGCGATGATGTCCTGGAGGTCGCGATAGCGCTGGAGGACGCGCTGCGTCTCGCGCGCCACGTCGTAATGCTCCTGGCCCACGACGTTGGGCGAGAGCACGGTCGAGGTCGAGGTCAGCGGGTCGACCGCCGGGTAGATGCCCAGCTCGGCGATCGAGCGCTCCAGCCGGATCGTCGAGTCGAGATGGGCGAAGGTCGTGGCCGGCGCCGGATCGGTGTAGTCGTCGGCCGGCACGAAGACGGCCTGGAGCGACGTGATCGAGCCGTTCTTCGTCGAGGTGATCCGCTCCTGGAGGGCGGCCATCTCGGTGGCCAGGTTGGGCTGATAGCCGACCGCGGAGGGCATCCGACCCAGCAGCGCCGACACCTCGGAACCGGCCTGGGTGAAGCGGAAGATGTTGTCGATGAACAGGAGGACGTCGCGGCCCTCCTCGTCGCGGAAATACTCGGCCATCGTGAGCCCGGTCAGCCCCACCCGCTGGCGGGCGCCGGGCGGCTCGTTCATCTGGCCGAAGACGAAGGCGGTCTTGGCGATGACCCCGGACTCGGTCATCTCGTGAATGAGGTCGTTGCCCTCTCGGCTGCGCTCGCCGACCCCGGCGAACACGGACACGCCCGCGTGCTCCTGGGCGACGTTCCGGATCAGCTCCTGGATGATGACTGTCTTGCCGACCCCGGCGCCGCCGAAGATGCCGACCTTGCCGCCCTTCTTGAACGGGCACATCAGGTCGATGATCTTCAGACCCGTCTCGAACACCTCGATCTCGGTCGTCTGCGCATCGAAGGGCGGCGGGTCGCGGTGGATCGGGAGCGTGTGCTCGGCCTCCACCGGCCCCTTGCCGTCGATCGGCTTGCCCAGGACGTCGAATACGCGACCGAGCGTCACCTCGCCCACCGGCACCGTGATGGGGCTGCCGGTGTCCCGGACGGCGACGCCGCGGGCGAGCCCGTCCGTGGTCGTCATGGCGACGGCCCGGACCCAGTTGTTGCCGAGGTGCTGCTGGACCTCGCAGGTGAGCGGCTCACCGTCGCCCCGGTCGATCTCGACCGCGTTGTAGATGCCGGGCAGCTGACCGGGCGGGAACTCGATGTCCACGACGGGGCCGGTGATCTGGATGACCCGGCCGGTTCCGGGGGCGGTGGCGGTGGCCATGGTTGCGGGTGCCTCCTGCGTCTCGGCGGTCAGCGCGGCTGCGCGCCGGTCGCGATCTCGATCATCTCGCGGGTGATGTTGGCCTGACGGACCTTGTTGTACGAGAGCGTGAGGTCGTCGATGAGCTCCTCGGCGTTCTCGGTGGCGTTCTTCATCGCGACCATGCGACTCGATTCCTCGCTTGCCTTGCCCTCGAGCACCGCCTGGAAGAGACGGGTGGCGACATAGCGCGGCAGGAGCTGGGTAAGGACGGTGGCGGCGCTGGGCTCGAAGATGAACTGGTGACCGGGGATCCCCTCGGCGGTGTCTTCCTTGTAATCGATCGGCAGGAGCTGGTCGAGCGCCGGCCGCTGGACGAGGGTCGACTCGAAGCGCGAGTAGACCAGGTCCACCCGGGCGAACTTGCTCTCGAGGAAGCCGTCGGTGATGAGGCGGGCCAGCGGCAGGACGTCCGGGAACACCGGCCGGTCTCCGAAGCCGGCGAAGTGGGCCTCGAGCGGGACGCGGGCGCGGCGCATCGCGTCACGCCCCTTGCGGCCGACGGTCACGACCGCCAGATCGCCCTCGTGCTGGGTGATCTCGCGGGCGGCGAATCGGATCGTGTTCGTGTTGAGCGGGCCGGCCAGCCCGCGGTCCGTCGTGATCAGCACGATCAGCCGCTTGCCGCCCTGGCGCTCGGAGAGGAGCGGGTGGTCCTCCGCCCCCAGCACGGCGGCCAGGTCGGCGAGGACTTCGTCGATCTTGTCGCTGTACGGCCGCGACGCGAGGGTCGCGTCCTGGGCGCGGCGCAACTTCGAGGCCGCGACGAACTGCATCGCGCGGGTGATCTGCTTGATGTTCCGGACGGCGCCGATGCGCCGCCGGATGTCACGCTGGCTGGCCATCTAGCTCACCGGAGGCCGATCCGGAGCCGATCCGGAGCCGATGCGCGCCGCGGTGTAACGCCGGCCGTGACAAGTGACCGGCGGGAGGCCGTTCCCCCGTCCGGTGTAACGCCGGCCGTGCCATCCAGCGGCGGAGCGGCCCGCCGGCGGTCGCTTGTATCGCCGGGCGTGACGGCGCCCGGCCGGTACGCCTGGTCTCGCACTACCTTCCTCCGCTCTCGCGGCCGGTCTCGGCGCCCGTCGTCGTGGCGCGGTCGGTGCCCGTGGCGCTCCCCGCGTCGGCGGTGCCCTCGGGCGCCGTGCCCGTGTCGCCGCCCTGCGCCGCCGGGTTCGCGTCGGCGCCCGCATCGGCCTCGACCGAGGCACCCTCGGCGGCCGAGCCGCCACCCGTCGCCGAATCGGTGGTCGCGGTCGCGTCGGCGGTCGCCTCGGGCGTCGTGCCGGCGCCAGCCTTGCCGCCGCCCTCGCTGGCCGGCTTCGCTGCCTCCTTCGGGGCCGGAGCGTCCATCCCGAACACCTCGGTCCGGAACGCGGCGATCGCCTCGTCGAGGGCCTGCGCGATCTCGTCGCTGAGCGCCTTGGTCTCGCCCAGATCCTTGAGCACCTCCGGGCGCTCCGTCTCGAGATAGCGGTACAGGCCGCTCTCGAACTCGCGCACGCGGGGCGTGGGCACATCGTCGAGCTGGCCCTTGGTGGCCGCGTACAGGATCACGACCTGGTTCTCGACCGGCAGCACCTGGTACTGCGGCTGCTTGATGACCTCGGACAGCTTCTCGCCGCGGGTCAGCTGGTCGCGCGTGGCCTTGTCGAGGTCCGACGCGAACTGCGCGAACGCGGCCAGCGACCGGTATTGCGCGAGGTCCAGCTTCAGTGGCGCCGCGACCTTCTTCATCGCCTTGGTCTGGGCGGCCGAGCCCACCCGCGAGACCGAGATGCCGATGTTCAGCGCGGGCCGCTGGCCAGCGTTGAAGAGGTCCGTCTCGAGGAAGATCTGGCCGTCCGTGATCGAGATCACGTTGGTCGGAATGTAGGCCGACACGTCGCCCGCCTGCGTCTCGATGATCGGCAGCGCCGTCAACGACCCGCCGCCGTTGTCCTCGTTGAGCCGGGCGGCCCGCTCGAGCAGCCGGCTGTGCAGGTAGAAGACGTCGCCCGGGTACGCCTCGCGGCCGGGCGGGCGGCGCAGCAGGAGGGCCATCTCGCGGTACGCCCAGGCGTGCTTGGAGAGATCGTCGTACACGCACAGGGCGTCCTTGACGAGGCCCTGGCCCTCGACCTCGACGCCGTTCTCCATGATCTCCTCGCCCATCGCGACGCCGGAGTACGGGGCGAGATACTGGAGCGGGGCGGACTCCTCGGCGCCGGCCACGACCACGATCGTGTGGTCCATCGCACCCTGCTGCTCGAGCACCGCGACGGTCTGGGCGACGGTCGACATCTTCTGGCCAATGGCCACGTAGATGCAGATGAGGCCCTTGCCCTTCTGGTTGATGATCGTGTCGATCGCGATCGCGGTCTTGCCGGTCTGCCGGTCGCCGATGATCAGCTCGCGCTGGCCACGCCCGATCGGGATCAGCGCATCGATCGCCTTGACGCCGGTCTGGACCGGCGTGTCGACGCCTTGCCGGACGATGACGCCGGGCGCGATCCGCTCGACGGGACGGGTGAGGTCGCTCTCGATGGGGCCCTTGTCGTCCAGCGGCCGGCCCAGCGGGTCGACCACCCGGCCGAGAAGCGCCTTGCCGACCGGCACCTCGACCACGCGGCCGGTCGTCTTGACGGTGTCGCCTTCCTTGATCGAGTTCGCGTCCCCGAGGAGAACCGCGCCAACGGTCTCCTCCTCGAGGTTGAGGGCCATGCCGCGGACGCCGTTGGGGAACTCCAGCAGCTCCGACGCGAGCGCGCCCTCCAGCCCGTAGACCTGGGCGATACCGTCGCCAACCTCGACGACGGTGCCGACGCTGCGCGTCTCCGCGGTCTCGTCGAAGCGATCGATCGAGGCCTTGATGATGCTGATGATCTCGTCCGAGCGAATGGCCATGAGTTCTCCGTCCGGCCCGCGGCGGGCCTGTCTGGTTCGCCGGCGTGTCCGCCGGCTGGGGCTAGCGGGTGCGGGTACCAGCCACGAGCTCGTCACGCAGCCGCTCGAGGCGGCCGCGCACGCTCGCGTCGAGGAGGCGGCCACCCACCTTGACGGTCAGCCCGCCGATGAGCGCGACATCCACCTCGGTGCGCAGGTCGATCGAAGTGCCGGCCATCGTCTCGATCCGGAGGCGGAGCGCCTCCGTCTCGTCCGTCGTGAGCGGTGCGGCGCTCGTCACGACGGCCTCGACGACGCCCTGGTGGCGGTTCGCGAGCCGGCGGTACTCGGCCGCGATCTGGGGCACGAGCTCGGCGCGGCCGCGCTCGACGAGCAGGCGCACGAGGTTGAGCGCCGGCGGGGCGACCCGCGAGCCCAGCATCTCGCCGACCAGCTGCTGGCGCTGCGGTTGCGGGATCGAGGGGTTGTCGAGCACACGCACGACCCGCTCGTCGGCGACGATGCCGGCCGCGGTCTCCAGATCGCGCGCCCAGCGGTCATGGCTCGAGTCGCGCGAAGCCAGCTCGAAGGCGGCCTCGGCGTAGCGGCGCGCAGAGCTCGTCCGGCGGGCCATCAGCCTCGCCGCTCAGGCGTCGCGCCATCGCCGCCCACGCTCGTCTCGGCCAGGAACTCCTGGACCAGCCGTCGCTGGCGGTCGTCGGTCATCGACTCGCCCACGACCTTGCCGGCCGCGGCGAGCGCCAGGTCGGCGACCTCGGCGCGCAGGTCCGCGATCGCCCGCTGCTTCTCGGATTCGATGTCCTCGGTGGCGCGGACGCGCATCCGCTCGAGGTCCTCCTTGGTGGCCGCGATGTCGCGGGCCCGGGACTCGTCGGCGACCTTCTGCGAGCGGGCCAGGATCTCGTTGCCCTCCCGGCGCGCCTCGGCGATCGTTGCGGCCCGTTCCTGCTCCGCGCGCTCGCGGTCCTTGCGCGCCTGCTCCGCGTCGGCCAGGCCCTGCTCGATCTTGCCCCGCCGCTCCTCGAGCACCCCACCGATCCGGCGGAACGCAACGACGTACAGGATCACGAAGAAGATCAGGAAGCTGAGCGCCTGGGTGATGATCCAGAAGAAGTTGATCTGGAACCGGTCGACGGCTCCTCCCTCGGCCGCAGCCGCGAGCGTGAGCGCCTCGCGACCCGCGGCCCCGATCACGGCAAGCGTATCCACGGCTGACCCGTTGGTACCGGCTAGCCGATGAAGATCGCGAGGATGCCGACGACCACCGCGAGGACGCCGAGGCCCTCGGCGAACGCCGCGCCGATGATGAACGTGGCGCGGATCTGCGCCGCCGCGTCCGGGTTGCGGCCGATGGCCGCGGTCGACATGCCGGTCAGGATGCCGATGCCGATGCCGGGGCCGATGACGCCGAGCGCCGCGAGGCCGGCTCCGAGGGTGTCCATGTGTCCGCTTCCTCCTGTGGTCCCGGCGGGCTGCCGGGCTCGTGGGCCTGGGTGGATGGGCAGGTCAGGCCGGCTGGGCGCCGGCCACTTCGGGGGCGACGTTGCCTTCGGGCAGGTGCTTCGCGGCACCCTCGTGACCCTCGGCGTGGTCGTCATGGTGCGGCTCGATCGCGATGAGCGTGAACATCAGGGTGAGGATCGCGAAGATGAGCGCCTGCATGAAGTTGAGCAGCGCCTCCAGCCCCACCATAGCGACGGGAATGATGACGAAGGTCAGCCCGGTGATGACGCCCAGCGCGATCTCGCCAGCGTAGACGTTGCCGAAGAGTCGCATCGAGAGCGTCACGGGCTTGACGAACTCGAGCAGGAACTCGAGGACGCCCACGAACAGCCCGATGGGCCCGCCGCGCAAGGTGAAGAACTTGCCGAAGTAGCCCCGGAACCCCAGGTTCCGGACGCCTTCGATGTGGAACAGGGCGAAGGCGACGAGTGCCAGCCCGATCGTCACGTTGACGTCGCTGGTGGGCGCCCGGAGCTGTTCCGTGCGGCCCACGCCGGGCAGCAGCCCGCTCCAGTTTCCCAGCAGGATGAAGAGGAAGAAGGTCACGAAGATGGGCACGTAGCGGCGCGCGCCGGGACCGCCGAGCGACGTCGCGAAGTTGGCGAGGCCCTCGTAGGCGTATTCCAGCGCGTTCTGCCCGCCCTTCGGGACGAGGCGGATGTTCCGGGCGAGGAGCGCGGCCAGGACGACGATCACGGCCATCACGATCCAGCCCGTGAAGATGGACGAGGGGATTGAAACGTCGAAAATGACGAGCCCGTTCGGCGAGTGGCCGCCTCCGGCGCGCCAGACGAGGTGCGGGGCCGGATACTCGAAGTTGGCCCGGATGGCCGAGTCCGGGAAGCTGAACGGGACGTCCGGATCGGACAGGTTCTGGTCGTTGACCCCGAGGGGTGGGACGACGAAGAAGGCGGCGATCAGCACCACGACCGCGAGGATCAGGACGATGAAGATCGGCCGGTACGACGGCGCACCCTCCGCGACCGCACCGGCGGCGCCGACCGCGTCGCTGGCCAGGTCCGGGCCCAGGGCATCCTGCATGCGCTTCTCGGCGTCGGTCCGCGGATCGCGCCTGCGCGTGTCGTCGGTCAAGGTTGCTCCACAGACATCAGGTGTCGAACGTGGCCAGGAACCGGTTGACCAGAACGTACACCGCCCGGGCACCCATTCCCGCGCCGGTCAGGAAGCCGACAAGGACGAAGAGGGGCAGGGAGCCCAGTCGCGTGTCGACGAAGTACCCGACACCCACGCCCGCCAGAGTCGTGACCAGGAGCACGATCCCGATTTCGGAG
>Ga0136617_10004814_pt1 | contig 12109 bp, 9 predicted proteins | sample AntDrymUQ3222106_2_FD_129672 | JGI IMG/M metagenome (GOLD analysis project Ga0136617, IMG submission 129672) | Polar desert sand microbial communities from Dry Valleys, Antarctica - metaG UQ322 (21.06) | ecosystem: Environmental > Terrestrial > Soil > Desert | place: Antarctica: Dry Valley...
AACGAACATATGGAAGGCCCGCTTCGACTATGGTAGAAAGGATTACTTCCTCGGGAACCACCCTTTGTGGCAGGTCTTCCGAGTCGGGTTCCAAATGTTAAAAAAACCTTATGGCATTGGCGGGTTGATCCTGCTTTTCGGCTATGTTCACTCCTTAGCCAGTAGGGTCGAACGCCCGGTCCCAGCGGAATTGCTCCGCTTCCATCGCCGCGAACAAGTCGATCGGCTGAAGCACCTCTTTCACTGGTCCAGAACCTAAACTTGCCTAAGGACACGAATGACCCAAGCCGACATCACTGAAGTAAAAGAGTTCTGGAATTCGAATCCGTGCCAATCGGATTTGTCCGACGCGCAGGATCGCCGTCGTTATTTCGAAGAAATCTCCCGCAACCGGTACGGCAAGCGCGAGTGGCATGTCCCGATCGTGGCGGCCTTTCACAATTACGCGGGCAAAGATGTGCTCGAAATCGGATGCAGTATCGCGACTGACGGGTTGGAGTTCGCGAAGAAGGGCGCGAATTACACTGGCGTCGATCTTACTCCGGCCTCGATCGAGATGGCGCGCGAGCGCTTCCAGCTTTTCGATGTGCCAGGCCGTTTCGAAGTGGCTAACGCGGAAGAGCGCATCCCGTTTCCCGATGAAACCTTCGATCACATCTACAGCTTTGGCGTGATCCATCACTCGCCCGTGCCGGAGCGGATCGTGCGTGAAGCGCACCGCGTATTGCGCAAAGGCGGCACCTTCAACGTCATGCTCTACAACCGCAGCTCGATCAATTACTACATCGAGATCATGTTTCTGCGGAAGCTGTTCAGGCACCTGCTGCGTCCTAAGTTCATGCCTGGGTTACTCGCGTCTGTGACCGGTTTCGATAAATGGAAACTCGAAGGCCATCGTGAAACTCTGACGAAAAAGCTTACCCATGAAGAGTGGGTCAGTATGAATACCGACGGGCCTTACTGCCCGCTCGCGAAGGTTTACAATCACGCCGAAGCGGCCGCCCTCTTCAAAGACTTCACCGATGTGCGGCAGGAAGTCTGGGAGTTCAATGTCGATCATTGGCCGATCCTGAAGAGCATTCTGCCCACTGCCGCCGAGCGCTGGATTGGCCGCCAATGGGGCTGGCACCGGATGATCTCAGGAACGAAGGCGTAATCGCTCCTTCTACTGAGGTGGCCATAGCTCCGCTAGGATCGAGGACGGGGGAAGTGTCTCCGCGCGGTGAAGAAGTCGGCGGTGTTCTGACTCGATTCACAAAATGGCTGGACGCCTACGGCGAAGAGTCGCGTGACCACCAGTCTTTCTTTGCTGGACCAATCGGGGGGCGGGCCAAAGCGCTCTACTATCGGCACAAATGGCTCGGGACCGCGGCCGTCGCGCCGATAATTTTCTTAGAAGCCTTCCTTCCCGCCGCGCGCCAGCTTTTTCATGAGCCGACGCGTTTCCCGATCGCGGACGCGCATTACGCAATGGGATTCGCCTTCCTTTATCAAGCTACCGGCGAAGCAGAAAATCTGGAGAGAGCGATTCATTTCTTGCGAGAGTTGCAACGGAGCCGGTCGCCGGGATTCAAAGAATACTGCTGGGGTTATCCGTTCGATTGGGTTACGCGCAACGGCATGTTGAAAGCGCACACTCCTTTCATCACCACCCTTCCGTATGCTTACGAAGCCTTCCTTCAGGTTTACGAAATCGATCAGCGCGCAGAGTGGCGGGAAGTGCTCGAATCGATCGCGCGACATGCGGCTGACGATATCAAGGATTTCAAAAGCTCGGAAACGGCGAGCAGTTGTTCCTATTCGCCCTTCGACGAAGGAGGCGTGATCAATGCCGCTGCCTACCGCGCTTTTCTCCTAACGAGTGCAGCACGTCTATTTTCTAACGAACGCTACGCCAGCATCGCCGAACGAAACTTAAACTTTGTCTTGGAGAATCAAAACGAGGATGGCTCCTGGTTTTACGCCGCTGACGGAGTGCGGGATTTCGTCGATCACTTCCACACCTGCTTCGTGATGAAAGCGCTGGCGAAGATTCACCGTCTCACCGGCCACGAAACTACTCTGGCCGCTCTCTCCCGCGGTGTGGGTTACTACCTCAAGAATCTCTTCGCGGAAGATGGCCTGCCCAAGCCCTTCGCCAAAGCTCCGCGCATGACCGTGTATAAGCGCGAGCTTTATGATTGCGCCGAGTGTATCAATCTTTGCCTCCTGCTCGGCGATCGCTTCCCGCAATTGAACGAGAAACTGCGGGTCGTCCTTGGTGGTATTTTGCAGGACTGGATCAAACCGGACGGCTCCTTCCGCTCGCGCCAGCTCAAGTTCGGCTGGGATAACGTGCCGATGCACCGCTGGGCCCAGTCCCAGATGTTTCGCAGCCTCGCTTTCTATCTCCACGAAAAGACCGCGACGGTGTTAGCATAGATTCGCGTTATGTGCGGCATCGCAGGGCAATTCAATTTTCTACGTCGCAATCCGGTTTCCCGCGAAACGGTCGTCCGGATGACGAATTCGATCGCGCATCGCGGTCCGGATGACGAAGGCTACTTCGTCGAAGGCGCGGTCGGCCTCGGTTTTCGCCGGCTATCGATCATCGATCTGGCCGGTGGTCATCAGCCGATGTCCGATCTGGAAAAGAAGGTCTGGGTCATCTTCAACGGCGAGATTTACAACTACAAGGAGTTGCGCGCCGAGCTGCAAACCTTCGGACATCAATTCCAAACCAACTCGGACACCGAAGTAATCATTCACGGCTACAAGCAATGGGGCGCCGAGGTTTTGAATCACCTTAACGGCATGTTTGGCCTCGCGATCTGGGATGTGCCTAACGAGAGGTTGTTGGTGGCGCGCGACGCCATGGGCATCAAGCTCATCTATTACCGGCTGGCCGGCGGGCAACTCACATTCGGCTCCGAGATTCGCGCAATTCTGGCGGCGGATGACTCGACCTCGGAAGTCGATTCCGATGCCGTCAATCTCTTCCTGCGTTTTCGCTACACGCCTTCGCCATTCACCATCTACCGCGGCATGCGCAAGCTTGCGCCCGGTACGATGTTGATCGTCGAGAAAGGCGAGTGCCGCGAAAGGCGCTGGTATAATTTTGTTCCGACGCCGTTTGAAAAGCCGTTGCGCGACGAGGAGGCGATCCAGGAATTGCTCCGCCTCTATAAAGGCGCGGTGAAAAGACATCTGCTCGCCGATGTGCCGGTCGGGATTCTGCTCAGCGGCGGTTTGGATTCCGGCTTGTTGCTCGCGCTTATGAATGAGCACGGCGATTCATGGCCCGCTTACACGGTTGGATACGGCGAGACATTTAAGGATGACGAACTGGCAGATGCCGCCGAGAGCGCCGCCCTGCTCGGCGGCCGTCACATTCCGGTAAGAATCGATCGCGCCTTTTTCGAGGCGTCGCTGCCGAAAATTGTCGAGTCGTTGGAAGAGCCGATCGCTTCGTCGTCTGTCGTGCCGATGTATTTCGTCTGCCAGCGCGCAAAACAGGACGTGAAAGTCGTGATCATCGGTCAGGGCCCGGACGAATTGTTCGGCGGCTACAAGCGTCACCTCGGCGTGCATTATGGCAATGTCTGGCGTCATTTGCCGTCGCCGCTGCGTGGCCTAACGGGTTCTTTGATCAACCGTCTGCCGCGCAATGAAACCCTGAAGCGCGGGGTGCAGTCGCTCGCGACAAACGACCCGCTGCAACGCTACGAAGACGTGTTTTCCCTCGCGCCGGTCGAAACAATCGACGGCCTTTTTAAACGTGACCGGCTCACGCGCGTAAATGGAAATCGGACCCTGGATTCCTGGCGCGAAATATTTTCGCAAGCCCAGGCGATAGACGAGTTGGGGGCATTTCAATTGCTAGAGTTACGCTCTTCCTTACCAGATGAGTTGCTTATGTTTGCCGACAAACTTTCCATGGCGCACAGCCTCGAAGGGCGCGTGCCTTATCTAGATCGGACCGTGGTCGAATTTGCGCAGCGGCTCGGCGCGGGACAAAAGGTTCGCAACGGCAAAGGGAAATGGATTCATCGCGAAGTTTGCCGGAGGTTTCTCCCGCCACGCATCCTGCAGCGAAAGAAAAAAGGATTCGCAGTCAATGTGATCGACGGCTGGCTCAATTCATCGGTCGATAGCCAACTGAGCGAGATGTTGCTCGACGAAAGTTCGCACATCTTCCGCATGCTGGAACCGCAGCCAGTGCGCAGACTTTTGCGTGAACATCAGTCCGGGCAGGAAGATAACCACAAGTTATTGTTCAGCCTGGTCATGCTCGAACAGTGGATGCGAAAGGGCAGGATGACCGCTGTCGCCGCGGCGTAATTCAAGTCTTTCTAGAGCCATCCAATGGAACCGCACGACACGCCTAGAGACATCGTAATTGTAGCCGACGGGAAACCCAGGAAGGTTAGGTCTATTGTGGTCGAAGGACGGACGGTAATCCTTACCCAGAAGTTTCCTAAGATAGCTGCTGTACATGATGAAGGGGTGGTAGAAGGGGAAGTAATCGCTCGTCCTGAATCAGCTATTATCCAACTAAAGAAAAGCCGTCTTGGAGCGGACATTTTCACTTTTGGACAGCGGTTGCCCGACACGACGCCAAAACATAACTACCATTTGGAGTGGGATAGCATGGCTGCCGTGCCCATAACGACATTTGACGACTGGCTAAAAAACCGCGTGGAGTACGACGTGCGGAAGGCCGTTAAGAAGGCGGCTAAGGTCGGGGTCGTAGCAAGACCAGTTCAATTAGATGACTCTCTGATAAAGGCGATCTCAAAGATCTATAATGAGTCTCCAATCAGGCAAGGGAAACCATTCTGGCACTATCAGAAGAGTTTCGAGGATTTAAAGAGAGAGAAAGCAACATACTTAAACAGGAGCGAGTTTATCGGCGCTTTCTATCAAGAAGAACTGATTGGATTCATCAAGATGGTTTATGTCGGGAATATCGCCACGACCTTTCATGTCTTTAGCACGCAGAGGCACGCCGACAAGAAGCCTACCACTGCGTTGATCGCGAAAGCAGTCGCAATCTGCGCCGAAAAAGGACTCAGTCATTTGGTCTATGCAAACTACCGTTACCATCGGGTGGATAGTTCTTTGACCGAGTTTAAGCGACGCAACGGATTCGAGGAGATCCTGGTTCCCAGGTACTATATCCCGCTTACTGTTAAGGGGAGCCTATTTCTCAACCTTCAAATTCACCATGGGATTATCAACGCTTTTCCCGTCCCCCTGGTGGAGAGACTCCGAACCGCCCGCGCCCAATTTTACAGGCGCCTGCAGCGTGCGTCTAATAGTGCCGACAACCCCGTCACCCAATCGCAAATACGCTCTTAGCGCCTCCCAGTTCAACAATTACCGATCCAGAGTAGCTCAATTGGTAGAGCAGTCGGCTGTTAACCGACCGGTTGTAGGTTCGAATCCTCCCTCTGGAGCTTACTTTTAGTATAAATAAAATGGCGCAACTTCATTTATTGCACTCCTCTTGTCGGGAAGCGCCCTTCGACTCGGACCGCGCGTTTGTTTCTGTCCTGAGCGAGGTAATTAACTGAGGGTTGTTTCCGTGGTAAAATACGTCGCTACCGCCGTTGCTCTAAAATGCTTTTCGGCGACGCCGTTCACCCGCCGCGTCTATCGCAGACTTGGGAATAGATTCGGCAATAAGCAACGAAGCACCGAGCGAATGCCGGGCTATTATGCCGATCGGGTGAAGCGCATCATACGGCTTGCGCGGGAGCAAAAGATTGTTTCCGATGGTGACCGAGTGCTCGAGTTGGGAACCGGCTGGCTACATTGGGAAGCTTTAACCCTGCGACTCTTTTTCGAGATTGAAGCGGTCCTCTTCGATGTTTGGGACAATCGTCAATTGGCGGGTCTAAAGAACTACGTCCGTCAACTGGATGAGATGCTAGATGAGAGCTTTGGATTATCGGCACAGGAAATAGCCAAGGCGCGAACGCTAATCGAGCATATCCTGAAGGTCGATACCTTCGACCAGCTCTACGACCTTCTTGGGTTCGAATACGTGGTGGAAAGCTCGGGCAGTTTGGAGCGGTTTGCTGATAAGTCGTTCCAACTGGTCGTCAGCGGGGGCGTTCTCGAGCATGTAAATAGGGAAGCCTTGCCGACGCTATTCGAAGAGACGCATCGGATACTTGTGCCGAGTGGATGGGCAGTCCATAGCATCGATACGGCGGATCATTTGGAGCATTACGATCAAACCGTATCGCCCAAGCTGTATCTCCAGTTTTCGGAAGTAACTTGGAAGCTCCTTTGCGCGAATGAAGTTCAATATATCAACCGGATGCAGCGCGGGGAGTGGCTGCGGCTTTTTCACGCTAGCGGGTTCGATCTGGTGGAGGAGGAAGTTCGGCGGGTGGACCTAAGTCTGCTCAAGATCGCTCCGCGCTTTGCTGGAATGGACCTAAAGGATTTGGAGTGCACTGTCTTGCGGGTTGCGCTGCGAGCGCGATAACGCAAAGGCTTCCTCAATGCCAGGCATCGCCGGACTTATTAGCCGCAGGCCGCCTGCGGAGTGCGAGCGAATCGTTAACGCCATGATTCTAGCTATGGTGCACGAGCCGTTTTACAGACGTGGAACGCATTTCGCGCCCGAGCTGGGCGTCTATGGCGGTTGGGTTACTCTCTCGGAAGCACCAGCCGAAGTACACTTCGGTATGGGCGAAGACAGGGTCTTACTTCGCTCCGGTGAAATGTTCCTCGAAGAAAGCGAGCTGGAAAAGATCGGGACAGGAGATGACGGTGATCCTTCGCAAGAACTCTTGAGAGAACTCAATGGGCTTTTCAGTGGATTGCTAGTCGACCATAGAAGATCTCAAGCCTTTCTTTTCAACGACCGCTATGGCTTCGACCGGCTCTACCTGGCACAGACGGGAGACGACTATTACTTCGCGAGCGAAGCGAAAGCGCTCTTGCGCGTTCTGCCGGAGACACGGGGATTCGCTGAGGACGGCGTCGCTGATTTCCTCTCCTTTGGATGCACCGCGGAGAACCGCACTCTTTTTCGTGGAATTCATCTGTTGCCGGGCGGCTCAATCTGGACCTTTCGCAACGGTCAGTGTCAGCGGCAGCGTTACTTCACACCCACAGAATGGGAATCACAGCCAACCTTGGACGAGCGGGAGCTTCAGACAGAATTCGATCGAACATTCGAGAGCGCACTACCGAAATACTTTGCCAATCCAAAGGACCTCGGAGTCTCTCTGACGGCCGGACTCGATAGTCGATTGGTCATGGCGGGACGACCGCATGCTGGCTCGCCGATTTGTTATACTTATGAAGGTGGGCGCGGCGAAACAAGGGACGCACGCTTGGCAAGGAATATTGCGCATGCCGCCGGATATGATCACCGGCTGGTTCGCCTGGGCGCGGACTTTTTTGCAGATTTCTCCGAGCACTTTGAACGGACCGTTCTTCTCACGGATGGAACATTCGGTGCGACCGGCGCGCACGAGCTTTACTTGAGCCGCGCGGCGCGCTCCCTCGCCCCCATTCGCTTGACCGGAGTCTTCGGCGGCGAAATTCTACGCGGTGTTTCGACTTTTAATTTTCTCAGATTGGATCGGCGCTTGCTCAGTCATGGAATCGCCGCGCGAAAAGAACTGCCGACCGCAAACGATCATCCGGTAACAGCCGCTGCCTTTAAAGAGATTCCGTGGAGCATCTTTGGCAGTTTGGCAGCCTGCCGATCGCAGCTGCGATTCAGAACTCCATACCTGGATAATGATGTTGTCGCGTTGGCGTACAGAATTCCAGCGACTCAGTCTGCTTCGTCAGAAGCGATGCTGGGGATGATCCGGCGCAAAGACCCGACGCTCGCGACCATCCCTACCGACATGGGATTGCTTGCAAATCGGTCGCCGCTGACATCCGCGCAGAGATTGTTCGCAAGAGCAACCTTCAAGCTCGAATACTGGTGCAATGACGGAATGCCTCATCGGCTTTCTCCATTTGAATCAATTATGGATCGCGTAAGCGCTGGCGTCGCTCTATTCGGGCGACACAAGTATCTTCGGTATCGACGGTGGTTTCGGCGCGAACTGGCGGATTATCTGCGTGACGCTCTGAATTCGGCATCCATTCGGGAAAGCGGTTTTTGGGAGAAGAAGTTCATTGATCAACTGGCGGAGGCGCACATCGCCGGCCGCGGAAATTTCATTCAGGAGATTAGCGCGGTTCTGACTTTGGACGCGGTGCAACGCCTTTTGTTGGGCGCCTCAAATTTCGTGGAAGCGGAAACGGTTCGGACCGCAGTTTAAGGAATGCTCGATCGTCTCAAACGGACTGCGCAGGCCATGCTCAAGAGTCTCGGTCTTTACCACCGTATTAAGTCGTCGGTTGCTTACGACGTTTACTGGCGGCTGGCGAATCCAGCCTTACTTGCGGCCCGTGACGAAGAAGTGGCATTTTTCCGCAGACTCCTACGCGGATTTCAGGCAAATGATCTCATTTTCGATATCGGCGCCAATCAGGGCCAAAAGACGGATATTTTTTTACGCTTGGGTTCCCGCGTAATTGCGGTCGATCCCGACGAAACAAATGGAAGAATCCTGTGTGGAAATTTTCTGCAAAATCGCTTGAGGAAAAAGCCGGTGTTGGTCGTGACAAAAGCCGTGAGCGATCGAAGCGGCATCGAGACAATGTGGGTGGACAAGCCGGGCTCGGCCAAGAATAGCCTGAACTCAAAGTGGGTGGAAACGTTGCAATCGGACGCGGCTCGCTTTGGCCAAACGCTCGAATTCGAGAACAAGGTAGAGGTTGAGACCGTCACGCTCGACGAATTAATTCGCCTCTACGGCCAGCCATTTTACATCAAGATCGATGTGGAAGGGCACGAGCCCAGCGTGTTGGGCGGCCTGAGCACGAGTGTCCCGTTCGTTTCCTTTGAGGTGAATCTTCCCGAGTTTTTGCCTGAAGCTTTGCAATGTCTGGATTTGCTCCACGCCTTGGAGCCATTGGGCGAATTCAATTACGCGCCTGAATGCCGCGGAAAAATGGCATGCGATCAGTGGCTCGGAGCAAAATCCTTCCCCAACGTTCTCCGCGGGTGCCACGAGCGATCGATTGAAGTATTCTGGCGAAAGCCCGCTACGGCCTGACCACATGCTCGTTTCAATTCTGATTCCTGCCTACAACGCCGCACGGTGGATCGGCGACACTTTACGCTCCGCGCTTGGGCAAACCTGGCCCGAGGTTGAGATCATCGTGGTCGATGACGGGTCCAGCGACGGAACATGTGCTGCGGCAAAAGCTTTCGAAGGCGAACGAGTCAAAATCGTGACGCAAGCAAACGCCGGTGCGGCGTCCGCGCGCAACAAGGCGCTTTCGCTAAGCAACGGTGATTATGTGCAGTGGCTCGATGCGGATGACATGTTGAGCCCTGATAAGATCGAGCGCCAAATGAAGCGCGCGATGGAAATCGGCGACAAGCGCGTTTTGCTCTCGTCAGCCTGGGCGACGTTTTCTCGTCGCCCGCACGCTGCTCAGTTCATACCGAATCCTCTCTGGGCTGATCTCTCGCCCGTGGATTGGTTGGTCCACAAGCTGGGCAAGAACCTGCATATGCAAACCGCCACTTGGCTAACGAGTCGAGAACTGTTGGAAGCCGCCGGCCTCTGGAACATCGAGATGTTAGGGGATGACGACGGCGAATACTACTGCCGCGTCCTTCTGGCTAGCAAAGGTGTCGTCTTCGTTCCTGAAGCAAAGGTCTATTACCGGATGACCGATCACCATCGGCTCAGTGCGATTGGCTTTTCGAACCGGAAGAAGGACGCGATGCTTGCTTCAATGCGCTTGCACATAGCGGCGCTCTATTCTCTCGAAGACAGCGAACGTGTGCGCGAGGCGTGCCTACGCTATCTCCAGAATTGGCTAGGGGCGTTTTATCCCGAGCGGCAGGATATCGTCCGAGCGTTGGAGATGATGGCTGCGGAGATGGGCGGGCATCTGGAACCGCCTCTCTTATCCTGGAAATACTCCTGGATTAAAGCGACCCTGGGCTGGCGCGCAGCCAAGCGGGCGCAGCTTGTTTTGCCCAATGTCCGGAGCACAATTGGCGGTGCTTTGGCGAATCTCTTGCCGGGCGGAAAAGTTGATGGGATAATCGGCGCCCCAGAGGAATCCGACTCTGAACGATGAATGCCGCCCTCTTCTTGCAACGTTAGATAGGCAGACTCTCGGCTATCGGCTCCCGCTTTGTCGGATGATGAATGTCTTAGTTCTTCAACTTGGGGCCACCGGCGATGTCGTAGGGGCGACGGCGCTTTGACTGCCATTAGCCGGGTGACAACGGAAACGAATCCTCCACTGCGTGAGAATCTTGGACGCGAGGTGCTCGCGCTCTGGTGGAAGCGCCAAGCCACCGCACGCTAACCGGCGCGTTATTAATGAAAGCTACTGCAATAGTGTGCGCGCACAATCCACGGATGGATTACTTGTCGCGGGTGCTGGACTCGCTCAAACGTCAAACCCTTTCGAAATCCGATTGGGAGATCTTAGTAGTCGACAACGCAAGCGATGAACCACTCGCGGGGCGCGTTGATCTTTCATGGCATCCTAACGGAAGGGTCCTACAGGAAAAATCTCTCGGCCTAACCAACGCTCGTCTTCGCGGTATAGGCGAGAGCCGTGGCGCGATCCTGACCTTTGTCGATGATGACAATGTCCTGGACTCCAATTATCTGGCCGAAAGTCTGCGAATCGCAACCAAGTGGCCTCAGTTGGGCGCTTGGGGAGGATCTATTGTCCCGGAGTTTGAGATTCCGCTGCCTACACATTTAGAACCTTACGTTTCGTGTCTTTCCGTGCGCGAAATAACAACTGCCCGCTGGAGCAATGTATGGAATTGCCAGGAGGCGGAGCCACGCGGTGCAGGACTTTGCCTACGCCAAGCTGCCGCTGTCGCTTATGCTGAATTCTACCGACGGTCGCCCCTGCCGGTTGATGACCGGAAAGGCGCAATGCTGATGAGCGGAGGCGACACGGAGATTGCCTATCTTGTTTGCAGCCTCGGATCGGGGATGGGGGTGTTCCCTGAATTGCGTCTCCTCCACCTGATACCCGAAGGTCGGCTCAATGAAGATTACTTCGTGAAGATTTCCCAGGGACTGGAGACGTCGTCAATGATTCTCCTCTACAAATGGGGACAGATCCGTCCTGCTTCTCCCTTTAGCGCCTTCGGCATAATGCGTTTCGTGAGACATTATTTCTTCAGCCGGGGTCTGGGCAGAAATCTGGCTCTGGCACGCATTCGCGCCATGATCGCCGCGCGCAAGATCATCTCCGCGCGCGCGAAGCTAGCTAGCAGTTTTTAAGTTTCGGCGAAACAATGAACTTTTTGATCTTGAAGCTCGGTGCGACTGGTGATGTCGTCAGGACTACACCGCTCTTGCGGCGACTCGATGGCGAGGTCAGCTGGGTGACCGCAGAAAAAAACCTCCCATTACTTAAAGGACTGGACCGGCCTGTGAGGGCGGTGTCTTGGGAAGATCGCCGTCACGTGACTGATCATTATTACGACCTGGTTATCAATCTGGAGGACGACTGGGAAACGAGTGCATTCCTGAAGGAGCTGAAGTACGAACGAATTTACGGAGCTCACCTCGATGCTGGAGATAAGCTCGTCTACACTGACGATTCCCGGCCCTGGTTCGATCTAAGCCTCACTAGCCGACACGGCCGAGCAGAAGCCGATCGACTTAAATTGCAAAACCGCGAAACTTATCAGGAACTCATCTTTCGTGGTTTGGGCTTCGCGTTCGCCGGCGAAAGATATCTGCTACCAGATACGCCAGCCAGCGACCTGAGTGGTGACGTGGCGATTTCTCCGGTAGCCGGCGCGGTTTGGCCGATGAAAAAATGGGCTTTTTACGACGAGCTGCAACGGGAACTTGAAGGAAGAGGCTTGGTTGTGAACGTGCTGCCAACGAGGCCTTCTCTGCTTGAGCACCTGGCCGACATCGCGGCGCATCGTTGTCTCGTTTCGGGAGACAGTTTGCCGATGCATCTCGCGCTTGGGCGCGGAGTGAAATGCGTTTCGATTTTCACCTGCACGAGCCCATGGGAAATTTACGAATATGGCGTG
>Ga0136617_10004815_pt1 | contig 12107 bp, 8 predicted proteins | sample AntDrymUQ3222106_2_FD_129672 | JGI IMG/M metagenome (GOLD analysis project Ga0136617, IMG submission 129672) | Polar desert sand microbial communities from Dry Valleys, Antarctica - metaG UQ322 (21.06) | ecosystem: Environmental > Terrestrial > Soil > Desert | place: Antarctica: Dry Valley...
TAGAGGATCTATTAATGCGCTCCACTCAGCTGCTCGCCTGCATCGGACTCTCGCTCGGTTCAACATTCGGCGCCAGTGCCTGCTCGGAAAACGATCCGGTTGGGCCACCGGTGGGAACCGGCGCGGGCCTCCAGGAGGTGGCTACCGGTTTGAGTGTCCCGCTGTACCTGACGGCTCCTGCCGCGGATCCTCGCCTGTTTATCGTAGAGAAGACTGGCACCATTCGGATCGTGAAGGATGGAGCGCTGCTGGCCGACCCATTTCTGGATCTCAGCGCCCGGGTCTCCAACGGCGGTGAGCAGGGTCTGCTCGGCCTGGCCTTCGATCCGGAGTTCGCCACCAATGGAACCTTCGTGGTTCACTATACTGATCTGGCCGGCAGTACCGTTCTCTCCCGTTTTCTGATCTCGCTCGATCCCGATCGTGCCGACGCGGCGAGCGAGGGAATAATCCTGACAGCGGCACAGCCGTTCGCAAATCACAACGGAGGCCAGGTAGCATTCGGACCTGACGGCCTACTCTACCTGGGCCTGGGTGACGGTGGCGGGAGCGATGATCCGGACAATCGGGGCCAGGACCTCACGGACTTGCTGGGCTCCATCATCCGGATTGACGTGCGCACCACAGACCCGTACCTGGTGCCGGCAGACAATCCTTTCGTGGGGCAATCCAACGTCCGCCCGGAGGTGTGGAGTTATGGGCTGCGTAATCCCTGGCGCTTCAGCTTCGACCGGGCCACCGGAGACTTGTACATTGGCGACGTGGGGCAAAGCCAGCGGGAAGAGATCGATGTGGCAACGGCAGCGGAGGGAGCCTGGAGCGGGGTGAACTATGGCTGGAGCGTAATGGAAGGCAACCTGTGTTTTCGGGGCCCAGGGTGTGATCAGAGTGGCCTGGCTCTGCCGGTGCTGGAGTACAACCATAGTGAGGGATGTTCCGTCACCGGGGGCTACGTCTACCGCGGTGCCGCTATCCCTGCCCTGCAGGGCCACTACTTCTACGCCGACCTCTGTCAGGGATGGGTCAGGAGCTTTCGTTATGCCGGAGGCGTCGTGACGGATGAAACCGAATGGCCGACGCTGAGTCCCGGGGGGCAGATCGTCAGCTTCGGCGAAGACTCCGCCGGCGAGCTCTACGTACTCCAGGCTGAGGGCGGGGTCTTCAGGATCGTCCCCGAGCCTTAGCCTCTCATGATCGCCCTTGAGAGCGGCAGTCCGGACCCGGCCGAATTCGAGCGGCTGAGGAGTCGGGTTCCGCCCACCGTCCGGTTCGGCACCTCAACCTGGAACTATCCCGGCTGGCGGGGGCTGGTCTACCACCAGGACTACGGATCTAAAGGGGCCGCGGCCAGGATGCTGAAGGAGTATGCCGCATTTCCGTTGTTCGGGACGGTAGGGATAGACTCGAGTTTCTACGGTCCACCGACGGAAGAAGTGCTGCGGAGCTACGCCGAGCATCTTCCGCGGGGGTTCCCATGCGTGAGCAAGGTGTGGAGTCAGGTTACGGTTCACAGGTTTACCAGGGCCCAGGATCCCGCGCGTGCGGGGAAGGTCAACCCGGACTTCCTCAATCCCGACCTGTTCGTGGAAGAGATTTACCAGCCTCATGAGCGTCACTTTGCCGACAACACGGGCCCGTTCGTCTTCGAGTTCCAGACTATCGCCAAGTCGAGCGGTATCGACGCCGAAGGGTTTGCCCAGCGGCTGGACGAATTCTTCTCCGCACTGCCGAGGGAAGGCCAGTTTGCAGTCGAGCTTCGGAACGACGAGTTTCTCACTCCCATGTACTTTGCGGTGTTGAGAGAGCATGGAGTGGCGCACGTATTTAACTCCTGGACCCGTATGCCGCCGATCGGCCATCAGCTGGACCTTCCCGGCTCTATCTCCGGCTCATTCATCGTTGCGAGGGCACTGCTTCGGCCGGGGAGAACCTACGACGAGGCGGTCGACGCCTTTGCCCCGTATGACCGGATCCGTGAGCCTAACCTGAAGCTGCGGAGAGACCTGGTGCGGCTGGTAGAGGCAGCTGTGAAAACGAGGATTCCGGCCTACCTGCTGGTGAACAACCGGGCCGAAGGCAGTGCACCACTCACCATTGCGGCCGTGGCCGAGATGCTTCAATAGTCACTGCTCTGATAGCCGGAGCTCTACCGACCACACCCGTTCCTCTCCCGGATGGAGTGTTTGAGCGGTTTGCCACTTGGTTACCGCAAGGTCCAACCGGTCGGGAGCGCCAATACAGGGCTCCAGCGCAAGATTGTAGTAGGGCGTGCGGCCGGCCGGTGCCCACCCCCGGCAGTTGATCCAAAGCCCCACCTGGGTGACCTCCTCGGGCCGGACCACGAACTCAAGCCGCTCTCCCCGCCTGGGGTCGGTCAGCGTCATGCAGCCCTGCGGCACAATATCACCAAAGAGCTTTGCGGCCCAGCCTCCCTCCTCGGGAAAGGTGAACCCGTCGGGGTCTTCGCCGAAGGTACCGGGCCAGCTCACCACGTCACCCGGCTCGATGTCCTGGCGGCCGTGAACCGCATCGACTCTCACCTGCGTTATTCCAGGCAGCGCAAGCGTCGATCCGGGTTGCACGTTCAACAGCGGATGGGACGACCAGATCCACGGAAATGGGGTGTCGCCGGTATGGCGAAGCCGATACCGGAATCGCGCTACCGGTTCATCCTTGTCCAGGGTGATCTCGCGATGGAACTCGTAGGGCCACACAGAGCCCTTTGCCGTCCCCGCGAGGGTCGTACCCGTCGAATGATCGTAGACCGAACTGGACCAGGGAGCGCTCCATAGCTCTCCATGGTCCGGCAGCGGCGGGGTATCGGGGGGCGCTCCCGGGACCGGACAGGGACCCACGGTGGGAAAGCACTCGTCCCAGCCACCGCTATCGGCGGTCTCCACGTAGGAGGCTCCGGGGCGGGCCGGCGCCAGCGGAATCTGGTCGCTCCGCCAGAGCCACTCGCGACCGTTGCGGCGGCGGAGGTTGGTGAGCTTCATCCCGAGGCTGGGGACGGCGACGACTTCCAGGTCAGCCGAGCGGAGCGCGACGGCCGGAAATCCGGAGACGGTCGTTTGACGAAAGGACATGTCCAAAGGCCCGCACCGGCCAGCTACCGAAGCCGGCGACCTTGGGGGGGACGGCGAAGAAGCGAAGCTCGCGTTCGGGAACGCTCGAAAGGTTACACATATGTTCGACGATCGGCACACCCGCCGCAAGCAAGGTCGAGTGGACCGGACGGGACCAGTCCTCGGTGTCAGCGATGTTGAGGGAGTCGATCCCGACCAGCAGAACGCCCTGAGTTACCAGATACTCCGCTGCGTCGCCCGTCATGAACGGATGACCCGACAGATACCGGTCCGTTCGCCAGTGGACGTCCCACCCGGTGTGTACCAGCACCGCTTTCCCCGCCAACTCGACTCCCTGGAACAGCGTGCGGGTTATCGCCCGGCCGGCTCCGGCAGGGATGCGTACCACGACGGCATCGAGATCTGCGAGAGACTCCAGTGGAAGCTGTGCCAGATCACTCCCCTCGGCGTAGCGGTGGAACGGCGCATCGAGGTACGTGCCGGTGTTGGCCACCATCTCTATCTTGCCGATCTGGAACTCGACACCAACGACTCGCGGCTCAGGTAGTCGCAGATAATCGGCCCAGGGAGGCCGGGATAAGTGGTCATCCCGTGCTCTACTGTATGACTAAGGTCGACAAGGCGGGGGAGCGGGGCGGCGGGGCGGGGGGGCGGGGGGGCAGTAAGTCGCCTGAGGACTGATCCGCAGATTTGCTCCCTTCCTGTATCGCCACGCTAACCGGCACAGCTGTTGACGTCCTGCCTCGCCGCCCCGCCGCCCCGCTTACCCAAGCGCCCGCTCCAGATCCGCTCCCGCCACCGCGCTGATCCTTGCGATGGTCTCTCCTACCTTGTTGTTCGGCGTAGACGCGCCTGCGGTGATCCCAATAATTGTTGAGCTGCCGAGCCAGCCGGGAGTAATGGTCTCGGTCTTGGTACCGATCGGCTGGTGACGAATCGTCCCGGTACCGACATCCACGGCATTGGCATCTTCGATGTGATACGCGGGAACGCCGTGCTGGTGCACCAGGGCGGCAAGATGGCAGGTGTTGCTCGAGTTATATCCACCCACGACGACCATCACGTGGAGAGGTTCCTGCAGCAACGTAAGAATCGCATCCTGACGCTCCTGGGTTGCGGAGCAGATCGTATCGAACGACCTGAAATGCAGCGGGGCGGCCTCTGCGCCGTGGCGGCGGACCATGCTCCTCCGCACCTCCTCCGCAATGGCGAGGGACTCGCCCGACAGCATGGTGGTCTGATTCGCCAGCCCCACCCGCGTCAGATCCCGCTTGAAGTCGAATCCGGGTGACACCGCGTGGCGAAAACTTTCCTCCAGGGCAGTGTGGCTCCCACTGCCCTCGATGAAGTCGCAGATCATTCGCGCTTCGTCCATATCGAACACCACCAGGTACCGGCCTCCGGGGTGTTTCATCACCTGGCTTGCTGTTGCCTTGGTTTCTTCGTGATAGTGCTTTCCATGGATCACAGCCGTGAAACCATCCCTCGCGTAGCTCTCCACCCGCTTCCATACGTTCAGAACTGATCCACAGGTGGTATCCACCAGGATGCATCCAATGCCTCGGAGGCGTTGGAAATCCCCTATCGTAACGCCGAATGCCGGCATGATCACCACATCATCGGGCGTGACGTTGGAGAAGTCGAATTCCCCGTCCTTGCGCTGGGCCAGTAGCGTGATGCCCATGTCGCGCAGCTTCTGATTTACGTGCGGGTTGTGGATGATCTCCCCGACCAGAAACAGACGCCGGCCGGGAAACTTGGTGCGTGTCTCGTAGGCATATTCCACGGCGCGATCGACCCCGTAGCAGAAGCCGAACTCACGCGCCAGACGAAAGGTCAAGCGTCCCACGGTCAACCGGTAATCGTTGGTTCGCAGCGCCTCGACCACGCTGCTGTGGTAATCCGCGGTAAGCCGCCCCGCTATCTCGCTCTTAAGCCCGAAACCCTTGCGGAAGTAGGTGTTCTCCATGCCTCAATCTACATCGGTACTGGCGTCATCATCATCGAAATCGATGGAGTCGGCATAGGTATCAGCGGAGTCGGCATAGGTCTCGGTGGAGTCGGCAGCGTCCGGGCCGCAGCCGCGCGACTGAGGCATCACAACGAGGCCCTGAAACTTGCCAGTAAGCGTCAGTGGCCGGCCGTTGACCACCGAGCGTGCGCTGACCGCCAACCTCCCGGACAGCTCTCCCGAGCTCGACTGCTTCAGCACCACACTGCCGCTGTCGCCCTGATATCCCTGGACTGAGTTGGTAGAGAACAACCGCAGCGCTACGCCTGCTGAGGGCGCCAGAGAATCCGCGGCCTCCGGCTGAGACACCAGGTAGGTATCGGCCTCGATGCTGTCGAGCGGGTATAACACCATGGCCAGTCCGGTATCGCCCTGCACGGCGCGGATCTCCAGCGCCCGCCGTTCCCCACACCACTCTGCCGTGGTGGACGCGGCCAACCTGCCTGAGTCTGCCCCGGTCCAGCGGGCCTCCAGCCGCCCGGCACCGTCGTCCTGGTTAACAGAACTATTGCAGCCCGCTGCAAGGAAAAATCCCGGTATCAGCGCCGCCGCGGACAGCCTCACCGGGCCCCCTGGATCACAAGGTCAAAGCGCACCTTGTCTCCGCCATCGCGAGTAATCGGGCGACTCAGATCGAACCGGATCAAGCCGCGGAAGAAGGAGAGTCCTACGCCTCCGCCTACCAGGGCAGTGCTTGAGAGCAGGCGGGAGATAGTCGCGGCCTGGCCGGCATCCACAAAAGCCACCGGACGCACGCGACCCCCGAACGGCGATACGTCGAGTTGTCCCGCCCAGAACGCGGGGGCCCGCAGAACGCCATACTCGAATCCCCTTACGGTATTGAGTCCGCCCAGACGAAATAACCATTGAGGCGCCGTCGGCTGGGTGGCCGCCCCGGCCTTGACCCTGAACGTGAGGCCGAGTCCCGAGCCGATACGTCGCAGCAGACTGCCGAAAACACGACCGGTGGTCTCACCGCCACCGGTAACCACGTCGGCGTTGGCGGTCCAGCGCACTCGGCCAACCCCGCGAAGCTGCCCCGCCGCTCCGACAAACGTGCCCTGCTCGATCGCCGGGTTTGGCGGGAAGAGGCCGCTACCGCCCAGAAAGTCGTTCACCGCCGACCGGGCCGCCCGGCTGACGCTGCTCAGACGCTCCACCTGGCCTGCGACAACCAGTGTCGTCCCCGTCCGTATCGAACGCTCGAGTCTGACGGTTGCGCCACGGGCAAGCGCGTAATCGCCGTTGTCGTGTCCGGCGAATAGACCATTGAATGTATTGGCGAAGGTGCGCCCCGGAGAGAACGGATCCAGATCTGCAACATCGTGGTAGCCGCTGAGTGCCAAGCGATTCCCTGAAGTACTCCTCACAACCGTGATCCGTGCTGTGACTCTTTCGTCACTCAGTCCGTATCGCACCGTCCCGTACACATTCGTCCAGCGGACACCAGGCACGGGAACCTGGAACCCCATTCCCAGCGAGAGACCCTGCACACGGTTGTATTGCAACAGGTCGGAAGTTCGTTCGAAAGCTATTCCTGCGGGACGGCTACTGAGAGAGGTATCGGGCTGAGGGGTTTGGAGCGCTAACGTTGCGACGATGGTTAAGAGGTTTGCGCCCATTTACTCCGGCCGTCTCGATGGAGCCCGTAGGCCTTCAGTCGCCTCCATAGGGTGGTGCGGCTGATGCCCAGGGATCTGGCTGTCTCGGCGAGCTTCCAGCTATGCGCGTCCAGCGTCTTGACGATAGCCTCTTTTTCCCGTGCCGCCAACGTCGTGGCTCCAGCTACACCGGGAATGAACATAGCCTCGCCCAACTCGAGCCCACCAACCCTGAGTGGCTGGAGGCGACCACCGAGCGCGGCCAGGCGGGGCTGCAGGTCCGGGGCTCCTTCGAAGAGGTCCATACCCGTCATGGCTTCCCGTGCCGGCTGATTGGTGTAGAGCAGCCTCCCATCGGCGTCGAAGACGACTACCCCCTCGCTGAAGCCGTCGAGCAACGCCTTGGCCAGTGGTGAAAACACCGAAGGCATCGAGTTGATCGGAAGGGTGTCTGGCATAGTCACGGTACGCGCTCTCAGGCCGTGTGGTTTCGGAGGCTCTTCTCACTAATCAAGACGCTCATCCGTCCCCAGGGTGCACAATGGGACCCAGAATCCACCCAGCGACTTACCGGTGAGGACGTCCGCGCGGTTTTCCCCCGCGGCGGCCCGGGTGGCCGCCACGTCCGCGGCCCCGGCGACTACGGCTCTCACGGTACCCCGCCGCCGCCGCCACATCCGGCGGGGCCGGCCGCTGGAGCGCCGAGTGGAGCGCGGAAATCGTATCGGCTTGAATAGGCGGGTGGCTGCCCCGCTGAACTGCAAATCGAAGCGGGCGGTCGAGCGGTGGCAGCTCGTCCTGACGCAGACGCTTGGCCTGGCCTTCGCGAAGGCGCACTCGCGCCACCCCCACACCGTTCTCTACCTCGTATTCGAGCGGCACCGTATCGCCCCGAAGGTGCAGCCGCCCAGGCAGCGCCTCCAGCCGCTCTCGCGTCCCGTCGTCAATCAGCCCACGAGCATCGAGAACGATCCGGCTCCCTATAAAACCCTCCCAGCTGGTTACACCCTCCAGCTGTTCCCGCACTCGGACTCGCAGCTCGTCGTGAGACACACCGGCCAGCGCGCCACCGGAACGGCGCCAAAGCTCGTCAAGCTCTGCCAGGGTGCGGCGGAGGCGCTGCTGGTCTGGATGAGTGGTTTCGCCCTGGATCATGGCCTGGGTGAGCACGTCCCGGGCGGCCGCCTGAAGTTCACCGGAGATCTCCCCTTGAACCGGCTGCGCCTCGGTCTCGAGATCGAATCCGAAGTAACCCAACCTGCGCTCGACCATCAGGCCCTGCTGTTTTCGGAAACCACCTAGCACGACCTTGGCTGGACCGAAGCTGGCGTACTGGCGGACCAGGTCATAGGAGATCGTGGTACCCTCTATTCCCGCTCGAGGCGTGCCGAAGCGATCCGCAAAGAAACGCAGCGTGCCGGCTACGGCACCCCAGCTGCCGGCAACCGATGTCTTGGATACCCGCGCCTCGTGTCCGTCTACGGTTCGTTCATCGATCACCAGATCGAACGGCATGATGCGCGCGACAAGATCCGCCCATAATCGCCGGATCTCCTTCGCGGCGTAGGGAAGTTGCTTTGGCAGTGACAGCTCGAGCGAGCGGTACACTGAGGCAACCCCGAGCGCGGTGTCCTCGATGGCTTTGACCAGCACACCGCGCCGCTCCGCCCACTCTGCCAACCCTGGCTCGTCGAACACATGTCGCGGCAGACCGTAGACCTGCCCCAGGTAGCCATGCTGGTTCACCGCCTCGGCGAACAGGTTGTAGGCGGTGAGATGGTCGCTGCCGCTTACGAGCACGCCGTGGAGGTCGCGCTCTTCCCGAGTCATACGATGCAGCGAGTCGATGTTGGAACACACCGCCACCATCGGCACAAGCTGATCGTCGGCGTGAACCAGAAGCTCACCCCAGGAACGTTCGACGGGCAGCGCCTCGACCTCTCTCCCGTAGCTTGTCAGCCTGCCGTTTTCCACCAGTCCCCGTCTGGTGAGCAGGTCGACGGCGCGGCGGTAAGCCGTGCGGTCGAGCGGAACCGGCAGGTCGAGATCGCGGGCATCGACTCCGATGGCGGCACAGGTGATTGCCACCCGCTCAGCATCTCCTCCCAGCTGGAATTCGGGGGGCGTCGGCCTCAGTGCCGCAAAGTCCAGGTTGCGATCGCTGAGAATCGTGACCTCGCCCTTGGGCACCCGGCCGTGCACTCGGCCCGCCATCTGCAGGATCTCGTTGGCGCCCAGGTGCAGGCGATGGAGCACATTGCGCCCTCGGTCTACCACGTTCCCGTACCGCGCATCGTAGATGACAACCGTGTCCAGCCCCGGGACGTTGAGCGCCGACTGCCCGGCGGCGGTCATGGCCAGCAGGAACGGCCGCTGGACCTCCCCCTCCAGGAAAGGGCGGATCACACGTATAGGTTCTCCCCCATGGTAGAACGCAGTGGTTAGGCGGGGCCACTGCGCTCCCAGACCAACCGCAAGCTTCTCCACCTCGGCCCGCGTGGGCACGAACACCGCGGCGCCACGCTTTTCCTTGATCAGCCTGCGGACGTAGCGCTCGTTCAGGAACTCTTCCGGCTGCTGAGGGAGAACCTCGACCTTTGCCTTGAGATCAGGATCGAACGCCTGGGTAGCGAGCACTTCTGAGCTGTTCAGATACTCGGCGTAAAAGGTGGGGTCTACTGTGGCGCTCAGCCAGATAAAGCGACAGCGTCGCCGCTTGCCGAGGGCAAGGCACAGCTCCAGCTCGGCCGAAGTTTGATGGATCTCGTCTACGATGATCGTATCGCGGGCAGTGATGAGATCGTCCTGGAACCAGCGCCGCGCAATGCCGGTGGTGACGATGACAACGTTCCAGCTGGGGGTCTCAGGAGTGGCTTCGCGCTCACGGTTGACCACCCCGACCTTGAGCGGTTCCCGCAGAATCGACTCGGCAACCGGGCGGATACCGAGGGTCTTGCCAGTGCCGGTTCCTGCAACGACACCGAACGCCTTACCTTCGGCAGCCCATTGCCGGAGCTCGTCGCCGTGTTCCCGTTCCAACAGGGTTTCGACGTGTAGCCCGAGCGCGAGCTCGATGGTCTCGCACGCGGCCCGGGTGGGGGCGATGATGACGACCCTGCCCTTGGGGTGGGGAGCGTGGCGGTATGCGTCTGGATCGGGCGGAAGGTGGTGGTCGCGAGAGGGATGCATGTGTAAATGAAGGCGGTAGGGCGGTAGGGCGGTAGGTGGACGGGCGGGACAGCGGGACGGCGAGACAGGTGAAAAATAGAAGCTCCTCCTCATCTCATCCTGAGCGTAGCCAAGGACCTTCCGGATCTACTACAGAACTACAGTAGGTCCCTCGCGTTGCTCGGGATGAGGAACGCTAGTTGCGACCGCTGACCCGCCGTCCCGCTGTCCCGCCGTCCTAGAACCCCGGCTGCAGCTCGAACTGCCAGATCCAACCCTTGCCCGGACGGTCGAACGGCCGAACCAGCACGATCTCCGCAACGACAAACCCAAGCAGATTGATGCGGAGTCCGGCTCCGGCGCTGAACACCGGATCACGGACGCCGGAGCCGAATACCGACGGCTTATTGGCGTTATCCCAGGCGAGCCCTGCATCACCGAACGCGATGAACTCGATAGGAAAGACCCCGTAATAGCCGGACCCGATGCCGAGCGCCCCGAAAAGGGGAAAGCGAAGCTCGGCGTTGCCGACCACGATGCGACTCCCGAGCAGCTGATCGAAGACGGGGCACGAGCTCGAATCATCAGGAGCTGGAACGCACTCGGAAGCGTTGAAAGAGCCATAGCGGTACCCCCGAACCAGACCCGCTTGCCCCAAGAACAACGGCTGCAGCCTGGGATCCTCTCCATCCCTGGCATAGCGGCCGTAGTGGAGCAAGCGGGTTGCGAATGTGAAGGGACGCGCGGGCATGAAGTAGCGGCGATAGTCACCGAGGATTCCGACATAACGCAGCGACCCAACTGTGGGAGACACCTCCAGCCGGTAGCGCTGGCCGAGAATGGGACTGGTCGCCCCGAAAAAAGAGTTGTCGTATACCAGAGCCGCGCTGGCGACTCCCAGATTCAGGGAGCTCGGGGCCGGTAAGTCCTCATTCTGATCCAGTATCTCCTCCCCCGTGGTCAGCGAGAACCCGCGAGTCCGCAGCTCTCGATCGAAGGAGATGTTGCTGTACCCAGCCTGGACCTCAACACGCTGAACCTCGCTGAAGGGGTAGGATACGAGCCCTGCAACGTCGCGATTGGTCTGGCGTAGCAGCAGCTGTTGTTCGATGAAGGCTGGCTGGCCATCTACTTCGCCTACCCCCTGGGCAAAGCCGCCGGTGAGATATGGCACCTGCTGGACCACTCCCCCCCAGTTCAGCCGGCGACCGAGATTCTGATATCCGACCTGGGCAGTGACATCCTTGAGGCCTCCGTTCACTTGCAGCGCGGTGACGAGGTTGTGGTTCCCCAGAATGTCGCTGAAGTAGAGCGCGGCTCCGCCGCCGACGAAGGTGCCGAACTGATTGCTGCCCGCAATGAGCGAAGGACGGCCTACGTAGGTGAGAGACACTCCGCTCCGATAGGGCTGGACCGCGAACTCCGTCTCGCTCGGCAGTCCCAGCTCCGGGTTGTTCAGCAGATCGGCCAGCAACGAATTTCGGCGCTGCGCCGGAGGCAGCGTCACCGCTCGATTCTCCGCCGTATCGGCAACGAATGGCCGGCCGGCGAGCACCTCGGGAGCATCCACGGCGTATAACTCGTAGCCATTTGCCCCGAAGACGCTGTACACCAACCTGCCGGCCTGTTGGGCGACCGACAGCGCTGGGCTGGTTTCGGTAATACCACTGACACCAGTATACAGATCGGTGACCTGACTGAGGGAACCGCCGGCCAGCTCGAGCCGAAACACGTTCGATATACCATCCGGGTCCGCGACGAAGAACAGGCTGGCTCCGTCGGCCGACCACTGCGGGCTGATGTGCCGCGCTCCTCCGAACCCGGGAAGTCTTCGTACCTGGCTGCTCGCGACATCGATCAGCCCAATGGCGTAGTGCCCCACCCTGAGAAGTGCCAGGTCGGTGGTGAAGCGGTCGGTGGCAAAGGCAATCGTCCGCCCATCCGGGGACCAGACCGGCTGAAGGTCCGCGAAAGCATCATTTGTGAGCCGGGTCATCTGGTTCGTTTCCAGATCGTACACGAACAGATCGGACAAGCCGCCGGAAAGACCGGCAAAGGCGATCCGCTTTCCGTCGGGTGACCAGCTGGGATTGAACACTTCCTCCAGACTGGAAAGGTCGATATCGCGCTCGGTCTTTCCCCGCTTCACGTCATACACACTTAGCACCGGGTCTCCACGGGAGATGCCCGCAAAGACGAAACGATTCCCGTCAGGGCTCCAGCTGCCGGCCGACTGGATGA
>Ga0136617_10004816_pt1 | contig 12103 bp, 12 predicted proteins | sample AntDrymUQ3222106_2_FD_129672 | JGI IMG/M metagenome (GOLD analysis project Ga0136617, IMG submission 129672) | Polar desert sand microbial communities from Dry Valleys, Antarctica - metaG UQ322 (21.06) | ecosystem: Environmental > Terrestrial > Soil > Desert | place: Antarctica: Dry Valley...
ACATTGAGCACGACTAAATCAGTCTCCACGCGGACGATCTCATCGTCTTGCGGGTCTTTAGCATATGAGGGGAGGTTAAAGCCAGATAAAGCGATAACCAACGCAATCATTACTATTGAGTATTGCTGCGTGTGACGCCAGCGCGTAATAACAGGGCGGCGGGGCGTTATTAACTGTGTTGACACCATTAACGATAAAGGGTCCGAATATATCTAACCAGCTCGACAACTTCGTTGGCGCGTTTGATGACAGCGGCTGAGACAACTTGTCTCGGTGTGCTTTCGACTTTTTTCTGTAATTCGGCGGAGAGTTCCGCCAAACGCTCCAACGCCATTTCAACTTGCTGCGGGGGAGTTTTTAACTCTTCTTTATTCTCCTCACCTCCGGCGTTATCGCGTATCTTGCGCGATAATTTCTCCATGAGGATTAGTTTCTTCAATTCAGGATTCCCTAAAGTTTTCTGCCGCGCGAAAGCTTCCCTTAATTCAACGGCGAGTTGAGCATTCTCCTTCGCGCGCGATACATGTTCCTTGTAATCGCCCGCGTCGCGTTTGAGTTCCATCTCCTTAAGCATCTCATTATGAGACGATTGCTGCACGGGATCATCACGAAATTCACCAACCCGTTTGTCAGAACCTACACTCTTAGGGGAAGTGGGCGCAGACTGCGCCCAAGCAGTCATTGAACCACAGAGCATGAGACACAGAATAAATATTAGAACGCGCATGAGTGGCAGTTTTGCTGATAATTTCTGTCGGCTGTTTGATTTCAAACGCCGAGCGTTTTAACGATCAAGAGAGACTTTTAGCGATTTGCCAGAGACAACAATGTGACGTAGGAAGTGCGCCTGACGGTTGTCTGTTATCAGATTGCTGCAAGGCCACGTAATAATAGGGCAATCGTTAATGTGTTACTTAAGATTTGTCGTCACGCCGACTTCTCAAGCTATACTTGAAGAAACGTCTCTTATGGAATGCGCGTCGGATTATCCGGTGTATTGAGGAACTCTTCGCCCTGTTGTCGGGGGCGGGGGACAATTACAACCTTCGGGTTTCCTTGCATAAGTCTTTCAGGTTGCCGGCGCAAGCCAATTGCCGACTTGAAGACTATCATCGCATTTCGCCGTGCGCTGTTCAGAGTCAGCACGCGAGCCCCGCTCCATTCAGAAGATGGCAGGCTAAGCGAATAGTGGCCTTCTTCTCCGGGGTCAAGAACGGCGGGTTCAACATTTATCTTCCGACGCTCGGTAACTTGCCCCGCCCGCCGTATTAATTCCATTTCGAGGCTTAACTCTTCCAATCTTTTTTCCGAGATATTACGAATCTTACCTGTGATTACGGCCTCAGAGCCTTTAAGTCGCGCTTCGTCTTCAAAAATCTGCGCTTCCGGCGGCGAGACGATTTTCGCTGACGGTTCAATCTGTTGAGTTGCTCGAACTCGCTCAAGATGTCGGGCGCGTAAAAAACGGTAGCCAATTATCAGCGCGGCAGCGACGACCAGTGAACAAACTACAGCCCCGACTTTGACCCATTTTGAAGGAGCCGTTTCACTTCCTTCAAATAAAGGAATTACGGAAGTCGGCTCGTTAATCCTTCGATTTTCACTCATCACTTCAAATCACTTCTTCACTATTTACATTAGGGGTGGATGGCTAAACGGTTGATATTTTTATATATTTCCGTATAGGAGAAAACAGGAACAGGTTATTGTGGCTGTGTCGTTGCAGGTGGCGCACCCGTGAGTTTCTCCACCAGCGCGATAATAAACTCCTGTTCGGCTAAACCCGAACTACGCAGGTTGACCCATTCGGCTCCAGACGCGCCATCGCTGCGACCCTCGACCCGCGCATTCACAGCGACACTTGTGGTCACGCCATCAAGCGGTTGAACTTCAATAATGAACGTGTAGCGACCCTGCGTCCATCCACGGGAGTTTTCCTGTGTCAGTTCGGCGTAGCGGTTCAACTCCGTCCCGGCCACAACAGCGCCTTTAACAAACCTATAGGGCTGGCTGATGAGCACGCCCTCATTCGTTTTTGAGACGGTCGTATCAAGTATCAGTTTCTGTTCAGCCATCAATTCTTCGACGGTGCGTAAAACAATATCGCGGCGGATCGTGAAGCGATAGGGATTGGGTATAGGCGGCGGGGTCGGGGTGCGGCCTTTCCCGAAATCTATCCCGCGCCCTGATCCGGTATTCTGCTTGACGCCGTTATTGCCCGGCGCGCGATCCGTCCCCGAATCACGGATACGGTCGTTCTGTCGATCCACACCTTTCTCTTGAGCTGAGATGTTGTAGCCCGCCAAAACTATAAGGATTAAGAGTGGTAAGACTTTCCTCATCGCTAGCCTTTCAATCTCACCCCGCGTGAGACTCCATGCGAAGTTTTACGTTTCAATGGGAGACGATGCGAGAATAAAACAACGTCCGGGTCTTTTCAAGACATAGTGGTTATTGATGAAACGAATTGGCAAAAAAATTTTCGACCTGCGATTAATTTACGGCGTGCGGTGGGTCTGGATTAGAGTCACGCGCACGCTCCCAGGCGCGTAGCGATTGCACGCCTTTCTGGAAGTCTGCTTCTTTGTTGTAAAAATTGTGTGCACCGTCATTGCGAGAAGGTTCACGAACATAGTATAGATAATCCGTCTGAGCGGGGCGCAAGGCGGCGGCTAAAGATTGTGCGCCAGACGAAGCGATTGGCCCCGGAGGAAGTCCGCGCACTTTACGAGAGTTATAAGGCGAATCGCGTTCGAGATCACTCTGATAAACTTTTCCGTCGTTGCGCCACTTCCCGGCGAGTTTTGAAGCGTAAATCACTGTCGAATCAATGCCCAACGGCATACCGATTTTAAGGCGATTGTAGATAACCGAAGCAACCAGAGGTCTTTCGTCCTTCAACTTGGCTTCAGTTTCAACAAGTGAGGCGACGGTGACGATCTCTCTTGGCGTTTTATTCGAAGGCAGTGCTTGCTCGCCCTCTTGATCACGCCAGACTTGTCGAAAGCGCTTGACCATCGCCGCGATCATCTCGCGCGGGGTGGTATCGGGCGGGAAACTATATGTGTCGGGGTAAAGATAGCCTTCGAGATTGATGGCCCCAGCATCGAGGTCGCGGATGTCGCTAGTATCATTCATCAAGGCTAATGCTTCATCGGCATTAGCGAGTTTGAGCCCCGGAACACGCGCCATCGCCGAGGCAATATCCCAGCGGGTCCAGCCTTCGATCACAGTAAAGCGAGCCAGACGTTGCTGGCCTTCCTCTAATTTCCGCAACACCCCAAGCGGCGAGATGGGAGTTGGGAAACGATATTCGCCCGCTTTCAGACGTGGGCCCGCCCCACTAAAACGGATGTAAATCTGGAGCGGCCATGCGCGTCCGATAACGCCAGAGAATTCGAGTTGTTTGATTGTATCTTCTAGAGTCGAACCACGAGAAATTTCGATATACTGATCGGATAGGGAATGGGCCAATGGTTTATTTAATTCTGTGTATAGCCAATACCCGAATGCGCCCGTAGCACACGCCGAAATGATAGTCAATATGATTAAAAGGCGGTAAAGTTTCATGGAAAAAATTAACTAAGTTGTCATAACTGTTCAAATAAAAATAGTTAAATAGAACACTACCTTAAGTTTAGATTCATCGAACGTGGGGTTTTTAACCACTATTTTCGAGGCCTCGTTGTTAGGACTACTACTGCCGTCTCTCTCGTTGATAAAATCTCGTAGGATGAGCTTGGCAGCTTCGCTGTCGAGTCGAGAGAGCAGTTCGTTGTCACTGACGCCTGCTTCCCGCAAAGACTCTGCAGCGGCATGCGAAGTGAGACGCTCATCCTGCAAATAGACTGGAACCCCCAGTGAAAGTGAAAGATTACGTGCGATGCGACGCGCTTCTCGCGCTGCATCGCCTTCTGTGCCATCCATCTTGAGCGGCAAACCAATCACCACTGCTTGAGCGTCAAAGCTGTGTCGCAAATCAGAGATCTGCCTGAGCAATGTTTTCCAGTTTGTGCGTTTGAGCGGCGGGAGCGGTTGCACGGTCAGTTGTAATTCATCGCTGAGGGCAACGCCGACACGCTTTGTACCCAAGTCAAAGGCCAGCCAGCGACCTTTCAACTTGCGCTGCCGCACTTCATCTTGAGTTTTTGGAGAATCTGAATTTTGCAAACTTGATTTATGGCGAACGCCTTAAAGTATAGCCCAGCCACTCGGCAATAGGCCAACAGGCTCGACAGTCTTGCGACGCAATAGATGGCTACTGTACTATCACTCCCAGCCTGTCGGGTAATGAGGCTCACAGGTGTTGGAACAATCCGGCGTAAAAGTTTTCTTGAGGTGAACGATGTCATTTCGCAGTAAATTTCTCATGGTGGTTTTCTCTGCCACACTCGCATTGTATGCGGTGGTCGGGGGGTTGATGTTTACGCGCGCACAGCAGCAGAACGACCCGGGCGCTCAGCTACGAATTTTTGAAAGCGTCCTCCAGCATATACATGATGATTACGTTGACGAGCCGGATTTGAATAAAGTTCGCGCGGGCGCGTTGCGCGGTCTCGCCTATGGGCTTGACCCATATTCGACGTATCTGACAGTTGATCAAGTTCGGGACTTCCGTGTCGGACTTGATAAAGGTCAGGGCGGGATCGGTGCTGAACTTTCACAGGTGGCCTCTTATCTTTATGTGATTGCGCCGGTGAAAGGCGGTCCGGCGGAGCAGGCGGGCGTCCACGCGGGTGATATCATCGAGTACATAGATAACAAAGCAACGCGTGATATTTCGCTTTACGATGCCAAGCAACTTTTGAACGGCCCTTCAGGGACGGAAGTGAAAGTTCGCATCCTCCGCGCCGGAACACGCCCGCTCATGTTGAACTTGAAACGCGCCCCAGTACAAGCGCCCGGCGTTGAAACGCGCATGGAAGCAGCGCGCATTGGAATCGTCCGCATCAATAGTCTGGCGGAAGGCGAAGCTGCTACGGTGCAGAAACGCGTGCAGGAATTACAGAAACAGGGTTCGCAAAAACTGGTGCTCGATTTGCGCGGCGTGGCGGGCGGTTCGCTAATGGAAGGCGTCAAGGTGGCGAATCTGTTCATCAAGGACGGCGCCCTCGCGCAAACCATCGGTCGCGGGAATAAGAGCCTCAAGACTTTCACTGCAGACCCAAAGGTTGGCATTTTCGATGGCCCTGTTGCGGTTTTGATTGATCGCGGCACAGCCGGAGCTGCGGAAGTCATCGCGTCCGCTTTCATCGAGCGCAAGCGCGGCGAGGTTGTCGGTGAAAAGAGTTTCGGCGCTGGCGCGGAGCAACAATTATTCCCCCTACGTAACGGCGACGGGCTTCTATTGACGACTGTCAAGTGGGCTTCGTCGGCTGGCAAGTCTTTTATCGGGTCGGGCGTTTCACCGACGGTGGAAGTTAAACGTCCCGAATTGGCTGCGGCCATTGACCCGGATGATCTGACCGGCAACGACGACGACGCGATTGCGGCTCCGGCCCAGCCCGGCGAGAGAAGAGAAGTCGCACCGGAGGCTGCTTCACCCAAGCAACAGCCGGAGGACACTCAATTGAAGAAGGCGCTCGAACTGCTCAAAGACAAGGATAAACCGGCGCAGCAAAGGGCAGCCTAAGAGAAGTTAATCAACACATAACGAAGAGGCCAGAGAGGAATAATCTTCTCTGGCCTCTTTGCTTTTGCCTTAGAGCAATGGTTCGCTGAAACTTTTTATTACGGTGGTTACAGAGGGATGTTGCCGTGCTTTTTCGGCGGATTAGTATCACGTTTATTTTCCAGTAAGGCGAGGGCGCGGATGAGTTTGAGGCGTGTATCGGCCGGTTCGATAATTTCATCTATGAAGCCGCGTTCGGCGGCAACATATGGATTGGCAAATTTCTCCTCAAACTCCGCAACCCGCGCACTCCTCGCGCTCTCCTGATCTGCGGCTTCGCTGATTTCACGGCGATACAAAACGCCTACGGCGCCGCCCGCGCCCATCACGGCGATCTCGGCAGTCGGCCACGCGAGATTGATATCGGTGCGGATGTGCTTCGAGGCCATGACGCAGTAGGCCCCGCCGTAAGCCTTCCGCGTAATGACTGTAATCTTGGGGACGGTGGCTTCGGCGAAGGCGTAGAGAAGTTTCGCGCCGTGTCGGATGATGCCTCCGTGTTCCTGTTTGACGCCGGGGAGGAAACCCGGCACGTCTTCAAAAACGACGAGAGGAATGTTGAAGCAATCGCAGAAGCGCACGAAGCGCGCGGCTTTGACAGAAGCGTCAATGTCGAGAACGCCAGCCAGAAAGGCGGGTTGATTGGCGACGATGCCGACGCTGCGGCCATCAAAACGCGCGAAACCCACGACGATGTTCGGCGCGAAATACTCATGCACTTCAAAAAAATATCCGTCGTCAATCACGGCATGGATCACGTCGCGGATGTCGTAAGGCTGGTTCGATGCTTCCGGCACGATGGAGTTCAGACGTTCGTCGCGACGGTCTGCCGGGTCTGACGTCTGGACGCGCGGGGCTTCGTCCATATTGTTCGAGGGGATAAACGAGAGGAGTTCGCGCACGAGTTGGAGCGCGTGCTCGTCCGAGTCAGCATCGAAGTGTGCGACGCCGGAGATGCGATTGTGCGTATCGGCTCCGCCGAGTTCTTCTTTGGTAACTTCTTCGTGAGTGACGGCGCGAATCACCTCGGGGCCGGTGATGAACATGTAGGAGGTGTTCTTCACCATCACGTTGAAGTCTGTGATCGCGGGACTGTAGACCGCGCCTCCCGCGCACGGCCCCATAATGCAACTGATTTGGGGGACGACCCCCGAAGCCAGTGTGTTGCGCAGGAAAATATCCGCGTAGCCCCCGAGACTGACCACGCCTTCCTGGATTCGTGCGCCGCCCGAATCATTCAAGCCGATGACGGGCGCGCCGACCCGCATCGCCAGGTCCATCACCTTGCAAATTTTTTCCGCGTGCGTCTCGGAGAGGGAACCGCCGAAGACTGTGAAATCCTGGGCGAAGACGAAGACGCGGCGATTATCAATCAAGCCGTAGCCGGTGACCACACCATCGCCGGGATAGAGTTGTTCTTCCAGACCGAAATCACGCGAGCGGTGAACGACGTGTTTGTCAAACTCTTCAAAAGTGCCTTCGTCAAGAAGAAACACGATGCGTTCGCGCGCCGTCAACTTGCCCGCCGCGTGCTGCCGTGCGATGCGCTCCTGTCCTCCGCCTTCTTCGGCGCGACGTTCGCGCTCGCGCAAAAGCTCCATTTTGGAAAGTTGCGGTTCAGTCTTGATGCGTATTGAAGCCATAAATTTCGCGTTGGTGTTTAATTGATGGAGCGGAATTGTACACCAAGAATTCCTAATGTTGTGTTCCAACTACCCTCGCCAATCGAAAGGGTACTCCCGCCGCTCAATGATCTCGATCAACTTAGCGAGGGCACAGGGTACTTGTGCGCGAATGTCAACGGGGTAATTGTACCGCTTTGCATTTGCAATAAACTCATCTTCATCAAGGATGCGATAGGAAAAATCCGGGGCGATGAGTATGTCAATATCGAGATCAATGAAGCTCAGAATATTTCCATCGAACTCTGCGGGTTGATTGATGTTGCAATAGTAGTTGCGCAGTTTGCCTGTGGGTTCGAGGAAACGAAAGACACTGAACCAGCGATCCGTCCAATAATATTCGGTGCTAAAGGTTCCCGGCGCAATCGTGCCGAGGAGGGAATGTTTGATCTCTTCCGCGAAAACGCCTTTGACGACGATGAGCGAATCGGCTTGCGTCACCAGATGTGCTTGCCATTGACGATGAATGCGATTGTCAAACTTTCGCGCCTGCACCGTGATGGAGTTACTTTGGCTCGGTTCGTCACTTGCTATATTTTCAAACGCCATTCGACGACACCTTTACTTACTTGCCCTGACAGGATTGCCGAGCGTGCCGACGTTTTCGACTTCCACCTCACATAGGTCGCCAGCCAAAAGCGGCCCGACACCAGCCGGCGTGCCGGTCGAGATTACGTCCCCGGGTTCGAGCGTCATAATGTGCGAGATATACCGTATGAGATAAGAGACAGGGAAGGCCATCGCGGCGGTGCGCCCACGCTGTCGCATCTGTCCGTTGACACGCGTCTCAACCTGCAAATCAAAAGGGTCAACGCCCGTGACGATGAAAGGGCCGATGGGGCAGAACGTGTCGAAAGACTTGGCACGCGTGAATTGCACGTCGCGGCGTTGCAGGTCGCGTGCGGTGACATCGTTGACGCAGGTGTAACCGAGAACGTAGTCGAGCGGGTTTTCGCTGTCGCCGAGACCATGCGTGCGGCGTCCGATAACAACACCGAGTTCTCCTTCGTGTTCGACGCGTGAAGAGGCGGCTGGTAGTTTGATGGCCTCTTCGTGGCCGATGATTGCTGAAGGCGGTTTGAGGAAGAGCAGAGGCTCATCCGGCATAGGGTTGCCGAGTTCGGCGGCATGGTCTTTGTAGTTCCGCCCGACGCAGACGATCTTGGAAGGAGAGACAGGCGCAAGCAATTTCACATCGCTCTGATCGTGTGGCTTCGCCGACAGTCCGGGCAGTTCGGGCAGATCGAGCAGGTTAAAAAGTTCCCCATCCGCTAGCGGGTAAATTGCCCCATCTTTAAGCAGGCCAAAACGCGTCTGCTCCGAAGTTGGCTCATAAAAGCGACATAGCTGCATGTTGGTCATGGCACAGTCTCGGAGACGACTTCGGAAGGCTGGCTCGTGTTGCCAGCTGTGTCTACAGCCGTGAAGTAGTAAAAATATTTCATGCCGGATTCGACCGCGTCGTCTTGATAAGTTGTGCGCTCAAGCGGCGTGCGGTTGAGTTTCGTCCAACGATCTTTCGGCGTGTTTGGATCAGTCGAGCGATAGAGGTTATAGCCTGCCACATCGCGTTCGGGGTTCGCGGGGAAGAAGAGCGAGAGACGGAGCGGCGCGGCGGCAATCGAAATTTTAGTCGGGGCGGACGGAGGGAAAGTGTCGCGCGGTAGGATGTCGAGTGCGTTTGAGTTGAGACTCTCGACCTGTGCTCCGCCCGTGCCGAGTGAGACGGCGCGCACGAGATAGACGTACTCCTCACCGAAACTGAAGGTCTGATCGTTGAACTCCGTAGATGTGAGCACCGAACTATTGAGGGGCGTCTGCGCGGGTTCGTTCTGCGAACGAGCCGTGCGATAGAGGTTATAGCCAAGCAGATTGACAGGGGTCGAATTGTCTACGTTCGCGGCGGGAGTTTGCCAGCGAACTTTAACCACAGTTTCACTCTCGTTGATGACGCTCAAAAGCACGGGCGGCTGGCTCACGCGAGTCGCAGGTTCGATCAGCAGGAAGTTGGAGAAGGAAGCGCGTTGGCCGGTTGCATTGACGTAACGAAGCGCATAACGAAGGCGCACAGGTTCCGTCAATGTGAGCGTATCTTCGTAAGTTAAATTTTCTGTGGGGCGCCCGATGGATGAGAAGGGGACGGAGCCAATGAGCGTGGCGCGTGTGGAAAACTCCTCCTCCGTCAGAGGCAGAGGATCGTCCGAACTTTCCGCGACGCGGTAGATGTCAATGCGGCGAATGCTCTGCACGCTTGTATCTGCGGCGTTGCGGCGCGGCGCAGGCCAACTCAGGATGACCTGATTCCCGCGCTGCACGCCGGAGAGTAACTCCGTGCGCTGCGGGACATTTTCTGTGGGCGGCAGCGGCGGGCGGCGTTTGCCGCAAGCCGAAAGACTGAGAAGGAAAATGAACGTGAGAAGTAAGAAACGACGTTTGGTGCAAATAGTGTCACAAGGTGAAGATTTCATGCGCGTGTGCTGGATGCGGCTCACAAAATGTAGCGGCTGAGGTCTTGATCTTTGACGATCTCTAGAAGCGTGTTGGAGACATAGGCGGCATCAATGATCTGTCGCTTCGGTTCAAGGTCGGGGCCGGCAAAACTGATTTCATCCAACACCTTCTCCATGATCGTATGCAAGCGACGCGCGCCGATATTCTCCGTCTGTTCGTTGACGCGCCCGGCAAATTGCGCGATTGACTCGATGGCATCATCCGTAAAATTCAATTCGATGCCTTCGGTCGCAAGCAGCGCGATGTATTGTTTGACGAGTGAGTTCTTCGGCTCGGTTAAGATTCTTTTGAAATCCTCAATCGTCAGCGATTCGAGTTCGACACGGATGGGGAACCTGCCCTGGAGTTCGGGAATCAAGTCGGATGGCTTGGAGACGTGAAAAGCGCCGGCAGCGATGAAGAGGATATGATCGGTGCGCACCATTCCGTAGCGCGTGTTGACAGTAGTACCTTCCACAATCGGGAGGATGTCGCGCTGCACTCCCTCGCGCGACACGTCGGGGCCGCCCCCGCCCGATTCACGCCCGGCGATCTTGTCGATCTCGTCGAGAAAGATGATGCCGGATGATTCCACGCGTTCGAGTGCGGCACGGGCGACCATGTCCATGTCAATGAGGCGTTCTTCTTCTTCCTGCAACAAATACTCCATTGCTTCGTCCACACGCATCCGGCGACGTTTGGTCTTGCCCTGAAAGAGATTGCCGAGCATGTCTTTCATGTTGATACCCATCTCTTCGATGCCCTGTGGGCCTGCGACTTCGATGGTCGGAAAATTCTTCTCACGCACTTCCAATTCGACCATGCGATTCTCTAATTTTCCGGCGCGGAGTTGTTCTCTGAGTTTCTCTCGCGTGCGCTGGAATTGTTCGTCGCGGACAGGCGTCCCGCCGCTGTCGGAATCGGCGGGAGAGTTGTTGTCATTGTCGTCGAAATTATAAAGGGTCGAAGAAGGTTTGGGCGGTAACAGCAGATCAAGTATGCGTTCCTCGACGCTGAGTTCGGCCTTTTCCGCGATCTCCTCCGCTTTCTCGGCGCGTAGCATTTCGACGGCGATCTCCGTGAGATCGCGAATCATGCTTTCCACATCGCGACCGACGTAGCCCACTTCCGTGAACTTCGAGGCTTCAACTTTAAGAAACGGCGAACTCGACATGCGCGCTAGGCGCCGCGCGATCTCGGTTTTGCCGACCCCGGTCGTGCCGATCATGATGATGTTTTTCGGCATTACGTCGGCGGCCATGTCCGGGGGTAGTTTTTGGCGGCGGACGCGATTGCGCAGCGCGATTGCCACAGCGCGTTTGGCGGCATGTTGCCCGACGACGTGCTTGTCTAACTGCGCCACGATTTGACGCGGTGTCATGTCGTCGAGCCGCGCTTCCTCGTCAACTTCGCCTGAGAGATAGATAACCATAAGATTAGAGATTAGAGGTCAGATGTCAGAGGTTTAGTAAAAACCAGTTCTCGTCTTCAACTGATCTCTGACTGCTGCTTTTCACATGCTTTTCATAATTCTTCGACGATAATATTCTGATTTGTGTAAATGCAAATTTCACCTGCGATGTTGAGGGCTTCGTGTGCGATGTCCCTCGCGTTCATATCCGTGTTTTTGAGGAGCGCGCGGGCGGCGGCCAGCGCGTAAGAACCGCCGGAGCCGATAGCGAGAGCGTCGTCCTTTTCGTCGGGCGCGATGACATCGCCGTTACCGGACAACAGAAATGAGCTTTTGTCGTCGGCCACGATGAGGAGGGCTTCGAGGTGACGCAAGATTTTATCGGTGCGCCATTCTTTGCTGAGTTCGATGGCGGCGCGTTCGAGATTTCCCTGATACTGTTCGAGCTTGCTCTCAAAACGAGTGAGCAGAGAAAAGGCATCCGCGCTGGCCCCGGCAAAACCGGCGAGGATGCGATCGTTGTAAAGACGACGAACTTTGCGCGCCCCGCTTTTCATCACGGTCTCACCGAGACTGACTTGCCCGTCGCCCGCTATGGCGACTTTCCCATCCCTCCGTACGAGGAGCACTGTCGTGCTGCGCCAGCGTGATCTTGAAGTTTCTTTGTTCATAGTGGTAAAGGAGAAATATAGGTAGTGGTTCGAAGGTAAGTCAAGGAAGGAGGTTTAATGGGCACTGGTTTTATCAACCGGAGAGGAGTGGAAAAGATGTGGAATCGGACATCGAAGGATTTTGCGCTATGATAGGGAGGAGAAAAATCAAAAACTATTTGTGACTTGATAAAGCTTA
>Ga0136617_10004817_pt1 | contig 12103 bp, 12 predicted proteins | sample AntDrymUQ3222106_2_FD_129672 | JGI IMG/M metagenome (GOLD analysis project Ga0136617, IMG submission 129672) | Polar desert sand microbial communities from Dry Valleys, Antarctica - metaG UQ322 (21.06) | ecosystem: Environmental > Terrestrial > Soil > Desert | place: Antarctica: Dry Valley...
CGCCAACCGGTCGCCGTGGCGGATCGCCAGGACGAGCAGCCCCACCAGGACCCGGGGATGCCACTCGCCACGCAGCCCGCGGATACGCCGCGCCTGTCGCAGGGTCGCGAGGTCCTCGCCGAAACGGGGCACCGCCTGGTACGCCGCGAGCGCCCCGTACGCGAACCGCTCCGGCAGCCGGCCCTGCTGGACGAGCGAATCGACCAGCCGGGTCGAATCGGTCGTCTGGGCGAACGCCACGCCCACCGCTGCCACCGAGATGACCCGCGCCGCGAGCCCCGCGCCGGCCGCGATCGCCGGCTCGGTCAGCCGAAACGGACCCAGCCGCAGCACCTCGACCGCCGCCGGGCTGCTGTTGACCGCCGCGAAAAGGGCATTGAAGACCCCGATCGAGAGGGCGATCAGTAGGAGCGGCACGAGCCCCGAGACGAGCCGTGCCGGTCGGACGCGACCCAGGACGACGGCCATGACGAGTGTGACCGCCGCGATCACCAGCGGCGGCCCGATCCGCGTCGTGAAGGCCAGGGCCACGAACCACGCGATCGCGATGCCCAGCTTCAACAACGGGCTCAACCGCCCCAGAATCGAGGCGAGCGCCCGCTCGTCCGGCTGGATTCGTCCGATCACCCGACCGGTGCGTCGGCCGTCAGCCGACCTCCCGCAAGCGTCACCCGGCGCTCGGCGAGATCGGCGACGAGCCGCTCGTCGTGCGTCGCCATCACGATCGCCGCGCCGTCCTCGACTCGCTCGCGCAGGATCGCGAGCAGCCCCTCGTAGCCGTGGCGATCCTGGCCGAAGGTCGGTTCGTCGAGGACCAGCAGCTTCGGGCGGCGGGTGAGGACGCACGCGATCGACAGGCGGCGCTGCTCTCCGCCGGACAACCGGTACGGGCTCCGGTCGCCGAACCGATCGAGCGGCAGGCCCAGCCGATCCATCAGCTCCGGGACGCGCGCCCGCTCCGGCCGGCGCAGCCCCAGGTTGACCTCCTCGGCAACGGTCCCGGTCAGGAACTGCCGCTCCGGGTCCTGGAAGACGTAGCCGGCGATCCGCGCCAGGTTCGTCGAGCGCAGCCTCGCCGGATCGCGCCTGCCCAGCCGAACGGTGCCCCGGTCTGGTCGCAGCAGGCCAACCATGAGCCGGCCGAGGGTCGACTTGCCGCTCCCGTTGAGGCCGGTGAGGGCGATCCGCTCGGCGGGAGTTACCGCCAGGTCGACGTCGCGCAGCACGGGCCTGCCGCGTTCGTAGCCGAACCAGATGTCGTAGGCCTCCGCGATGGGAATCCCAACGGGCGTCGTGGGCAGCGGCGGGGCAGGGTCCGCGCCGGACGCAGCCCAGCGCGGGTCGCCCGCCGGCAGCCAGATCCCCGCCGCGTGCATCGCGCTGCCGGAGCGCTCGAGCACCGCCTGGGGCGGCCCGATGTCGATCGGGCGGCCGTCGGCGCCAAGCGCCAGCACCTGGTCGGCGAGACGCCACGCCGCGTCCGACCGGTGCTCCACCAGCACCAGGGTCGTGAGGCGCCGCTCGCGCAGGCCGGCGAGCCGGTCGAGCATCGCCGCCGACGCCGGTGGATCGAGGTTCGCCGTCGGCTCGTCGAGCACCAGGATCCCGGGCCGCGGAGCCAGCACGCCGCTGAGCGCGAGGCGCTGTTGCTCCCCACCTGACAGACCGTTCGGACGCCGGCGCTGGAAGCCCGCCAGACCCACCTCACCGAGCGCCTCCGGCACCCGGTCGACCATCGCCTCCCGCGGCCAGGCCCGGTTCTCCAGCCCGAACGCCACATCGTCCTCGACCCGTTCCATGACGATCTGCCGATCCGGATCCTGGAAGACCAGACCAACCCGGCCGCGGATGTCGGCCAGCCCACCCGCGGTGTCGATGCCGTCCACCTCGAGCCAGCCGATGCACTGGCCGGGGATGTCGTGCGGGATGAGGCCGGCCAGCGCGAGCGCAAGCGTGCTCTTGCCCGAGCCCGACGGACCCACCACGAGCAGGCACTCGCCCGGCAGGACGTCGAGCGTGACGTCGGCGAGCGCGGCGCGATGGGCGCCGGCATAGCGGAAGCCAAGTCCGATCGCGCGGATCCGCCCGGGGGGCGCCGCTCGATGCGTGACCGATGGAGCGGCGGCTGAGGTCAGGCGGGGAAGCCCTCGAGGACGCCCGTCTGGCGCAGTGCCCGCACGAGCAGGATCGCGACGACGGGCAGGATCGCCACGGCGGACACCGCCATGAAGGCGCCGATCACCAGCATGACGTCCAACCCGAACGTCGGGAAGTACAGCGCCCAGTCGTGCACCCAGGCGGCGGCGCCGGCGGCCAACCCGGCCACGGCGAGGACCGGCCACGACCATCGCCGATAGAGCGTGAAGGCAAAGACCAGCTCCGCGGCGGCTCCCTGGACGAAGCCGGAGAGGAGCGCATCCGGACCCCACTGGTTGCCGAGAATGGTCGACAGCCCGGCGGCCACCATCTCCGTGAAGAGGGCGGCTCCCGGCTTGCGGATCACGAGCGGACCGACGATCGCCGGAATGAGCCACCAGCCGTAGACGATGTATCTGGCCGGGCCGGCGAAGGCGAGAACCTCCCACGTCGCGTTGAATGCGACAAACGCGACACCAAACGCGACACCAATGACCGCAGCGACAAGGATATCGCGCGTCCGCCACGCGGTGGGGTCAGCGGGCCGGGGACTGTCATAAGCGAGAGACATGGCGACGAGCACCTCCTGGGAACACCGGCGCCGTCGCCCGGGGACGACGGCGTCGAGCGTTCTGGCCTGCTTCCTTCGCCGGTACGAGCCGGATCAGGTTCGGCGGGTCTGTGGCGCCGGCCACACTCTCAGCGCTGCTGCGCTCCCCGGAGGCGGGTGTTCGGTTGTGCCGCTGAGTGTAACCGAGGCAACGGCTGGCGCGAGTCAGGCGCTGGCTGCGCTGTCGCGCCGGTTGCCCGGTACCAGCAGTACCGGTTCGGTGATGGCCGGTGTGGTCCCGCGGCTCACGCCCGGGCCGCCACCCGCACCACCCAGCGACCGCGCGCCTGGCCCGCGACGATCCCGTCCAGCGCGTCCTCGAGCGTGTCGAGCGTCACCTCCGTCACGTCCTCGCCGAGCCCGCGCGGCCGCAGGTCGCCGGCCAGCCGAGCCCACAGGCGACGTCGAGCCTCGATCGGCACGGCGACGGAGTTCATCCCCAGCACGGCGACCCCGCGCAGGATGAACGGCAACACCGTCGCGGAGAAGCCCGGACCACCCGCGTTGCCGCACGACGCGACCGCCGCTCCCGGCATCAGCGTCGCGAGCAGGTAGCCCATCACCGGTCCGCCAACCGCGTCGATCGCACCCGCCCAGCGCGCCGCCTCGAGGGGCCGCGGCTGCTCGACGCTGACCTCCGCGCGTTCAAGCACGCCCGCCGCGCCCAGCTCGCGCAGCCGCGGTTCCGCGTCCGGCTTGCCCGTGGCCGCCCACACCTCGTAGCCGCGCTCGGCAAGGATGCCGATGGCCAGCCGCCCGAGACCACCCGACGCGCCTGTCACCAGCACCGGCCCGTCACCCGGCACGAGTCCGCGTCCCTCGAGGGCGTCGACGCTCATCGCGGCGGTGAACCCGGCTGTCCCGATGGCCATCGCCTCGCGGGAGGTCAACCCGTCGGGGAGCGGCACGACCCAGCCGGCCGGCAGCCGCTGGATCTCGCTGTAACCGCCGTGCCGTGCCGTCCCCAGCTCGTAGCCGTTGGCCAGGACCGGGGACCCCACCGCAAGAGACGGATCGTCGCCCACGATCACCTCCCCGGCCAGATCGATCCCCGGCACGAGCGGGCTGATCCGGGCGACCTTGCCGTCCGCCTGGGCGGCCAGCCCGTCCTTGTAGTTCACGCTCGACCACGCGACCCGAACCGTCACCTCGCCCGGCGGGAGATCGGCAGGCATGAGCGACCGGACCCCGCGCGCGACGCTTTCGCCGGTCTGCTCCACGACGAATGCGCGGAAGGTGTCGGGCGCCTTCATGGAGCTTCCCCGTCGCGTCCGCACGACGTGCGCGCTGCCCTACCTGCCTGCCACAGCGCCTGCCGGGCGGCGTCGATCCGGTCGAGCGCCACGAACGCCTCGTCGGCCACGGACCGCTCGACTGCGGCCCGCACGTCGGCCTTGAGCGACCGGGCCCAGCGCCGCCCCAGGAACCCCGCGTGCAATCCCAGGATCCGCGCGATCAGATAGCCGGCGACCAGCCCGCCCAGCAACATCGCCAGAGGGATGGGGACCGGACCCACGATCGGCAGCTCCACGGAGTCGACCGGCGGGCGGAGCAGGAACAGCACGACGATCCAGGCGGCCGCGATGGCGATCGTCACGGTCGCGACCGTCTGGAGCACCCCGAAGATCGGCCACCAGCGGCTCGATGGCGGATGCATCGGCCGCGACGCGATCGCGGCATCGATCCCCGTGCGAAGCCGGGTCGTGATCCGCGGCCCGTCGGCGGTCGCGGCGAGCGCCGGCCGAAGCTCGCGCGGGGCCGCCTGCACGCTCGGGTCGACGGCCGTCCGCAGCGCGTCGACCGCCGGCGCCAGCGATCCGCGCTGCGACCAGGCGGCAAGGTGCAGAGCCGGATCGGCGACCTGCGCCTCGCGGCCGCTGGCCCGGTAGAAGAACGCCGTGATCCGCCCCAGCGGTCCGGCGCCCGCCGGCCGGGCGGCGGCGCGCGTCGCGGCCACGGCCCGCCGTTCGGCCGTCCGGAGGTCGACGAGCCGGAGGACCGCCTCGGACGCGGTGTCGATGGCCCGACGCCGGATCTCGGGCTCGAGCATCGCCGTGGGTCCACGGTCGGGGTCGACGCCGGCCCGGGTCGCCAGATCCGCGAGGGCCGCCCGGATCGACGCGGCAAGCCGGCCGATGACGAGCCGCTTGGCATCGGCGACGCCGTCCAGCCACTCGCGCACGCTGTCGATCTCCCCGCGACCCGCGGCCGCAGCGACGACGTGGACACCCGGCGGGAGGCGGCCACCATCGGGGATCAGCGAGCGCTCGAGATGGCGGCGCACGGTCTCGACGTCGGCGCCCAGCCGGTCGGCCTTGTTGAGCACCACCAGCTGGCGGTCGAGCCGGGGCAGCCAGCGGCGCAGGAAGTCGTCGTGCAGGACCGCGTCCCGGTACTTCTCCGGATCGGTCACCCAGACGACCGCGTCGACGCGCGGCAGCAGCTCCTCGACCCGTCGCCGGTGCGCGGCGGCGATCGAGTCGAGGTCCGGAAGGTCCAGGATCCCGACCGACGGCAGGGTACCGTCGTCGTGCGTCCGGACCTCGTCCACGCCAAGCCACTCGAGGAGCTGGTCGAACTCGGCTCGGGAGCCGGCCGGCAGCCATGCCACCGGCGCCCCGGTCGTGGGCCGGCGAACTGACGCCTCGCTGACCGTCGCCCCGGCCAGCGCATTGAGCAGGGTCGACTTGCCGACGCCGGTGCCACCGACGAGCGCCACCACCGCCGCCTCGCCGCCGAACCCGAGCCGCTCGCCGGCCTCGCGACGAACCGATTCGGCCTCCGAGACGTCGAGCCCCAGCGTGCGGGCGGCCTCGGTCCCGTCGTCCAGCACACCGAGGCAGGCTGCCAACGCACGGCTCGAGCCGGCCGCGATGGGCGCAGCGGAGGTGGCGGACGCGGGCTGGGGCGGCGCGGCGGGTCCCGCCACCCTACGGACCGGTGGCGGTGGGCCGGGACCGGTCCAGGCTCGGCATCTCGGGCAGCAGCACCGGCCGCGACGAGACCGTGATCGTCGCCGGCAGCGCCCGGAGCTCATCGGCGAGCGCCCGGAGCTCCACGGCCCGCTCGCGCAGGGTCGCGGGTTCCGGGGTCAGCGCGTCGAAGCGGGCCAGCTCGTCGCGGAAGGTGTCACCCAGCAGGTCGACGAGCCGCTTCCGGGCGCGCTGGATCATCTCGACCAGCGCCGCCTCGCCGAACAGCGCGGACAGCAGCTTCTGGTTCACGTAACCCGTGGCGGCGGCGACCCCCACCTCGGCGCCCGTCAACCCGCCGGTCTGCGAGAACGTCGCGAGCATCACGCCGATCCCCGCCGCGTTGACGCCCAGCGACGCACCGCGAGCCAGCGTGCGCTTGCCGCCGCCGGTCGTGCGGACGTCCTCGGCGATCGACTCGACCCACGCGTTGAGCCGCTCCTTGAGCCGCTCGTCGAGCTGGTCGGACACGGTCCAGGCCGAGTCTGCGCCGGCCAGCGCCCGTTCCGCGGCCGGCTCCTCGGACCAGGCGGTCGCGGTGCGCCGGGCAGCCTCGGCCAGCCGGACGCGGGCCATCGCAACGAGGTCGTCGAGGGTCTGGTCGCGGACCTCGGCCACGGGCGCCTCGGGGTGGCCGCGGAAGAACGACGAGACGGCGCCCCGGACCCGCCCGATGCCCGACGAGAACGCGCGCGTCATCTGGTCCGCGCCAACGAAGTCCTGCCACTGGCGGAGCGCCTCCGCGCGGAGGAACGTGCCCCGCGACAGCTCATCACGCAGCCCGCCCAGCTCGCGTTCGTACGCATCGGTCGCCAGGCGGCGAAGCCGGTCGGCGTCGATGGCAGCGTGCTCCAGGTCGTCGGCGATCGACCGGAGCTGCGGCTCCAGCCCGGCCAGCGAGCCACCCAGCGCCCGCGCCGCCAGGCGCAGCCGAGCTTCCCGATCTGCGGCCAGGGCGGTCATCCGCGTCCGGAGCGGCGCGACCGCTGCCGCCGCGAGCCCGTCCACCTCGGCGTCGAGCGCGCCCTCCTCGACGGCCAGGAGGTCGATGGGTGAGTCGGCCCCTCCCAGGCCCCCCTCCTCGAACAGCCGGCGCAGGTCGGCCAGGACGATCTGCTGCGACTTGTCGCCGGGGGGGATGCGGTTGACCACGGCGGTCAGCGGCAGACCCCGTTCGCGCACGCGCCCCAGGACGTCCCACGGCACCCGGTCGGCGTAGCGGGTGGCGGTCGTGACGAAGACGGCGAGATCGGCCGCCTCGACCAGCCGGTCGGTCAGGTCGCGGTTGGCGTGCTCGACGGAGTCGACATCGGGCGCGTCGACGAGCACCACACCCACGGGCGCGGTCGCCTCGACGAGCAGCCGGACGCGCTCCGGGTCGACGCCGGCCAACGGACCGCCTCGGCCCGTCAGCGCGTCGCGGTCCTCCGGGCGCACGAGCGCCACGAGCTCGCGGGTCGTGGGCCGCAGCACCCCCGTCTCGCTCGAACGGCTGCCCACCAGGGCGTTGAACAGCGACGACTTGCCGGCCCCCGTCGGGCCCAGCAGGAGCACGAGCAGCGGCGCATCGAGGCTGCGCGCCCGCGGGCGGACGTGGCTAACGAGGTGGTCGCGCAGCTGGCGGATCCGACGGCGGGCCGGTTCGCCCGGCAGGTCCAGCGAGCCGACACGACCTGCGAGCTCGTCGACACGGTCGACGAGCGCGACGAGCAGCGTGGCATCGGGCGCGCGTTCGGTCACCCGGACACCGTAGCCCACGCGGGCGCGCTCCGAGACGACGCTCCGGTGCCCGTTCTTGCAGGCCGCTTGCGATCCGGCGGCCTGGCGACCGGTCAGGAAGGAGCCGGCGGCGCATCCTCGAGACGGAACGCGATCCGCTCGCCGTTCTCCTCGCGAAAGCGGACCACGACCGGCTGGCTGAGCGCCAGGTGCTCGCGCAGATGCCCGGCCGGGAACGCACCGGCGTCCAACTCGAGCCGCCCGATGCGGAAGGCGACCTGCCGCCCATCCGCCGTCCGAAGGGTGAAACCGTCGACCTCGGTCAGCGACCGGTCCTCGATCGTCGCCACCAGGCCGGTCTCCGAACGGGGCGCCGAGCCCATGGCTCCCGCGATCGCGGCGGCGGCGGCGATCCCGAGCGCCAGCGCCGCCACCAGCAGCGGGAGGCGCCTCATCCGAGGTCGTCGGTGCTCGTCACGCGCTCCGGCGGCGCAGGAGCCATGCACCCAGCCCGCCGAGCAGGATCAGGGCGGCGATGATCGGCACGAGCACGGACCCGTCGGAGGCGGCCGGCGCCAGCGTGGGGGCAGGGGTCGCGGCGGGGGTGGGGCTCGGGGTCGCGGTCCCGGCCGGCGTGGGGATCGCGCTGGGCGTGGGCGGAGTCGTCGCCGAGGCTTCGGGCGTGGGGCTTGGGCTCGGCGTCGGCGTGGGCGCAGGCGCTGCCTCGACCGTGAAGGTGTACGTGCCCCGCTCGCCCTCGTTGTCCTCGGCCGACCAGGACGTCCAGCGGACCTCGTGCTCGCCCGGGGCGAGCTCAGGCAGATCGAGGCGCAGCTCGCGCGGTCCGTCGCCTGCCGCGCCCCCCTCGGCCACGACCGTGCCCGCCGCGTCGCGCACGACAAGCGCGCTGCGCGCGACATCGAGGTTCTGGGTGAACGTCATCACCAGCTCGGCCGGCGAGCCCGTGACGGTCTCGTCCGGACCCGGCGACGCGGTGTCGAGCGCCGCATGACCCAGTACGGTCGTTGCGCTCAGCGCAAGCAGCGCCACGGCCGCGAGCATGCGACGGAGATGAAAAGACAAGGAAGAGCCCCGTTGCCGTGCCGATCCGGAAGCACCAGCAGGGTAGCCGAACTCGTTGCCGAGACTCCGTCGAGCGCCGGAACGACGAACGGCGCCGGAACGACGAACGGCGCCGGCCGAAGCCGGCGCCGTCGTGGGCTGGCGCGAGCCCTTCCCCCGGCTCGCGCAGACCGGGAAACTGCTTGATGATGATGATGATGCTCGGGTCCGCCGCGCCGGGCAAGAGGTCTGCGTTCCGGAGGGTCAGTCGGTTGCGCGAGCCGGGGGCACCGTCAGCGGTTCCAGCCGGTAGCCCATGCCGCGGACCGTCGTGATCCAGGGCTCCCCGAGCTTCTGGCGCAGATAACGAACGTAGACCTCGACGACGTTTGAGCCCGCACTGGCGTCGTAGCCCCAGACATTGCTGAGCAGCTGTCGCCGGCTAAGGACCTGGCCGGGGTGGCGGAAGAACACCTCGGCCATGGCGAACTCGCGCGCGGTCAGCTCCACCGTCCGGTCGCCGACCAAGAGGAGGCGGGTCCGCAGGTCCAGGGCCGCCGCCCCCACCCGGATGACCGTCGTCTCCGGGGCAGGGTCCTGGCGGAGCCGAACCCGGACTCGCGCAAGCAGCTCCTCGAAGCTGAAGGGCTTCGACACGTAGTCGTCCGCGCCGCCTTCCAGCCCTGCGACCTTGTCCTCGATGTTGTCGCGAGCCGAGAGGATGATCACCGGCAGGCGGCTGCCGCCAGCGCGTAGGTCCCGTAGAACATCGAGCCCGTCGAGCCCGCTCAGCCCCATGTCCAGGACGAGCAGGTCGAAGCCTCCAGACTCCGCGAGGTGCAGTGCGTCGCGGCCGTCCTCGATCACGGTGGTCGTGAAGCCGTTCGCCCGCAGGCCCTTCTCGAGAATCCAGGCGACGCGGGACTCGTCCTCGGCGATCAGGATCCGTCTCATCCGGCCGGCGTCCGGCCATGGAGCGGCAGCACGATCATGAACGTCGCGCCGGTCTCCGGCTGGCTCTCCACCTCGACACGTCCACCGTCGACCGAGCGCGGTCCCGCAACGTCCTGACGCTCCATGGAATGAACGTGGGTCAATGCGCCTGAATCCGGGATGAGGCCCGGATGAGAGGCCTCTCACGATCCCGGCAGGGGCCGGGCGCGGGGCAGCGCGGTCAGGGTGACTCGTAGCCGATCAGCCGGAGCGTCACCTCGCCCTCCGGCTCGGCGCTGAAGCCCATCACCAGGTCCGCATCCGAGCCCGGAGCGAGCAGGTCGAGGACGACCTCGGACGTCTCCGCCTGGCCCGCGACAGACGCGGTCGCCTCGATCGCCACCGAGACCGCGGGCGCGCCGCCGGCGTTGCGGACCGTCACGGGCAGCTCCCATCCGGCTGACGTGGTCCGCGCCTCGGCCCGGCGCGGCTCGATGGCGATGTCCACGGGAGCGTTGCCCGAGACGGCCTGGATCGTCAGGTAGCCAACGAGCGCGGCGATGGCCGCGACGCTCACGACGAGGATCAGCCACTCGAGCCAGTTCCGGCGCATCAGGCGCCTGCCCTCGACTCGTCGCCCGAACCCTTGCCACCGCCCACGAGCAATCGCCCGGCCGCCGCGCCGAACGACGCGACGATCCCCAGCATCAGGGTCTGCGCGAGCACGGCGTCGAGATCGGCGCCTTCGGTCGATCCGAACGCCCACAGCAGGACGCCGGAAACGGCGAGCGCCAGGGCATAGGCCGCGGCGGTCTCGCCAAGCGGTGTCTCCAGCGGCCCGTCGCCGCCTCGGGAGCCGGCTGCCAGACCGCCCCGGAACTCGGCGTGGAAGACGATCGCCAGCCCGATCCCGAGGCTGGCGAACAGGACGACCAGCAACTGCGCCGGCGACGCCCCGGCGGCGAGCTCGCGGACCTCGTCCGTGGGCGCGATGTTGAGCGCGAAGTAGAGGGCCCCCGCGCCGGCCACGACCAGCCGGCCCATCGGCCCGACCTCCGCGTCCTGCCCGCTCGGCCCGCCAAGCCCCTCCTCGGCCTCGCCCAGCACTGTCGCGGCCAGGGACATCCCGAACGCGACGGGGATCATCTCGATCGCAACCCGGCCGGCGATCGTGGGCAACCCGAGCGACAGGTCGAGACGTCCGAGCACGGCTAGCGCGGCCGCGGCCACCAGCGCCGACAGCCCCATCGCCTGGATCGAGTCGACGAGCACCTCCGCCCACGTCCGGTCGCGGCGGAACCCGGCCAGGGCGTTGAAGCCGGCGACGACCGCGAAGGCGATCCCCAGCAGGACGAGCAGCTTGCCGGGGCTGAGTACCGCCCCGTCCTCCCACACCTCCTGGGTCCAGAGCAGCGGCAGTCCCACGAGGAGGCCGCCCGCGACGGCTCGCAGGTGATCGCGCGCCGTCGCGCCGACGGAGCCGTCATCGTCGCCGCCGGACGTCGCCTGGCCGGCCGCGTCGCCCTTGCTCGCCTGACGTCCCACGGGTTCAGCGTAGCGGGCGCCGAGTGGCCGTGGATACTGACCGTGCGGACGCCTCCCGTAGCCCATCCCTGGAGGAAGGCCCATGGCCCGGTTGCTGACCCGGTTGATCGATGCGCAACGCGGCTGGGCGAAGCCGCTCGGCGAGTTCAACCGCCGCTGGCTGAGCTGGATCTACGACAGGATCGGGCCGCTCAAGGACGTGCTGCACGGGCGCTGGCTGGGACACCCGCTCCATTCGGCGACCACCGACATACCGATCGGCGCCATCACGGTCTCCCTCGTGCTCGATCTGCTGGACCAGCGGTCGGCAGCCGACGTCGCCCTGGTGGTCGGCATCGCGTTCATGGTGCTCTCGGCTCTCACGGGAGCCGCCGACTACACGGACACGGATGGCACCGCGCTCATGCGCGGCACGGTCCACAGCGTGCTGATGGTCGTATCGCTCGTGCTCCTGATTGTCTCGCTGGTCATTCGCCTGGGCGACCCGGTGGACCGGCTGGTCCCGGTCGTCGGGTCAGTCGTGGCGTACCTGCTGCTCACCGCGGGCGCGTACGTGGGCGGCGACGTCACCTACGTCCTGGGCAACATGGTCAACCGGCACGCCTTCCGGAGCGGAAAGCGGGACTGGGTCGCGCTCGCGGTCGACGGCGGAGACGAGCTGCCGGACGGCGTACCGGTGCGGGCCCGAGCCGGGACCACGACGCTGGTCCTCGTCCGGACCGGGGTGTACGTGCAGGCACTCGATGCGACGTGCGCGCACGCCGGCGGCCCGCTGGCCACGGGGCGCCTCATCGACGGCTGCATCGAATGCCCGTGGCACGGATCGCGCTTCGACATGGAGGATGGCCACGTGCGACGCGGCCCCTCAGTGTACGACCAGCCCAGCTACGAGATCCGGCCGGCCGGGCGGGGCTGGGAGGTCCGCCGGCGACCGTGAGGCCACGGACCGCGGCCGTCGCGGCCGGCGTCTCTCTCAATCAGACATCACACGTGCGTTATCCAACGCGTTCTTCCCACCCATGCCGCGTGGTGGGCATCCGAGAAGAACGTCCCACTGTCGCGAGCGTGGGGGCGATCGATCCGCCGCCGGTGGCGTTTGATACCGCTCGCGTGGGGTGCAGATGAG
>Ga0136617_10004818_pt1 | contig 12103 bp, 11 predicted proteins | sample AntDrymUQ3222106_2_FD_129672 | JGI IMG/M metagenome (GOLD analysis project Ga0136617, IMG submission 129672) | Polar desert sand microbial communities from Dry Valleys, Antarctica - metaG UQ322 (21.06) | ecosystem: Environmental > Terrestrial > Soil > Desert | place: Antarctica: Dry Valley...
ACGCTTTGATGAAGAGAAGCACATTTCTCAAACTTAAACTGCGCGAAGCGAAATTCATTTCGCGCGGCCTCGTTTCCTCGAACCACCCTGTGCTGGCGCACATCATTCCGATGCGCCGCTGCAACCTCGCGTGCAGCTACTGTAACGAGTACGACAAGACATCTGACCCGGTGCCGCTCGAAGAGATGATTCGGCGGCTCGACAAGCTCGCCGACCTCGGCACGTCGGTCATCACCATCTCCGGCGGCGAGCCGTTGATGCACCCACGACTCGACGACATCATTCGCCACATTCGCCGCCGCGGGATGATCGCCGGCCTGATTTCCAATGGCTACTACATGACGCCGCAGCGGATCAAGCGACTGAACGACGCCGGCCTCGAATATCTCCAGATCAGCATCGACAACATCGAACCCGACGAGGTGTCGCAGAAGAGTTTGAAGATGCTCGACAAGAAACTGGGCTTCCTTGCGGAGCACGCCGACTTTCATGTGAACATCAACTCGGTGATCGGCGGTGGAATCAAGAACCCGGAGGACGCGTTGGTGATTGGCCGTCGCGCCATCGAACTCGGCTTCTCGACGACGGTCGGCGTGATGCACGATGGCGAGGGGCTGCTGAAACCGCTTGCCGAGCGCGAGCGTCGCGTCTTCTACGAACTGAAGGGACTCGGCAAGTCTGAGTATGCGCGGCTCGATTGGTTCCAGAACAACCTCGCCGACGGCAAGCCGAATGAATGGCGCTGCCGTGCCGGTGCGCGCTACCTTTACATCTGCGAAGACGGCCTCGTGCATTACTGCTCGCAGCAACGCGGCAACCCCGGCATCCCGCTCGCCGATTACACGATGGAAGATTTCCGGCGCGAGTACGACACCGAGAAGTGGTGCGCCCCGTTATGCACCGTCGCTTGCGTCCACAAAGTCTCAATCCTCGACAACTGGCGCGACCCACAGAAGCCACTCAACGCCCCTGTGTCCGACAAGACGGGCAAGCCGGACGCCGTCGGCGACATGCTGCGCGCCGAATAGTTCCCGCCAAGGGCCGTTAATAAACAGTAAGGCAAAAGTAAAAAGGTAAAAGGCAAAAGTAACAGCCACCGAAGAACAGATGTGAGATGCTGGATGTTAGCCCAGGACCTCGGTTCGTTCGTGTCATTTGTGTAATTCGTGGCTCATTCTTTTTCTTGATGTCTATCATCACGGGCTGGCACCGTTAGCGTGTCCGCTTTGATTCGCGCTTCGGCAATCGCGCAACGTGCATCAGGCAATGCCCGACGGCAGTCGCCGCCGTTTAGGAATGCCTGGTATCTCGCTATAGCCTCCGTCGGACGGCCTAACGTTTCAAGGGCAGCGGCGGTGTGGTAAGAAAGTTCGTCGTCCGGTTCGCCGCCGCGCGTGGCTGCTTGGAATTCGCTGAGCGCTTCGTTCCAGTGGCCCGACTCCGCGAGCGCGATGCCGAGCAGTTTGCGCGTGTGCGGATTCTCTTCGATGGTGAGCGCGGCCCGCAGTTCACGGATCGTCCACACGCGCTGTCCAGACAGTCTGGCCCGATTGGCGCGTGCCAGGTGCGCGTCCACGCCGTTGTAATCAAGATTAAAATAGAATGCTCCGAGCGCGAAGATGAGCATCGCGTAGAGTAGCGGGAGTGCCCAGCGCCACGTGCCGCGCGACGCCTCGCTATCGAGGGCGCTCGGCCGTCGACGGATGATGCGCGCGGCAAGGTAGAGCGGAAAGACGATGTGCGGAAAGAAGAGCGTGAGCAGCGTCCAAACGGCGACGGCAGGGCGGGCGTTACTGTGCCGTCGCGCGTCGGCGAGCATCCACGTCGAAAGAAGCGCGGCGAGCGCGAAGCCGGCCGGGCGCAGCCACTCGAAGAGCGCGCCGGAAGATATTTGCCACTGGAAATTCACTATGCGGTGTCCGGGTCCGCTCAAGATTCGGGCGGTGCTGGCGGCGGCACTTCATCAGCCTCGCCGATGGTGTGCAACTTCATCGTCCGCGATAGTCCGAGACCTGAGAGCTTGCCTGCCATGACCACAATCAATTCGTCGCGCTTGACGATCCCCGATTCGAGTAGCGCCCTTTCGCCGATGCGCATCAGGTCGTCGGTTTTATTGACCGGCGTGTGTGTGACAGGTTCGACCGACCAGATGAGCGCCAGTTCGTTCTGAACGCTCCTCGACGGGGTGAGCGCGACGATACGCTGTTCGGGGCGGAGCGCCGCGAGCCGCCGCGCCATCAGCCCCGACTCGGTAAAGACGGCGATGGTCTCCGCGCCCATCTCTTCGGCGGCGAACGCGGCGGCCTCGCAGAGCGCGCGGCTGAACTTGCCCGACTGCTTGCCCATCCACTTGCTGACTGCGCTTGACCCGGTCTTGCGTCCCGTCTCTGCCGACTCGATGATGCGCGCCATCGTCGCCACCGCCGGCACGGGGTATTGTCCGGTCGCCGTCTCCGCCGATAGCATCACCGCGTCGGAGCCATCCCACACGGCGTTCGCCACGTCGGACGCTTCGGCGCGCGTCGGCGTCGGACTGGAGATCATCGACTGCAACATCTGCGTCGCGGTGATGACGAACTTACCCGCCTGATTCGCCTCTTCGATTATCCGCTTTTGATAGACGGGGACGAGTTCGACGCTCGTCTCGACGCCGAGGTCGCCGCGCGCGACCATCACGCCGTCAGTCGCGGCGATGATCTCCGCGAGGTGGTCGATGGCCTCGGCCTTCTCGATCTTCGCGACGAGCGGGGCCTTGCTGCCGGCGGCGGCGATTAGCGATTTCGCCTCGACCACATCCTCGGCGCGGCGCACGAATGAGAGCGCGATATAGTCCGCGCCCTGGCGCACCGCGAACTGCAAATCGCGCCGGTCTTTGTCGGTAAGAGACGGTATTGGAAGCTGGATGCCGGGCAGGTTGATGCCTTTACGCTCGGCGAGCACGCCGCTGTTGATGACGCGGCAGATGAGGTCGGTCTCGTTGGTGCTTTCGACGTTGAGTTCAATCGCGCCGTCGTCGAGCAGCAGGCGGGCGCCGGGCCGCACATCGCGCGCCATGCCGGGGTAGTTGGTCGACACCTCGCGCGCATCGCCGACGACTGAGCGCGTCGTGATCGTGAAGAGCGAGTTAGCTTCGAGCGCGACCGGTTGCCCGCCTTTGAGGACGCCGGTTCTGATCTTCGGCCCAGACAAATCGACCAGCACCGCGAGCGGGCGCTTCATCCGCTCGGCGGCGGCGCGGACGCGCTTGATCGATTCGGCGTGCTCCTCCTGGTCGCCATGCGACATGTTGATCCGCGCCGCGTTCATGCCCGCCGCGAGCAGCGCTTCGAGCACCGCCGTTTCACGCGACGCCGGCCCCAGCGTGGCAAGTATTTTGGCTCTTCTCACAAACGTCTCTCCCGCGAACAGATTTGGTTGATAAGCTTTGGTGTGCCTTTGTAATAACTCGACGGAGGGGCGAGCGTCAATCGTTGGTCAGCTCCGCGGTCGATTCTCTGATGTAGGTTGCCCGGCGGCGGGCACGACGGTCGTAACGAAACAGCGGGTGGTGGCACGAGTCACACGCCTGCAACGATTCAAGCTTGCGCAGATAGTGCATCACGGTGGTGACCAGCGCGGCGTGTGACCAAGTAAGCGGCGAGACCGAGAGCGGTGCCCCGGTCAACGGGTGAAATTGTTCGGCGAAGGTCCCCGACGGAAGCGCGCGTTCGGCGGCGCGCCGGAGGGTTTCCGTCACGCCACGCAAGTCATCAATCGTCAGCGCGGTCGCGATTTCGTGGTCCGCCAGCCACAGCGTACAGATCAGCCACGGGTTGCCGGGGATGTCCTCGCGCGCACCCTCGACAACGCGCATGTACCCGTCGCCTTCGTAGCGCGCGATGCCGCCGATGTGTGTCCTGACCCGCAGTCCTTCCGCGACCGCGCGCATCGTCGCCCGCACCGTGTCGTCGTCCGGCGCGAACGCCCCGAAGTAAAAGATGCCGCACAGCGAAGCGTCGAGAATCGGGTCGACATCGAAGCCTCCGTCTTCGCGCGGCAAGATTGTCCGCGCGAAGCGACCGAGTTCCGGGCGGAAGAGGTGCGCGCGCATCGCGTCACAGATTTCGGTCGCGGCATGGCGATAGCCGGCGGCGAGTTCCGCCTCGCCGAACAACTCCGCGAAGTTCGCGGCGGCGCGCAGGCCCCCGACGACCGTGCCGCAAGTGAAGGCGTGAACGCCGTAGCGATCCTCCCATAGATTCCAAGAGGGGCGCGGCAACCCCGTCGCGGGGTCGCGGAAGCGCGCCATGAAGTCCGCCGCGCACGTAATCAGCGAGTGGTAGAGCGGCCTGATGAACTCGATGTCGCGAAACTCGTCGTAGTGGTTCCACAGCGCCCAGATGACGAGCGCCGTTTCGTCCTCTTGAATCGGCGTCAGTCGCTCTTTGGTGCGCGCGTCCCACCACGCATGCCAGCCGGAAGCGAGCGAGCCGTCCGGATTGTACTTCTGCAAAAAGTAGCCTTCGGGGGTGATGATGCGTCCGCACAAATCGAAGAACGAGCGCGTCAGGTTCGAGTAGCCGGCCATGTCGAGCGCGTGTGCGACGAGCGCCCCATCGCGCGGCCACATGTAGCTGTAGTGGTCGGTGGCGCGCGCGGTGACGTCCGAGTCGTTCGCCGCGATGATCGCGCCGCCGGAATCGATCTGCGTGCGCATAATCAGCAGCGAGCGCTTGAACAAATCGACGATGGTGGGCGGCAGGTTCCCAAAGTCGATCTCGTTTTTATTGACCCACGCTCGCCAGAAATCTTTTGTCCGCCGCAGCAGCGCCTGCGGGTGGCGGTCGCGCACCAGCGCGTTTAAGTGTGCGACCGTCTTGCGTGATTTGCCGACCGCGATCCAGTAGAAAGCCTCCGCCGTGCCGTCGGCCGCGACTCTGAGCGTGCGTCCGATGGTTGAATCGACCGAGCCTTCGGTAATCGCGTGATTGGAGAGCGTGCCGTCCTCGGCGTCGCGCCACGTGCCTTCCTGACCGTGAAAAGCTTTACGACCCGTCGCGAACGTCTCGACACCTTCAGCCGCGTCGGTCGAAATCAAAAAGTAACGACGGCCCTTGTAATGGACGAGCGCGCGGGCGTCGGGATCGAAGTACGCGGTGTTGCCGACTTCGGATTCGGAGATGTAAAAGTCGTGGTGGAAGAAGAGTCGCACCTCGCGCGCCGTGCCGCTCAAGTCGCGAACCAGCAACTGCCGGAGAAAGATGTTCTCGTGGAAGTCGACCGCGTCGTGGCAAACGATTTCGAGTCCGAGCGCGTCGTTCGTCAGACGCACATCGGTGACCAGCGTCTCCGGCAGGTAGCGCAGTTCGCGCGTCCATCTGGCGTCATCGATCCACGAAAACGCTCCGTCAACCCACACGCCGAAGCGAAACGGGTGGCCCTCGGAATGGTTCTCTTTGCCGACGTAGGGAAAGTAGATGTCGCGGATGCGATACTGCTCGTCGAAAGTGACCAGCAGCGAGCCGTTGCCGACAGGGATATCACGAGGCATCTTGCTAAAGGATGAAGGATGAAGGATGAAGGATGAAGAAAAGCTTATTCTTTACAGGCATCGTTTTTTGCTAGTTCCTTTTATTCTGTGTTTGAGGCGAGGGCGGATCGAATGACGCTTTCGAGTTGGGCGGGCATCGAGTTGTCGTAACCGATGAAGCGTTTGACCAACTGGCCTTCGCGGTTGAAGACATACGTTTGCGGAATGCTGGTGTTGTCGGAAAGGAAGAGGTCGGCGAACTCGCGTTCCGGGTCGCCGAGCGCATAGCGGATGCCCATCTCTTTGACGAAGCCGGGGACTTCGGGCCGGTCGTCCTCGCCACCGACATTGAGGCCGATGATGTTCAGTCCCTGCCGACCGTAGCGATCTTGGAGCGCGATTAAGTGCGGCACCTGCTCACGACACGGCGGACACCACGTCGCGTAAAAGTCGAGCACCACTACCTGACCGCGGTAGTCGGCGAGGTTGGTGCGGTGCCCATCAAGCAGCGTCCAGCCATAGCTCGCCGCGCCCACTTGCTCCGCCGTCACCATCGGCGGCATCGGCAGCGCGGTCGGCGGCGGCGACTTCCCGCGCGGGGTCGCGGGCACCGGCGCGGAGGCGCGCGGCCTTCCGTCCAGCGTGCACCCGGCTACTCCGAGACCGACACAGAAGACGAACACCGCCGCCTTAGTGATCTTCGCGACCTTGGCAACAACTCCGCGGCGCATCAATTTTCGTCGGTTTGAAACCACCATCTTCGAATCGATCCTCCTCACGGTGGAAGCCTCATCTTACACGAAGGGTGGGAAACGGGACACGCGGCGCGGGCGGCGAATGGGTTGGGCAGGTGGCGAATAGGATGTTATGGGCCGGGCCGCTCGTGCTCGTTTTCAATCGATGTGGTCGGGTGTTGGGTGAACTCTTCCGATTCGGGAACCTCGTCGGCGGGCACTTTGTACTCCTCGTTGGCCCACGCGCCGAAGTCGAGGAGTTTGCAGCGTTCGGAACAGAACGGGCGGAACGAATTATCTTTCCAGGATGTCGGTTTACCGCAGATCGGGCACTTCATACCCCCCCTTGCATACATTAATGTGAATCCTCGGCAATGGAAATTGCGGCGGTCTCGCTGTTTCTAAATGGTCGATGCGTCCCACCGCGGCGGGCGTCATTCATGCTCAATCCGCATGGTCAAGCCGGTGTGTTCGAGTCGGCGCGACTTTAGACCACCGCGGTCGCGTGAAGACGCTTGATTAAAATTTTCCGGTTAACAAAGTCGATCATACCCGCGCGCCGCATCGCGTTCAAGCGGACGGTAACGCTTTCGCGCGTCGACCCGACAATCGAAGCGATCTCGCGGTGCGGCAACGCCAAGTCGATCAGCACCCCTTCCTCTTCGCGTCGGCCGTAGCGTTCGGAAAGCTCGATCAGCAGTTTGTCGAGACGGGCTGGAATGGCGTCGAGCGCGAAATCGGCGACGCGGCGCTCCGCACGAGCAAGGCGTTGACCGACCAGACGGAAGATGTAATCATACAACTCGCGACGTTCAACCATCCCCCCCCGAAACTCTCCCACCGGAATGCGCAGTAGCCGCGTGTTTTCATAAGCGACCGCGCACTTTTCCCGGAAGCCCGAAGCGTACAGTGCCGATTCGCCGAAGAGGTAGCCGGGGCCGACGATGTCGATCACGGCTTCGCGCCCCGACGATGGGTTGACGGCGCAAAGTTTGACGCGGCCACGCGCGATCAGATAGAGCGTGTCGGCCACATCGCTGCGCCGGTAGATGAATCGGCGGCGGCGGTAATCGATGGCGGCGGCGGTGTCGGCAAGTTGCGCGAGCAGAGCTTCGTCGAGTCTGGCGCCAATGTCGGATTGCCGTATAATCTCTGCGCGTTCGTCGGCGGTGAGGTCGCAGGCTCGTCGGTGTGACATTGGTGAAGTCCTCATGTAATTAAACGATTCGGGCAGAGGTGCCGGGGCGGCAATTGGTTTGCACACAGGGCGTAGTAGTGGTAGCCCCAAGCGAGAATTGCCAGGTGATTCGCCGGACGGGAAAATCGGAAACGAGAATAGAACCCGTTGACGCGGAGCGAAGCTTGGAACCTTTTGGTAGATTACTTTATTTCGAACACGTCCGATGAGGACCAGTGAAGCTTAACTTACGGAATGCGCCGCGACGCAGAAAAGTAGTTCTTGATGCCGGGGCAATGTAGCACGAAGCACATGGTCGCGCAACGACTGTTTTAGCCAGTGAGTAATCGGTCAGTTACTGGGGGTAATCAAACCGCAAACCCTTTGCTTGCAACATGCGTTTACGGAACAACCCCTAATAACTGAGGCATTACGCCAGCGAGCTGGAGGGGGATTTTACGTTCTATGGGCTATAAACATACCGTTCTGGGGGTCGATGATGAGGCGGACAAGCGCCAGGTGCTGGTCGTCGCACGGCAGCGCGCGGGCGACGACGTGGATGCCGCCGAAGACGGCGTGGCGGAGTTTCCGTCGTCAGCTCGCGGCGGGCGCGAGTTGTAAGCCGCTGTCGCGCGCCGCGAACTCGGTGCTCGCGCTCGGCGTATCGTAAACTGGAGGACGCGGAAGGCAACGGTCGAAGTGAAAATGCAGAGCACTCACCGCTTAACCTTCATCCTCCATTCTCCATCCTTCTGGAATGAGGTAGCACATGGCTGATTATCGAGACAAACTTGACGAGTGGCGCGAGGTGGCGCGACGTAAAGCGCGCGAGCTTGATGAAAAGTACGGTATCAAGGAGCGCGTCGAAGAGAGTGCACGGGCGGCGGGCGACGCGGCGCGGCGCGGCGCCGGCAAGGTCGCCGAGGGCGCGGAGCGGGCACGCACCGAGGCCGAGCGTCTGGGCGAAGATTTTGAAATCACAGAGCATGCCCGCCGCGCCGCCGAAGAAGCGGCCCGCGCCGCCCGCGAGGCAGGCGACAGTCTTCGCGAGGCCGGAGAAAGCTTCCGCGAAGCGAGCGAAAACATCCGCGCCGCTGGGAAGACGGCCGGCGGTAAAGCCAAAGAAAAGGCGGGCGAGGTCTTTGACGAAGCGCGCAATTACTACGACCGTGCCGCGCAGTTCTACGACTTCGGGGCGCGCGCGACCCGCGTCACTTCGGCGACCACCACCGGCCTCTTCAAAACCTATCAGTGGGCGCGCAGTAATCCGGGACGTGCGGTGACGGTGTCGCTTTCGCTGGTCGCTGGCGTGCGCCTCGGCGCGGCGTTCCCGGCACTGGATGGGGTGCTGCTCGGCGCGCACCCGCACTGGTTCACGCACTCGGCGCTGCCAGTCTGGGCGCTCAGGCGCGCCGGTAAAAAGTTCGACAGTTACCTGCGCGAGTGTGAACAGTTGATTCACAACGGTGAACTAGCTGAGGCCGAGCGGAATCGTGTCGAGTTTGAGCGCCAGATTGTACGCTACGTCGGTGCGCCGCTACTCGGTGCGTTCAGTTGCGCGGCGGGTGTCGCGATGTGGGCGCAAATCTTTCAGCCCGGTCGCATCACCGGCGCACCGATCAGTTGGCTGCTCGGCGGCAACCCTTTTCTCGACGGCGTGTGGTTGTTCGCCAACGGCGTCATCTGCTTTCAACAGGGCTACAAATTTTTCATGATCGCGCTCAAAGACCAGCGGGATGTCGAGCGTATCGTCCGCGAAGTTAAGGGCCTGCTTCCCGCCGCCGCCTCAGCCTAAATGAAACCAGCCTGTGAAGCTGGCCTGTAAATCACAAAGCGGCGACCGTACATGACGAGGTCGCCGCTTTTCGTTGGCTGGCCCTCATCCAAGATACCTGACGCCGGTGACGCGGAAAGCGCATGCATGTCGCGAGACGTGTGCTCTCGTCAACCCTGTGTCCGTTTCATTCGGCGCCCGCCGCCGCTCTGGAACGAATCACGCGCAATTTAAGAAGGATTTAGTCCGCCAGTAACAGAGAGTTAGCCTCCGTCGTGCCTTATCAGTTGGCGCGATGTGTTACGAATCGCCCCGGCCAGCTGCCCGCCGTTGATCGAGCGCCGAGATGATTGAATCACGAAGCCGTCGAGTTTCTGGTGTGACGCCCCGATCCCAACCACAGAGGGGCTGATGCCGGGCTGAATGTGCCGCGCGCCTCGACGGTTTTCGTCACTTGACGAACGAACATCGACGGACCCCCCGGCGTCCGGTGACGCCGCACCGCGCGGATAGGTGTTAGCTGCGTGTGAATCAAGCAAGAGGAGATAATTATGAGAGACGCCCCGCCCGTTAACCTGATCCCTTTCGGGCTGCTGGAATTGGATGCAACCGGAACGGTGCTGCTGTACGAGCCAGTCAAAGAGTGGAAGTCGAATCTCACACCGAAGAGCGTCACCGGGCTGAATTTCTTTACCGAGATCGTCCCGTTCTCGCAGGTCAGGGAACTGCAATATCGCTTCGATACATTCATCAGCAACGGCGTCGCGGAAGAGCGCTTCACGCTGTCGCTGCCTTACAATCACGGTCAGGTGCGCGTCCGCTTTCTCCTCGCACGCCTCAGCAAACAGGCGCGCAGGGGGCTGGAACGGATGGCGATTGTCCAAATCGCGCCGGAGAATTAGCGACTGGTCGAGGCTGTACTGTGGTGAGCGTGTCTGTCGGGTGAGCACGGACGGCGGATGAACGGTCAGAAAAAATTCCTCGCCTCTTTCAATCAACGCCGGGTCAATCGGTAATCTCGCCGGTTGATCCGGCGTTTTGGTCTTCGCGAAAGCTTCTCTAATTCCTCGCCGCTCCGCTTGCCACAAAGGTCTGCGTCCGGGTTGCGGCGGAACGCACGTACCCGCCGCAGCTTTGTCGTAAACAAAGGGCTTCGGCGGTGGTGACTGAAGTAATCTCAGATGACAGTCTTGTTATGTGAGGGTGAGCGGGAACGGCACGAACGAGAGAAGAAAGACGGCGAGCGTGAGGAGGGCGACGAGCAGACGCCCGCGCCCGAGTCGGTCGCTTTCATCATCAGCCTGCGGGTGGCGCACGCGCAGCATAATCAACAACAGTAGCGCGTAGACGAAGCCGCTCGGCGCGCCGTGCCAGATGAGGCCGAGCGGGGCGAGCGTCGCCATCACAACGAAGGCGACGCGGCCCACGCGGCGGTGTGAGCGCGTGCCGCAGAGGGCGTAGATGGCGTGACCGCCATCGAGCTGTCCGACCGGCATCAGATTCAGGCTCGTCACCAACAAGCCGATCCACGCCGCGAAATACAACGAGTTAGGCGCGACGTTGCTCAGGTCCGTGATGCCGAGCGCGGCGGCGATCAGGCGCAGTAGCGGCGGGTCGTTGAAAATTATCACGCCCTCGGTTGGGAGTGGGGAGGCGTGTGATTGCGCCGTCAACATTGCGACCAGCGCGATTGGCAGGATGACGGCGAAGCCCGCGAGCGGCCCCGCGATGCCGATGTCGAACAGCGCGCGGCGCGACGGGATCGGCGACCTGATTCTGATAAACGCGCCGAACGTGCCGGCAAGGAAAAAAGGCGGTGCCGGGATAAAAAAGGGCAACGTGGCGTTGACGCCGTAGTAACGACACGCGAGGTAATGGCCGGCTTCGTGCGCGACGAGAATCGCGAGTAGCGCAGCGGCGAACGTCGCGCCCCGCATAAGCAATATCGGGTTGGCTACGGCGTGCGCGGCGACCGCAGCCAGCGCGTGGTAGTAGTAAGCGGGGACGAGCAGTAGGTAGTCGAACCACCATGCCGGGGCCGCCCACGCCGGTTCGGGAACCTCTCCGAGATCGACGGCAAGCAGCACCCCTGCCGTCGTCGTCGTCAGCGCCGTCAACAGAAACAGCGCGGCGTGCCGCACCCACTCACGAACCGTCGGCCCGCCCGCCGCCGCCCGGCCCGGCGCCAAGTTGTTTCGTTCGACACTGAGCGGGGATACTGCGCGAATTGATTCAGACATATAGCGTGGGGATTAGATGCTCAAGGTCGGGGGGCAGTTACTATGATTTTCGGCAGATGGGTGGTAAGCAGCTAGGCGGGTTCAACGGCCCGCGTTCATCGCAGGAGACGGTCCACACGCGCGAACTCATCGGCGCGCGGGCCGCGTAATGCTTGAGCGGGCTTCCGAAGCTTAACATCCTGACTCTGAATCTTTAGTAAGTAGAGCCGGGTACGAGCGGCGCCACCACGTCGTGCGGCAGCACATCGTCGACGTGCTCGTCTTCGGCGACGAAGCCGTGTGCCTGAAGCTCTTTGCCGGGTTTGAAGCGGATCGTTTTGCCGGACGGGATAGCGACCTCTTCGCCGGTGCGCGGGTTGCGCCCGACGCCACGTTTGCGCGGCTTGACGACGAAGACGCCGAAGCCGCGCAACTCGATGCGCTCGCCGCGCGCGAGCGCCTCTTTCATCGAGTGGAAGAGCGCGTCCACGGCCTGTTCGGCTTTCATCTTGGGCACGCCGGTGCGATCTGCCACACGGTTAACGATGTCGAGTTTAATCACGCTGCTTTAGCCTCCGTTTCCACCGCCCATGGCTTCGTCGAGGTGGATTCACAAGTAAGAATGGGGTGGCTGAACGTGGCGATAATAGAGAGGCACGGCGAACGCTGTCAAGCAAGTGGCCGGCGCGC
>Ga0136617_10004821_pt1 | contig 12098 bp, 10 predicted proteins | sample AntDrymUQ3222106_2_FD_129672 | JGI IMG/M metagenome (GOLD analysis project Ga0136617, IMG submission 129672) | Polar desert sand microbial communities from Dry Valleys, Antarctica - metaG UQ322 (21.06) | ecosystem: Environmental > Terrestrial > Soil > Desert | place: Antarctica: Dry Valley...
GAGGTGATCAACGCAGCCGGCGGCGTGCTCGATCGACCGGTGCGCCTCGTGCGAGCCGACGAGGGCGCCACCGTGGCGTCGGCGCGCGAGGCGATCGCCACGTTGCTCGACGCCGACGTCGACGCGGTGATCGGCCCGGCGTCGTCGACGATCGCGCTGGCCGCGCTCGGCGAGCTGGTCGGTGCGGATGTGCTGACGTGCTCTCCGAGCGCCAGCACGCTCGCCCTCGACGACTTCCCCGACGACGACCTGTTCTTCCGCACGGTGCCGAGCGACTCGTTGCAGGCGGGCGCGATCGCCCAGCTCGCCGAGCAGACCGGCGCCACGTCTGCGGCGGTCGCCTTCCTCGACGACGTGTACGGCCGACCGTTCGCCGACGCTGTGATCGACGAGCTGACCGGACGCGGCTTCGAGATCGCCGCCCAGGTGCCGTTCACCGGTCGTGACGACGACGTCGAGCCGGGCGCACGGGCGATCGTCGAGCCGGCCCCCGGCGTCGCCATCGTCATCGGTGACGCCGATGCCGGCACACGGATGCTCGCCGCGCTCGGCGAGGAGGTGCGCCGGCAGGACGTCGCCGCGTTCGACGTGATCGTCAACGGCGCCCTGCGCAACCCGCCGTCGGCGAACGTGATCCAGGACCTCCCGATCGCGGTGCTGACGAACCTCCAGGGGGTGGCGCCGCTGGCGAGGCGCCAGGTCGAGGTGGAACCGCCGGGCCCGTTCGCCACGAACGCCCACGATTGCGTCAACCTCATCGCCCTCGGCGCGGCGCAGGCAGGGACCGACGACCCGAGGGTGATCGCGTCGTCGCTGCCGTCGGTGAGCGTGCAGGGCTCGCTGTGCCGAGCGTTCGAGACGTGCCTCGAGCTGATCCGCGGCTCGCTCAACCTCAACTACGACGGACCGAGCGGCGTCCTGCAGCTCTCCACGTCAGGGGACCCGAGCCGGGCCCGGTTCGAGGTGTTCAGCTTCGGACGCAGCGGGGTCGAGGAGCCCCGCCTCGCCCTCAACTACCCGTGAGCGCGGCCTCGGCTATCCGGGCGTGACGTCGAGCAGCTCGTCGACCAACGACAGGTAGCCGACGAAGAAGCGGCCGAACTCGCCGTACAGCGCCGAGCCCCGGTCGAACCGCATGGTGTACACCACGTCCTTGACCACCTCCGGGGTCGTCGCGAACAGCGTGACGCCCCATTCGAAGTCGTCGAGACCGGTCGACGCGGTGACGAGCTGGACGATCTTGCCGGCGAACGCCCGCCCGCTGCGCCCGTGGTCGCGCATCATCTCGTCGCGCTGCTCGTACGGCGTCGCGTACCAGTTGGCGTGGGCCTCCCGGCGCTTCGTCATCGGGTAGAAGCAGAACACCGGCTTGCCCTCGGGGGGCAGCTGCGGGTGCAGGCGGGCCTCGAGCATCTCGGCGGGCATGCCCTTCGCGTACTCGCTCACCTCGGTGATGCTGACGTAGCTGTCGACCACGTCGAGGCCGGCGTGGGTGAGGCCCGACTGCAGGGCGCGCAGCACGGACCAGTCGGAATGCAGCGCCATCACTGCGATGTCGCACTTGTGCCCGAGCATCGCCGCGGTGATCACCTGGGCGTCGGCGGCCTCGGCCGCCTTGACCGCCGCCACGACACCCTCGCGATCGACGGTCGGCGTCGGTTTGCAGAACAGGTGGACGACGGCGAGCCCGGTCTCGGTGCGCATCACCCCAGGCTACGAGCGAGACGCTCGGGGGCGTAGACGTTGAGCCGGTCGCCGCGCACGAAACCGGCGAGCACCATCCCCGCGCGACGGGCGGCGTGGACGGCTAGTGACGTCGGCGCACTGACCGCGACGACCGTGCTGAACCCGCCGGCCCACGCCTTGTAGACCATCTCGACCGACGCCCGGCCGCTGACGAACAGGCCGAGACCCTGCGCAGGCAGGCGACCGTCGAGCAGCAGCGCGCCGACGACCTTGTCGACGGCGTTGTGCCGACCGACGTCCTCGCGCGCAAGCACGATCTCGCCGTCGGCGTCGAACGCTGCGGCGGCGTGCACGGCGCCGGTGCGGCGGTACAGGCTCTGGTCGTCGAGCACGCGCAGCGGGACGGCGGCCAGCACGTCGAGACCGATCGGCTCGCTGGGCGGCAGCGGCGAGAGCCTGCCGACGAGCTCGTCGAGCTGGTCGTTGCCGCACCACCCGCAGCTCGACGATGTCGGCCCGAGCCGAGGTCGAGGCACCGGCGCCACCCCGCCGGTGGAGACCGTGACGACGTTGTACTCGGTGGCCGCCGCCGACCCGTTGGCGCAGTAGCGGACGTGCTGCACCGGAGCGCCGTCGAGCAGCCCCTCGGTGGTGCAGAACCCGGCGGCGAGCTCGTAGTCGTTGCCCGGCCTGCGCATCGTGGTGGTGACGAGGGTGCCGTCGAGCTCGATGCTCATCGGCTCCTCGACGATCAGGTCGTCGGGCGCCCGATGGGCGCCGTCGGCGTCGATGCGGGTGACGATCAGCCGCTCGGTGCGCTTGCGGGCCGCCACCCATCGAACGCTAGCGAGGGGCGCCGTCGTTACAGTTCGGCCATGACCATGGAACCCGACCCGTCGGTGTTGGAATCCCCTGTCAGGGACGTCACCGACGTGGCCGACCGGGGACCGATCTTCGCCGCCGAGCTGATCGGCACCGCCGTGCTCGTGCTGTGCGGTCCGGGCGCGGCGATCCTCGCCGGCGACCAGATCGGGCTGCTCGGCGTCTCCCTCGCGTTCGGGTTCGCGCTGCTCGTCATGGCGTACGTGATCGGCCCGATCAGCGGCTGCCACATCAACCCCGCGGTCACGCTCGGCCACCTGCTGGCGCGCAACATCGACGTGCGACACGCGGTGTACGCGTGGATCGGGCAGGTCATCGGAGGCATCGGCGGTGCGGCGATCGTCTTCGGCATCGCCAGCGGACGGGACGGGTACGAGCGCGGCGGCTTCGCCTCCAACGGGTGGGATCGAGACGGCTTCTCCGGGCTCGGCTCGGCGATCATCGTCGAGATCGTCTTCACCGCGTTGCTCGTGTTCGTCGTCTTGTCGACGACGAGGCGTGCGTTCGCCAAAGGCTTCGACGGCATCACCGTCGGCATCGTGCTGACGCTGATCCACCTGGTGACGATCCCCGTCGACAACACCAGCGTCAACCCGGCGCGCAGCCTCGCCACAGCGATCTTCGCCGACTCCGACCCGAACGCACTGGGCCAGCTGTGGGCGTTCATCGTGTTCCCGATCGTCGGCGCCGTCCTCGGCGTGTTCGTCTGGCTGCTCATCGACCCGGCCCGCCTGGAGGACACCATGCTGGACAACCAGGCCCTCCGCTCAGCTCGCGACCGCCTCGACGACGTCGTCGACTGAGCGAGCGTCAGCGAGCGAGGTCGACCCGGGGGAGCGAGCGCCAGCTGTGAACTGCCTGCGCAGCACGGCGATGGGGTTCGGGGGCGCAGCCCCCGCAACAGTTTCGACTGACGTCGCTTCTGGCGCGTTGAGCTGGCGCCAGATCGCCGGGAGGACGCGTCGCAGGTAGGGGCCGAGGCGGACGAACGATCGGCCCGAACGGCGGAAGCGATAGGTGATCGGCACCTCCACGTAGCCGTGCCCCTTGGCGACGAGGTCGAGGGTGAGCACCTGGGCGTAGTTGTAGTCGTGGACCAGCTCGGCGTCGGCGGCGGCGGCATGCGACAGCGCCCGATACCCGCTCTGGCCGTCGGTGACCGGCAGTCGGGTCAGCCAGCGGGTGAGTGCGGTGAGCGCGACGTTGCCGAGCCGCCGGTGCGGGCGCATCCGCTCGATCGAACCGGCGAACCGCGAGCCGACGACGTAGCCGGCGTCGCCAGCGAGGATCGGGGTGACGAGGCGCTCGAGCTCGCTCGGGTCGTACTCGCCGTCGGCGTCGCAGAACGCCACCACCGCGGCACCGAGCCCGACGGCGGCGCGCAGCCCGGTGCGCACGGCAGCGCCGAGGCCAAGGTTCTCGGGGTGGACGACGACACTGGCGCCCGCAGCACGAGCGACCGCCGCCGTCTCGTCGGTCGAACCGTCGTCGACGACGAGGCACCGAGTCCGCCGACCACAGACGACGGAGGGGAGCCGCTCGACGACGGCTGCGATGCGCGGTGCCTCGTCGTGGGCGGGCAGCACCAGCACGATCGGGCCATTGGCGGGCGGGTCGACGGTGGCGACGGTGGGACCCGGCTGCAGTCGCCAACGTATCATGCGTGCATCATCTCAGATGTTTGGCGTGCCTTACACATCGGTGTTCGCAGCCCGTTGATCGGACCCGTCGTGGCGGTCGTCGTCACCGTGGTCGTCGCGATCGGGATCCCGGCGCGGGCGACGTACGGCGCTCGCACCACCGCCGACGAACCGCACTACCTCCTGACGGCGATGTCGCTGTGGGAAGACCGATCGCTCGACTACGCCGACGAGCGCGCCGAGCTGCGCTACTGGCCGTTCCACGCCGTGCTCCTCCCGGTGCAGGCCGAGCGCCAGGCCGACGGCGACGTCGTCGCACCACACGATCCGCTGCTGCCGGCCGTGCTCGCTGCGCCTGTCGGGCTCGGCGGCTGGGTCGGCGCCAAGCTGGCGATGTCGCTCCTCGCCGGCGTGCTCGCTGCGCTCACGTGGTTGGTGCTGGAACGTCGCATCGGCGTGCGCCGGTCGGTCGCCGCAGCCGCTGCGCTGATCGCCGGGTGCAGCCCACCGCTCGTGATCTACGGATCGCAGATCTACCCGGAGCTGCTCGGCGCGATCGCCACGCTCGTCGGGTTCGCTGCGGTGACGTCGCCGACGTTGAGCGGGCGAGCCACGGCAGTCGCGGTGTCGGCGGTCAGCGGCCTGCCGTGGCTCAACGTGAAGTATGCCCCGGTCGCGATCGTTGTCGCCGGTGCGCTGCTGCTGCGGTTGCGCCGCGAACGGTCGGCCGGCGAGATGCTCCGCACCGGTGCCGCACTGCTCGGCTCGGGCGTGCTCTTCGCCGTCCTGCACGTGCGGTGGTACGGCGGGCTGACGGCGTACGCGTCGGGATCGCACTTCGGCTCCGGCGAGCTCTCCGTGATGGGCGACGACCCGGACTACGCCTCGCGGTCGGTCCGCCTCCTCGGTCTGCTCGTCGACCGCGACTTCGGGTTGGCGGCCTGGCAGCCCATTGCTCTGCTCGCGCCGGCAGCCGTCGTGCTGTGGCTGCGTCGCGGCACCGGACCCGGGAGGTGGGTGCTCCCGGCGATCGTGCTCGCCGGTTGGCTCACCGCGACGTACCTGGCGCTGACGATGCACGGATGGTGGTGGCCAGGGCGTCAGACGGTCGTGGTCGTGCCGCTGCTCGTCGTCGCCATCGCCAAGATGGTCGACGGCTGGGGTCCGGTCGCCCGGCGGGTCGTGGCCGTCGTCGGCGCCTGCGGGGTGTGGGCGTACGCCTGGCTCGTCGGCGGCGTGTTCGCCGGCGCGCACACGCTCATCGTCGACTTCGATCGCACTGCCGACCCGCTCGGGTGGCTGTGGCGCCGGCTGCTGCCCGACCTACGCGCCGACGGCGCCGTCGACGTCGCGCTGTACGCAGCGTGGCTCGTCGTCGTCGCGGTGTCGATCGCCTGGGCCGCTCGCGCAGGGAACCGTTCAGTCCTCGACGACGTGGTCGCGGAACCGGTGGCGAGCCGCCGACCAGGCGACCGGGTCCCAGCCGGTTGACGCGCCGGCCAGCCGGCCGGCGGTGATGCCCATCTCCAGCGCGTGGTGGGTGTTGTCGTGGGCGAACAGCGCCTGACGGCCGACCAGCGCCAGGCCGGGTTGCGCCGACACCCACGCCTCGACTGCGTGCTGCGCGGCGGCTGCGCCGAGGTCGTACACCGGATACACGTTGGGGAGGCGGACCACCGTCGACGGCGCGCCGTCGACGGGCGGCAGGCCGCTGCGCGCCAGGTCGCTGGCGACGTCTGCGGCGAGGTCGTCGTCGGACGCGGACCACAGACCGTCACCGACCGAGGCAGCGATCTCGGCGCACAGCACGGTGACGCCCGGCGGGTCGTCCCCGTCGCGATAGTTCTTCGGCTCGGACAGCCGGGCCATCGTGACATCGGGCTCGGGGAAGTAGTGGGCGTCGAACGGCGTGTAGGCGTCGCGTTCGACGACGAGGTAGACGAGCAGCGCGCCGCGATGGGTCAGTTCGCCCGCCGCGTCGCGGATCGGCGCCGGTGCGTCGACGGTGTCGACGAGCGCCCGGTTGGGGATCGTCGAGACAACCAGCGGGGCGTCCAGCTCGCGCGACGACGTGGTCACGCACCACCGATCACCCGCCCGGCGGAGGTCGACGAGCGGCTCGCCACAGCGGATGTCGACGCCGGCGTCGACGGCCGCGTCGGCCAACGCGTCGACGACCTGGCCGAAGCCGCGCCGCGGGTACCAGAACCCGGGTTGGTCACTGCGTCGCCTCAGGACCCGGGCGGCGAGGGACCCGGCGGAGCGGGCACCGACGCGGCGACGGAACAGCTCCCCGGACAGCGCGTCGGGGTCGCGATCCCACAGCTTGCGCGCGTACGGGGCGTAGAAGCGGTCGAGCAGGGTCGGGCCGGGGCCGGCGCGCACCTGCTCGGCGAACGTGTCGGTCGTCGTCGATCGCCACGGTGCCGTGACGAGGTCGCAGGCGAAGCCGATCGACAGCGCCGGCGGGGCGTGACGCAGCACGTCGAGTGGGCGCAGCGGGAAGCCCAGCCACCGCCCGCCGAGCCGGATCCGGCCGCTGCGGGGCCGAGGCTGGAGGTCGTCGCCGAGCAGCTCCTGCACGAGGGCCATAACGGCCGGCGGGGACGCCCGGTGCAGGCGGTGGCTGCCGAGGTCGACGCGCTGGCCACCGACCTCGATGCTCGCCGCCATCCCGCCGATGCGATCGGACCCCTCCACGACCACCACCGAGCGACCGGCGCGTGCGGCGGTCAGCGCCGCCGCCAGACCCGCAGGGCCGGCACCCAGCACGACGAGCTCCTCCGACAGCGACATGACCGCCCGATGTTAGGAGTGCTATACAGCTGCCGTGCGCGCTCGACGACCACTGCTCCTCGTGACCGTGCCCGTCCTCGCCCTCGCCGCGTGCGGCGACGACGACGGAGAGGAGGTGCGTGAGACCTCTCCGACCGGCACCGCTGCGTCGGAGCCGGCCAGCGGCGACGCCAGCGCGTCGGGAAGTGGATCGGCGAGCGGGTCGGCGATCGAGGAGGCGGCGCAGGGCGCCGGCACCGATGACCCGCTGCTGCTCGAGGCCGTGGCCGGCTACCGGTCGTACCTCGAGGGCGAGGTCGACGAGCTGGTGTCCGACGCCAAGCGCTTCACCGACGCCGTCCGCGCCGGCGACATCGACGAGGCCAAGGTCCAGTACCCCCGGTCCCGGGTGAGCTGGGAGCGCATCGAGCCGGCCGCCTCGCTCGTGGAGGAGCTGGACGGCAAGCTCGACTCCCGCGTCGACGACTTCACGGGGCCCGACGACCCGGCGTGGACCGGGTGGCACCGCATCGAGTACGACCTGTGGGAGCAGGAGGAGATCACCGACGAGACCGAGGCGCTCGCCGACCAGCTCGACGCCGACCTGGCGACGCTGCAGGCCGAGGTGCCCGAGCTGCCGATCCCCGCAGCGGTCGTGGCCGTCGGCGCATCCGAGCTGATCGAGGAGGCTTCGGTCGGCAAGCTCACGGGCGAGGAGGACCGCTACTCCAAGACCGACCTGTGGAGCATCGCCGCCAACGTCGAGGGCTCGCTCGAGGCCTTCGAGCTGCTCGAGCCGGCGCTTGCCGAGGCCGGCGCCGACGCGCTCGTCGCCGACATCGAGGCGCAGTTCGACCGCGCCGGCGAGCTGCTCGAGGCGTACGAGGAGGGTGACGGCTACCAGCCGTTCGACGCCGTCACCGACGAGGATCTCGATCGGATGAAGGCGACGCTCGCCCCGCTCTCCGAACTGCTCAGCCAGGTTGCGGGAGAGCTCGGACTGGCCTGAGACTTCCCGGATGGATCGCCGGAGGTTCCTCGGCTCCGCCGGCGCCCGACGACGAGCTGCGATACCTGCCGTTCCGCGGGCGCCATCAGACCGGCGTCACCGCGATCGGGCAGGGCACCGGGTTGATGGCCGCGTTCGACGTGGTGGCGACCGACTGCGACGAGCTCACCGACGCGTTCCGAGCGCTCACCACCCAGGCCGAGCAGGTGATGGGCGGCGCGTCCTACGACGAGCAGGACCCGGCGTTCCGCCGCTGTACACCGGCACGTCGGCAACCCGCCGCCTCCGGCCAACCTCTCGGTGGTCCTCAGCGTCGGCGCGTCGCTGTTCGACGGGCGTTTCGGGCTCGCCGACCGCCGCCCGCGCGAGCTCGTCGACATGCCCAGGCTCGCCAACGACCGTCTCGACCCCGAGCGGACGCATGGCGACGTGCTGCTGTCGATCGCGTCGGCACACGAGGACCACGACCTGTTCGCCCTCCGCCAGCTGATGCGGGCGACACGCGGCACGATGACGCTCCGCTGGATGCTCGACGGCTTCAACCGGCGGGTGGCCGCCAAGCCAGGAGAAGCAGGCGTGCGCAACCTGATGGGGTTCGTCGACGGCACCGCCAGCCTCGACCCGACCGACGACGAGCTGATGGACCGATTCGTGCACGTCGCCGACGACGACGGCGAGCCGGCGTGGTGCGTCGGTGGGTCGTACCAGGCCGTCCGAGTCGTGCGGATGTTCGTCGAGTTCTGGGACCGGACGCGCCTCGGCGAGCAGGAGCGCCTGATCGGGCGGCGCAAGCGCGACGGCGCCCCGCTCGACGGCGAGGCCGAGGTCGACGTCCCCGACTTCGCGGCCGATCCCGATGGCGACCGCACGCCGCTCGACGCCCACATCCGACTCGCCAACCCGCGCACACCGCAGACCGAGGGCCAGCGCTTCCTGCGCAAGGGGTTCAACTTCTCGCGCGGGTTCGACGGCGCCGGCCTGCTCGATCAGGGGCTGGCGTTCGTGTCGTTCCAGCACAGCCTCCAGCGGCAGTTCCTGCCCGTGGCGGAGCGCCTCGCTGGCGAGCCGCTCGAGGAGTACATCCGCCCGGTCGGCGGCGGGTTCTTCTTCACCCTGCCCGGTGTTCCCGACGGCGAGTTCCTCGGCGAGCGACTGCTGACCTGACGCCCGTGTCACCCGCGTTGGCGCTCGGTGGCGTCTGAGCGGTGTGATGACCACCATGGCAATCGATGACGTCGAGACGTATCGACGTCACGCCGGTGAGCTCATCCGGTATGCGACGGCCTCGTCGGTCCCGACGACGCCGCCGACGTGGTCAGCGAGGCGGTGCTCGCCGCGTTCGCGTCGCCACGTTGGCGTGCGGTCGACAACCGCCGGGCCTACCTGTACCGGGCGGTGCTCGCCCGCAGCGCATCCCACCACCGTTCGACCGGGCGGCGACGTCGGCGCGAGACCACCGTCGCCGGGCATCGACCGTCGGCGACGATGCCTCCGGAGTCGTCGATCGACGCCCATCGAGCGCTCGCCGAGCTGAGCGAGCAGCAGCGAACCGTCGTCTACCTCACCTACTGGGAGGACCTCGCGCCCACCCAGATCGCCGAGCTGCTCGACGTGTCCGAGGGCACGGTGCGCAAGCAGCTCGCCCGTGCTCGTGACCACCTGCGGAGGATCCTCGATGTCTGACCGTCCCGAACTCAACCCGTCCGAGCTGGACGACCGCATCCGCACGCTGGTCGCCCGCGCCGTCGCCGATGCACCCGAGCCGCCCCGGGTCGACCCGACGGTCGCCGGCCGCGACCACCACCGCCGGTGGTGGATCGGTGGCGGCGTCACCCTTGCCGCCGCAGCGGCCGCAACGATCGTCGCCGTGGCGACGTTCGTCGTCGACGAGGACGATCGCCTCGTCACCACACCGGCGACCGAGCCGACCATCGCACCCGACACCGTCCCGTTCACGGTCCCGGCAACGGAACCGTCGGTCGCGCCGACCACGGTTCTGGAATCCGGACCGACGAGCACGGCTCCGACGACGCAGCCGACCGAGCAGCCGGTGGGAGTCGGCGGCGCGCTCGTGACGGCCGGTCCCGACGGTGTCATCGAGCATCGCGGCGGTGAGTCCACCGTGATCACGACAGAGCCGATGCGATTCGCGATCTCCCTCGGTGACGGTCGCTACCTCGTCCAGCGCGCCAGCGGCTACGACACGGTCGGCGCGACCGAGTCGACACCGAACGATCCTGCGGACACGGCGCCACTCGTGCTCGCCTCCGACGGCACGATCAAACCGCTGTGGCTGGACGCCGAGCCGGCGTTCGTGACGGTGCACGACGTCGCCGTCGTCGACGGCCAGACGTTGCTGCTGTACACCAGCGCGCCACAGCCACCGCAGAGCCTCGACGACGACAGCGGGGAGGTCGCCTACGTCATCGACCTCGCCGATCCCGGTGCCGACCTGTACGAGATCGCCCAGGTGTCCGGCTGGGAGTACGGCGTGAACCGGTTGCACCTCGCGTCGAGCGGGTTGATCGTCGGCGAGTGGAACGCCGGGCCGAGCCATGGTCTCGAGGTCCACGCCGTGCCGGAATCGCCGGCCGATTTCGTCGAGCTCCCTACACCCGAGGACCTGGGTTTGCCGAACGACGGGTTCGGCGATTGCGGTGACTGCCCCCGCGCGTTCTCCGTGACACAAGACGGCAGCGCGGTGTTCTGGGTCGACCCGTCCGACGATCTCAGCACGGTCCAGCTCGTCACCGCCCCGCTCGACGGGACCGACGTCGTGCCCACCTCGCTCGGGATCCCCACCGACGGCGACCTCGTGATCGACTCGGACCACGACGGTCGGCGCACGGTGCTCACGTTCTGGCCCGGCCAGGCGCGCCCGCCACTCGTGCTCGAAGCGGACGCCCGTGACGTCGGCGGCATCACGGCGACGATCGGCCTCGCTGCGGACTCAGCGGGTCAGCCCGATCCGCCCCCGTCGGCCACCCCGCCGCCGGCCTCACCGGCGCTGCCCTGGCGCACGGTGACGGCGGGACCCGCCGGCATCGTCGTCGCCGAGGACGGTAAGGTCGTCCGGGACATCGACGAGCCGGCGGAGCGGGCGCTGCTCGCATCCGACGGCACCATCGTGTTCCAGCGCCGGGCCGGCTACGACCCCTTCACCGCACCTGACGAGACCATCCCGCAGTTCGTCCAACCCGATGACAGCGTCGTGCCGTTCGCCGAGTCGGCGAACGGGTGGTACGAGCTGCACGACATCGAGCAGATCGCCGGGCACGGCTGGATGCTCCTCAGCGAGACGACGCAGGCGGCCAACGACTCGCTGACCGAACGGGCGAGCCTGATCGAGCTCGACGACTTCGGTGTCGTCGACCTCGGCATCATCGGGGGCGACGAGTTCGGCACCTCCCGCCTGCACCTCGCCGAGAACGGTGTCGTTGTCGGCACGAGCGGCGAGGAGACCGTCAACGGCCTGTTCGCCCGCAACGCCTTTGACGACCTTCCGGAGACGCCGACCGAGCCGGTTGTCCCGACCCCGGCTGACCTCGGCCTCGAGGATCGAACCGGCGATTGCGCCCTTTGCCCGAACCCGTTCACGATCACACCGGATGGGACGGCCGTTGCGTGGCTCGAAGGTCAGGCGCTCGTGGTCCACGACATCGCCAGCGGCGAGCAGCAGCGCTGGAGCTCCGATGCGTTCGGTCACGTCCTCGACGGGCCGGACGGGTCGGACCGCCCCGTCGACCTCGACGTCGTCCGCACTGCTGACGGCACGGTCCTCGCGGTAGTCAACTTCGCGGTCGACGCCGATGCGGCGCCATCTCCGGTCGCCCTCGTCGCTTCGCCCGACGGCGGCGCCGAGCTCGTGATCCTCGACGGCATCAACACCACGCTCGGACCGGACGGCTGACGGCAGCCGCCCGGTCCAGATCTTGCACTTCCGACCGATCGAATCGATCGTCACGATGCGGACCATGAGCACAACCGAAGACACCACCTACGCCTCGAGGCAGGCAGAGCTGGTGGCGTGGGCCGCCTCGCTGGGCGCACAGATCGCCGAGCACGCCCACCGCCACGATCGCGACGGAACGTTCGTCGACGAGGCC
>Ga0136617_10004824_pt1 | contig 12090 bp, 11 predicted proteins | sample AntDrymUQ3222106_2_FD_129672 | JGI IMG/M metagenome (GOLD analysis project Ga0136617, IMG submission 129672) | Polar desert sand microbial communities from Dry Valleys, Antarctica - metaG UQ322 (21.06) | ecosystem: Environmental > Terrestrial > Soil > Desert | place: Antarctica: Dry Valley...
ATCCACACCCGCGTCGCCATCTTCCGCGGCGAGTTCAGCGACCTCGTGACCCCCGAGGTCAGCGAGTACATGAGCGAGCTGCTCGGGCGCACCGCGCCCTTCGTCGAGATCCCCCAGGCACACCACCACCTGCTGCTCGACCAACCGCTCGCGTTCGTCGCGGCGCTCCGGGCGATTCTCGCGGACTGGGAGCATTCGCTGCCCCGGGTCGCGCCCACCGCGGCAAACGCCCTCCCCACGTCGCCTTCCGGGGCGCTAGCCTGACGCGATGCCTGCCGACCCTTCCCCCGCGAAGGCCCGGCTCCGCCGGTCCACCCCGACGGCCGCCGCGTGATCCACCGCATCCTCGTCGGCGTCGTGGCGGCCATCGCGGTCGCCGTCAGCGTGGCGATGGTGCTGCTGGCGGGTGGTCCCCTCGCTCCCCAGGAGACAGACGCAGCCCTCCCGCTCGAGAACGCGACCCTCCTCGAGGTCGACCCGGTCCCCGCGGACGACTCGCAGACCCTGCCTCCCGGGGCCGTCGAGGTCGTGATCAGCGCCCGGCTCGACGCCAGCGGTGAGACCGTCGAACTGCTGCCGGTCGTGGATCCCACCGGCGCCACCTTTCGTGCCGGCCAGCTTGTGAGGGTCGAGCCGCTGGTGGGCGGGGACGGGACCTACTCCATCTACGACTTCCGCCGCGAGACCCCCCTCGCGATCCTGGCCATCGCGTTCTGTCTCGTGGTCGTCGCCTTCGGCCGCTTCCAGGGACTGCGGGCGCTGATCGGACTGGCGTTGACCGCCATCGTGGTGGTGGTCTTCCTCATCCCGGCGATCCTGGCGGGCCGTGAACCGGTGGTGGTGGCGCTCGTGGCCGCGTTCGCCATCATGCTGCTCACCCTCTACCTCAGCCATGGGTTGAGCCCCAAGACCACCGCAGCGGTGGTAGGGACCACGCTCTCGCTGCTGCTGACCGCGGGACTCTCGCTGCTCTTCATCCGGCTGTCCCGCCTGACCGGCATGTCCGACGAGGATGCGCTGTTCGTCAACCTGGGATCCGCGACGGGCGTCAATCTGCGGGGTCTGCTGCTGGCGGGGATCGTGCTGGGCGGGCTGGGCGTGCTGGACGACGTCACCGTGTCGCAGTCCTCGCTGGTGTTCGAGCTTGCCGAGGCCGACCGGCGGGCGGGCTTCGGGACCCTGGTGCGGCGTGCCCTGCGCGTGGGCCGAGATCACGTCGCGGCGAGCGTGAACACACTGTTCCTGGCCTATGCCGGGGCGTCCCTGCCGCTGCTCATCCTGTTCGCCACCGGGGTGGATTCTGTCTCCACGGTCCTCACCAGCGAGGTGGTGGCCACCGAGATCGTCCGGACGCTGGTCGGCTCGATCGGGCTGATCGCGGCGGTCCCACTGACGACCGCGCTCGCCGCCACGCTCGCACTGAACGCGCGCGAGGCCCCGCTGAGCATGCCGGGCCGGGCCAACGCGGGAGCGCGCGAGCGCCCCGAGCGCGAGCGCGGCCGTCGTGAGGCGGGCGCCAAGGAAGCCCCCGTGACCATCCCGGGCGCCCTGGCGCTCGAGCCGGGCTGGAGCCCACCACAGGAGGGCGCCGCCACGCGCCCCGAGCGTCCCCCTGCCCAACCTGCGGCCCGCCGCCCGCGCGCGCGGCCGCGACCGGCCACCGCCGCCCCTGGCCCTGCCCCAGCCCTTGCCGAGCAGACCGTCCTCCCCGACCGCGGCGCGCGCCTGCGCGACATCCCCCCCGCCGACGATTTCCCGCGCCGGCGATCGCCTCGCAAGGACGGCCCCGCTCGCGAGGACCTGGTCCCGCCGACCCGTCCCCGCCGCGAGTCGCGCCCCGAGGATCAGCCGGTCCCAGCGCGCGCCGGCCGGGATGCTGCTGCGGCGGCGGCTGCGCAGGGCCGGGCGGTCCCGGGGGGTGGCGGCCGCGAGGCTGCGGCGGCTGCGCAGGGTCGGGATGCGGCGGCGGCTGCGCAGGGTCGGGCGGTCCCGGGGGGTGCCGGCCGCGAGGCGGCTGCGGCTGCGGCGGCGGCTGCGCAGGGTCGGGCGGTCCCGGCGCGTGCCGGCCGCGAGGCGGCTGCGGCTGCGGCGGCGGCGGCGGCTGCGCAGGGTCGGGCGGTCCCGGCGCGTGCCGGCCGCGAGGCGGCTGCGGCTGCGGCCGCGGCCGCGGCCGCGCAGAGTCGGGCGGTCCCGGGGGGTGCTGGTCGGGAGGCTGCGGCGGCGGCTGCGCAGGACCAAGCGGTCCCGGCCCGCTCGCGATGGGAGGCGCGACCGCAGGACCTGCCGGTCGCCGATCTGGTGGTGCCGCCCAGCGGTCGCCACGAGCCGACCGCGGACCGCGCTGACGCGTCCGAGCGTCGGCCCGCTCCCGGCGCACGGCGGCGGGCTGCCGAAGGCTCGGCCCGGGCCGAGCGCCGGCCTGCTCCCGCCCAGCCACTCGACACCGGCCAGCGGGCCATGGAGGACGGTCCCGCGCCCCCGTCGGCTCCCCTGCCCGACGTGGCCCCCTCCCCACCGCAGCTCGCGTGGGCGCGTCGCGCGGACGAGGTGGTGCCCGCGGCTCGGCGCGAGGCGTCCGAGCGCGGTTCCACCGCGGCCGGGGAGGCCGGGGTCCGTGCCCGCGCGAGGCTTGACACGGTCCCGTCCCCGCAGGAGCGGCGGCCAGCCGAGCGGGCGCTGGTGGAACCACACCCCGGGGAGCGCCAGACGACGACCGACCGTCTGCCGCTGGTGCGCAGGGCCGGCGGACCCCCGCCGCCCCCACCCGCCGATGCCCGTGGCCCCGGGACGGCGGGCGAGGGCACGGGGCCGCGCTTCGAGGGGGCGGCCAGGGGTTCTGCTCACCCCGCGCCGACGGCGGAGCCGGCCGCTGGCAGCCGTCGACGTTCTCAGCCGGCGGACGGCCCGGCGCCCGCGGACCCGGACGCGCGAGGACCCGCGGGGGAGGAGGAGCGGCTTGCCCGGCGGGGCGACCGTGCTCAGCCTCCGGCCGCCCAGACGGGGCGCCGGGCGCGCCCCGAGCCGCCGTCGCCACCGGTTGTGACCTCGGACCCGGTCACCCGCCGGACCCGCGGCAAGGGCGACGGCTCGCCCAAGCGCGCCGACCCCGCCAAGGGCCGCCGTCCACGTCCCCGTACGGCGCTGGACGCCGAACAGGAGCAGCTGGAGGCCTGGCTCAAACAGATGCGCAACCCCTATGGCAGGGCGGAGGACGCCGAGGGGGACGCCGGTTGACCGGCAGGTAACGGCTGCGGCCGTCCACAGCCCGGCCGCGCCGCTGCACCGGCCCGTGCTGCGGGCTGGGTAGCATCCGGGTTCCCGCGACCGCTCCAGGAGCCCGCCGCTTGCCCTCGTCTGTGTCGTCGCAACCGGTCGCTGCGCCGGTCGAGACCCCGCCGGAGCCCGGACGCCGGCGGGAGCTGCCGACCCTGGAGCTGCTGGCCGCCGTCCTGGTCGCGGCGGTGCTGCTGCGCCCGCGGGTGGCGGGCCTCGTCGACCAGCCGGCGCTGCAGGCCTGGTCCACGTTCTTCGTGTCGATCGTCGTCCAGGCCCTGCCGTTCCTCACCCTCGGCGTGGTGCTGTCGGGCGCGGTCGCGGCGCTGGCCGGGGGAGGCGACGGTGGAGCCGCCGGTGCTGGAGGTGGTGAGCCGCCGGCCCGTCAATGCACCCGCGCAACCCTATGAGTTCTGAGCGCACACGGACCGCAGGGGGACGACCGGTGGCCCATCTGGTTCTGCGACGGTGGTTGGTGGCCGTCGCTACCGTCGCGGCGGTGGCGCTACCCGCGGGTCCCGCGGCCGCGCATGTGTCGCTCGCCCAGACGGAGCCCGCCGAGGGCGTGACGGTGACCGATGCACCGGCGGTCATCGCTCTGACCTTCGACGGCGCGCTCGAGGCGGGCGGAGACCACGCCGTGGGCCTGTTCGCGCCCGACGGTGCGCAGATCGACGACGGGCAGACGCTCGAGCTGTCCGATCGCGCGGTGCAGGTCGGGGTGGGCGTGCTCGCCGCCACGGGCATCTATACCGTCCGCTGGCTCGTCGTGGGAGCCGACGGTCACCGCATCGAGGGTGACTACACCTTTGTCTACGACGGGCCCGTCGTGGTGGTCGGGACGCCGCCCGCGCCGTCGCCCGAGGGGACCGCCGAAGAGCCGACCGAGTCGTCCCCTGGGCCGTCGCCCGAGGCGCTCGCCGTGTCGCCCAGCCCGGAGGCGGACCCCACGGAGGTCACCGCGACCCCGGAGCCGGACGAGCCGGGCGGCGGCGCAGGAGCGCTCGTGCCGGCGGCTATCGCTGTGGCGGCCGTGCTCGGGGTCGGTGCCGTCCTCCTGCGCCGTCGCGGCGGCGCCACCTGAGCACCCGTCCGCCGTGCGGGTGCGACCCGTCTGCCGTGCGGGTGCGACCGTCTGACCGGCCCTGCGTCGTTCCCGCTCGGACTTGTGTCAGGTTCATGCGTCCGCCCGGTCCGAATCCGTCTCGCAGGCCGTGCGCGCCCGACTCGGCGGCGTGACCCCACCCGGCCGACGAGTGCCGGGGTGCGTGCTCGCCGGCCCGTGTCCGTGACCGCTGGCGGTGTCAGTGCTCGCCGGGGGCGGTTGGCTCCTCGTCGGCGTAGGTGGTGACGAAGACGGCCAGGGCATCGAGGTCGAGGCCGTCGCAGCGCTGCAGCGCCCCCCACGCGGTGAAAGCGACCTCACCTGGCTCGAGCCGGTCGTACGGGGTGACCGCAACCCGGCCCGGATAGGCCATGGTGGCCGTCTCCTCCAGCGCGCCGCGGTCGTCCTCGGAGAGGTCACGGTAGGTCGCGACGACGCCGCCGGCCTCCAGGACGCTCACCTGCTGGGGCTCGCTCAGGGCCTCGGAGGGTCCGCGGACGTCGATGGAGAAGGCGCCGGAGGCATGCCAGCCCGAGGTCGGCGGCGTCGACCCGTAGGGCACGGGGGGCGGCTGGTCGCGCAGCAGGTGGGAGCCGCCCTGCAGCGCGGGGGTCTCCACGGGGGCGCAGGTCCCCGTTGGACCGGGCGATGCCGTGGCGGTGGCCACTTCGGCGGTGTTGTCGCGGGCGGGCTCGGCCGCCGGCTGCGCGCCGGTGCAGGCGGCCAGCACGCACGCCGCGATCGCGCACGCGCCCAGGTGCTGGCGCATGCGGACCTGAGGAGGTGGCGCGAACATCAGCCCACGCTACTGGCGTGGCCGGGGCACCAGCGTGGCGGGTGCGTGCTCGGCAGGCGCTTCGGGACACACACGGCCAGCCGGTCGGGTGTGTCTGCGGCGCGCCGACGGTCGGGAGCCCGGCGCCCCCGCAGGCCGATGAGCAACGCGACGGCGGCGGGCAGGGCCAGGGTCAGGACCAGCGCCGACACGAGGCGGGCGGCGGCGGGTGCCGCGCTGGCCACCTGGGAGGTGGACAGCACCGCGAGGGCCTCCGAGGCATTGCCGAGCGCGGGGATCGCCGTGGCGGCTGCGACACCGAGCGCGGCGCCCGGGCAACGGTCAACAGGCCCACGGTCGCGCTCAGTCCCGTGGCTGCCTGCAGCACCTGCGTCCTGCGTCCTGCGCTCCCTGCGGTCGTGCCCCGCCGGGAACGTGCGGAGAGCACCAGGGGCCCAGCCAGGCGAGCACGGCCGCAGCGAGCCAGGGCCCACGGCGGGGGCGCAGGAACCCACCACAGCGCGCCCGTCACGGCAAGCTGCCGCCTGTCGATCGAGTAGGGGACCTGCCAGGTCAGGACGTCAACGGCAGCTTGAGAGTCGATCTTGACCTGAGGTGGAGCCGTCGTGGCCATCCAGTGGATGCGGTGGTCGTGCCAGCGATACTCGGGCGGTTCCACGGCGCTCCCAGCGCGGTTCCTCAGCAGCCGAGACTCCGGGTGGGATCGTGCCCAGCCCGTAGCGGTCGTCGTTGAGGATCGAGGCGGGGGAGGCGACGTTCTCGAAGTCCCCGTCCGGGCCCACCCGCAGGTACGGCTCCCCCTCGTACCCCGACACCACGACCTCGGTGTCACCCGCGTTGCGCCGTTCGAGCAGGGCGTCGTTGCCCAGCACGCGCCAGCGCAGCTCGCCGCCGTCCATCGCTGTCCCGGTCGCCGCCTCGACGACCCCCGCGACCCGGCTGTCGTAGTTGGACCGTCGGCCGTGTCGCCGCCGCCGTGTGCGGCAGCGGGGCCGGCGCCCAGCGCCAGCAGTGCGATGACGAGGAGCGCGAGCGCACCGCCGCGCAGCCGCCCACCGGCCGAGCCGGAGGCACCGCAGGACGCAGGACGGGTCATCCCGGCAGTGTCGCAGCCGGACCGTCACCCCGCCCCGTCCGATCAGGACCGCGCAACGGCGGAAGGGGAAGGGCAGGGGCAGCGCCGCACCTGGTGGCGCGGTGCGGCGGCGGTGCGGCGGGGGCGGGGCGGAGGGACCGAGGGGGCCATCGCCGCCTGGCGGTCACCAGGGCCATGGCACCCAGCGCGAGTCCCAGCAGCCCGGCCACCAGGGCGAGGATGCTCAGGCTGCTGCTACCGGTCGGGGCCGCCGACGTGGCTGTGCGTCCAAGGGATCGGGAGGTGAGGGCGGCGACCTGCGCGTCGCCGGCCATCGGCTTGCCTACCCCCACGGGGCGGGATCGTGGCAGGAGTGCGCCGCCGCGCGAGCGAAGTTCCGTCAGGCATTCACCCGAAGGGGGACGTCCACGGTGAGCTCATCGAAATCGCTCACCCTCGCCTTCACCTCGAGGTTCCACTGCCCAGGAATGGACAGTTCGGGGCCGCTGAGCAGCCAGTGGCCCGGCCCGGCGACCTCCGGCGTGCGTTCGATGGTGGCGATGTCGCTCGACGGCAGGGACAGGCCGAGGGTGAGCTCGCGAGCCGCCTCGGCGGGTCGCCCATCTGCGCCCAGCACGTACAGGTGCAGCTGATTGGGGCCGGCGCGGTTGGGGTCCACCGTGACGGTGAGGTCGTACTCCCCGGAGAGCGCGACGGTGTCGGAGAACGGCCCGGTCACCCCGGCCTCGCTGCGGGCGGGCACGAGGTTGACCAGGAAGCCCGTGAGGGCCAGGACGACCACGATGCCGGAGACCTCGTAGCGCAGCGTGCGCTGCAGCAGTGGCCACGCAGCGCCCGCGCCGCGTGCGATCGCCGGCACCAGGCGCCGGTTGTTGTAGGCGCCCACGGCGAGGACCGCCGCGACCACGGCGATCTTCGCCAGCAGGGTCCATCCGTAGGTGGTGGTGGTCAAGGCGCGCAGCGCACGCACCTCGGACCAGGCCAGGGCACTGCCCGCGACGGTCACCAGCACCACGGCCGCGGTCGCGAGTGTCGAGAAGCGCGCGACCAGGCGGCCGCCGTCGCGCGCATCCCCGCCCGCCCGCAGGTGGCGCAGCGCCGTCACCAGCAGCACGAGCCCCCCGAACCAGGTGGCCGCCGCCAGCGTGTGGGAGAGGTTTGCCGCGACCACCAGCCAGCGAGGCTCGGTGCTCGCGGTGTGACCGGTGAGCGCGAACGAGGTGATGACCGCCGCGGCACCGACGCCGCTCGCGACCACCCTCGCCCGGCTCCAGACCCCGGGCAGGGCGGCCAGGAGCAGGGCGAGCCCTGCGAGCCGGACCCCCGCCGAGCGTCCGAAGCTGGTGGCGAGCACCCGCCCGACCACGGCGGGGTCGACAAGGGCGCGGGCACCCAGCCCGGACAGCAGCGCGCCCTGCACGCTGAGGGCGATAATGGTCGCGACCGCGCACACCGCCGCACCGGCGTGCACGATGCGGCGCAGGCGGGCGCGCTCCGGGGCCTCGCGCCCGGCGACCAGGAGCAGGAAGATCGCGCCACCGACGGCGAGCAGGGCGCCGGCGTACACCACCGCCCGCAGGCCGCTGGCGGTGACCGCGAGCGCGCGGTCACCATCCTGCGCGCGGGCGAAGATCGCGGCCACCTCGCCGTCGTCGGCGGCGCCGGCCTCTCCCGCGCTGAACACCAGTGCGCCGCGCACGGGGTGGGCGTCGGCGGAGGTGACCGCGAAGGTCGCGACGTAGGTGCCGTCCGCCAGTCCGTCACGCAGCCCGACGCGCAGGATGGAGGGGTCCTCCTCGGCCGTGCTCGCATCCCCCACGTCGACCTGCTCGCCGGTGTCGTCGTATACCCGCAGGGCGCCGATCGAGGCGATCACGGGCTCGTTGAAGCGCAGCGTCACCTCCGAGGGGACGGACTCGAGCGCCGCACCGTCGGCGGGCACCGCGGTCTGGAGCAGCGAGTGCGCCCGCGCCGGGGTCGCGAACACGGCGAGCAGCGTCCAGGCCACCACCACGGCGGTGGCCAGGGCCGCCAAGCGGCGCGTCAGTGGCCGGGGTCCGGCCGAGGACGTCATCACGCCATGGTAGGCAGCGCACCCGGCCGGGCCGCGCGCGCCACGCGCTCACCACACCGCGGCGGACCGGCGCCGCCCAGGGCGGGGCCCTCGTGCGGCCGCGCTGCACGCCGCGGCGGACCGGCGCCGAGGATGGCGGGGCTGTCCCGGGCGGCGCTGCACGCCGCGGCCGTCCTGCGCTGCGCAAGGCGGTCGGTCACGGGGCCGCGGGCCGCAGGCCCAGGGGGTGGTCCGGACCGCCGACGGCAGAGGTGGCGCGCGGGGGTGCACCCGCCAGCAGGACGAGCCCGGTCAGGCCCGCGAGGACCAACAGGTGGCCCGCCTCGGTGAGCAGATCGACGGGTGCGCTGGCCGCGGCCGCGACCGAGGGCACCAGGACGACGAACGCCGCCACCGCGGTGATGGGCAGCAGGGCACGGCCGTAGCGGGCGGGATCGCGGGCGCACAGCAGGAAACCGACTGCGAAGGCGGCCTCGAAGCCGAGCAGGTCGTGCTCGATGTGGGCGCCGGTCGTGCGGGCCAGCGTGAGCACCACCAGGATGAGCCCGGCGGCGCAGGCGGCCGCGAGCAGCAGCCGTGCGGTCCGCTCGCGTGCGCTGGGCCGGGCCTGCTGGTGGGCGTAGACGGCCAGCGCCGGACTGGCCAGGCCTGGGGGCACAGGAGCGGCGTCGCGGCCAGTGTTCGCTCCACCCCGCCGAGGGCGGACTGCCAGCGGGTGCAGTCCCGTCAGGCCGCCACGTGCGCGGGCCGCGGTGTCCTCGCCGACCTCGCCGTCGCGGGCGGCGGACAGCCAGGCGCGCGCGTGCTCGTGAGCGCGCTGGAGGCCGGGGTCCGGCGCACCACCGCGATGGCGGTGGTGGGGATCCGGGTACTGGCCCTCGCGGTCATCGTCGGGCATCGCGATGCTCCTCCTCCGCGGCCTGGTCATAGGTCAGCCCGGTCAGCTGGGTCAGCACGAACGCCTGCCGCAGCCCCGCGGGCAGGGCCGTGACGAGCTCCCGCAGCGCCAGCAGACCCGAGGAGTCCTCGCTGGTCTCGGCGGTGCTGGCGCGCTGCGCGGCCGCGAGCACGCGGCGCCGGCGCTCGCCCTGCAGCACCCCGGCGACCGCCCGCCGGGCGATGACGAGGGTGTAGACGCGGAAGGGCCCGTCTCCGCGGTAGCGCCGCACCGCGCCGACCAGGCGCACGAAGGTCTCCTGCGCCGCCTCCACCGCCAGTTCGTGGTCGCCGGTGAGTGCAGTGCGAGGCGGTAGCGCCAGACCGGGTCGGCCAGGGCCGCGCACACGTCGGCGAAGGCCGCGCCGTCAGCCTCGGGCGGGCGCGCGGGCCAGGTCGTCCAGCTCCTCATCGGTCACCGTGGTCGACATCGTCGTCGCCGATGAGTGCCCACCGGGACCGGGAACGTTCCCCCGGCTGCTCCTAGCTGTCCCCGAAGACCGGGATCGACGCGCCCGACACCGGCCACGAGGCGCGGCTCGCGAGCCAGGCGACGACCTCGGCGATGGCCGCCGGCGGGACCCAGCGCGACCCGTCCGCGTCCGGCATCGCCGCCCGGTTGCCCGGCGTGTCGATGACCTTGGGCACCACCGCGTTCGCCGTGCGCCCGGTGCCGCGCAGCTCCTCGGCCAGGGTCTCCACGAGCGCCACCACCCCGGCCTTGGATGCGCTGTAGGCGGCCTGGCCCGCCGCCGGCCGCCACACGGTCCGTGAGGCCACGAGCACCACCCGCCCGCCGTCGGGGCCCATGTGGCGCAGGCCTTCGCGGGCCACCACGAAGGCGGTGCGCAGGTTGGTGCGCAGCTGATCCTCGAGTGTGAACAGGTCGTCGAGGTCGGCGACCGCGGTGCCGCCGGCGAAGCTGCCCGCCACCGAGCAGGCCAGCCACAGCGGCCCCCAGTCGGCCCGGGCGACGTCGAGCAACGCCGCCATCACGTCGGGGTCGGCGATGTCGCCGCGCGACAGCCGCAGGTTCCCCGCGGCGACGGCGTCCGGCTGCGCGGCACGCAACCGCTCCGCCTCGGCGTCCACCAGGTACGGCACCAGCACCCGGTCGCCCTGGTCGAGCAGCCGCGCCACCACGGCCGACCCCAGCGCGCCCGTCCCGCCGGCCACCAGCGCCGCGCGCGGGGCCACGGCCGAGGCCTCGTCCATGTCGTGCTCCCGTCTCGGAGGATCCTGCGTCAGCCTAGGACGGGTCCAGCGTGCAGACGAGGGCCCACGGGCGGTCGCCGACGCGCGTGAGGACCACGGTCGCCCGCCGGTCGCCCTCCAGGCGCAGGCGCCGGGCCAGGTCGTCGACGTCCACCGCCGATCCGCGCTTGCGGACGTCCACCGCTCCGATGCCGCGCTCCCGCAGGACCGTGCGCAGGCGCTTGAGCTGCCACGGCAGCGACGCCTCGACGCGGTAGGACCGGCCGAACGGGGTCCGCAGGGGTGCGTCGGCGGACAGGAAGGCGATCCTGTCGTCGATCTTCCAGGCCCCGAGGCTGACGGCGAGCTCCTCGACCAGCCCGGCGCGGGTCACCGCCGGGTCGGGGTCGAGCAGGTGGGCGCCGGGCGCCGCCACCCTGACCTCGCCGAACTTGCCCTTGCCGACCTCGTGCTCGTCGAACTTGTCCTGCTCCGGCACACCCCGGCCCGTGAGCGTCTCACCCCCGGGCAGCACGGTGGCACGCCTCGTGGCGGTCGCCAGGGCGGGTGACCACAGGCGGGCCTCGGCGAGGTCGGCGGCCTCCGACACGAATTCGACCTCCCACCCCGCCGGGACCAGTGCCAGCGGCAGCCCGGGTGCGGCCTTGATGCCGACGGCCGGCACCCGGCTCATCAGGCCGAGGCACCAGTCCAGCGGCGGCTGGCTGCGGCCGGCCGGCAGGCGCCGCGCGCCCTCGCGCCGCGCCGGGTCCACGAACACCGCGCTCACCCCCGTGAGCGGAACCGCTGCGACATCCTCGCAGCGCGTGCGGACCTGCGCGCAGCCGTGGGCGCGGGCGTTGAGTTCGGCCATCCGCAGGTGCAGCGGGTCACGGTCCACGGCCAGGACGCGGCGGCCCTTCGCGAGGGCGACGAGATCGCCGCCGATCCCGGTGCACAGATCGGCGACGTCGGGGTACGGCTCGTAGCGCGCGGCCCTCAGGGCGGCCATGCGCTCAGACGAGGCCTGCTCCAGTCCCTCGCGGGTGAACCACATCTGATCGGCCAGGCGGAACTTCGCACGGGCGCGCGCCCGCAGCGTCAGCTGGGAGAGCGCCGCGGCGACCAGATCGGCGGCGAGCTCGGGGTGGCGCGTGCGCAGCCGGCCGGAGAGCCCCAGCGGGTCGTCGCCCTCGTCGAGTGCCCGGCGCGCGTCCTCCAGCAACCGCTGCCCGCCGGGTGCGAGCAACGCGTCCAGCGCCGCATGTGCCGCCACGCTCATCCGCCTGCCCTCCGCCGCACCGGTGTCACACTCGTAGCGTGCCCGACCTCGACGCGCATCCGCCCGATCGCGCTGCCGCAGCCGCCGCCTACGACCCCGGGCGCCCGCCCGCTGCCGACGGGATGCTGCCGCCGCACACCGCCGCCTGCATGGTCTGCGGGCCGGACGCGCCGGCCGGGTATCACCTGCACCCCCGGCGGCACGGCGCTGAGGTGCGCGCCGATTTCACCTTCTCACCGGCGCACCAGGGCGCGCCGGCGCTGGCGCACGGCGGTGCCGTCGCCGCCGTCTGCGACGACCTGCTCGGGCACGTCCTGCGCCTGGCCGCCACCGC
>Ga0136617_10004825_pt1 | contig 12088 bp, 11 predicted proteins | sample AntDrymUQ3222106_2_FD_129672 | JGI IMG/M metagenome (GOLD analysis project Ga0136617, IMG submission 129672) | Polar desert sand microbial communities from Dry Valleys, Antarctica - metaG UQ322 (21.06) | ecosystem: Environmental > Terrestrial > Soil > Desert | place: Antarctica: Dry Valley...
GGATAATGACCTCGAGCTCCTTTCGGAGCTCCTCGGCATCAATACGTGAGTTCGAGTAGGCGTCCGCTTGTATCTCCAGGCCGCGCGAAAGGCTGGAGGCGGGGAGAACCGTGTAATAGCTCGTATGGTCGTAAATCGTCCCCGCGTTCAGGTACCCGCCCGCCGCCTTGGTCTCCTTGGAAATTTCTCCCACACCGCGCCGCTCTGTTCCCTTGAAGAACATGTGCTCGAGGACGTGCGCGATTCCCACCTCGTCATCCGACTCGTCGAAGTAACCGGCTTTCACGTAAGTCACGATCGCGACAACAGGCGCGCTGTCGTCGCGTCGGATCAGCACTTTCAGCCCGTTCGTGAGAGTGATACGCCGCACCGAATCATGCGAAATAACCGGTAACGAAATCACGGTTTCATGCAGCCAGTGGCCGGTGCCGTAAGAGGAGCAATCCGGCGAGAAATGCAAGCAGGCCCCACCCCGCTAGCCAAAGCACTGAGAGCAGAAGCGCTGAATCGCCAGGTGCTGCGCCGGTAGTCGTACCCGAACGCATGAGCGCCTCGCCGACTGCGCTCATGCGGTGCGCAGGTGGAAGCAGAATATCCACCGCGCGGCCAAACAACCCCGAGGCCGGCGGAAACATGCCGCGCAATATCTGAGCGAACGCCCAGATCGCCGCAACGATGACCCAGTCGAGCCGCGTGAGAACCGATACGAAAAAAACCAGACCACCAAGCGCCATGTAGTACAACGTGAGGAACGGGAAGAGGCCCGATGGAAAAAACGGAGTAGTGAGGGCGAAGAACGCCGTGAGGACAACTAACGCGGCCAGCATCGCCCCCAGCCAATTCACGGCGAAGCTCTGCGCGTAGAAGCGCCACGCCGCGACTGGCTTTGCGAACAGAAAGCGAAAGTATCCACGTCGGATATCATTGTGCACCATCCCGTTCGTCGAGATGAGTATGATCACGAAGCTGAGCATCCCGACAATGAGCGATGTAAAACCGCTTTGGGCGATGTTGTGCTCAGTGGAACCAGCGGTATTTCCTCGAAGCATGCTTCGCACGGCCACAACTGTCGGGAATAGCAGGAGCGCGGCGACCACCATCAGTGGGATTCCTCGCTCGAAAACAAAATCGCGAAGCTGCCAGGTCGCGTACCGCCCCAGTCGCGCCTTCACCGCGACGCCTCGCCTACCGCTTCACGGAACTGGGTCTCAAGTGAAGAATATGTTGGTGTTACGGCCGTAAGCAGTACACCGCGCTCGATCAGCGCACCGATAGCCCGGTTGAGCGATTCCATATCGGACGCGCCCACCTCAAACGCTCCGTTTCCAAGATCGCGCGCGTCGGCGAAGATGTCGGGAATGTGTTCGGCACCGCGCATCACCGAGATGTGATACGAGCTTGCGACACGCGACGTCGTCTCACCCGTGGCGACGATTCGCTGCAGGCGTCCGCGGTCAATGATGGCGACCCGGTCTGCTACGCGCTCGAGCTCATCCAGATTGTGCGACGCGACGAGAATCGTGCGATCCGGAGCGCGCAACTCCTGGATCAGATCGCGGAACCGCTGTGTCCATACGGGATCCAATCCATGGGTAGGCTCGTCGAGAATCACTATCGCATCGTCGCGAAGAAGCGCTTGGGCAAGACCGAGCCTCTGCAGGTTCCCCTTGGAAAGTTGCTTTATCGTCTTTGAACGATGCTCGGCCAAGCCGAGGCGCTCAATCGATTCCTCCCTTCGCGCGGACATCCTGGAGTCCGGAATTCCCGCCAACAGCGCATACCGTGTAATCGCCGATTCGACGCTCCATTTGGGAGGAATGGAAACCAGTTCCGACATGTACGCTATTCCATTCCTCTCGATGAACTCGCGAGGCGAGCGGCCATCGAGCGTGACCTTGCCTTCCGATGGAGTGAGATAACCGAGTGCGATAGCGATCAGCGTGCTCTTGCCAGCTCCGTTGGGACCAGCAATGCCGAGTACTTCGCCGCGCTCCGCGCGCAGGGAAAAATCTTCCAGCGCGCGGACCGACTTGCCTAATCGAGATTTGTACACCTTCCCGGCGCCGAGAAATTCGATCATCCAGGCGGCATTACCGGTCGCACAGGCGGAGCGGTGGCGCAACGGGTCCAGTCGCCCCGGCCGGCGTGGTTCAACCACGTTTGCGCCTGCTCGGTGCGCCCAAGGCGCATGAGCGCGCATGCCAGCCAGCCCTGAGCGTTACGGTCCGCCGGATCCAGCTGGAGAGCGCGCACATACCGCTCTCTCGCTTCGTTGTTTCGCCCGCGAGCGAGATGGAAAGCGCCAATCTCGCGGTGAACGAGGGGATTGCTCGGTTCCAATCGCTCCGCGGTTGCCAGCTCGCGAGCTGCCGTGGCGTCCTCTCGCTGATCGCGAGCCACGCGGCCAAGCCAGATGTGAGGCAGTGCGATTTGCGGGTTTTTGCGCGCTGCAACCTCGAATTCGCCACGCGCCAGATCGAGTCGGCCGCTATTGTAAGCTTCGATTCCACTCGCTACTCCGCCTGGAACACCGGCGTCGCGCGCGAGGAAATACCACGCGGCAAGGCCTCCTAGTAGCAAGAGTAAAAGTACCGGTATGAAGAGCGGAATCGGACGGCGCCGGCGCACGACAGGGTCCGGGGCTTCTGCAGCAGGGACCGCCTGGGGTCGGGGGGCAACCGGCGAGTTGACCGTGGCGAACATGCTCGTGTCCGCCAGCGAGGGAGTGCCCATCTGCTGCGCGATGATACCATGCTCCAGCTTTGCGAAACCTTCGCGCGCGGCGGCGATATCGTTGGCCGTGGGACGGTAGTCAGTTCTTTCGGAACGATCTCGTGCCGCCAGAAATTCGAGCAGCGCATGCGCCTGGTCCAGCGATAGCAGATTCTTCTGGCGTAGCGCGCCTATAAGCGGTTGGCCTGCCAGAGCCGATCCCCCCATGATGGAACGCAGCGCTCCCTCAGTAGCCGACCAGGCCTCGATGAGATCCGCAGCTAGATCCTCCGTATCCCGACCGCTATCGAGACGATCAAGTCTCGGACGCGCTGCGGTTAGTGAAGCCACCACTGCGCGCTGATCTGGCGCCGTCAACGTACGATCCGTAGCAAACCCGCATTCGCGCTGGCACGAATGAAGCTCTCGGCATCGTGCGTCGGAATGTCGATTCCCTTGTCGGATTGAACGCGACGTGCCTCGACAGTCATGAACTCCTGCATGGTGCACCCCGCATACGGGCGTGTAGCGTCTCTCATGTCGCGAACGATTTCATCCCAGCTTCCGTCGAATTGGCGGCCTTCCGGTGTGAGCACACGGTGCGGAGCCCTCCCCTGGGAGCCTTGTTCCGCCAGGCTCGAAAGCAGAGCCCCGAATAGCTCGAGCTGACCCTGGACGTCCTGATGTGACTCCTCGGCGACCTTGGCTTCTATCTCCGCCAGCATCTCATCGATGTCGTCGGTCTCTTCAGTGATCTCGGCAAGCCGCTCCTCCCAGATTCGCAGCTCATCGTCTCCCTCCGTCGCTTTCTGGAGCGACTTCTTGAGCTCGATCATTCGCCAGATCCCAATGTCGTGCCAGTGATCTTCCGGCGATGTCCGCTCAAGGTGGCGGAGCGCTTCAGCAAGCTCATTCCTGTCGTACAGGATGTTCGCAAGATAGATGCGCGCTTCTACAAGCTCGTGATCCTCCTTTAGCGCGCGGCGCAACTTGGCTATCGCGCCGTCCTCATCACCCAAGCGGTGCAGAACGTAAGCGAGATTCGAAAGCGCTTCAGCGTTGCCGGGCGCCTCCTTCAGCGCAAGCTCGAAGAATTCGCGAGCTTCATCATTAAGGTCGCTCGCCAAAAGAGCGCGTCCGGCCTGAAGAACTATGTCTACGTCATCCTGATAGCCGAGGTCGATCAGGCGCCGAAAGTATCGAACAGCATCCTGCACCTGGCCAAAACGCAGCAGTGTCTCTCCCAGGCCGGCCAGGGCATCCTCGTGATCGGGGTCGAGCACCGTGGCGTGCTCGAAGCTCTTGCGCGCCCAGGCGAATTCCTCACGGGCAAGCCGCGCATACCCAACCCCAATGTGTAACTCCACCGCGTTGGGGTACAGGGAAAGCCCCTCGCGGAGTACTTCAAGCGCCTCCTCGTATTGCCCTTCGTTGTAATGCTGATGGGCGCGCTCGTCGTATTCTTCGGAACTCAGAAACGGGGTGGGCATCGGGTCGAGATCTCCTGCGTCTGGTTGTACGCCTATAGTACCATGACGGGTGTGGCAAGTTCAACTGGGGGAAGCGGGATTCGGCAATCGCGCAGCCAGCGCTACTGCGATTTCCGCTGCCAGGCGGGAATTGGCCTGGAGCAGCGCAAGATTGGTCGCCAAAGAGCGGCCATCGGTCTCCTTTTCAACGGCGGCTAGCAGGAACGGGGTAACGGCCGCTCCCCGAACGCCTTCCTCGCGCGCGCGCGCGAGTGCTTGTTCGACGGCCGCATCCACTACGTCTCTGGGCAGAGCTTCGGAAGCTGGAGGCGGCTGAACAATCAGCAGCGCGGCCTCGCGACCAAGTGTCCGGCTTGCCAGAAAGATGTCGGCGACTTCGTCAGTGGTTTCGACAGAGGAGTCCAGAAGGATGCCGCTCTCAGCGCAAAAAAATCCTGGCAGCTCAGACGTCCTGTATCCAATCACCGGCACCCCGAGCGTCTCCAGCCGTTCTACTGTCGCTCGCAGGTCGAGGATGGATTTTGCTCCAGCACATACGACGATGATCGGAGATCGCGCCAGCTCAGCGAGATCGGCGGACTCGTCATGCGTCGGCTCCCGGTGAATTCCTCCAATTCCTCCTGTCGCGAACACCTCGATACCAGCCTGCCGCGCAATCAGTAACGCTGCGGCGACCGTGGTTGCTCCGTCCGACTTTCGCACCATAGCCATTGGGATGTCGCGAGCCGAAACCTTGGACCAGCCGTCGCCCCGCAGAAGGTGTTCGAGCTCATTGTCGTCGAGCCCGGCTGCGGGCACACCCTTCACCACTGCTGTTATCGCGGGCAAGGCTCCGCTCTGGCGGACCGCATCGAGCATGAGTTGAGCTGCCTGACGGTTGGCCCGCGGAGGGAGCCCCTGGGCCAACACCGAGCTCTCGAGCGCCACTATTGGCGTACCACGTTCGAGAGCGTAGGATACCGCAGGTGACAAACGGATAGCGGTTGGCAAGATGGATTGCGGATTGCGGACTGCGGACAAAAAGCCGCGAATTGCCGACGTCAGTTCACGTCACCCGGACCGGAGCTGAGAAGCTGGATAGCGGTTGCACCGACCATCACCTGCCAGGCCTGATTTACGCCACCGCTAGTTGCTTCGCGGAGGCTGTGATTTACGCCTGAACTCCGCGTCCGCATTCCAGTCCGGATAAATGGCCGAGTTGGCCAGGGACGCTGCGAAGCGCATCACGATCTCCGAAAGTTGTGCAGCGCCCCTCAGATCGAAATCAGCACGATACTGGTCCGAAGGCTGGTGATACCGATGTGCGGTGTAGTCCTCGCCCTGCTCCTTACCCCATTCAGCTGGACGCCCTACATAATTGTCGCCCGCACCCACCGACACAGCCGGAATACCCGCCTTCGCGAATGAAAAATGATCGGAGCGGTAGAAGTAACCGCGTTCGGGATGTTCATCGGGAGAGATTCGCATACCGTTGGACGCGATCTGGCGAGCCAGCATGGGACCAAGCTCACTCTTTGTATCGCCGAGTACAGTGAGATCGCGCGAAATCCCAAGCAAATTTCCGCCATCCATATTCACATTAGCGATGATCTTCTCCACCGGTACAGTTGGATTCTCCGCGAAATACGCGGATCCCAGCAGCCCGGACTCCTCGGCCGTCACGAAGTTGAAGAGAATGGAGCGGCGCGGACGCGGACCTTGCGCCATGGCCCGCGCAATCGCGAGCACATTCGCAACTCCCGATGCATTATCCAGAGCGCCGTTGTAAATGGAGTCACCATCTACCTTCGGACCGATGCCGAGATGGTCCCAGTGAGTGCTGAGAACCACATACTCGTCGCGCAACCTTGGGTCGCGCCCTCGTATCACGCCAATGACGTTGTCCGACCGCAAATGCTCCACCCTGTTTCTCAGCGACGCGTCAATTGTTATACCCGTCGCTACCGGACGAAAGTCGCGCGAAGCGGCGTCTCCGCGGAGCTTGGCGAGGTCGAGACCGGCCTGCGCCAGCAACGCCGTCGCAGCGCTGTCCGTGATCCACCCGCGAAATCCGAGTGGTGGCGGCAATTTGGAATCGCGAGGTAGCATCCGTTGCTCTTTCCCCCACGATCCAACGACAGTATGCCACGGATAACCGGCGCGCTCCGTCACGTGCACGATGAGCATGCCGGCCGCACCCTTGCGCTCTGCCTCCTCGAACTTGTAGGTCCACCGCCCGTAGTAGGTCATCGCTTTGCCGCCGAAGAGTTTTGGCTCCGCCGGTGGTGCGGGTGGATCGTTCACCAGTACGAGCAGAACTTTCCCCTTGACATCCATTCCCTTGAAGTCGTCCCAGCGATATTCGGGAGCCACGGACCCGTATCCGACGAACACCAGCTCCCCTCGCGCGGTGCTTTTCTCCTGTGCTGAGCCGGCCCACACGACTACATCCTCGGGATATCGAAACGTGGCGGTTCCCTTTCCCGATGCAGAAACGGAAATGGAAGAACGTTCGGCTCCCACAACGTCTATTGGAACGTGCTGGAAGAAACCACTGTCGGTGCCCGGCTCGACGCCAAACGAGCGAAGCTGGCTAGCGATGTACTCGGCGGTTATCTCCCCACCCCTGGTAGCGGGCGCTCGCCCGGCTAGCAGATCAGAGCTCAGAAAGCGGAGGTAACCGTCAATCTCGGCAGGTGTGATAGCTTTCGCACGAGTCGCTGGCTGCGAAGCGCGAGCAGTGGTGACCGTTCCGGTGGTCTGGGCTTCAGCCGCGACCGGGGCCACCAGTATTGCACAGACCAGCAATGCTTTTGCAGTCATTTCAAAGGGAAGCGGTTCAGGGTGGATTTGCGATGCACTTGTAAAGCAATACGTTTATAACGGACATGCGCAAGCTCGACGGCTTGGTAACCAGACCGCTAATCTGAAAAAATCTTCATGACGGATAATTTCGAAAGTCCCCCGCGGGATACGCTGCCTCCCGCCCGCCCGCATTCGACAGGAAAAACTGGCGTAATGCTGGGAGTTCTTGTGGTAGCGCTGGCGGCGCTCGCGTTCTACTTCTACTGGCGTAACACTGGCGCGATCGGTGAAGACGGCAAAAGGCCGGCGCCGGCAGTATCACAGTAGCGAAAACTGGGGAGTGGAGGATGGGGGATGGGGGATTCGGACTTCCACTACCTTCCCCCATCCCCTACCTCCGCCTATGCTCTCGGCGTTCGCTCTACCGGATGCGCTGTAATAAGTAATCTGTCGGGTGCGGAGCCGAAATAGCGTACAGGCCAGCAAGTCGTCAGAGTGAGCACCGCCGTCTGGGTGTGGTACAGCGCTGGCATGCCACGGCCGACCACGCGGCGCGACGCTACTACCCATGTTACACGGCCACCGAGCGTCTCTGTAACCACGGTGTCTCCGACCGTTATGCGGTCGAGCGCGTTGAAGTGGCGGTCGCGGTGGGCCGAGATCACGGCATTGCCACTCTCACCCGGTAGTGCGCTTCCCACGAGATGGCCGGGGCCGGCGTTCAGCGCCGTACCGTCTACCCCCTCAACTACTATCTCGTCCAGGCCGATGCCTGGAATGACGAGGCGGGCGAGGGGCGCGCCTGCCACGAAGGAGGTGGGTGCAGTAACCGCGAAACTGGCGCCGGCATCGGCCACCACGCGACGAGCCTCCAGTTGTTCCCAGGCGCTCCGAACGTTGTCGCGTGCCAGCGCGCCACGCACCAGCGTCGCTGCCGAGTAGAGAAGCAAGCCGGCCCCGGCGGCATACAGTCCGGAGCCTAGTACTCGACGCAATATCAACGGCGGCGAATCCAGCTTCCCGCGGCTAGCAGGGCGGCGCCGGCGAGCATTAGCAGCGGTATCGGCGTCGCCGTATCAGGAGCGGGAGCCCCGTTCTTGAACTTGGCCGGAGATTCCGCATGCGGCTTTACGCCGTGCTCCCGGATGACCGTGCTATCGGGCGACGGCGCGGAGGTGTTGGGCGATGCCGCTGAATCGGCTGCAGGTGCTGGCGGCTTTGCCGCCAATGCCACCGCCGCCGAATCAACCCACGATTTCATGTCCGTGAGCTTTTCAGACAGCGCAGTGTCTTTTGCGGCCTTTGCGGTCGCAGCTGCCGGGGCCGCCTCTTCTACACGGGCCTTTTTTGGCGGCGCGACAGCGGCGGTGAATTGGGCGCTAACTGCCGGAACGGCAGATCCGAAAGTCAGCACGGTTATAACTGCGAGATATTTCTTCACTTTGGTCTCCTGGTATTCAGTGGATCTGGCTTGTACAGGGCATTTCATATGCCGGTGCGGTTCGCTGAATCAGGGCTTAACCGGTGCGCGCCATGCCCCTACAATCGACTCTCCCATCCGCCCCAGCGTCACCTGTGCCTCGTTATCGATTACCCAGCGCTGGTCGGAGTTCTCCTTGGTCATCACGCAGGCTACGACGCGAGCGGGGAGAAACCAGAGCGAGCACTCGGTCCGAACAGCGTCGGTCGCCCCCGTCTTGTGCGCTGCGCGAGCACCTGCAGCAAAACGTTGCAGAAGCTCGTCATCTGTGTTGTTCAGTAGAAAGTCTATCATGGTCGAGTCTGCCGATCCTCCAACCGCCTTTCCGTCAGCCAGAAGAGCGAACAGTCGCGCCATTTCGTTGGGAGTCGTAACCCCCAGTCCGTACTTGACGGAGCTGTCCATGGCTACGCTGGAGTTCCGCAGAAACGACTTGGAATGAATCTTCGTGTGCGGCAATCCGAGCGCCTCCATTTTATCCCATACCCTGCGAATGATTATCCGGTCCAACAGGAGATTGGTGGCTGTGTTGTCGCTGATCGTGGTCATTAGCCACGCCGCATCCCGCACGGTGATGATCATGCCGGAGTGGAGAAACTGAAGGACTCCGCTCCCTGGAACGACGTCGATTTTGAGAACGGTAAGCTGATCGTCGAGCGAAATCTGGCCTTTCGCAACGAGATCAAAAACCGTCACCAATACAGGCACCTTGATGAGACTGGCAGTTGGAAAAGTCTCGTCCCCGCTGCGCTCCAGACGCTCGCCCGTGTCGAGATTGTGCACGGCGTAGCCGACCACTCCTCGGTGCGTAGCGGCTAGCGAGTCTAGCGTGCGATGCAGGAGAGCGGTGTCTGCGCGTACGGGCGCCAGAACGCCGCCTTGCGCGCGAACGCACCCAGGAAGCGTGATGGCAAGGGCGAGCGCTGCGAACCGGAGAAGCCGGCGCATGGCTGGCGCGCTAACTCGCGTCCTCGAAATCGTCCACTTTGCGCTCTTCAACAAGCTCGCGATCACCTGACGTGGGATCATAGGACGCAAGAATCTTGATGCGCTCTCCGCTGTACACGTCAAATGTCTTTCCAGACCCCTTGTACACCTTGATCTCATGCCCATCCTCGAATTTGAGCATGACGAGCGGATAATCGGAGTTGACGTACTGCTTCCGTAGTTTTTCGGGGAGCCGTGACATGAGCGGTGGGTTGAAGTTGGGGTGAAGCTAGTTGGAAACAGAAGGAGGGGCAACATCATGGCCGGTGCCGTTTGTCAGGTCACCACTGCGGCTCTGCCGGCGTACTTGCGCCAGGCACCCGTTTCAAGGGTTTCGTCGATTGCCGCGACGGCGCTTTCCAACTCGTCGTCACTGTTATAAAAGTGCGGTGCGATACGAATTCCCGCTTCCGGCCGGTAGTCTACCATTATGTTCTGTGCGAGCAACGTCTGAGCCACTTCATAACCGTGCGGCACATTGAACGCCACGGTTCCACCTCGCCGATCGACGTCGCGCGCGGCGTGCACCTTGTAACCACGGGAGTCGGCCATAGCTATCAAACTTGAAGTCTGCCGCACGCTCTTTGCCCGAACCTCCGCCATTCCCGCGGAGCTCAGGATTCTCGGACCTTCCACCGCCGCGTACAGCGCGGGGATAACCGGAGTTCCGTTGAGCCACCGAAATGCTCCTGTCGTGAAATCCATCTCGGTCTCGAACGCAAAAGGGCGCGCATGTGCCTGCCATCCGGTGATAGCCGGAGCGTAGCGGTCACGCACATCCGGCGACACATACAGAAAGCAGCCTCCTGGCCCGCCACACAGCCACTTGAGCACGCCGCCCGTCAGGAAATCGGCTCCGCTGCGCTTCACGTCTACCGGCACGACCCCCACTGAGTGAAACGCGTCGAGCGACACGAGCGCGCCCACCTCGTGAGCCCTGCGGCAGATACGCTCGGCGTCGAGAACGTAAGCCGAGCGGAACAGCACGTGTGACACGGCCACCAATCGCGTCCGCTCGTCTATCGCTTCGATCAGGCGATCGTGATCGATACCAATACCATCATCGCTGGGAACTTCGACAATCCTCGCTCCGAGACGAGTAGCGAGCGCGTCGTAAACGTATCGCACCGATGGAAAGTCCAGAGCCGTAGTCACGATCGCGTCGCGCGGCGCTGAGTAATCCAGCGCCGACACGATCGCTGCTTGCGCGATGGAGACGTTAGGGAACATGACGACGTCGCCGGCGTCGGCTCCGAAAAGGGGCGCGATTACGCTGCCTGCTTCCACCGGCATCTCCCACCAACCCTTTGTCCATGCACGAACGCCTTCCTCGCCCCACATGCGAGCATACTCCGCCAGACGATCCGGAACTGCGCGCGGCATTGCTCCCAGAGAGTTGGACACCAGGTAGTTGGTGCGTTCCAAAATCGGGAACTCGGCGCGAAATCGGAGCAGAGGATCGGTCACCGCGGTAAACTGGCTAATAGGACGGCGATTCGCCCGTCACGATGTCGCGCGCCGCTGGCTGGCCGGAAGCCGCCTGCGGTGCGCTAGCGTAACGAAGAAAATGAACGTGGCAATGGCAGCGACAGCGAGCAGAACGCTCCACTCCTTTATAGTGATGGAAGTGAGCATGTAAACTATCGCGACAATTGCCAGCGGAGCAGCGACGGAGGTTCCGCGCACACGGTATGGTATTCCACCTATCCGAACGTTCCGGCGGCGAAGTTCCCACGAGGCGGCGCAGCATGCCAGATACAGTAACAGCGCGGCTACGTTGGCGATGATCAGTAGACGCTCGAAGCTGCCCGAAATGGTCAAACCGGCGACAACGAAAAACTGAATCACAAGCGCTACATACGGCGTATGGAAGCGCGAATCCACTGCGCTCATCCAACCTGGCAGGAATCCATCGCGACTGAATGCGAAAAGGGCGCGCGGAGTAGCTAGAGTCATTCCACTCAGATATCCGAACGTGGACACGACGACGCCGATTGAAAGGACAAATCCACCCCATGGTCCCATCACTCTGTTGGCGGCATCCGCCAGCGGCGTTGTGCTTCCAACCAGATCAGGTCCGAGAACCCCCTGCGCCACCAGCTGAATGGCGATATACAGTACGGTAACGACTGTCATCGCCAGGAAAATGGCTCGCGGAACGGTACGGGCCGGATCGGACACCTCCCCACTGGGCACGAGCGCCGTTTCAATGCCCGCAAAGGCAAAGATCAACACTATTGATGCGCGGGAAACGTCCGAAGGTGAGGGTGTGGCTTGCCAAGTGAGATTGCCAGGGTCAACCGCGAATGCGCCCAGGGCAACGAGCATGAGAAGCGGTAGCAGCTTCATGATCGTGGTAACGACATTCAGCCGCGAGCCGTAAGTGACACCCCGGATATTGATAGTGGTAAGCAGTGCCAGAACTCCCACTACGAGTGCGCCGCGGGCAACCGCGTTGCCGAAGAACGGCACGAGCCTCACAACGTTGTCGGCGAAGACGGTTGCGACTGCAGCCGCGGCGGCGGTGCCAAGCAACCAGAGCATGACCCCCGAAAGAAAGCCCGGGTATGCGCCGAACGCCGTCTCGATATACGCGTACGGCCCACCGGTGAGCGGCACCCGGCTGCCGGCATCC
>Ga0136617_10004826_pt1 | contig 12086 bp, 9 predicted proteins | sample AntDrymUQ3222106_2_FD_129672 | JGI IMG/M metagenome (GOLD analysis project Ga0136617, IMG submission 129672) | Polar desert sand microbial communities from Dry Valleys, Antarctica - metaG UQ322 (21.06) | ecosystem: Environmental > Terrestrial > Soil > Desert | place: Antarctica: Dry Valley...
AAGGTGCTGCTGAAACTTGCGCGGCGGGTGAGGCCGAGGCGACGGGAGCGGTGGCCGGGGATGATGCCGCCGGCGATGGCGAAGTTGCTTCAGCCGCAGCGGTGACGACCGGCTTTTCATATTTTTTCGACGGCGCATCGGGCGGAGGTGTCGCCTCCGATTTCATTTTTTTCCGCGCGCTCTCGGCTTCCGCGGGATTGCCCCCTGTCGCCCAATTGCGGTCGACCGTGGTCTGGGAGAGGGCCGGAGCGGAGGTGCGTGGACGTTCCGTGGCCCGGGCCGCGAAAAGAGGGGTCACCATTTGCAGAATTCCGCCGCGCGCGACGGCTTGCGGTGCCTCTTGTTCATCGACCTCGTACTGCCGCTCGAGCCGCAAACGTTCGAGCGGGCGCCGACTGCTCGTGCGCAGCTCATCATAATTCGGCCCTTCGTTTACGATCGTGGTGTTCGTGTAAGTAATGTTGGTCACGTTGGTCGTCTGGTTCACGATCGTAACGTTCCGTTCCGCGGGAAGGATGGCGCGCTGGAGGTTTTCAGACCCGATCTCTTCGTTCGGAATGAAAACGTATTCGCCAGCGTCGATGTCGTAGTAATTGTCCGCCCATTTATGAATGCCCTTGCTGCGGTCGAAACGCGCTTCTGGGGGAAGCGGCGCCCAGCCGACGTTTTGCTCGCCTTTCCGCCACGAGACCCAAGCGGGCGCCCACTCATCGCCGGGAACCCAAACCCAGCCGACGCCGCTTAGCCGCGTCCAGCGACCGTAGTGATAAGTGGCCCACCCAAACGGTTCTTCCGAGACCCAGGTCCAGCCAGCGTCGGTGTAGGCCCAGCGACCATCGGTGTAGGGACGCCAACTGCGGGACTGCTGCGCCTGGCGCGGTTGAAAAACGTACCCGTAATCTCCGGTCTCGCGCCACGCGCCATGGGGCTCAAGTTTGCGATAGAAGGTGTCGTAGGAACGCGGAGCCTTCGAAGAAGAGGAAGCGGTAGAGGAAGCGATGCGAGGGGTCGCACGAGGGGTCGCACGCGGAGTCGAAGCGGGTGCGGACTCTTCGTCGGACGCGCTCGTTTCCTTGTCGGCCAGCGCCTTTTCGCGCGCATCAAGGTCGGCCTGTTGTTGCGCGAGACGTTGCTGCTCATCTGTCTGCCGCTCCGCCGCGAGACGCTGCTGCACTTCGCGTTCGATCTGCGCGGCTTTGTCCGCTTCGCTTTGCGGCTTCTCACATGAGACGCCGAGCGCAAGCGCGGCAGCTATTGGTAACAGTCTGAAAATTTTCATTGTTGGGTTAGACCGGCACGGTCCCTCCTTATTCGATTTGAACCCGAAGGTGGGCCGCATCACCGCGCGGGAGATTTCAGGGGGCCGATGGCGCGGGCGAATCGATCGGCAAAACCTTGGGCGAAGGCGCAGGTGCAATTGTGACGGTTTCGATCTGAGCGCGCCGCGATTTTTGCACGTTCGAGTAAACCGCCAGCAGCGCCATCGCGACGAGAATGAGCGCCATCAATTGCAGGCCACCCCGCGGGACCTGCGAAGATGGCGCTTTTGTTTTGTCATCCGGCGCCCTCATTCCGCGAATATCAACCGCACCGAGATGCCTGCAATAGCGCCTCCCACTTACTCGAGCCGAAGCGCGGCGATCGCCTCCATCACGCGCTCGCTTAGGCGCTGGTAGGATTCTTTCCCGCGCGGCTCGAGATCTCCGGCGGTGAAATAAAGCGGCTCACCGATGACGATCGTGATGGGATGGAAGCGCAGCGCTCCGCCGCCCCGCGGCAACGCCTCATGCGCACCGAAAATCCGCATAGGCAGGACAGGAGCGAGCGTTTTCGCGATGACAAAACCCAAGCCGGGAAGCGCGGGCTGTAAACTACCATCCAGGGTGCGCGCACCTTCCGGAAAAACAACGGTCCCATTCCCCGACCGCAGAATTCGGATGAGCGCCTTCAAGGCACTACGGTCTGTGCCCTCCTGATCCACGGGCACAACGTTGAGCCGGGGCAGAATCCAGCCTAGCACGCGCACGTCGAGCAATGTCTTTCGCGCGAGAAAATAAACTTCGCGCCCGGAAGAGATTCCGGCCAGAGGCGGGTCGAGATAGCTTTGATGATTCATCGCGACGATGACCGGACCTTTCAAGATGCGGCGTTCGCGATGCACAACGCGAAATCGGAAAAAGAGGCGTGCGAGCGCAATCGCCAGGTAGTGGCCGGCCCAATACCAAAGATTCAACGGGCGGGGCGCGGCCTGCTCGATCACGAGACGGGTGTTCCGGGCGCGGGCAAGCCTTTCGCCGTCAGCCTCCTGATAACCTCGTCCACCACGCGGTCGATGGAGAGATGGGAGCTGTCAATCACGTCGGCGTCGTCAGCGATCGTTAGGGGCGAATCGCGGCGCGAAGAGTCGGCCAGATCACGCACTTCGATCTTGTCCGTTTGACCCTGCGCCGCGCGACGGCGCGAGCGGATCTCTGGCGAAGCATCGATGTAAAACTTGTAGGGAGTGTCTGGAAAAACGACCGACCCGATGTCCCGTCCTTCCATGACCACATCATGATCGAGTGCGTAGGCGCGCATTTTTGCGACGAGAATTTCGCGGACCCTGGGAACACTGCTCACCGGAGAAACGCCCGCGTTGACGCGCACATCGCGCAAATGAGCAGCGGGATCGACGCCTTCGATCAAGATGCGCGACTCCCTGTTCTCTAAATCGCAATCGAGCCTCGTCGTTTCCAGCAGTTTCGCAATTGCGGTGGCATCACGCGGTTCGATCCCTCGATCAAGGACGTGCCACGTGATCGCGCGATACATGGCGCCGGAGTTCACATAGACAAAGCCCAGCTTCTTCGCGAGCTGCCACGCTACGCTGCTTTTCCCGGAAGCGGCCGGACCGTCGATTGCGACGACCACGTGAGAAGGCGCCTTACCGGAATTCATGCCGCAGCGATCCCAGACCGCCGATCGTCGCGCAATCCGCGCATGCTATTCGTCGTCGCCCCGCGGAGTGAGCGAACTGATGACGGGCGTCGTCATGCGGACCCGTTTCGGGTTCATGATTTCTTCCAGCGCCTTGCCGAACTCCGGATATGACTCGTGCACACATTGCGCATCCTGCACGACGGTCTCGCCATCCGCGAACAAACCTGCGACGGCGAACGCCATGGCGATGCGATGATCGCCGAAACTCGCGACCCGCGCACCGCGCAGTGATCCGCGGCCATGAATCTCGAGGCCATCGTTTAGCTCTATGACTTGCGCGCCCATGGCGCGAAGGTTGTGCGCAATCGCTGCAATCCGATCCGTTTCCTTGACCCGAAGTTCTTGCGCCTGGCGAATCGTGGTTGTGCCGCTCGCGAGCGCACCGGCGACGGCCAAAATCGGAAGCTCATCGATCAGCTGCGGGATTTCCTTGCCCTGAATGACAGTGCCCCTCAGGGACGCTCCCGTAATCTCGACTGTCCCACGCGGTTCAATCTGATCTACATCCTCGACGGCTTCCCGCACCTGCGCGCCCATCCGAATAAGGACGCCGAGCAAAGTCGTACGCGTGTCGTTTAAACCAGCGTGGCGCACGAGCAGGTGCCCGCCCGGCTGCGCACCAGCCGCGACGAGCCAGAAAGCGGCCGATGAGATATCGCCGGGAATGGTGAAGTCACGCGATTCCGGGACCTGATCCCCAAAGATACTGACACCGCCATCCTCCTCCTTCGCGGTGCGCACGAGAAAATAATTCAGCATCAACTCCGTGTGATTCCGGCTCGGCGAAGGCTCGTTTACGGTCGTCTTCCCCTTCGCGAACAACCCGGCCAGGAGCAGCGCGCTTTTCACCTGCGCGCTCGCGATCGGGGAAGTGTATTCGGTTCCGCGCAGATTCGCTCCGGTAATGCGAAGAGGCGGGCTGTCGTTAGGCCCTTCGGCAGTGATGAGGGCGCCCATCTGACGGAGGGGGGTGATGACGCGCTCCATCGGACGCCGGGAAAGCGTGGAGGCGCCGACGAGCCGACTGTCAAACGCCTGACCGGCCAGCAATCCCGCAAGCAGACGCATGGTGGTAGCGGAATTCCCGCAATCGATGTCGCCCGCGGCCTGGGTCAGGAGTCGTTTCTTACCGTGGACCACGAGCATGTCAGGCTCGGGTTGCTCAATCTTAATCCCGAGAGCGCGCAGGGCCGCGACCGTCCGCAGGCAATCTTCGCTGGCGAGAAAACCGCGCAGAACACATACGCCATTTGAAAGCGCGGAAATAATCACGGCGCGATGCGAGATGCTCTTGTCGCCCGGGACGGTGATTTCCGCTTCGATCCTGGGCGCTCGTTTTACGCGGAATTCCATGTGCCTAGTGAGTTCGTGCGAATCCCGGCCGGTGCGCGGGACATGCGCTCAGATAACGCACGCCGTGCAGCATCCGGAGAATCGCAGGTCTTGTCCAGCACGCTCCCGCCACGCCTTGCAGTGACGGTTTTGGCAAGCGGCTGGTGACCAGCCACCACACTCGGGCCTGACTAGGGAACGAGGAAGATCTTCCCCGTGTATGGGTCTTTTACTTCCGTCCCAGGAGCGTACCCCCTCACATCCGTCATCTTATCAGGCGAGTAAGGGCTTCGAACAAAGCCCTGCTTTCCGGGAACGGGAACGCCGTAAGGATAATCGCCTTTGGCCGCCTGGGTAGGCGGAGCCGCCGGCGCAGGGGCTGAAGAGAAATCTTCGGAAGGCTGCGGTGGAGGTTGCGTCGTCCCGGTGGGGGCTCCGTCTTCCGGGAAAGGCTGGGGCTGCGGAGGATATTGCGCCTGCGGGGCGGGATACCGCGACACCGGCCGATTCGTCCGGCGCGGTGGCGGTTCATCGATCTCGCAAGAGGTCAGTGCAAAAGCAGCAAGCGTAGCGAGCGGGAGAAAAACTTTCATAAGAGGGTACGACGAATGTGCGTCCGTTCTAATTCAATGCGGGACGGCTGACAATGGTTAATTAGCACCTGCAGAGCACGCGTCGGGCAGATCTGTTCGCTATCGTTCGAAAGCGAAAAATACAATGCCAAGGACGCCTCGTTTCGAATAAACATACCGAATGACGACGAACCACGGCACTCGAATCCTGGTCGCCGATGATGACCCGCTCAGCCGCCGTTTGCTCGTCCGCACGCTGAAGGGCGCTGGGTTTAGTTGCCGCGAGTCGGGCGATGGGATCGACGCGCTGAAGGCATTACACGAGGAAGTGCCTTCTCTCCTTCTGCTCGATTTCGACATGCCGGGCATGAATGGGGCGGAAGTTTTGAAGAAACTGCGAGCGGACAAGAACCCGGAGGTCGCACAACTGCCAGCCATCATGCTGACTGGCCACGGTGGCGAGGAAAGCGAAGTGCTTTGCCTGGAAGCAGGCGCGGACGATTTCGTGACCAAGCCAATCAATCACGCCGTGCTGCGGGCGCGGATCGAAACGCAACTGCGTCTGCGTTCCCTGCGCAACCAGTTGCAGCAGCAGAATGACGAGCTCGAAGCCTGGCGGACGAATCTGGAGCGAGACCTGGAGGCTGCGCGTTTGACGCAGCAATCGCTCATTCCGCAAAAGCCACCGACACTCGCAGGCTGGGATGTCGCGGCCGTCTACCGCCCGGTGATCCAGGTGGGCGGCGACATTTACGGGTGGCTGCGCATGACTGATGGGCGGACCCTTTTTTGGATCGCGGACGCCACTGGTCACGGTGCGTCAGCCGCGCTTCTTACGACTTTGGCCAAACTGCTTTTTCATCACGGGAGCGTGGAGCACAACAAGCCCGCCGCGATCATGCGCGCGGTGAACAACGACTTTCGCAGCATTTTTGGCGCGCGTTCCTTCATGACTGCGATGTGTGTCGCCCTGGATCCGTTAACTGGTCGAGCCACCGTGGTTGGGGCGGGACATCCGCCGTTATTGGTGGCGCGGCGCGCGGGCGAGACAGAATCGATCCGCTCTTCCGCTCCGCCGCTTGGTCTCGTGGAGCGCTCAGAATTTGCCGAAACCGACGTCGATCTTGAGCGGGGCGATGCCTTCTTTCTCTACACGGATGGTTTGTACGGACCGGAAAAGAACGATCTGCAGCGTCTTACGCCCTCCAAATTAGCCGCGCTTCTTCGACCGGCCGGATTCACCGCGGAGGCGCTGGTCGCCCACGTGATGGAGCGCGCCATGAATGGAAACGACGACCAACCATTACCGGATGACGTCGCCGCGATCGCGGTAAAGCGCTCCGAGTAACGGAAGGGGAATCTTTCTAATCCGGAAATTTAGTATTGCCCTGCTCCGAGGGAGAGACTAATCAGCCTTTATGCCGAAAACCACTTCCACCAAGACTCCCTCCAAAAGAAAACCGAACGCCGCTTTCATGAGACCGGTGCAACCGGACGAGAAGCTTTCCGCCATCGTGGGCGCGAAGCCGCTGCCCCGTTCCGAGCTCACCAAGAAGCTTTGGGATTACATCAAAAAGAACGGTTGCCAGGACAAGAAAAAGAGGACCCTCATCAACGCAGACGATGCGCTCAAGCCGGTCTTCAATGGCAAGAGCCAGGTCAGCATGTTCGAGATGACCAAACTTGTCTCCGGACACATTAAAGCCTCGTAAGTTACTTTTGGTTCCTTGTAGCCCGGCGCATGTCGCCGGGCTTACATTGTACGGACGTCTTCCGCCGGTTCTGTCTATCAGTTGCTTGCGCGCCCCGGGAACGTGCCGGAGGCTGCGCCGTGAAAAATTTGCGTTCCCTTGCGCTCAGCGCGGTCGTCTTCGCTGCCCTGTTTGTTTCCTCCGCTTCCGCTAAACCGGGTTGGCTGACAAACTTCAAGGAAGCCCAGGATGAAGCGAAGGCGAACAAGAAGCTTCTCCTCCTCGACTTCACCGGGTCCGACTGGTGTGGATGGTGCATCAAGCTCGAGCGGGAGGTGTTTGCCAAGCCCGAGTTCAAGGAATACGCCAGCAAGAACCTGATTCTTCTGGAGGTCGACTTTCCGCGAGGAAAAGACCTGCCGGGCACACAAAAAGTGCAGAACAATCACCTCGCTCAACAATACGGCGTCCAAGGCTTTCCCACGATTATCGTCCTGGACGGCGAGGGAAAGAGGCTGGCTGAACTCGGCTATGAAGCGGGCGTCCCCGCGGACGCGCGAGACATGAAAGCCACGCCGGAGGCGTTTATCGCCACGCTGGAAAAGCTCCGCAAGGGCTGAGTCAACCCGCTCGGACTGGCTCGAGCGTTTTCCTGAGCGCGTCGGCCAATTCGCCACGCGTAAACGGCTTTGGCAGCGCGCCCCGAAAGCCGTAAGCCAGAAATTCCGAAAGCGCGGCCTCATCGGAGTAACCGCTGCAAATGATTGCGTTCACTTCCGGATCCATTCCGCGCAGCCGCTCGATCGTGGCAACGCCGCCGAGCCCCCCGCGCACGGTCGCATCCAAAATAACTGCCTGGAAGTTTTCGCCACGCCGCAAAGCCCGCTCATACGATTTGATCGCTTCGAGCCCGTCCGGCACGGCCGTGACCTCGTAGCCAAGCGTCCCCAGTAGTTGCGAAGTGAGTTCGCGGATGGCGGCTTCATCATCCATCACGAGCACACGCTGGTTATGGAAAAGGCGCGCGTGCGCGTGGCCCTTTTTCACTTTTGCAGCCACTTTTGCATCCGTGGCCGGCAGGTAGAAGACGAAGGTCGATCCCTCCGGCGACGCGGACTCGAGCTGCAAGAGGCCGCCGTGCTTTTTCACGATGGAATAGCTGATCGCTAGACCAAGTCCGCTCGCAGCGGGCTTGGTTGTAAAATAAGGGTCGAAGATTTTCGTGGCCAGCTCTTCCGGGATGCCGTGACCGCGGTCTGCGATGGTCACCTTCAGATATTTCCCGGCCGGCAGGAACGTGGTGCTATTTTCATCCAGCGCAAGATTACGCGCGGAAAGGTGAACCGTCCCGCCATGAGGCATGGCTTCACGCGCATTGAGGATGAGCGCGTTTACCACCTGCTCGATCTGTCCGGCATCGACTTCCGCGGGCCAGAGATCTTGCGGAATGTCGATATCGGCGCGGATGTTGGAACCATAAAGCGAAAACTCCCCGGACTGCTCGAGCAGCTGCGAAATGGACGCTAATTTCTTCAAGGGCGCGCCGCCCTTGGAGAAGGTGAGCAATTGGCTGGAGAGATGAGCCGCATGTTGCGCCGCCTGGCCGGCCTTGGAGAGGAACGAGAGCAGCCCGCCGCAATCGCTGGGCGCTTCGATTTGCGCGAGCCCAATGTTTCCCGAGATGACGGTGAGAATGTTGTTTAAATCGTGCGCGATCCCACCGGCCAACGTGCCTAACGACTCGAGTTTGCTCGTCGTCAGCCGCTCGCTCTCCGCGCGTTTCCGTTCCGTAATATCGCGGAAGAAAACCGAAACACCGTCGTCGCTTGGATACGCATGCGTCTCAAACCAAACTTTCCCTTCAGGGTCCCCCGCTTCGAACTCCACCGCTACTTTCTCTGCCATCACCTTCCGGTAGTTCGCTTCGAAGAGCGACCCGATCAAAACTGGAAATTTCTCCCAAAGGTTAGCGCCGTAAAGCTGGCCGCGTCCGCGCTGCAGCAGAGTTTCCGCTTCTGCATTCACGTGGGTAAAGTTCCAGTTCTGGTCCACGGCGAAAAATCCATCACTCGTGTTTTCGAGGATGTTCTTCATCGTCTGCGCGGACTCCTGGAGAGCGGAACGCGCATGGTTCCGCTCGGAGAGATCGCGGATTTGGCGTTCCGCGACCGAGAGCCGAACGTTCAGCAATCCCAGATCGAGCGGTTTGGTCAGGTAATCATTAGCTCCAGCTTCGAGCGCCAGGTGCAGGTCCTCCGTATCGCCACGGGCGGTCACCAGCAGGATGAACATCTCGTCCCCGCGCTCCTCGGCTCGCAGTTGCCGGCAGAGGTCCACCCCGCTTTTGCCGGGCAGCATCCAGTCGAGGATCAAAAAGGCGAAGCGTTGCTCTCGAAGGGCGGTTTCTGCCTCTTCGGCAGTGGCCACGGCAACGACTTCATGGCCACGCCGCTCGATTAGACGCTGCAAACTGCGGCGGCTATCTGCGTGGTCTTCAACCAGCAAAATTTTCATCGTTAAGGAGAATCGACTGCCCGGTAGAAGCGACGGCCGGGGTATTTCAAAGCAGAATGGTTGCCAATCGAGCCCGTTTGACCTTCATCCATGCGGCGCGTTCAAACGACAGCGCGACTCAATTCCTCCGAGAAAGCGCGATTGTTGCGTTGCTTAGACCCTCTGCTACATACAGCGAAGTTTTCCTTTTCTGTGCGACGGCTCATGTCTGTATTACGGTTGCTCACGCTCTGCGGGCTGGGCTTTTTTATGTGGCAAAGCGCTTCTGCGCAGACCAATCCACCGCCTCCTGCCGATCCCATCAGAGCCGTCAGCGCTCCCGTGGCCGCCGCACCGCCGGGGCCGCAAATCACCTTTAATTCCGTTTCTGTCGAAGGCCCCTACGTCGCGCTAACCTTCGATGACGGCCCTCACGCCACCCTCACCCCGAAGCTTCTCGACCTTCTCGCTTCCCATCGCATGAAAGCGACCTTCTTCGTCGTGGGCGAAAACGTGGTCGAGTATCCCGAGATCGTGAAACGAGCGGCGCGCGAGGGGCATGAAATCGCGAATCACTCCTGGTCGCATCCGAATCTGGGCAAGATGGGCGATGACGGCGTCCGGCGTGAGCTCCAGAAAACGGACGATGCGATCCGGGTCGCGACCGGGTTGAGGCCAACGCTGATGCGGCCGCCTTATGGCTCCATCACTGCACGGCAGAAGGGTTGGATGAACGAAACGTTCGGCTATCGCGTCATCATTTGGGATGTCGATCCACTGGATTGGAAACGGCCCGGGTCGAGTGTCGTCTGCAATCGGATTGTGAATGAGACGCGTCCCGGCTCCATCATCCTGGCGCACGACATCCACCCCGCGACGATCGAAGCGATGCCGGAGACATTCGATAAACTGCAAGCCAAGGGTTTCAAATTTGTGACCGTTTCGGAATTACTCGCGATGGCTCGCCCGCCGCCGCCAAAAGCGGCTCCCGGAGCGCGCCCGCCCGCGGCAGCTCCGGCCACGGTCCCGGCGTCTGCGCCGCACGGTAGCCCCAGCGGATAGACACGCCGCATGATCGCGGACAATTACCTGCAGCTTCGAAGCGAACTCGAAACTGCGCTTGCCGGTTTGCTCAAACTGAGCACCGAGATGCGTCGAGACCCGGCCAGTCTGGAGACGCTGCACGGTCTCCTCAGCGACATTCGCGAGCCGCTCCTCTTCGTAGTCGTGGGCGAAGTGAAAGCGGGCAAGTCGTCGCTCTTGAACGCGCTCTTCGGACAGGAGTTTGCAAAGGTTGATGTCCTGCCGGCAACGGACCGGGTCTACATCTTTCGCTACGGCGACCGCGAGAGCTCCGTGGAGATTTCACCTCAGCTGACTGAGCGCTATCAACCGATCCCTTTCCTCCGGGATTTCAACGTTGTCGACACGCCCGGAACCAACACCATGGTCCCGCAGCATCAGACCATCACGGAGACTTTCATCCCGCGCGCCGACTTGGTCCTGTTCGTTTTTTCCGTGACCAATCCCTGGACTCAATCCGCTTGGACACTTCTGGATTTGGTGCAGAAGAAATGGCTGAAGAATGTCGTCTTTGTCTTGCAGCAAGCGGATTTGCGCGAGCCATCGGAGATCGACATCATCCGCCGTCATCTTGAGGACACAGCGTTGCAAAAACTCGGTTTTGTCCCTCCGACTTTTGCCGTCTCTGCACGCAAGGCACTTCTCGCACGGACAACGGGCCTCGATAAAGATCGCCTTTGGACAGAAAGCCAGTTCGGCCCGCTCGAAGCTCAGATCAATCACATGGTCACAGAGAGCGGAGCGCGCATGTTGAAATTACAATCGACCGGCCAGACGGCGGGCCTCCTCCTCTCTGATGTAACCGAGGAAGTCAGCGGCAGCTTCGAGGTGATCCTGCGAGACGAGGAGCACCTGGCTCGCGTGGCGGCTTTCCTCCAGGCGCGTAAAGAGCAAACGCTGCGGCAGGTCGCGGGATTTCTGAGGGGGGTCGAGCGGGCTTGCCGCGAATGCGCGGAGCACGGGAGCAGGATTCTACAGGAGAAGCTGTCGTTCTGGAAAACCTGGCGGCTGGTCCTGCGCCGGGAGCAGTGGCAGCACGATTTTCAAAACGAGGTTGAAACCAAGCTGCGGGAAACTGTCCAGCCGCAGGTTGAAAACGCCGTCCAATTGCTCGAGGCCGATCTGCGCAGCATCTGGCCGCAACTTCAGGATATGATCGAGGTGCAGTTCGCCTCGGAAGGGAAAAATCGAATGACCAAGACGATGCCGGATTTCGCACGACAACGCCGGGAATTACTGCAATCGATTCAACTGACCCTGGTCGAGCGCATCGCGGGCAAAGGAGTGGAAGAACATTTGGCCCGCATGTTTCGCCAGAGCGCCGCCTGGCTGCAATTGCCCGCCGGAGTTGCAGCGGCGGGGGGGGTTGCCACAATTCTCGCCGCCATGATAAGCGCTTCTGTGGCCGATGTGACGGGGATCATCGCGGGATCGGCCCTGGTCTTGGGAACCGTCTTCGCGTTTGGTCAGCGCCGGAAGATCTTACGAGCCTACGAAACCGAAATGGAATCGAAGCGGACGGAGCTGGTCGGAGCGATCGAGGGACAGTTGGAACACGCGATCGAATTATTCTACAAGGAGATCTCTACCGCATTTCAGCCGCTCGCCGCCTTTTGTACGACGGAACGGAAGCGGTATGAGCCGCTCTTGAGCAGCGTAGAAGAACTGCAAAAAACGTTCGCGGCACTTAAGACCCGACTGGGCCACGCCAGGTAGCTTCGCTACTTTTTCTTCGTCTCCGGCGCCGTCTCTTGCGCGACGACGCGCTGCTGCGTCTGCCGCTGCGCGATCACGAAGTGGTTGTTGTCGCCGTGGGTCCGCCATGGACCCGCTGGCACGTCACGCACTTCCACGAATTGCCAGTCGGTCACGTCGGTGGACTGCATTCCGAGGTAATCCCGCACCGCCGGCGAGACATCGAGTCCGGCGCCACGAT